>Ga0196970_1000581_pt1 | contig 39750 bp, 42 predicted proteins | sample S1v_513CmetaG_FD_148672 | JGI IMG/M metagenome (GOLD analysis project Ga0196970, IMG submission 148672) | Soil microbial communities from Anza Borrego desert, Southern California, United States - S1+v_5-13C | ecosystem: Environmental > Terrestrial > Soil > Desert | place: USA: California... | reverse complement strand
AACTCGACGAACAGGCGCTCGATCAGGTTGGCCGAGACGGTGCCCAGGTTGGCCATCACCTGCGAGAGCTCCTTGATCTCGTCATCGTCCATCATGGCGAACAGCTTGGCCGAGTGCTCCTCGCCCAGAGCCAGCATCAGGATGGCCGCCTTCTCGGGGCCGGTAAGGGTACGGTAGTCCTCACGTACCTTGAGCGCCATGGCCGGGTCTCTCCAACGCAACGCGCAACACCGGCAGCCACCGGCATATTACTTAGTATACAGAGGGATGGCGTATCGCGCATCGGTCGGGACCGCAATAACTTTGCGACAGGGGGCCGCTCACAGCTCCAGCCTCCCTTGTCCGTCGCCCGGCGGCGCCAGTTCGGGCATCGCCTCGGCGACCAGCTCGGCGGCCGCCTGCTCCAGCAGTTCGTCGGTGGCGGAGCCGTCGACGCGCTCGCGGCCGATCTCCAGGATCGCCGGCACGGCCAGCGGCGAGATGCGATCGAGGGCCTTGTGGGTGATGCGGCCCTCGATCCGCGCCAGGAAGTCGGACAGGCGGCGCACGTCCGTCAGCCCGCCCGCCGCGTCGGCGCGGGTGGCGCGCAGCAGCACGTGGCCGGGGTCGTGCTTGCGCAGCACGTCGTAGATCAGGTCGGAGGAGAAGGTCACCTGCCGCCCGGTCTTCTCCTGGCCGGGATGGCGGCGGTCGATGACACCGGTGATCAGCGCCACGTTGCGGAAGGTCCGGCGCAGCATGGAGGACTCGTCCATCCACGCCTCCAGGTCGTCGCCCAGCATGTCCCGGTCGAACAGCGCGTTCATGTCCTGCGGGGTGCGCAGGCTCCACACCGCCAGCACGTAGTCGGTGGCGACGAAGCCCAGCGGCCCCAGGCCCATCCGCTCCATGCGGCGGGTCAGCAGCATACCCAGCGTCTGGTGCGCGTTGCGCCCCTCGAAGGCATAGGCGACCAGGAAGCGCTTGCGCTCGCGCGGGAACGTCTCCACCAGCAGCCCGTCGCGGCTGGGCAGCACCGAGCGCCAGCGCTGCAGGCGCAGCCATTCCTGGACATCCTCGGGCAGCTCGCCCCACATCGCAGGGTCGGCAAGCATGCCGCGCACCCGCTCCGCCAGTTGCGTGGTCAGCGGCAGCCGGCCGCCGGCGTAGGCCGGCACCTTGGGCTCCCCCGTGCCGCCCTTGGCGACCTGCACCTCAAGCTCGCGGATGCCCAGGTACTTCAGGAGCTGGCCGGCGAACAGGAAGGTGTCGCCGGGGGTGAGGCCCTGGACGAAATACTCCTCCACCTCGCCCAGCACCGGGCCGCGGGCCATGCGCACGCGCAGCATCGCCTCCTGCGTGATGGTGCCGACGTTCAGGCGGTACTGCCGCGCCGCCGTCGGCCCCGCCACCGCCAGCCGCCCGTCGTCGCGCCGGCGCAGCCGGTGGAAACGCTCGTAGTTGCCGAGCGCGTAGCCGCCGGTCGCCACGAACTCCACCACGTCGTCGAACTGGTCGCGGTCCAGGTCGGCGTAGGGGGCGGCGGTCACCACCTCGTCATAGAGTTCGTCCGGGGCGAACGGCGCGGCGCAGGCCATGCCCAGCACGTGCTGCGCCAGCACGTCCAGCCCGCCCGGCCGCGGGCGTTCGCCGTCGAGGGTATGCGCCCGCACCGCGTCGACGGCGGCGCGGCACTCCAGCACCTCGAACCGGTTGGCGGGGACCAGCAGGGCGCGGCTCGGCTCGTCCAGGCGATGGTTGGCGCGGCCAATGCGCTGCACCAGTCGGCTCGCCCCTTTCGGCGCACCGATCTGCACCACCAGGTCCACCGCCGCCCAGTCAATGCCCAGGTCCAGCGAGGAGGTGGCGACCACCGCCCGCAAGTCGCCACGCGCCATGGCGGCCTCCACCTTGCGCCGCTGTTCGGCCGCCAGCGAACCGTGGTGCAGGGCGATGGGCAGGTTTTCGTCGTTGAGCCGCCACAGCTCCTGGAAGACGATCTCGGCCTGGGCGCGGGTGTTGACGAAGACCAGCGTCGTGCGGTGGGTGCGGATGCGCTGGTAGACCTCCTTCAGCGCGTGCGTCGCCATGTGGCCGGCCCAGGGGAGCCGTTCCCGGGTGACCAGGATCTCCACCTCGGCCGAGGCCCCTGCGCGACCCTGGATCAGCCGCACATCCCCACCATCCACGTGCCCGGTCTTCGACAGCCAAGCGAGCAGCCGGTCCGGCTCCGCCACCGTGGCCGACAGCCCGACCCGCCGGCACGCTGGCGCCAGCCGGTTGAGGCGGGCCAGCCCCAACGCCAGCAGGTCGCCGCGCTTGGTGCCGGCCAGCGCGTGCAGCTCGTCGACGATGACGCAGCGCAGGTGCCGGAAGATCGCCGCCGCGTCGGCGTAGGAGAGCAGCAGCGCCAGGCTCTCCGGCGTGGTCATCAGGATCTGCGGCGGGTGGGCGCGCTGGCGCCGCCGTTTGGAGTCCGGCGTGTCGCCGGTGCGCGTCTCGGTGCGGATGGGCAGCCGCATCTCCGCCACCGGCTCCTCCAGGTTGCGCTGCACGTCCACGGCCAGCGCCTTCAAGGGCGAGATGTACAGCGTGTGCAGCCCGTCGCGCGGCCGCTCGGACAGCTCGATCAGCGACGGCAGGAAGCCCGCCAGCGTCTTGCCGCCGCCGGTGGGCGCGATCAGCAGCGCGGACTCGGCGTTCCGCGCCGCCTCGACCATGGCGAGCTGGTGCGCGTGCGGCACCCACCCCCGCGAGCGGAACCACCCCACGACGTTGGGTGGGAGAAGGGCGCTCACGAAGCCCGCCCCGTTGGGCGGCATGTTGCGCACCCCGCCAAGTGCACAATGGCGAGGAAGGGGGAATTCGCTTTGCGGATCAGTGGCTTGATGCTTCCATTAGAAAAATCGCATTGTGGAGTGGGTGCTACATGGAGGCGCTGGCGCGCCTGCGAGAGGCGCCGCCTCTCGCGCTCTCCGGCAGGGGCCGCGGGCCCCTGCACCCAGGCGGATGAAACACCATGAAACATAAAACAGGGGGATGTTTCATTCGCCGTTTCTGATCCCTATACCGTCCGGCACCGGCCGCATGGAAACCGCGTGAGCTTCGCACAAAATAGGAAAATTGTCAATAAATGGGTCTCGGGCCCCAGAGCCCCGAACTCAGGTTAACAAATCGCGCAGCCTCGATTGGAAGGCGTTGAACTGACATCCGACACGTCCCATTCCGTCATGGCCGGGCTTCAGACCCGGTCATCTACGGGTGTTCGGAAACGTCGCAACACAGCCGTGGATGCCCGTGTCGATCCCCGGATCAAGTCCAGGGACGGGCATGACGGTTAAGGGGAAACTGCTAACCCGAGTTCGGAGCCGTGTCTCGGGGCTTTGATTTCTCCGCCACCGTGTCCGCTCATTTTAGTTTGCCGACGGCTTCTTGGCCGGGCGCTGGGCCCGGCCAAGTCGCGATGTCGAACGGTCAACGGGTTAGAGGACGAAGTCCGACGCCGAGGGCATGAGGGGCGTTTCCAGAAAGATCTCGAACTCGGCCACGCCGCTGCCAGTCGTGTTGAACTGGACCAGCATGCCGTTGTTCTGTGCTGTCGCGCGGACCTGCCCCTCGTCACTGAAGGCCTTGGTGCCCATGAACGAGAAGGCCTGGTTGCCGGAGACCGTGGTGTCGGCGTCGATTGGCGAGACGTTGATCTTGTCGAGGCCCTTCTCGAAGTCCGTGATGATATCGCGGCCGCTTGCGCCGGCCCCAACGTCGTTGAGGAAGAAGAATTGGAAATCGTCAGCGCCGCTGCCGCCCGTCAGGTCGTCCCCTCCGGCACCTCCGCTGATCTTGTCCGCGCCCGCACCACCGTTGATGAAGTCCTTGTTGGCCCCGCCGTCGATGAGGTCGTCGCCGCCGTTCGCGTTGATGAAGTCGACACCGCCGTTGCCACTCAGGAAGTTCTTCTTCCCGTCGCCGGTGATCGTGTCGGTGAAATTCGTACCCTTGACGTTCTCGATGCCGCTCAGCGTGTCGGTACCGCTGCCGTCGTTGGCCGTCCCCTTCGCCAAGTCGACGGTCACGCCGTTGTTCTTGAAGGACCGGTAGTCGACGGTGTCGACGCCGCTGCCGCCGCCGCCGTCGATCAGGTCGTTGCCGATGCCGCCGTCGAGTTCGTCACCGCCGTCGCCGCCGCGCAGTATGTCGTTACCGGTGCCACCGGTCAGGAAGTCCTCGCCGTTGAAGCCGTTGAGCGTGTCGTTGCCGCCGAGGCCGACGATGTTGTCGCCCCGGTCGGTTCCGTTGAGGGGATCGTTGCCCTCGGTGCCGAAGATAGCTGCCATGGTTTTCTACTCCTGAGGATAAGGTCGGGTTTTCGTCTTGCCTGCCGGTCTCGTGCTCTCCGCATGATCCCGACAGCGTGGCGCGATCCTCGGGGAGGGGCGTGAAAGCAGCGCTCGTGCGAAGTGATAGAATCGTGAATTCGCCACCCGGATCGAATCGCTGGCACGCTTCCGGGCTTGCTTCGTCGTCCGAAACTTTGATGCGTCCCGACGGGGAGCGGGTGTGCCAGGACGTGCGTTCGACGGTACACAGACCCGATTTCACAGCCCTTTCACGCTCGGGTGAACAGCATTCTCACGCTGCCCCCTCAGCATGCGGCCGTTGTTCATCGGTGGTCGCAGTGGCTGTGAATGCCGCCGCGACCGTCCCTATGCAGACCGGGGATGAATTGGATGATGATGCGAACGCGCGTCGGTCCGTGGGCGCAAGCGGTGCGGGGGCTGGGCCTCGGTCTGATCGCGGCCTTGGCCTTCAGTTTCGCCCTCAACCTGCTGATGCTCGCAGTGCCGCTCTACAGTATGCAACTGTACGATCGCGTGCTCGGCAGCGGCAGTATCGAGACCTTGATCCTGCTCAGTCTGATGACGGCGGCGGCACTTGCAGCATTTGGCGCCTTCGAGATGGTGCGCACATGCCTGCTGGCGCGGCTGGCATCACGCTTTGAGGCGGTTCTGACGCGGCCGACGGTCGAGCAAACGGCCCAGCTCGGGGGCTCCGGCGCCTTGGGGCTGCGCGACCTCGCCCAAGTGCGCCAGGCGCTGACGGGGCCGGCAATGGCTGCGCTGTTCGACGCGCCGTGGCTGCCACTGGCCCTGATCGCGGTATGGCTTCTGCATCCGCTGTTGGCCTTGTTCACGGGCGTGAGCGCCCTCTGCCTCGCCAGTCTGGCTGTGGCCAACGATCGTGTCGCCCGCACTCCGCAGCGTCGCGCCAGTTCCTCCCAGTTGGAGGCCCAGATCCTTACGGACGAGCTGGCTCGCAAGGCGGAGGCCGTGCGTGCGATGGGTATGATCGACGCCATGGCGCGGCGCATCGGCCGTCTGCACGGCACGGCGCTGGCCGGTCAGCAATTGGCGGCGGAGCGCGGCGGTATCGTCATGGGAATGACCCGGGCAATGCGCCTTGCGGTTCAGGCTGGCGCCATGGGGCTAGGTGCCTGGCTCGTCTTGAGCCAGGAACTCACGCCCGGAGCCCTGCTCGCCAGCTCGATCCTCGTCAGCAAGGCGCTGGCCCCGGTCGAGCAAATGGTCGGCACCTGGAAGACGGTGATGGTGGCGCGCGAGAGCTGGGGGCGCCTGCAACGGCTGCTCGCGACTGTCGGCACGGAACCGGTGCCGATGCCTCTGCCGACGCCCAGCGGGCGCCTCTCCGTCGAAGCGGCGGGCGTGCGCGCCATCGACGGGCGACCACTGCTGCATAACGTCAGCTTCACGCTCGAGGCCGGCGAGTGCCTCGCCGTGGTCGGCCCCTCGGGTGCCGGCAAGAGCACGCTGGCGCGTCTCCTCACCGGGGTCAGAGCGCCGGATGCCGGAACGGTGCGGCTCGACGGGGCACAGCTCGACCATCACGCCCCGGGCGAACTCGGCCGCCACATCGGCTATCTTCCCCAGGATACCATGCTCTTCGCCGGCACCGTGGCGGAGAACATCGCCCGAATGGCGCTGCAGCCGGATGCGGCCGCGGTGGTTGAGGCCGCCCGGCTCGCCGGCGCGCACGACATGATCCAGCGGCTGGGGAAGGGTTATGAGACGATGCTCGGCGACGGTGGCACACCGCTTTCCGGCGGGCAACGGCAGCGCATCGGCTTGGCCAGGGCGCTGTACGGCCTCCCTTGTCTGGTCGTGCTCGACGAACCCAACGCCAATTTGGACGGGGAGGGCGAGGCGGCGCTCATGGCGACTCTTGCGCGCCTCGCGGAGGCCGGCGTCACCGCTGTCCTGATCACCCACCGGCCCCAGGTCCTGCAGCGTGCCGACAAGATCCTGGTGCTCGACGGCGGGACGATGAAGAGCTTCGGTCCGCGCGACGCCGTGCTGGCTTCGCTGTTCCGCCGGGCCCAGGCCGCCTGATCGGCGAGGAGACATCCATGACCGACATCACGCACGACGACGTCCCTCGCACCTCGCTGCGTCTGCCGTTGCTCGCCGGCGCGGCTGTTGCGCTGATCATCTTCGCCGGTTTCGGCGGTTGGGCGGCATTGGCCCCACTCGCCAGCGCCGCCGCAGCCCCGGCCATCGTCGTCCCGGATGGAAGCCGCAAAACGGTACAGCATCTCGAAGGCGGAATTGTGCGCCGCGTCCTCGTCCACGACGGCAGTCAGGTTGAGGCGGGCGAAGCGTTGGTCGAACTCGACGACACACGCACCCGTGCCGAGCATGCGGCCCTCCTCTTCGAATGGCGGGCCTTCAAGGCGAATGAGGCGCGGCTGCTTGCCGATCGGTCCGGTGCCGAAACGATTGCGTTTCCGCAAGCGATCGCCGAAGCGGCCACTGTCGAAGCCGCGGTCGCCGTGCTGCTCGCAGGTGAGCATGATCGCCTCGCGAGCCAGCGCGCGGCGTTCGACGATCAGAACGCCATCCTCGCGGAACGCATTTCACAAGCCGAGTCCGAAATCCACGGTCGCATGGCCGAGATCGACGGGGGCAAGCGCCAGCTCGCCTTCATCACCGAGGAGATCGGAGCAATCCGCGATCTGTTTGCCAAGGGTCTCGAGCGCAAGTCGCGCCTGCTTGCCCTGGAACGCGCGCGTGCCGGCATCGAGGCCGAGATCGGTGCCGGCCAGGCAGCCGTCGCCCGGTCGCGCCAAGCCATTGCCGAAACACGGCGGCAGATCCAGACATTACAGAGTGAGAGGGCCGAACGGATCGCCGACGAGCTCGCCCAGGTGCGCCGCGATCTGGCCGGCTGCGAGGAACGATTGCGAGCTGTCGCGGACCAGCTCGCCCGTACGGTGGTCCGGGCTCCCGTAAGCGGCGCCGTGGTTGACCTGAAAGTCACGACCCCCGGCGGCGTCATCAGCCCTGGTGAGCCGCTCTTGAGCCTGGTGCCGGCGAATGCCGAACTGCTGCTCGAAGCGCGCGTGGCACCGACCGACATCGACGAGGTTCATGCCGGCCTGCGGGCCCGGGTTCATCTGCTCGCCTACAAGAGCCGTGCCCTACCGAGCGCCGAGGGAACCGTACGCGATGTATCAGCCGACCGGCTGGAGGACGCACACACGCGTCTGCCCTATTATCTCGTCCGCGTGGCCGTCGAGCGCTCCAGCCTTCCGCCCGAGGTCCGATTGACGCCCGGCATGCCGGCGGACGTGCTGATCGTGACCGGAGCGCGCACGCTGCTCGGTTACTTGATGCAGCCGTTCGTCGACGTCCTTCGCGGTGGCTTGAACGAAGGGTGACGAGGCCTAGCCTGCTCAGAGCCGAGTTGATCTTGGCAGGCTTTGCTTGCGGCAGATCGTGCCGTCCATGGCAAATTCACGGTGCAATAACGTTCGTGATCACGGCCGGATCGCGACTCGAATGCATTCTGGTTCCAAACAGGGCGTCCTTGTGCACGACCCTCGAAACGGTATCGATGCAGCCTGATGAAGGAACGGACATGTTGCGCAGCTTCACGATGGATTGGCGGCGGTGGTCGCGACTGGAGAGGAGGGCGGTGGCCTTGATGCTGCTGATCGAGGTCCTGGGTCTCGCGCTTGCATTCGGTCGGTCGGATTTTAATGCACCACTCGGATGAGGAGACTCGCGCTCTTCAACTGATCCCGCGTCAGCCAGAACATCTCGCCGAGTGCGCAACCAAGGGAAAAGGGGGGATTCGCTTTGTGGATCAGTGGATTGGCGCTTCCATTGGGATATGCGCATTGTGCAGTGGGTGCTACATGGGGGGCGCTGATGTGCCTGCAAGAGGCGCCGCCTCTCGCGTTCTCCGGCAGGGGCCGCGGGCTCCTGCACCCCGGTGGATGGAACAGGATGAAACATGAATCCTCGGTGTGTCTCATTCCCTGTTCCGCGAGCAAACCTCAGGCTGGGAGTGGTTCCCAAGAGTGCCCACAATCATGGCGCTTTGTGGGAATTTTGCCAATCATCAGGAGTTAAAGCATTAAGAACGGCGTGTGCGCAATCTGTGCTGATGGCGAATTTGGCTCTCATCAAGCCGCTCTTCCAGAAAGTACGTAACTTCACAAGTTATGCGATATGAGGAAAAAAAGTCTTTGATTTGTTTATGGAGTTCGCCAGCCCATTCAAGCTTTTCACCTGAGGTATGTGGTCCGCCCTTTGATAGAAAAAAACTGTAACTGCTTGTCAGGGGTCTTTTGGAAATGAAATGTTCCATTCCTGAATAGGCGTAAGCTATCAATATATTGATCGATAGAATTCGATAATTATTCATATTTTTCTATGAGTTTATGAAACATTTCTGGCCTTGATGGCATCTCGTCTTTCATGTTAATGTGCTTAAAGCCTTCTGCTGCGACATACAAGGAGGCAAGCCAAAATTTTATGTAATGGTAATAATCCATCTCTTTGTTTTCTGAAAGGCAGCCTTTTCTCTGTCTTTCTTTTTTAAGAGATTCGATGTTCTTGCGCATTGTATCGGCTGCGCAAAAATAATGTGAGAAAAGCCTGAGTATAGGATCTTCGTCTCTACGAGGTAGTTTGTGCATTTCTGCTGCATGCTCCTGAAGCCATGTGGCGGTCAAAAATTGGCATTCGAAACGTTTATGTTCACACCATATTGAAGTGCGGCAGTGTCCATTCGTCGGCATCCGAGGCTTTCCCGATTGGGCAGGATCAGTGGTCCTGCGGGAAGGCTTTTACCACCCGGTCCACGACCTCCAGGTCGCGGAGACTGAGTCGTCGGGTGGATTGCAAGATAGATGTTTCCAGGGGCACTCGATCCGCATCGATCGGCTGCGCCGGGTCGAACACCTCGACCAACTCTCGCAGGGGCACGTTCAGCTTCTCGCTGAGGCGAATCAACGTCTCAAGCTTCGGAAACGTTAAGCCGCGTTCCAGCTTGGACACGGACTGCACGGATCGCTCAATCAACTCCGCAAGGTCTTCCTGCGTGAGCTTTCGCTCCTCCCGCAGAGTACGGAGCATCTCACCAAATTCACGCGTGCGATCCATCCCCGGACTTTCGTTCGGGTGGAGTTTGTTGACCACGAACACAAGGCGCTGCTAACGTTATGTGCAGCAACTTGAGTTGCTGAATGTGGCGAGGTTCGCATGCGCTGTCTCGGGAATCTGTACGTCATCTGGGGCGTGCTACTGCCGCTGATGACCTATCCGTGGGTTCGCGGGTACGTTCCGCAATTGGGGCTGCTCGGCAGCCTACCGGCTATGTACATCTACGTCCTGGAAACCGAGGTTTCTTACGCTTCCGTTGTGCTGCTCGGACTGTTCATCGTGGGACTCGGGCTTACGGTGATTGCGGCGGCCGACTGGATCTTCCGGGAGCGTCTGATGCGGGCGCTCGAGCGGGTGGTGGCAGGGCAGGCGGGGCTTGGCTCGCAGGGCGGCACGCCGCAAAAGTAACGGGGTGCAGGGGGCTCAAGGCCCCTGCCGGAGAGCGCGAGAGGCAGAGCCTCTCGCAGGCGCGTGAGCGCCGATCGCTCCCTCACCCGGCGCTGCGCGCCACCCTCTCCCGGGGCGGGAGAGGGGATCGTCCCGTCAGTGACGCTTTGCCGGCCCCCCTCACCCTAACCCTCTCCCCTCCGCGGAAAGGGTTAGGGTGAGGGGGGCTGGCTCCTCTGTGGCGTCCATCCTCCTGACCGCCGGCGAGGCGGCGCGAACCCTTGCCGGAGTGAGGGTCAGGTCTTCTTCAACTGATCCCGCGTCAGCCAGAACACCTCGCCGAAGCTCTCGGCGGTCTGCAGCCAGAGGAAGTCCAGCTCGGGGTACTCGGCCTCCAGGATCTCGCGGCCGGTGCCGAACTCGCAGAGCAGGCCGCCCTCGGGGGTGAGGTGCTTGGGGGCCTCCTTGAGGATGCGGCGCACGATGTCCAGGCCGTCGTCGCCGCCGGCCAGCGCCAGTTGCGGTTCGGCACGGAACTCCAGCGGCAGGGCCGCCATGGCGTCGGCATCGACGTAGGGCGGATTGGTCAGGATCACGTCATACTTGCGGTTCTTCAGCGGCGCGAACAGGTCGCCCTGGAACAGATGGACGCGCTCGGCGAGGCCGTTGTCGGCGACGTTGCGCCTGGCGACCTCCAGGGCGTCGGGGGAGAGGTCCACCGCGTCCACCTCGGCCTCGGGGAAGACCCGGGCGGCGAGGATCGCCAGGCAGCCGGAGCCGGTGCACAGGTCGAGCACGCGGCCGACCGCCGTGGGGTCCTCCACCAGCGTCATGTCGTCGCCGCCGAACAGCTCGGAGAACAGCAGTTCGCCGATATAGGAGCGCGGCACGATCACCCGCTCGTCCACGTAGAACGGGAAGCCCTGGATGTAGGCCTTGTTCAGCAGGTAGGAGGCGGGCTTGCGGGTGCTGACGCGGGCGTGCAGGATTTCGGCGAGCACCTGGCGCTCGGGTGCGGTCAGGCGGGCGTCGAGGTAGGGCTCGAGCTGGTCGATGGGCAGGTGCAGTGTCTCCAGCACCATGAACACCGCCTCGTCGAAGGCCGTGGTCGTGCCGTGGCCGTAGGCGAGGTCGGCGGCGTTGAAGCGGCTGACGCCGTAACGGATGAAATCGCGGACGGTCAGCAGTTCGGCGGCAGCCTGAGCGGGAGTGGGCTCGGTCACGGGTGGTCCTGTCGGTTCGGGAGCGTGCCGCGTGTTTAGCAAATCGGCGGCGCGGCCACCATATCCAGCGAGGACACGGCGGCAGAAAGGGTACGGCATGGCGCTGGTGTTGGGGGGCGGCAACCCGTTGCGGCGCGTGCCCGTCGCCTACGTCAACCGCGGGCTGATCATGGTCTGCGTGCTGGCGTTCGTGTCGGGGCTGCGGCCGGAGCCGTTCGCCTTCGTGCCAGCCTACTTCTACGGCACGGTGGAGGTCGCCGGGCCGCTGCCGACCTGGGACGTCTGGCGCGGGCTGTTCGGGCACGTGCTGGTGCACGGCGACTGGATGCACCTCGCGACCAACATGGTGGCGCTGTGGGTGTTCGGCGACAACGTCGAGGACGCCATGGGGCACCTGCGCTACCTGGCCTTCTTCCTGCTGTGCGCGGCGGCCGGGGCGCTGGCCGAGGGGGCGATGGCGGTCGAGCCTATGCGGCCCCTGGTGGGAGCCAGCGGGGCGATCTCCGGCGTGATGGGGGCGTACCTGCTGCTACACCCGCACGCCAAGATCCTGGTGCTGCTGCCGGCCTCGGTGGTGGTGGCGGGAGACCTGGCGGCCAACCTGACCATGGTGCTGATGCCGCCGGCGGGCGAGATGGTGGAGACGGCGTGGGGGGCGCACCTCGGTGGATTCGCCGCGGGGATGCTGCTGGTGGTGCCGTTCAAGCGCGCCGGGGTGCCGCTGTTCCACCCGCCCAGCGTCTATCCGGCGGTGCCGTTCCCGCGGCTGCAGAAGGTGATCGTCGACGTCTTCCCGCCGCCCGACCCGCTGGGGCGGCGCGCCGGCGCGCTGGAGCGCTGGACCGTGGCGGGCAAAGCGGTGGTGTATTTCGGGCTGATCGCGGTCTTGTTCTGGACGCTGTGATCCGACGCCGTTTGCTCATCGCCATCTCCCGGCGTGGCGATGCCACCGGGCGTGGTCTTGCCTCTTGCGCCCGGCAGCGCCAACCCTGCGCCTCTCTTCCTCATTCGACAGGATCTCCCTGGGCCGAAAGGTGGCCACCCGGTAGATGTAGTAGACCGCGATCATGCCAATGACGAGGTTGGCCACCGGGTTCACCCAAGCGGCGACCCTCTCATACTGGTCCTCGAGCAGGTATCCGGCCCCGACGAGGAATCCCGACCAGATCCCTGTTCCCGCCACGGAGTAGACGAGGAACTTGCTAAGCGCCATCTCGGTGATGCCCGCCGGGACCGAGATCAGCGTCCTCACCGTCGGGATGAGACGTCCGAGAAGCACCGACTTGCCACAGTGCCGCCGGAACCAGCCTGCGGCAGCATCGACTTCGCCGGGCGTCACCGTCAGCCAACGGCCGTGCCGGGCGGCGAGCTGCTTCAGGCGCTCGCATCCGAGCCAGCGGCCGACGTAGTACCAGAACATCGCGCCAGCCACCGAACCCACCGTGCCCGCCAGGACGACCATTACCAAGTTGAGCTGGCCGCGGGCAGCGCTGAACCCAGCCAGCGGCATGATCAGTTCCGATGGGATTGGCGGGAAGACGTTCTCCAGGAGCATCAAAAGCGCGATGCCGACGTAGCCGGTCCGCTCCACCATGCCTGTGATCCAGTCGAACATGATGCCCCCTTGTGCCTTTCAGTGAGCAACAACCGCACTTCCTTGAAACGTTCCTCGATTTCGGGCTGATCGCGGTGCTGTTCTGGACGCTGTGATCCGGCGCTGTTGCTCATCGCCATCCCCCGGCGTGGCGATGATCACCGGCGCGGTCTTGCCTTTTGCGCCCGGCGGCGCCAACACTGCGTCTCTCTTCCTCATTCCCTGGAGACGGCATCATGGCGGAACCGGTGCTCGGCGTCATCGGCGGCAGCGGCGTCTACGACATCGACGGGCTGACGAACACGCGCTGGGTGAAGATCGACACCCCCTTCGGCGACCCGTCGGACGAGCTGCTGATGGGAGAGCTGGATGGGCAGAAGCTGGTCTTTCTGCCGCGCCACGGCCGCGGCCACCGCATCCCGCCGTCCGAGCTGAACTTCCGCGCCAACATCGACGCGCTGAAGCGCGCCGGGGTGACGGAGATCGTCAGCATGTCCGCCGTCGGCTCGCTGAAGGAGCATCTGCCGCCCGGTACCTTCGTGGTGGTGGACCAGTTCATCGACCGCACCTTCGCCCGCACCAAGAGCTTCTTCGGCACCGGCCTGGTGGCGCACGTGGCGCTGGGGCACCCCGTGTGTGCGCGCGTGGGCGACGCGCTGGAGCAGGCGATGAAGGAGCTGGACATCAAGTTTCAGCGCGGCGGCACCTACTTGGTCATGGAAGGCCCGCAGTTCTCGACCGGGGCGGAGTCCGAGCTGTACCGGAGCTGGGGCTGCGACGTCATCGGCATGACCAACATGCCCGAGGCCAAGCTCGCCCGCGAGGCGGAGATGTGCTACGCGACGGTCGCCATGGTCACCGACTACGACTGCTGGCATCCGGACCACGACGACGTCACCGTCGACGCCGTCATCAAGGTGCTCCTCGCCAACGCCGACAAGGCACGCAGCCTGGTCAAGCAGGTGGCGCCCAAGCTGCGCCACCGCGGTCACGTCTGCGGCAAGGGCTGTCACACGGCGCTGGACAACGCCATCATGACCGCCCCGGACAAGCGCGACCCGGAGATGATCCGGAAGCTCGACGCCGTGGCCGGACGGGTGCTTGGCCGAACGGGGTAACACTAACGGCCGGGCATATTGCGTATTGGTGGTAGGGATTGTTGCAGCGCAGCAGTATTCATTGACCTTAACGTAAGCCGTATGTCAGCGTCCCATTCTTCCGGGACCTTATCCGCAACGTCTTACGTAGCGACCATGTCAAAGCCCGCCGCCCACCGCTCCAGATCTGCTACCTGCTGCCACTGTGGTCAGCCGGTTTTGCGCGGCCAAGCGCATTGGGCCGGCGACCCGGAGAATCGCACTTGGCACTATGCCTGTGCGGAGGCCGCCAGACTCGTCCAGCCCTTTCGGGCCTGGATCGACACCCTGCGCAGCCGGGGGGTGTGACGGAGGCTCAACGATCCCGGTCGTCGATGCCGGGCTGCCCGCTGCCGGAGGTGCCGGGCGAGGAGCCGATGCCGGGGTTGGCATCGGTGTCGCGGCGGCCGCCCTGAACCTCGGGTTCGGTCGGCTGGTCGGCGTCACGGTCCGCGATGGGCGGCGCGGCGTGCTCGCGCTTCATCTTTTCGGCTTGGTCGTAGCTCTTCGATTGGGTGCCACGGACACGGGTGCGGCTGCCCTCGGTCTGCGGAGTGACGGAGCCGCTGCCGCGAGGATGCTTGATCTGGCCCAAGGTCGTTCTCCCTCGGTTGCAGTCGGTGATCCTGTCCCAAACAGAAACGGCGCCCGGCCATTGCGACCGGACGCCGTTATCAAACGGATGTTGTCGGAGGTCAGTGACGGGTGCGCGCCGGGGTGACGTAGACGCCGTCCCAATCGACGCCGAACAGCGCGTCGTCGCCGGCCTCCTCGACCAGCTCGTCGTACTCGGACGGGTCGATCAGGCCGAAGATCGAGGCAGTGCCCGAGGCGTCCAGGTCGCAGGTGACGACGCGGCCGGCCACCTCCAGCGAGGTGAAGAAGACTTCCGGCAGCTCCATGGCGTCGAGCTCGGCGGCGACCTTGCATTCGATCTGGTGAGCGACGAGAGCCGGCAGACCGACGTGCAACTTGGCTGCCTGGGACGCCCAGACGATCCTCTGCACCCGCGATGCCGGTCGGGCTTCGCCACCATCGGCCAGATCGGGATTGGCGGCCATGGTGATCATCCGGGAAACCAAGCTGGACGGGCTCGACGTGCGCATGGGGACCTCCGTGATAAGCACCAAGAGCCTTAGGCCTAGGCGGTTAACGCCGACTTAAGACCGGCCAGGGCATAGGGTGTACCACCTTGGTGTTAGCTACTCCCCGGTTGCGCAGGCGACGGCGACCTGCGCGGCGACACGGGCGTTGTTGCGGATGAGCGCGATGTTGGCGGCAAGGCTGCGGCCCCCCGTCAACTCCTTCAGGCGGTCCAGCAGGAAGGGCGTCACCGCCTTGCCGGCAATTCCCCGCGCATCGACATCCGCGAGCGCGCGGGCGATGACGGCTTCCATCTCCGCGGCGTCGAGTGCGTCCGCCTCCGGGATCGGGTTGGCGAGCAGTACACCGCCGGCCAGACCCAACCGCCATTTGGCGCGCAGGATGCGGGCGACGTCTTCTGGCGTGTCGCAGCGCCGGACCACCTTCAGGCCGCTGGTGCGGGCGTAGAAGGCGGGGAAGTCGTCGGTGCAGAAGCCCAGCACGGGCACCCCGCGCGTTTCCAGGTATTCCAGCGTCTTGGCCAAGTCGAGCACCGACTTGGCGCCGGCGCACACCACGCAGACGTCGGTCATCGCCAGCTCGTCCAGATCGGCGGAAATGTCGAAGCTGGTCTCCGCTCCGCGGTGCACCCCGCCGATGCCGCCGGTGGCGAACACGGCGATGCCCGCCAGCCTGGCGGCGATCATGGTGGCGGCGACGGTGGTGGCGCCGTCCGCCCCGATCGCCAGCGCGATGGGCAGGTCGCGGCGGCTGAGCTTCCAGACGTCGGTGCCGGTGGCGAGCCGCTCCACCTGCTCGTCCGACAGGCCGACTCGGATGCGCCCGTCGAGCACGGCGATGGTGGCCGGCACGGCGCCGTTCGCACGGACGATGGCTTCGAGGGCGCGCGCCGTCTCGACGTTCTGCGGGTACGGCATGCCGTGGGCGATCACCGTGGACTCGAGCGCCACCACGGCGCGGCCGTCGTGCAGCGCCGCGGCGACCTCGGGCGTGAGGGAAAGAAAGTCGTGCATGGCGGCAAGAATGCGTCGGGCCGGGGATTGGCGCAATCCTCGTCAATCCCGTAGGATATTGCTCCTACGGGCCGGCCTCCCATATTCCCCCCATGACCTCCTCCCTGCATCCAGAACGCTGGATCCGTGTCTGCCCCGAGGGCCTGTATGTCGAGCCCGGCGGGTTCTTCATCGACCCCGTGCGCCCGGTCGAGCGGGCGATCGTCACGCACGGCCATTCCGACCACGCGCGGTCCGGTCACCGGCATGTGCTCGCCACCCCCGCTACGCTCGCCATCATGCGCCAGCGCCTGGGCGAGGGGGCCGGCGCCGCGCGGCAGCCGCTGGCGTACGGCGAGGCGATCCGCATCGGCGAGGCGACGGTGCGCCTCGTGCCGGCCGGGCATGTGCTGGGCAGCGCCCAGGTGGTGGTCGAGCATGCCGGCAGCCGCATCGTCGTGTCGGGCGACTACAAGCGGACGTACGATCGCACGTGCGCTCCGTTCGAACCGGTGCCCTGCGACGTGTTCGTCACCGAGGCGACCTTCGGGCTGCCGGTGTTCCGCCACCCGCCGGACCTGTGGGAGGTGGGCAAGCTTCTGCATTCGCTGGAGGTCTTCCCGGAGCGCAGCCATGTCGTGGGAGTGTACGCGTTGGGCAAGTGCCAGCGCGTCATCACGCTGCTGCGTGCGGCCGGCTATGAGAAGCCCATCTACCTGCACGGCGCGCTGATCCCGGTCTGCGACCTGTACCGTGGGTTCGGAGTGGAACTGGGCGAGTTGCGCCCGGCGACGGTGGCGGCCAGGGAGGAGTTGCGGGGGGCGCTGGTGATGGCGCCGCCGGGGGCGGTCGCGGACCGCTGGGCGCGGAGGCTGAGCGACCCGGTGGTCGCCATGGCGTCCGGCTGGATGCGCGTGCGCCAGCGGGCGCGCCAGCGTGGCGTCGAACTGCCGCTGGTCATCTCCGACCATGCGGACTGGGACGAACTGACGCAAACCCTGGACGATGTCGGCGCGCCGGAGGTCTGGGTGACGCACGGCCGCGAGGAGGCGCTGGTCCACCACGCGCAGGGGCGGGGCATCCGCGCCCGTGCGCTGGCGCTGGTCGGCTTCGAGGAGGACGAGGCGTGAGGGCGACTTTGTTTACCCCTCCCCCAGCCCCGCTGGGGGAGGGAGGGGCCCACGCGCAGCGTGGGAGGGTGGGGGCAAGGTCTGCCCGAGAAACCTTGCCCCCACCCGGCGCCTGCGGCGCCACCCTCCCCCGCCGGAGGCAGGGGAGGGTTTTGACATGAACCGCTTCGCCGCCCTCATCGACTCGCTGGTGTTCACGCCGTCGCGCAACGGTAAGATCCGGCTGCTGGCGGACTACTTCGCGCACACGCCGGATCCGGACCGCGGCTGGGCGCTGGCGGCGCTGACCGAGACGCTGGTGTTCCACGAGGCGAAACCCGCCGCCATCCGCCAGCTCGGCATGGCGCGGGTGGATCCGGACCTGTTCGGCTGGTCCTACGACTATGTGGGCGACCTGGCGGAGACGGTGGCGTTGATCTGGCCGGAGCGGCACGAGCGCGCCAACAGCCTGCCGCCCAGCCTGTCGGAGGTGGTCGATGCCCTGCGCACCGCCCGGCGGGCCGACGTCATGGGGCTGATCGAGGGGTGGATGGACACGCTCGACGCCTCGGCCCGCTTCGCGCTGCTCAAGCTGATCACAGGGAGCCTGCGGGTCGGCGTGTCGGCGCGGCTGGCGAAGACGGCGCTGGCGGAGTGGGGGCGCATCGACGTCAACGACATCGAGGAGTGCTGGCACGGCTTGACGCTGCCGTACGAGGCCCTGTTCGCTTGGCTCGAGGGCAGGGCGGAGCGGCCCTCGTCGTCGTTGGGCGCCGGCTTCCGGCCGCTGATGCTGGCGCAGCCGCTGGAAGAGGAGGAGATGGCCGGGCTCGACGCCGCGGCCTACTGCGCGGAGTGGAAATGGGACGGCATCCGCGTGCAACTGGCGGCGCGGGGGCCTGAGCGGCGGATCTACAGCCGCACCGGCGACGAATTGTCGGGCGCCTTTCCCGATGTTGCCGATCACATGAGCTTCGATGCGGTGCTGGACGGCGAGCTGCTGGTGGTGCGCGACGGCGTGGTGGCGCCGTTCAACGACTTGCAGCAGCGGCTCAACCGCAAGCGGGTGACGGCCAAGACGATCCAGGAATACCCGGCTTTCGTACGCCTGTACGACATGCTGTTCGACGGGTCGGAGGATCTGCGGGGTCTCGGTTTCCTGCAGCGGCGCGAGCGGCTGGAGCGCTGGTATGCTGCCGTGCAGCCGCGCCGCATGGACCTGTCGCCCATGGTGCCGTTCAGCCGCTGGGAAGAGCTGAAGGCCCTGCGCAAGGGCGCGCGGGAGAACGGCATCGAAGGACTGATGCTGAAGCGTTGCGACAGCCCCTACACCGCAGGACGGCCCAGGGGGCCATGGTTCAAGTGGAAACGCGGTGCGCTGACGCTCGACACCGTGCTGATGTACGCCCAGCGCGGACATGGAAAGCGGTCGTCCTTCTACTCGGACTTCACCTTCGGGGCGTGGCGCGGCGAGGAACTGGTGCCGGTGGGCAAGGCCTATTTCGGCTTCACCGACGCGGAACTGGCCGAACTGGACCGCTGGGTGCGCAACCACACCCTCAGGCGCTACGGCCCGGTGCGCGAGGTGGAGCCGGGGCTCGTGCTGGAGGTGGCGTTTGACAGCGTGCACCGCTCGTCCCGGCACAAGAGCGGGCTGGCGATGCGCTTCCCGCGCGTCCACCGCATCCGCTGGGACAAGCCCCCGCACGAGGCCGACCGGCTGGAAACGCTGGAGCGCATGGTGGTGGAGTAGGCTGACGCCAGGATGACTTCGCGTCGCCTTTCTGGTGAACCGAATCCGTTTGCCTTTGCTGAACAACAGGTTTGGAATAGGCACGTTGAAACTCTTCCATGGAATTCCATGCCGGGAGTTCACACCGGGCGCACTTCGGAGAGGGATATCGTGCTGGTAGACCTCGCGCTACAGGGCGGCGGGGCGCATGGCGCTTTCACCTGGGGTGTGCTGGACCGGTTGCTGGAGGAGACGTGGCTGCGGATTGACGGCATCTCGGGCACGTCGGCAGGGGCGATGAACGCCGCGGTGCTGGCTGACGGCTACGTCGAGGGCGGGGCCGACGGGGCGAGGGCCGCGCTCGAAACCTTCTGGCACAAAGTTTCCAAGGCGGCACTGTTCAGCCCGTTCCGGCGTAGTCCGCTCGACCTCCTGCTTGGCCGGTGGACGCTCGATCATTCCCCTGTCTTCATCGCCCTGGACCTGATGGCGCGCCTCTTTTCGCCTTATGACCTGAACCCGAAAGGGTTCAATCCGTTGCGGGACATTCTCGCCGAGAGCATTCACTTCGAGCGGCTGACGAGAGGGCCGATCAAGCTGTTCGTTACCGCCACCAATGTTCGCACCGGCGAGGGACGAATCTTTCGCAACCACGAGGTCACGCCCGAGGTTCTTCTGGCCTCGGCCTGCTTGCCCACCATGTTTCACGCGGTCGAGATCGAGGGCGAGCCCTATTGGGACGGCGGGTATTCCGGCAACCCTACCATCACTCCGCTCGTGCGCGAATGCACGTCACAGGACACGATTCTTGTCCAGATCAATCCGGTTGAGCGCTTCGGCACGCCCCGAACCGCACGCGACATCGTCAGTCGTCTCAATGAGGTGTCATTCAACGCGGTGCTCCTGAAGGAACTGCGCATGATGGCCTTGTTGCGCCAAGTCGCCGATCCCGGCAATGGCGAGGGCTCCTTGTGGGCAGGCATGCGCATCCATCGGGTGGCGAGTGAGGAGATGGTTGAGCTGGGTTATTCCTCGAAGCTCAATGCAGAGTGGGAATTCCTCACGATGCTGCGTGACAAAGGGCGCAGGGCCGCGGAGGACTTCCTTGCCACCGATGGGCGAGACATCGGGATGCGCTCCACACTCGACATCAATAGACTGCTCGATAGCGTATGATACCGTCGCGTCTGACGATTGAGGCGTGGGAGCGCATGGCGCGGTGGAGTAGGGGCAGGTCTTGCCCCCTCCCTAACCCTCCCCCGCACACGCGGTGGAGGGGACTTAGGCGTCGCGACACCAAGCCCCCTCCACCTCGAAGAGGGGGAGGGATGGGGAGGGGGCGGTTACATCCCGCTGCGGGTGGCCGGAGCGATGAGGATGCGGCCGACGGTGCCCTTGCCGACCAGCTTGGCGAAGGCCTCGTCCATGCGCTGACGCAGCGCGGTGCCGTTGGCGAGGGCGCCGCGCACGATCCAGCCCTTGTCCACGCCCTCGTAGATGACCGCCGTCGCCGTATCCTGCAGGCGCGGCGTCATCCCCTGCAACTCGGGGATCTTGCCGGGGACGGCGATCTCCAGAGTGATCTCGTAGGTGGCGTAGCGTTCCACCCGACCGTCGGCGATCACCGGCACCATGACCGAGCGGACCCGCACGATGTTCTGCGGCCCGGCGGCCCCCTCCTTGGCGAGGGCCTTCGGAGCGGCCGCCGCGAGGGCCAGGGCGATCAGGAAGGAGCGCCGGCGCATGGCGCTATTGCAGGGATGATTGGCGGCCGACCGGCACGATGAGGACACGGGCGATGGACTGCTTGCCGATCAGCTTCTGGCCGGCCTCATCCAGGCGCTGGCGCAAAGCGGTGGCGTTGGCGATGGTGCCGCGCACGATCCAGCCCTGTTCGATGCCGGCGTAGATGACGCGCAGCACGGCGTCCTGGAGGCGGGCCGTCTGCGCCTGTGCGTCCGGCAGCTTGGAGGCGTCGGCGAGTTCCATCGTCACTTCGTACTGGGTGTACTTTTCCACCTGTCCGTGGTTCACCACCGGAACCAGAAGCGACCGAATCCGGACGGCGGCGGGCATGGCCGGGTCGGCCTTCCTTTCGGCGAGGGCGGGCGCGGCCTCGGACAGCGTGGCGAGCAGGACGAGGACGGCGACGATGGGGCGCATACGCTGATGCTATCCGAAAGGGGAAGCCACACCCCCTTGTACTCCCGGACGGGCCCGCGATCAACGCCGGCCCGTCGTACGACTTGACGACCGGCTTGTTCAGCGGCTTGTCTGTTCCTTTCTTCTCTGAGGGAAGTGGCTGGACCAGAGGCGACGGCATGGAAGGCGAGGACGACGAAGTCCTGCTCGAGTACCAGAGGATCGGGACCTACATGAAGGTGAGCGCCATCGATCCGAAGACGGCGACGGAGGTGTCGGTGGCCGGGCCGGCCACCGGCAGCCGCGAATTGCTGACGCGCACGGCGCTTGCCAAACTAAAGTACGTCCTGCGGAAGAACGCAGCCAAGCCGACATGAGGATTGCTCATAAGGATCGCGCCCGCCGGTCAGGACCGGGGGCGCGTGCGAAGTCTCTGGCTTCTGCTGATGGTGAGCAATGACATCTTGGTACCGGAGTTGCGGGACCGGACCGCGGTGAACTGCTCGCCGCCAATCTAGACCCGATTCCGGTGAAGGACACTGGCGCAGGCGGAGTAGCGCCTGTAGAACGGCGCTTCGACGAAAGATCGGGCCGACGGGAATGCGTCCCGTCCGCGCCGCAAGAAGGAGGAGGAGTGATGCGTCTGGTGAGGATGTCGGTGTTCGCGGCCGCCGTGCTGGCGGCGCCGATGGCCTGGGCGGCGAATATCTGCGTCAAGCCCGGCGTGCCGGCGTGCATGAACGACAATACGACCTTCGTCGCCGCCGACAAGATGCAGACCTGCCAGTTCGAGGTGAAGGACTACGCCGATCGGACCCTGGCGTATCTGAAGTGCCTGTCCGACGAACACCAGGCGACCGGCCAAGAACTGACGCTCAACATCGAGCGCTTCAACTGCCGCCTGTCCGGCAACCGCAACTGCGGCTGACCCCGCCGCCTGCGGGAACAATAAAAACACAGGCCGCCCCCTGGAAAGGGGGCGGCCTGTGATCGGTCCGAAGCAGAGGATCAGCCGGCGCGGCGGCGCGTCTGGCGGCCGGCGCTACGGCCGAGGCCGATTCGCTTGGCGAACTCTGAGCGCTGTGCGGCGTAATTGGGAGCGACCATCGGGTAATCAGGCGGCAGGCCCCAACGCATGCGGTACTCGTCCGGCGACATGTTGTAGGTGGAGCGGAGGTGCCGCTTCAGCATCTTCAACTTCTTGCCGTCTTCGAGGCACACGATGTACTCGGGCGTCACGGACCTGCGGATCGGCACCGCCGGCTTCAGCGGTTCGGCCGGAGTCTCGCGCGGACCGTTGCCGAGGCCGGTAAGCGACGAATAGACGGTATTGATCACCTCGGGAATCTGCTGCGACGGCAGAACGTTCTTGCTGACATATGCGGAAACGATCTCCGCAGTCATGCGCAGCAGCCCTTGATCGGGTGAATCGGAGCGGAGCGGGTCACTCATTGCACAGTGTCCTGGCTTTTTCGTTTTGGCCGTAGCAACCAAGTTGCATACCGTGATTTGGGTGTCAATATAAATCCCGCAAGTGGCCGCAGCGTTATTTGCCGTTGGCAGAACTGGCAATGGGCCGATAAATTAGTGCGGACTTAATTCCGCTCGGCGGGGCCGCCTCTGCCGGGAGATTAGGTAGACACTAGTGATGCGCAACACGCGAGCGACGGTCGAGTTGCGCCCGGCATTTACGTGAATTGCGGGCGTGTCCCGAATGGGTTGGCTTGCTTACTCCCCCATATGAGCAACGCGGAAGCGATGTTGCGCCGCCGTTGCGCGCTTTCAAGGGGGCAGCCCTGTCGCGTCATCGACGCTGGGCGTTGTGCCGAACTGGTGATCGCCGTCGATATCTGGTAGGTTGCTGCCCGTTGTTGCCCTGTTGCCTGGGGGCGGCCCGTTGCCCCCGATTGTGCGGAGTTGCGTTCGATGACCGTGAAGACCGTCGTGCTGGCGTCCGACCATGCCGGCTACCAGTTGAAGGCTGAGCTGAAGGACTTGCTCGTCAAACGTGGGTACGAGGCGCTCGACCTCGGCGCCAACAGCCCTGAGTCGGTCGACTATCCGGACTTCGCCGACGCGGTGGCTGCGGCGATTCGCGACGGCCGGGCCCAGCGCGGCGTCTTGATCTGCGGCACCGGGGTCGGTATCAGCATGGCGGCAAACCGGCACCGCCACGTGCGGGCGGCACTGTGCACCGACGGCACCACCGCGCGCCTGTCGCGCGAGCACAACGACGCCAACGTCCTGGTGCTTGGCGCGCGCGTGGTCGGCGCCGAGGTTGCGAAGGATTGTCTCACCACGTTCCTCGACACGCCCTTTGAAGGCGGCGAGCGCCATTCGCGCCGCGTCGGCAAGCTGGGCTGAATGGAACGCGTTCGACGCTTGAAAGGAAACAGTTGATGTATGCTCCGACCCCGACGTTCTTCTCCGCCACGCTGGCCGAGACCGATCCCGAGCTGGCCCGCGCGGTGCGCGACGAGCTGCTGCGCCAGCAGGAGCAGATCGAGCTGATCGCGTCGGAGAACATCGTCTCCGCCGCGGTGCTGGAGGCGCAGGGTTCGGTGCTGACCAACAAGTACGCCGAAGGCTATCCGGGCAAGCGCTACTATGGCGGCTGCGAGTTCGTCGACATCGCCGAGAACCTGGCCATCGAGCGGGCCTGCAAGCTGTTCGGCTGCTCCTTCGCCAACGTCCAGCCCAACTCCGGCAGCCAGGCCAACCAGGCGGTGCTGCTGGCGCTGCTGCAGCCGGGCGACACGGTGCTGGGCATGTCGCTGGCGGCCGGCGGCCACCTGACGCACGGCGCCCCGCCGAACATGTCGGGCAAGTGGTTCAAGGCCGTGCAGTACGGCGTGCGCCGCGATGACCACCTGATCGACTTCGACGAGGTCGGGCGGCTGGCCCGTGAGCACAAGCCGAAGCTGATCATCGGCGGCGGCTCGGCGTATCCGCGCGTCCTCGACTACGAACGCTTCCGCGCCATCGCGGACGAGGTCGGCGCCTACCTGATGATGGACGTGGCGCACTACGCCGGCCTGATCGCCGGCGGCGTCTACCCGAACCCGTTCCCCTACGCCGACGTGGTGACCACCACGACGCACAAGACATTGCGCGGACCCCGCGGCGGCATGGTGTTGACGGACAAGGAAGAGATCGCCAAGAAGATCAACTCGGCCATCTTCCCCGGTCTGCAGGGCGGCCCGCTGATGCACGTCATCGCCGCCAAGGCCGTGGCGTTCGCGGAAGCCCTGCGGCCGGAGTTCAAGGCCTACGCCCAGGCGATGCTGGACAACGCGCGGGTGTTGGCGAAGACGCTGATCGCCGGCGGGCTGGACATCGTGTCGGGCGGCACCGACAGCCACATCGTGCTGGTCGACCTGCGCCCGAAGAACCTGACCGGCAAGGCCGCGGAGGCGAGCCTGGAGCACGCCGGCATGACCTGCAACAAGAACGGCGTGCCGTTCGACCCGCAGAAGCCGACGATCACGTCGGGCGTGCGCCTGGGCAGTCCGGCGGCGACCACGCGCGGCTTCGGCACGGCGGAGTTCACGCAGGTCGGCCAGATGATCGTCGAGACGCTCGACGGGCTGGCCGCCAGCAATTCGGGGGACAACACGGCCGTCGAGCAGGCGATGCGGGAGCGGGTGCGCGAGCTGTGCCGCCGCTTCCCCATCTATCCGACGCTCTGACGGAGCCACTAGGAGGAGGAAAAGCCGGACATGCGCTGCCCGTTCTGCGGACACGAGGATACCCAGGTCAAGGATTCGCGACCGACCGAGGACAACTCGGCGATCCGGCGGCGGCGCTTCTGTCCCGGCTGCGGGGCGCGCTTCACTACCTTCGAGCGCGTGCAGCTGCGCGAGCTGACGGTGGTGAAGACCACCGGCCAACGCGAGCCGTTCGACCGCGAGAAGCTCTTGCGGTCGATGCGGATCGCGCTGCGCAAGCGTCCCATCGACGCCGACCGTATCGACCGCGTGGTCAACAGCCTGGTCCGCCAGCTCGAGTCCTCGGGCGAGAGCGAAATCCCGTCGAAGCAGATCGGCGAGATGGTGATGATGGCGCTCCAGAACCTCGACCCGGTCGCCTACATCCGCTACGCGTCGGTCTATAAGGACTTCCGCGAGGCGGCAGACTTCAACGACTTCGTCGAACAACTGGCGCCCGAGGCGCAGCACTGAAATTTCCCCTCCCTCGCCTCTGGCGGGGGAGGGAGGGGCCCGCGAAGCGGGAGGGTGGGGGCCAGGATTCTCGGGATGACCTAGCCCCCACCTTCCCGCGCTTCGCGCGGGTCCCTCCCTCCCCCGCCGGGGGCGGGGGAGGGAATTAGGTGACCTTCGCGATGACCCATTCCGCCGACGACCAGCACCACATGCGCGCCGCCCTGTCGCTGGCGGCCCGCGGGCTCGGTACGGTGTGGCCGAATCCGTCGGTGGGCTGCGTCCTGGTTAAGGATGGCGTAGTGGTCGGGCGCGGCTGGACCCAGCCCGGCGGGCGGCCGCACGGCGAGACCGAGGCTTTGCGCCGCGCCGGCGAGGCGGCGCGGGGCTCCACCGCCTACGTCTCGCTGGAGCCCTGCAACCACCACGGCAAGACGCCGCCCTGCACCGAGGCGCTGATCGCCGCCGGTGTGGCGCGCGTCGTCGTCGCCTGCGAGGACCCCGACCCGCGCGTCGCCGGCAGCGGCATCAAGCGCCTGCGCGACGCGGGCATCCGCGTGGATGTCGGTGTCTGCGCCGACGAGGCGTGGGAGATGAACCGCGGCTTCTTCGCCCGTATCCTGCACGACCGGCCGCTGGTGACGCTGAAGCTGGCGACCACGCTGGACGGCCGCATCGCCACCTACCGGGGCGAGTCGCAATGGATCACCGGGCCGGAGGCGCGGGCCATGGGGCACGGCCTGCGCGCCCGGCACGACGCCATCATGGTCGGCATCCGCACCGTCCTGGCCGACAACCCGGAGCTGACCTGCCGTCTGGCGGGCCTGGAGGACCGCTCGCCGGTGCGCATCGTCTTCGACAGCCGCCTGCGGCTGCCGCTCACCAGCAAGCTGGTGCGCACCGCCAAACAGGTGCCGACCTGGATCGTCACCTGCGCCGACGCCGACGGGCTGCGTGGGAAGGCGCTGGCCGACTGCGGCGTGCAGGTGATCCCGGTGGTGGCCGACGGCGCCGGCCTGCCGGATCCCGTGCAGGCCATGGCGGACCTCGCCGGCCGCGGCCTGACCCGTGTGCTGGTGGAGGGCGGTGCGACGCTCGCCGCCTCGCTGCTGCGGGCGAAACTGGTGGATCGGCTGGAGTGGTTCCGCGCGTCGCGGATCATCGGCGGCGACGGCACCGCGGCGGTGGCTGCCTTCGGCGTGGACGCGCTGAGCCACGCCGCCGGCTTCGACCGGGTGCGGGTGCGCCGCGCCGGCGACGACCTCGTGGAGAGTTACGTCCGGCGGGAGTAGGCGAGGCCATCTTCCCCTCCCCCAGCCCTGCTGGGGGAGGGGAAGGGGCCCGCGAAGCGGGAAGGGTGGGGGCAAGGTCTGTCCGAGGATCCTGGCCCCCACCTGACCTCCCCCGCCTCTCGCGCCCGCTTGCGGGCGCTGACGGCGTCAGGCGGCCGGTGGCCGCCGAGAGCCGGAGGCGGGGGAGGGACCGGTTAGGCTATGGCGCAACGGTCCGTTGTGCGCGGTGCTGCGTCGATGCTCCTTCCCCCGTGTGCAAAAGCTGGCTAGATTGCGGCCCTATGTTCACCGGGATCATCACCGACGTCGGCCGCGTGCGTGCGATTGAGCGCCAAGGCGACACCCGCTTTACCATCGAAACCGCCTTCGACATGGAGACGGTCCCCATCGGCGCGTCCATCGCCAACAACGGTGTCTGCCTGACGGTCGTCGAGAAGGGGCCGGGCTGGTTCGCCGTGCAGGCTTCGGGCGAGACACTGTCCAAGACGACGCTCGGCGGCTGGCGCGAGGGCACGCGCGTCAACCTGGAGCGCGCCATGAGGCTCGGCGACGAGCTGGGTGGGCACATCGTCTCCGGGCACGTGGACGGGGTGGCGACGGTGGTGGACGTCCGCCCCGACGGCGAATCCGTGCGCCTCACCTTCGAGACGCCGCCCGGCCTCGCCAAGTACGTGGCCTCCAAGGGTTCGGTGGCGCTGGACGGCGTGTCGTTGACGGTGAACGAGGTGAATGGGGCGCGCTTCGACGTGAACATCATCCCGCACACCCAGGTCGCCACCACCTTCGGCGATCTCAAGCCTGGCGACCGCGTGAACATGGAAATCGACATGCTGGCGCGCTACGTGGCGCGCCTGGTGGGGCAAGAATGACCTCCGAATACCATTCCTACCTGTCGCCGACCGAAGAGATCCTCGAAGAGGCGCGGCAGGGCCGCATGTTCATCCTGGTCGACGACGAGGACCGGGAGAACGAGGGCGACCTGGTGATCCCTGCGCAGTGCGCGACACCCGAGGCCGTCAACTTCATGGCGAAGCACGGGCGCGGCCTGATCTGCCTGGCCATGGACCATGCGCACATCGAGCGCCTGCGGCTGCCGCTGATGGCGCAGCAGAACGGGACCCGCCACCAGACCGCCTTCACCGTCTCCATCGAGGCGCGCGAGGGGGTGACCACCGGCATCTCGGCGGCCGACCGGGCCCGCACCATCCAGGCCGCCATCGACCCCACCAAGGGGCCGGAGGACATCGTCACGCCGGGCCACGTCTTCCCGCTGCTGGCGCGCGACGGCGGCGTTCTGGTGCGCGCCGGTCACACCGAGGCGGCGGTGGACCTCGCCCGCATGGCCGGGCAGACGCCGGCCGGCGTCATCTGCGAGATCATGAACGACGACGGCACCATGGCCCGCCTGCCGGATCTGGTGAAGTTCGCGCAGTTCCACGGCCTGAAGGTCGGCACCATCGCCGACCTGATCGCCTACCGCCGCCGGACCGAGACCATCGTCGAGCAGCGCCTGGCCAGCACGATGGACAGCCGCTACGGCGGGCGCTTTCAGACCTACGTGTACGTCAACAAGGTGGCGTACGCCGAGCACGTGGCACTGGTGCGCGGCGACATCTCCGGCGACGAGCCGGTGCTGGTCCGCATGCACGCACTCAACGTGCTGGAGGACGTGCTGGGCGACACCTCGGCCGGCCGCGACGGCGAACTGCACGCCAGCATGGAGCTGATCGCCAAGGAGGGCCGCGGCGTCGTCGTGCTGCTGCGCGAGTCGCAGCCGGCCAACCTCTCGGTGGCGCTGAAGGCGCGCATGGAAGGGAAGGGCGGCGGCGGCACCGAACTGCGTGACTATGGTGTGGGTGCGCAGATCCTGCTGGACCTGGGCGTGCGCAACATGATCCTGCTGACCAACCGCAAGAAGACGATCATCGGCCTGGAAGGCTATGGGCTCACCGTCGTCGGTCTGCGGCCGATTCCGGTGCCCGGGAACAAGGACGGGGAGTAGAGGGCGATGTCGGATACGCCGCACATCATGATCATCGAGGCGCGCTTCTACGAGGACATCGCCGACGAGCTGGTGAAGGGCGCCGTCGCCGAGATCGAGAAGGCCGGCGCCACCTACCAGCGCTTCGCCGTGCCCGGCTGCCTGGAGATCCCGGCGGCGATCAAGTACGCCGTCCGCTCCATGGATTTCTACTCCGGGCGCAAGCGCTTCGACGGCTACGTGGGCCTGGGCTGCGTGATCCGCGGCGAGACGACCCACTACGACATCGTCTGCAACGAGAGCGCGCGCGGTCTGCAGGACTTGGCGCTGCGCTACACGCTGGCCGTCGGCAACGGGATCCTTACGGTGGAGAACCGCGAGCAAGCCTGGGCTCGGGCCAGCACCGGCCACAAGAACAAGGGCGGGTTCGCGGCGCGCGCCTGCCTTGACATGATCGACCTGAAGCGCCAATTCCGCCTTTTCCCGCGCTGACCCGCATTCCCGAAAGCCAGCAGAGCACCATGAGCAACGACGAGGCGCCGCCGCGCGCAAAATCCAGGCGCGGCCCCCGCAAGACCGGCACCGGATCGGCCAAGGCACGGCGCAAGGCGGCGCGCCTAGCCGCCGTGCAGGCGCTTTACCAGATCGACCTGTCCGGCACCGGGGTCGAGGCGGTGATCGGCGAGTTCGTCAAGCACCGCTTCGGCGAGGATGTGGACGGTGCGCAGTTCGTCGCGGCCGACCCGCAGCTCTTTGCGGACATCGTGCGCGGCGTCAGCCACCGCCGCGGCGAGGTGGACGGCATCGTCTCAGACGCGCTGGACCCGAAGTTCCCTCTAGAGCGGCTGGAGATGCTGCTGCGCGCGATCCTGCGCGCCGGCGCCTATGAGGTGTTCGCCCACAACGACGTGCACCCGCGCATCCTGATCAGCGAGTACGTGGACGTGGCGCACGCCTTCTTTGCCGGGCGCGAGCCCGGCATGGTGAACGGTGTCCTCGACCACGTCGCCCGCAAGATCCGTCCCGACGAGCTGGCCCGGCCGGCACCGAGACGGGAGGAGTAGGCCTTTCCCTCGCCTCTGCCACGCCTTACTCTTCCCGTCATCCCCGCGAAGGCGGGGATCCATGTTTCCCGACGACGCGCCTGAACCGGCTGGATCCCCGCCTTCGCGGGAATGACGATGGAAGGGTGCGGGCAGGGTGTCACGGGCCGCCATGACCACTCCATCCCATCTCGGCGAATTCGGCCGCATCAACCGCTACTTCAAGCCTCTGGCAGCCGGCTTCGCCGGGGCGCGGGGGCTGACGGACGATGCGGCGGTGTTCGGCGTGCCCGAAGGGCAGGAACTGGTGGTCACCACCGACGCCATGGTGGCGGGGGTGCATTTCCTGGCATCCGATCCGCCGGGCGACGTCGCCGCCAAGCTGCTGCGCGCCAACCTCTCCGACCTCGCCGCCATGGGGGCGGAGCCGCTGGCCTACACGCTGATCACGGCGCTCCCCAAGGATGTGGGGGAGGACTGGCTGGCCGCATTCGCGGCCGGACTGGCCGAGGATCAGGCGCGTTTCGGCATCCACTTGGCCGGCGGCGACTCCGTCTCCACCCTCGGGCCGATCCTGTTGTCCGTCACCGCCTTCGGGCTGGTGCCGCGCGGGCAGGCGTTGCCGCGCCGCTCCGAACGCGTCGGCGATCCGGTGTTCGTCACCGGAACCATCGGCGACGCGGCGCTGGGGCTCCAGGCCGTGCTCGGCACACTGGCGATCCCGGCGGTGGAGCCGCTGGTGACGCGACTGCGCCGGCCGGACCCGCGGGTGAATGTGGGCCCCAGGCTGCGTGGGCTGGCGGTGTCGTGCATCGACGTGTCCGATGGATTGGTCGCCGATCTGGGCCACCTCGCCGAGGAATCGGGGTGCGCCGCGGTGCTGCACGCCGGCCGGGTTCCGGTCCCCGCGGCCGCTGCGGGCGATCCGGCGCTGCTGGCGTGCGCGTTGACGGGCGGCGACGACTACGAGCTGCTGTTCACCGCGCCCGAGGCGGCGCGCGGCGCCCTGGCGGACCTTTCTCGCGACACCGGCGTGCCGATCACCGAGATCGGCCGCACCGTGGAAGGCCCGGCGGGGCGGGTCGAGGTGCTGGATGCGGCCGGGGCGCCGTTGGACCTGCCGCGGCGCGGCTGGGATCATTTCTGATTTAACGGCCTATAAAGCATCCCGCCCCTAGCGTCGTACGGCGAACGACGACGGCGGACCGGCCCATGACATCGATCATCCAGCTTCTCTTCAGCTTGCTGCTGCTGGGCGGAGCGGGTTTCGGCGGCTGGACGCTCTACAACACGTACATCGCCGGCAAGCACTTCGACGAAGAGACCAAGAAGAAAGAGGCGGAGAAGCCTCCGCCGCCGGTCGCCTACGTGCGCCTCAGTCCCATCGTCGTGCCGATGATCGGTGAGAATCGGGCGGAGCAGTTCGTCACCGTCGTCGTCACCGTCGAGGTGGCCGCCGCCAAGCAGTTCCATGCCCAGTCCAATGTGCCGCGACTGATCGACGCGTTCATCGCTACCATGTACGGCGCGGTGAACGACAAGTCGATCTTGAACGGCGGGCTCGTCAACATCCCGGCGGTGAAGGAAATACTGACGGGCGCCGCCAACAAGGTGCTCGGCCCCGGCGTGACGCAGGACGTTCTGGTCCAGGTGGTCACCCAGCGCACCCTCTGAGGCAAAACGGCGCGGCTGCTCTTCTCGGGTGCGAATATGACCTTCGGAAGGTCATAGGCATTTGGAAACGATCTAAAATATCACCGCGAGGTCAAGAAAATTACCATAGGCCAATTCGCCGCGCGTCCTTAAGCGTGGCGGCTGTTGCAATGCGACCGTCCGTTGGGCATGCTTTCGGCCGAAAAAATAGCCCGTTTGCGCGAAAAGCAATTGTTGCAATGCGAAGTCGGGCTGGTGACATATTTTTTGGGGGAACGGATGACGGTAGGATTCCTCATAGTCATCGCCTGCGGCCTCCTGGCACTCGCCTATGGTGCGTATGCCGGCAAGCAGGTCATGGCCGCTCCCGCGGGCTCCGCACGCATGCAGGAGATCGCCGGAGCGGTTCAGGAGGGCGCGCGCGCGTACCTGAATCGCCAGTACACCACCATCGCCGGGGTCGGCGTGGTCATTCTCATCATCCTGGGTGCCATTCTTGGCCTGCCGGTGGCCGCCGGCTTCCTGATCGGTTCGGTCCTGTCGGGCACCGCCGGCTACATCGGCATGAACGTGTCGGTGCGCGCCAACGTGCGCACCGCGCAGGCGGCGACCGAGGGGCTGGACAAGGCGCTGGACATCGCCTTCAAGTCGGGCGCCATCACCGGCATGCTGGTGGTCGGCCTGGGCCTGCTGGGCGTGGGCGGCTACTTCGCCATCCTGTCGATGATCTACAAGGTGACCGACCCGGCGCAGTCCCGCGTCGTGCTGGAAGCCCTGGTGGCCCTGTCGTTCGGCGCCTCGCTGATCTCCATCTTCGCGCGTCTGGGCGGCGGCATCTTCACCAAGGGTGCCGACGTCGGCGCCGACCTCGTCGGCAAGGTCGAGGCGGGCATCCCCGAGGACGACCCCCGCAACCCCGCCGTGATCGCGGACAACGTGGGCGACAACGTCGGCGATTGCGCCGGCATGGCCGCCGACCTGTTCGAGACCTACGCCGTGACGATCGTCGCCACCATGCTGCTGGCGGCCATCTTCTTCTCCGGCGATATCGTCCGTTCCCTGCTCATGTACCCGCTGATCATCGGCGGCGTCTGCATCATCGCTTCGGTCGCCGGCACCTTCTTCGTGAAGCTGGGGCCCTCCAAGAACATCATGGGTGCCCTCTACAAGGGCTTCATCGTTTCGGCGGTGATCAGCTGCGCGCTGATCCTGATCGTCACCGCGATCATGTTCGGCTTCGGCCGTCCGATCCCGATGGCGGCTGCCGGCGGCGCAACCACCACCGTGACCGGCCTCAACTTCTTCGTCTGCGCCCTGGTCGGCCTGGGCGTGACGGGCCTCTTGGTGTGGATCACCGAGTACTACACCTCGACGTCGTTCCGTCCGGTGCGCTCGGTCGCCCGTGCGTCGGAGACCGGCCACGGCACCAACGTCATCCAGGGCCTTGCCGTGTCGATGGAAGCCACCGCCATGCCGGTGGTCGTCATCTGCGCGGGCATCATCATCGCCTACAATCAAGCGGGCGTGTTCGGCATCGGCGTCGCCGCGACGACCATGCTGGCGCTGGCCGGCATGGTGGTGGCGCTCGACGCCTACGGCCCGGTGACCGACAACGCAGGCGGCATCGCCGAAATGTCGGAGATGCCGAAGGACATCCGCGTCACCACCGACGCCCTCGACGCCGTCGGCAACACCACCAAGGCGGTGACCAAGGGCTACGCCATAGGCTCGGCTGGTCTGGCCGCGCTGGTGCTGTTCGCCGCATACGTCCAGGACCTCGGCCACTACTTCCCGAACGTCGCCGTCGAGTTCAAGCTCAACGACCCGTACGTAGTGGTCGGCCTGCTGGTCGGCGGCCTGCTGCCGTACCTGTTCGGCGCCATGGGCATGACCGCGGTCGGCCGTGCGGCCGGCTCGGTGGTGGTCGAGGTGCGCCGCCAGTTCCGCGAGATCGCCGGCATCATGGAAGGCACGGCGAAGCCGGACTACGGCCGCGCCGTCGACATGCTGACCAAGGCCGCCATCAAGGAGATGATCATCCCCTCGATGCTGCCGGTGTTCGCCCCGGTGGTGCTGTACATCATCGTCGTCGCCATCGCCGGTCAGGCCGCGGCCTTCTCGGCGGTGGGCGCCATGCTGCTCGGCACCATCGTGACCGGCGTGTTCGTCGCCATCTCGATGACCTCGGGCGGCGGCGCGTGGGACAACGCCAAGAAGTACATCGAGGAAGGCAACCACGGCGGCAAGGGTTCCGACGCCCACAAGGCGGCGGTGACCGGCGACACCGTCGGCGACCCGTACAAGGACACCGCCGGTCCGGCGGTCAACCCGATGATCAAGATCACCAACATCGTCGCGATCCTGCTGCTGGCGATCCTGCACGCGCTGGCCTGATCCGAACGACGCTGGAACACTTACGGCCCCGGGGCGGCGATGCCCCGGGGATTTTTTCTTTTGGGGTCTATCCGTAAAACGGAAACGGGCCGGAGTCGCCTCCGGCCCGTCTGCGATCCGTTATCCGTCCGCCGGTCAGCTGCCGGGGCCCTTGCTCTTGGTGTCCTTGGCGGAGAAGCGGCCGAAGTTGCCGACCATCTGCTCCAGGAAGCCCAACTCGCGGCCGTGCGTCGGGGTCGTGCGCTCGACCATCTCCACCTCCTGGCCCTGGTTGGCGTCCAGCTGCTTCACGTCGTTGACCACGCCGGCGTCGTCGAAGTGGACGACCACCACCCGGCGTTCCAGCACCTCGGGCTTGAAGAAGGCGGTCTTCTCGGTCTTCTGGCCGATGTAGTACCAGACGTTCTGGTCGAAGGTGCCGACCGAGGTCGGCGTGCCCAGCAGCGACGCCACCTCGTCGCGGGTGGTCGATCCCGTCTTGATCGTGGCGACCGCATCGGGATCCGTCATGTTGCCGCGGGTCGCCACGGTGGGGGCGCACGCGGTGGCAGCGAGGCCCAGCAGGGCGACGGCGAGGAATTTCGAAGGAGTCGATCTCGTCATGGTGCTCGGCTATATGAGGCATCCACGGGCCGGCCATACGCTCGACGGAGCGGTGCCTTGACCCCAAACGGAAGGGACAATCGCACCCGGCGGTTGGCCCTGTCAACGACTCCGCCCATATGGGAGCGATAAGCCGTGCTTGATCGTCTGTTCGGGCGCTCGCGCGACCGACGCGCCGCCTTCGACCTCTACTCCCGAATCATCGGCCAAGCCCGGCGACCGGAGTTCTATGCGCAGCTCGGCGTGCCCGACACGCTGGACGGGCGCTTCGACATGGTAGCGCTGCACCTGTTCCTGGTGATGCACCGGCTGAAGGGGCAAGGGGACGCCGCCGACGCGCGCTCCCGCCGCCTGTTCGAGGTGGTGACGGCCGACTTCGAACGCTCGCTGCGCGAACTGGGCGCCGGCGATCAGGGGATCTCCCGGCGCGTCACCGCCATGGTGGGCGGCGTGAAGGGGCGGTTGATGGCTTACGATGCGGCGCTGGCCGGCGACGACCGGGCGTTGGAGGTTGCGCTCGACAACAACCTCTACGGCACGGTGCTGGAGCCGGACGCGGGCAACCTGGCCGCCATGGCGGCCTATGTGCGGCGCGAGTCCGCGTCGCTGGCGGCACAGCCGCTCGATGCGCTGCTGGCCGGCGACGTCCGGTTCGGCGAGCCGCCCGGGAATTAAGGAGTAAGGGCAGAACCGCCCGGAGATCCGGGCTGTTGCCCGATGGATGAGGAAAGAGCCATGACGACGCACGAACCGATGCCCGAATTCTCCCGCCTCGTGCAGGCCGATGCCGTGCAGCGCAAGGAGGTGGTCGAGGTGATCGAGGCCAACGAGGCCGAGCGCCGGGCGCTGGCCGAGCGCTTCGAGTTGGAAGGAATCGACCGTCTGAAGGCCACCGTGCGCCTGAAACGCGTGCGCGGCGACGAGATGGTGCGCGTCACCGGCGAGTTGGAGGCCGAGGTCGTGCAGACCTGCGTCGTCACGCTGGAGCCGGTGCACAACACCGTGCAGGACAGCTTCGAGGCGCTGTTCGCGCCGGAGTCACTGGTGCCCGAGCCCTCCGAGGAGATCGAGTTCGATGCCAGCATCCTCGAAGAGGACATCATCGAGCCGTTCGTGAACGGGCGCATCGACATCGGCGAGCTGACGGCGCAGCACCTGTCGCTGGCGCTCGACCCCTATCCGCGCTGCCCCGGCGTCGAGTTGCCTGTGAGCGCGGAGCCGGAGGAGGACGTGGAGGAGCGGCCGAACCCGTTCGCTGCGCTCGAACGGCTCAAGCGCTCGCATTAGGCTCGCATTAGGTGGGTGAAACCTGACGTCGATGGTACGATGGGTTGATCGGGCTTGCCCTTGGCGCGGGTTTGCCTTATTGAATGCGGCTCGCGCTAGGCGGCCCCCCCTTCGGGCCGCCTTTTCCAATGAGTTAAGGTGAGTTACGGCCATGGCTGTTCCGAAGAAGAAGACCTCCAAGTCGCGGCGCAACATGCGTCGTTCGCACCACGCCCTGTCGACGTCCGCGTACCATGAGTGCAAGAACTGCGGCGAGCTGACGCGTCCGCACCACGTTTGCGGCTCCTGCGGCCATTACGACGAGCGCGAAGTGGTGAAGACGACGGCGGCGTGATTCCGGTTCGGCCGGCCGCCCCACGTTTCTTCCAGGGAGCCTGTCCTCGGTGAGCCAGCGCCTGACCATAGCCCTAGACGCCATGGGTGGGGACCATGCCCCCGACATGGTGGTCGCCGGGGCAGATCTCGCCCGCGAGCGTTTTCCGGACGTCCAGTACCTCATGTACGGGGACTCCGCGCGGATCGAGCCGCTGTTGTCCAAGCATCCGGCGCTGAAGGCGGTGACACAGATCGTGCACACCACCGATGCGATCGCCGGCGACGCTAAGCCGTCGGTCGCACTGCGCACCGGGCGGCAGTCCAGCATGCGCTTGGCCATCGACGCGGTGGCATCGGGGCAGGCTGCTTGCGTGGTCTCCGCCGGCAACACCGGCGCCCTGATGGCCATGGCCAAGTTCGTGCTGAAGACGCTGCCGGGCATCGACCGGCCGGCGATCGCGTCGTTCTTTCCGACGGAGCGCGGCGAGAGCGTCATGCTCGACCTTGGCGCCAACACCGAGTGCACCACCGACAACCTCGTCCAATTCGCGCTGATGGGGTCGGTCTTTGCGCGCACGGTGCTGGGGCTGGTCGAACCGACGGTGGGGCTGCTCAACATCGGCTCGGAAGAGGTCAAGGGGCACGAGACGATACGCACCGCCGCGGCGCGCCTGAAGGAGATGCCGTTCCCCGGCCGCTTCTACGGCTTCGTCGAGGGCACGGACATCGCCGCCGGCACCACGGACGTGATCGTCACCGACGGCTTCACCGGCAATGTCGCGCTGAAGACCGCCGAAGGCACGGCCAAGCTGTATGCAGAGTTCCTGCGCCGCACCTTCCAGTCGTCGCTGATGGCGAAGCTGGGCTATCTGCTGGCGCGCTCGGCCTTTACCAAGCTGAAGCAGCGGGCCGATCCGCGCCGCTACAACGGCGCGATGTTCCTCGGTCTGCGCGGGGTGTGCGTGAAGAGCCATGGCGGCACCGACGCCATCGGCTTCGCCAACGCCATCGGCGTGGCGGTGAACCTCGCCGTCAACGGCTTCAACGACAAGATCAAGGACGAGATGCACAGCCTTGGCGGCGACAACTCTCTTCCCGACACCAAGGCGGCGGCGGTCTGACATGGCGAAGCGTTCCCGGATCGTCGGCTGCGGATCGTACCTGCCGGCCAACGTCGTTACCAACCAGGACCTGACGGCGCGTGGCGTCGAGACCTCCGACGAGTGGATTGTCCAGCGCACCGGCATCCGCTCGCGCCACGTCGCGGCGGAGGGCGAGCTGACCTCGGACCTGTCGGTGACGGCAGCCAAGACAGCGCTGAAGCACGCCGGTCTGGACGGTGCCGACATCGACTGCGTGGTGCTCGCCACCACCACCCCCGACAACACCTTCCCGTCGACCGCCACCAAGGTGCAGGCTGCGCTGGGCATGACTCGCGGCTTCGCGCTCGATGTGCAGGCGGTGTGCGCCGGGTTCGTCTATGCGCTGGCGGTGGCCGACAACTTCATCCGTGCGGGGCAGGCGACCCGCGCGCTGGTGATCGGCGCGGAAACCTTCTCGCGCCTGCTGGACTGGAAGGACCGCACCACCTGCGTGCTGTTCGGCGACGGTGCCGGCGCCGTGGTGCTGGAGGCCTACGAGGGCAAGGGCGATCCCGCGGAACGCGGCGTGCTGTCCACCCACCTGCACTCCGACGGCCGTTTCTACGACCTGCTGTATGTGGACGGCGGCCCATCCAGCACCGGCACCACGGGCGTTGTCCGCATGCACGGCCAAGAGATCTTCCGCCACGCCGTCACCAAGCTGTCGGAAGTGGTGGAGGAGGCGCTGGTCGCCAACGGGCTGGAGCCGTCCGACGTGGACTGGCTGGTGCCGCACCAAGCCAACCAGCGAATCATCGACGGCATCGCGCGCAAGCTCAAGCTGCCGTCAAGCAAGGTCGTGCTGACGGTGGACAAGCACGGCAATACGTCTGCCGCCTCAATCCCGCTGGCACTGGCGGAAGCGGTGCACGACGGCCGCATCAAGCGTGGCGACCTGATCCTGATGGAGGCCATCGGCGGCGGGTTGACGTGGGGCTCTGCACTCGTCCGCTGGTAGCAGCGCCCGACAACCTTTTGAATTGACCGGGTTCTCCGGCCGCATTACCGTTTCCTCCATGGCTCGTGGGGGAGGCTTTTCATGTCGCAGAACACCGTCACGCGCGCGCACTTGAGCGAGGCCGTCTATCAGGAAGTGGGGCTGTCGCGCAACGAGTCCGCCGACTTGGTCGAGAGCATCCTCGACGAGATTTCCGACGCCCTCGGGCGCGGTGAGATGGTGAAGATCTCCTCCTTCGGCAGTTTTCAGGTTCGTTCCAAGGGCCAGCGCGTCGGCCGCAACCCCAAGACGGGCGAGGAGGTGCCGATCCTGCCGCGCCGGGTCCTGGTGTTCCGTGCCAGCCACGTGCTGAAGAACCGCATCAACCAGGGGCTCGCCGAGGTCGAGGCGGCACAGGCGCGCGTCAAAGCTGCGTCGTGAGGCTCCCTTAGGGGCCCGTTCGCATGCTGATGAAAGCAGAGGGGCCGGTGAAGTCGGCGACGGCGTTCCGGACGATCAGCGAGGTATCCGGCGAACTGGACGTGCCGCAGCACGTCCTGCGCTTCTGGGAAACCAAGTTCCCACAGGTCCGCCCGCTGAAGCGCGGCGGCGGCCGCCGTTACTACCGGCCCGAGGACGTGGAACTGCTGCGCCGGATCCAGAGCCTGCTCTACAAGGAAGGCTACACGATCAAGGGCGTGCAGCGCCTGCTCAAGGAGACCCGCGGCGCGCTTCCGCCGCCGCGCCCCGACGACACGGGCGACGAGGAGCCGGGCATTCCCGGTCTTGTCGTGGATGATTCCGAGGCGCCCGGCACATCATCCGCTGCCGAACCGTCCGCGGGTCTGCCCGACGCGGTGCGGCAGACCATCGGAGAGGTGGTGGGGGAGCTGCGCGCCCTGCGCGCGCTGCTGGTGGGGAAGCGAAAGGGATAGGCTCGGTTTCCTTGAAAAAAAGCCACGGGAACCGTTGCGTCCTCCATCGGGCGCGGCTATAGTCCCGGCCCGTTCCGGTTCCAGGTTCGGAGCGTAGCGCAGCCTGGTAGCGCATCAGACTGGGGGTCTGGGGGTCGCAGGTTCAAATCCTGTCGCTCCGACCATTTTCTGGAACCGGCGAAAAGCCTTGGATCCCAATGGATCCAAGGCTTTTTTCGTGGCTGGTGGCGGAGGCCGTTTTGGCGTGCGTCGGTGGTCTGTGTAAGCACCATGTAAGCAACGCAGCCGAGACGATCTGACGCGAGCTGGAGGCCCGCCGGGTTCTGTTGCAAAGTTGGGGGCCCAGCCACGATCGGGTAGAACCGAGGTGGTTTCGGCGGCTGGGGTAACGGAGTGATGCGCGGCAAGAAGAGCCCGTTCAAGGGCCGGCAGTTCACGGCGGCGGTGATCCTGTGGGCGGTGCGCTGGTATCTGCAGTTCCCGATCAGCTACCGCGACCTTGAGCACATGCTGGCCGACCGTGGTGTGGCGGTCGATCACACGACCATCTTTCGCTGGATCCAGGTCTACGCGCCGGAGCTGGACCAGCGCCTCCGCCCCTACCTGCGCATGACGACCGGCTCCTGGCGGGTGGACGAGACCTACGTCAAGGTAAAGGGCCGGTGGGTGTACCTGTACCGTGCCGTCGATGCGCGCGGACAGACGATCGACTTTCTGCTCAGCGCCAAGCGCGATGCCACGGCCGCGCGGCGCTCCTTCCGCAAGGCCCTAAAGCAGGAGCACACCGTCAATCCGCGCACCGTTACCGTGGACAAGAACGCCGCCTACCCGAGCGCGACCAAATCGATGAAGAAGAATGGTGAGCTGTGGCGCTTCACCAAGCTGCGCCAAGTTTGTTGAACAAGATCATCGGCGGATCAAACGGCTGATCCGGCCAGGGCTCGGGTTCAAGAGCTTCCACACCGCGCGCCGGACGATCGCCGGCTACGAGATGATGGCCATGGTTCGCAAAGGACAAGTCCCCACCATCCCCGCCAACGACATGCCTGCTCAAACCGCCTTCATCGCGACCCTGTTCGCGATTGCCGCCTGATGATGCTGAAGCCGTGAGCTTCCTCGCTTCCGGTCAAACTTTGCAACAGAACC
>Ga0196970_1000580_pt1 | contig 39784 bp, 64 predicted proteins | sample S1v_513CmetaG_FD_148672 | JGI IMG/M metagenome (GOLD analysis project Ga0196970, IMG submission 148672) | Soil microbial communities from Anza Borrego desert, Southern California, United States - S1+v_5-13C | ecosystem: Environmental > Terrestrial > Soil > Desert | place: USA: California... | reverse complement strand
AGAACGTGCCCTCTATCCTGAGAAGCCCCGCACCTTCACCTTCGCCACTTCCACTGTGGCCTACTACGGCGGCACTGGGGCAACCACCACCATCCCTCTAGGCGCGGCCTTCCGACCGGAAACGTGGACGAGCGTGCAGTGCTATTCGAACTCGGGAACCGGAGGACTCAGATTCGGCGACGGCACGAACTGGATGGACTACGTTGCCATTACCTCAACGCCGACCATCATTGACCTCTCGACAAACAACACGTTCGTAAGGGGCGAGGCGGCGAGCGTGCAGATACGCCAAGAAACAACGGTAACGCGCGACATTTCATGCTCCGTGCTTATTAGGGAGGATGCTGATTGATGTATGAGATACGCACTCGTTGTCCTTGCGCTCCTCTTCCTAAGCCCGCTTTCAGCACAGGCGGCGCTTACCGATAACCTTGTCTCCTACTGGAAGCTAGACGAGGCAAGCGGAAACGCAGCGGACTCAGTAGGCTCAAACACTCTCACCAACAACAACACCGTTCCTTTCAGTGCGGGGAAGATAAACAACGGCGCGGACTTCGAAGACGCTGACGCTGAATCCTTCTCCATCACAGACGCGGCTCAGAGCGGGCTCGACTTCTCTGACGAGTTCACGGTAGCGTTTTGGTATAAGCCGGAGAGCGTTCCAGTAGCGTCAATCGTGTTCTTGAATAAGTGGCTTGCCAGTGGAAACCAGCGGTCATACGAAGCGTTAGTTTCGCCTGCCGTTGACACTGGGAACATTCGCTTCACCGTCACCTGGTCAACAACAGGAGCGGGAGGTGGTTCGACCAACCAAGTAGCTATTGAAAGCGGCACGCATTTCGATGCTGACACCTGGCATCACCTCGCAGTAACGAAGTCGGGCACCTCAGTCACCGCCTACGTGAACGCCGTTGGAGCAAGCGGCTCCGGTTCTAACGGCACCATCTTCAATGGCTCTGCGGATATATACGTCTCCTCGGCAGGTGGGGCGGGCAACTTCATAGACGGCATGGCCGACGAATACGGCCTGTGGAGCCGTGCGCTATCAAGCGCCGAGATAGAGGAACTCTACAACGCTGGCTCTGGCTGTTCCTACCCGTTTTCGTGCGCGGTAGAAGAGCCATTGATTAAGGTGCCTGACCTTATCTTCTTCAACTAGTATGACGCTGCACCACAATCGCGGAATGAGTAAAGAAGTGAGGGTCGGGCAGGGCACGCTCGGACAAGAAGCAGCACGCGGCATGGAGAACGCGATGCCCGTTTGCCCGCACACGATGTCCCGCTCTTCCGTGCTCTTTCATTTTGGCCTTGAGAATCACCCCCAGCACCGTCCAAATGTTTCCGATACTGCGCACCTCTCTCACCGTAAATCCAGCCTGCTCAAACAAGAACCGAAAGCCTTGGGGAGTGAAGCGGTAGTAGTCGCCAGGGTTCGCGTGCTCGGGATACGTGAATGGGGCTGTGGCTATCGCAAATCCTCCAGGCTTCAACACTCGATACATCTCGGAAATGACTTTGCGGGTGTCGTCCACATGCTCCAAGACCTCAAAGCACACCACGGTATCGAAACTCGCATCTCTAAAGGAGAGCGCTCGTGCGTCCTCTTCCGGCAAGTCCGCAATCGTGTAGCTCTCCGCGTAGCGCTCAAGCTCATTCTTCCATCGTCCCCAACCTCCACCGACATCAAGCATCTTTCCTTTAACGAAAGGCGGCACATCGCCCGCCACAAAGTCATGGATGGTCTTCATTACTTCCACCCTAGCATGTGCGAAGTGGGGCAGTGCCGCTTGTCCCCAATGTCTTCTAAGTTTTAGGTATGAACTTTGAATCCTTCGCCTCCCTCACGTCACTCGCCGGAACACTCGCGTTGGTCGCGTGGCTTCTTTACGAGCGAAGGAAGACAGGCGTAGCAGACGTGCAGGACGAAGTAACCCGCGTATACAAGGAACGAAGAAAGCAGCAAAACGAGCAGATAGAAGAGCTAGAAAAGAAAATCGAGGAGAAGAATAAGAAATGTGACGAGGAGATAAAAGCCCTAGGTGCGCGCGTAGCAGGACTCGAAGCCACTAATGCCGAGAAGGACAAACACATCGCCTCCCTCACCACCGTTCTTCAGGGAAGAAACCCAGAGATGATTGAAATGCTCGGGGAACTGAAGAAAGCGCTAGTGGAAATCATGTCGTTCATGCAGCTCATGCACACTCAGAACAGGGAGGAGCTAGAGAAGCAGACCAAGATGCTGGAAGGCCGCGAGACACGAGACGAAAAGATAGACGCCGCAAGCGCAGCGCACCAGGGAGAAGTTATGAGAACACCCGTTAAACCACAAGGAGCATGATAAATCTACTCATCGTCATCATTCTTTTAATCCTCATACTTAGACTGGTATGAAGAATTTCGGGTTAATTGTTCCTGAAATTTGCACGAGAGAAGAAGGCGTAGAGCACGTTCTAGGAAGCGCTGTAAAGCCCATCATCAACGAGAAGGGAGACTGGCTTCCCCACCTTCCTGACCGCGAGCCGCAGAACATTAAAAATGTCGAGACGAGTGCCTGCACAGTTTATGGGACTCTCTCTGCAATCGAAACGCTCGTCTTCTTTCATACCGGCATTAAAGTCAACTACAGCGACCGCTATGTAGCGAACGTCGCCAAACAGCGCGGCATCCTCGACCCGCGTTATGGTGCCGACCCGCACCAGATAGCAGAACTCATACGAACGGTTACGGGAAACCTGGCAGAAGACAAGGCACCGTGGGGTGACGACGTTCAGACCGTTGACGACTACTACGCGCTCAAAGACCTCGCCGAACTCTTAAAAGAAGGACCGGCTTGGTATAAGGAATGGAAGTTTGAACACGAGTGGGTGTGGACTGACCGCAATCTCGACCCGAAAGTGAAACGCGAGCTTCTGAAGGAAGCGGCTAAGCGAGGCAGCGTTTGCGTATCGGTTTACGCTTGGCTCAAAAAGAACGGGCTGTATTACAAGCCGAAGGGTGCGATTGACGGGCACTGGACGCAGGTGGGCAAGATTCTCTCGACCAAAGACAGAATCTTCGACTCCTACGACACCTACCTCAAAGACCTGACTCCGAACTACGACTACGCTCTGGCGAAGGTCTACTACCTCGCGCCTGTCAAAAAAAAAGCGTTCGTCTTCCTAAATAACCTCTACTACGGCCAGCAGCACCCAGACGTAGAAGAGCTACAAAAAGCCCTCGTGTCTCTGGGCTACAAAATCCCCCACGCCGTGACTGACTTCTTCTTAACCGAGACGAAAACAGCTCTTGCGCAGTTCCAGGCTCGCAACGGCATAGAGGATGACGGCTCGCACTTCGGACCTCGAACACGATACGCGATGAACAGGGAGACGAAAATCAACGAGACGCCGTATGGGGCACTGGTGCTACTTATTCAAAGATTATTCTCCGGCCTATGGAAATCCTAGCCTTTCTGGTGTTCGCAGGTGCGGCAATAACTTACTGGCTCTTTCGCAAAGGAGGAATGTATAACCCCGTAGACCCGTTTCCCCCAAAGCCAAACGAGCCCGTAAAACCGCCTGAGCCGAAAGGTCCACCTCAACCCCCGCCTGAGCCGCCAAAACCGCCTGTAGAGCCTCCTAGAGCCCCACAGACCCCTTCTAAGGCCACGCTCCTTTGCCTGGGTATTAAGGGGCATGAAGGCTGGATACTGCCGGGAGGAGTGGACTGGAGCGGAAGGCGATACCCCAATGGCTCAGCGTCTTACCGCAACAACAATCCTGGCAACGTTCGCTTCTATGAAGGCGGATACCACCCGATGTATGGGAATGTTCTTAGAAGCCCAGGCAACTTTGCCATCTTTAGGGACTATGCGACGGGCTGGCTCTACCTCAACAACATGGTGCGGGGACTCGCTCGGAAATATCCCAACCTAACCCTCTACGAGTTCTTCGCGGGCAAGAAGGACGTGTATAGCGGCTACGCGCCAAAAGAAGACCACAACGACCCAGAAAGCTACGCCAAAGAGATGGGAAGAATCCTGGGTGTGGATAGCAAGAAATTCAAGCTAAAGGACTTGGTAGTATAGAAGGCATGATTTCACATCAATACACCGCAGCCCTCGTGTCGCTCTTAGTAGTAGTGCTTCCGATGATTGGTATTCAGATTGGAACCGACCAGCTCACAGCAGCAGTGCAGACGTTCGTAGTTATCGCAGCCCAAGTGTGGATTATGGTGCGCCGTTACCAGGACGGAGACATTAACGCGCTAGGAGCAAAGAAACGCTAGTGCACTAACTCCCGCGCGATATGCTCGCGCTCTTGTTTGTTATAGGTATGGCGACCACCACCTCGCCAGTCTTAACCGTTCCACCTGAAATGCTACGAGTCGCACCAGGCCCTAAGGAAGTCTGGATAGAGAAACTGCACCAGTGTGAAAATCCCCGCAACGTCCCGAGCATCATGGACACGAATGGTCGTAGAAGTTACGGCGCACTCATGTTTCAAGAACAAACGTGGTTAGCGTATGGAAAGCCCTTTGGAGCCACGAGAGAGAACATCAGCAGCTCGACACTTCAAAAGAAGGTCGCGAGACACATGCTCGATAACGGCGGCAGCGGTCATTGGTGGCACTGTTCTAAGCGATTGGGTGCCTACCCTTTAAGCGCGATATAGAGGCGGGCTACGGCTTCTTCGGGGGTGGAGCTTGCTACACCGTCGAATGTTGTCGCGTGGTTTGTTTCAGCCCAAAAGAACGGCTGGTTATTGTCTGCACGGAAGTCTCGACGCAAAGCGAAGAATCTGTCCCCACACGCCTCGATGAGTTCAGAGAGAGAGGGGACGTAGCAGCCGTTTATATTCTCAGGCGCATCGTGGTAGCAGTTCCAGTTGTCGCCTGTTTGCGGGAACCCCGCAGCTTTAAGCTCCTTTGCGAGTTCGTAACTAATAAGTGGCATACAACCTGTTGCGTAAGCTTTTAAGCTGCGTGCTAGTCGCGCGGGCGTAACCCTCCAACTGTATGAGGCGCTGGCCGCGTTCGCTCGCCTTCCATAACACCTTCGACTTCGCAACACTAAGGTTCGGGTCAGCAGCCTCAAACAGTGCTTTCTCTTTCTTTAAGTCAGCAATCTGCACCATGAGGTCTGCGTAGAGGCCGGAGAGTTGGGTATGGTAGTTTTCGAGCTGCGTTTTCGTCAGCGAGTCCTCTTTGACTGCTTCAAGGAGTGTGAGGAGATGGCTCATACCTCCACATAACTCGCAACCTTCCGCATCCCTACCTGCCTCCCGTTCTCGATAATCGGCTCATACTTCGGAACCATCTTCTTCGGCGCGGTCTTCACGCGATACACATAGTCAGAATCTCTCCCGAACGCCTCGAACTCATAACCTTCACCTTCCAAGCGCTGTATGAGAGCTGAAAGCCGCGACACGTAATGCTGTAGTGCGGTGTTACGTGTTATCTCCCCGTTCTCGCGGAGCTGGGATTTAACCCACGATAGTTGAGTCTCCTTTTTCATAGCCTCTTTAAGCTGCCGATCTGCTCGTCCACGCGCTCGACTGCTTTTTTAAGCACCGCTTCCAGTTCCTTTTGTAGTTCCGGCGTTCGCATCTCATGCTCAATCAAGGCAATGAACACCGTCGCTGGAATCTCCTTATCGTGTTCGTAGCTAATTGTTAGCGATATGCTTACTGTCGTTGTTTTCATGGATGGTTCGTGTTCTTGTAATGGCCCATAGAAATTTACGGGCCGCCTCAACCCCCCTACGTCGTGAGATGTCCTTGTATTCGCTCTGAATGACATACAGGTGGTCGAGCGAGAGGTGTGCTACTCGAATACCTATGACTTTCGGTTCCTTCTTTAGCTTCTCGCACAACCACTTCACCAGCTCCGCGCGTTCCGAGAGGACTTTGCCTTTCGGCAACGCACTCCGCATCCGCCCGAACAAGTCCGCGAAGCTCTCCATGGTTAGAACGGCGAGTCTTCAACCACTGGCGGAGTGTATGGCGTGCTTCCTTCCGGCTCCCACTTATCGACTTGGAGATACAGCTTTCCTTCCTTGCTCTTCTTAATGTCGATATTTACCCAGCCATCCGCTTTCTTGTGTTCGTTTAGGAACTCTACGGCCTCGTCCACCTTGAATGAGAGATGGCCGCGTATCCACTCGGGCGCACCTTCCTTCGGCTTCTTAAAGATGATTCCTTTCGGAAAGATTGGGTCGGTCATGTTGTTTTAGGTTTATTGTTGTTGAATCCTTTAATCGTTACGTCGATGTATTTCTCTCCACTCGGTGCTTCCATTGTGTAGCCCGTTCCCACCTGGACCGTGACGTAACCCGTGGTTCCATCGTCTAGGCGTTGCCGCTGCATCACGATGAAGTCAGGCTCATTTTCTTTCTCCTTTGGGTTTTTCCAGAGCTGGACACGCATGGCTATAGGAAGTCATCCTCGTCTTTCGCCGCTACTGTTGTGCTAGCTTTCTTAATCTCATCAGCACTGGCGATGCTCTCAATGACCCCTATTCCCATCATCGCAAGGGCTCGACCTACCGCGCTCGTCTCTGCATTCTCTAGCGCGGCGGTCTTGTTCACCATTCCCTCACCAATAACGGCTTGGGAGTGTCCGGTGAAGGTTCGCATAGCGACTCCGAGATAGACGCGGTTCTCGTCGTCTGGTGTTCTTCCTATCGGAAGAGAAACCGTCGCCTTGACTACAACGCGCTGCGCGTCAGGTGCCGAGAGCAGTTCGGTGGTAATCGAACCCTCTGGATACGTCTCATTGAAGTAGAGCACGCGGTCTGACACCAAGACGTAAGACTTGCCCTTAATCGAGACGGCTTTTTCTTGTAGTGATTTGTCCATGTATTACGGGGTTAGGCTTCCTTTCACATTTCTAATAATTGACTCACTCGGCACTGACAGCACGCTCATAGTCATCTTCTGTTCTATGGGGGGACGCTGACCCCAATCTTCTAAGTCCTCGCGCTCGACCTTCTCTTTAATACGGTCTTCTACAAAGTCGGCGACGCGGCTTAGTTGCTCTAGGCGCTGTTTTACGAGATTCATAGCAGTTGTATTACTCCCCCAAGCAGTTGTATTGCCGCCCAAACGGTTGCCGCGACCATTGACATCCACAGGCCAGCCCAAAAGTTCTTCTTCCAGATGCCGAACGGCACTGCCCACGTCGCAACAAGGAACAGGAACATCGGGAAGCTCATAAGCCGCTATACATCATCGGGTGAATAATCCACGGCACCGCCACCACGAACATGACGAACGCCCAGACGTAGAAGAGGATGCGTGTCATATAACTTCCTCGTCCATTTTTAATGCCCGCCGTCTTTCTATCTCCGCAATCTTCCGCTCGATACTCCCCAGCTCCGCAATCGCGTCGTCTATCGTCTTAGTCTGGAGCTTGAAAGCGTCTGTAACGTCACCGCCCTCAATCATCTCCACTTCAATGTTGATGTTTAGAGTCATGGTTAGTCAGTAAGCGGCTCGTAATCCTCACCTGCGCCTTCCTCTCGCTGGTCTTCGTAAGCGACTGCCTCGACCCACAGTGCTTTTTCAACTATCGCGTCTATCTCCCTCTCATGTGCGGCTTCATCGGCCGCGAAGAACACTGCTTTCTCTTTTTGTTCGTTGAGTGTTTCGAGTGTTTTGCTCATTTTGTTTTGTCGCTCCTTGCCGCCCTCGTGTGGCTCCACGTCAGCCGCTAATCACGAACCGACAGGGGTTCACGAAAACGGCAAGGAACGGATTAGCTTTGTAAGTTCCCTCCGGTGAGGGCGAGTGGACAGGGCCAGACGTGAGCGGTATCCGGTGCGCCTCACGTTCTATAGGTCGCGTCCAACCTTCCCATCCACCCGTCCTCATCCGAGGACAGCTCTAGGACTGACGCACAGCCGAGCGGATACCTGGCTGCCGTTGTCCTATCACCTGCACTAACAATAACAAGCCGTTTTTCGTTTGCAAGGCCGCAAGTCGGCATGTGTGGATAACCACATGTTTGCGTTTTGGCGAGGGTTTGCTAGGGTGAAGACATGCCTAAAACAAAGACGCGGACGATACGCATATCCGAACGCGCGTATCAGCTCCTACGAAAAGAAGCGTTCAAAAAGAAGTCAAAGATTATTCGCGTGCTCAACGAAATGCTTAGTGTATGAAGCGTGTGCAGCTCGGCGGACACAGAAAAGATAGTCCACTGCGCGGCTATGCATTGGTTAGTGACGAGGACTATCCGTTGATATCGAAATACAAGTGGTGCTTAGACAGCTTGGGCTATGCCAGCACTGGGTGGAGGAACTCGACCACGAAGATGCATTACTTGATTCTTCCTGATGCCCCAAAAGGATTCGTTCGAGACCACATCAATGGAAACCGTCTCGATAACCGGCGGGAGAACTTACGGCTAGTGACTTACGCGCAAAGCAACCTTAATCGTAGTGGCATGAGCGGCAGCACCTCGCGGTTTAAAGGAGTGAGCTGGAAGACGCAAACTCAAAGCTGGTATGCAGCCATTACCTTGAACCGCAAGATAATCTCTCTGGGCTACTTCAACGACGATGTCGAAGCGGCCTTAGCCTATAACAAGGCAGCAAGGAAGTATCACGGAGAGTTCGCTCGCCTGAACGTTATCCACTGGCCGAGCATACAAAGAGAGCGGTTGGGCTACACGCTCACAAGTTCGTCTAAAGCAAAGACAATATGAACCCCGACAAAGAACACCCACACGCCGAGACACTGGAGGAGCTACGGGAGAAACCCTGGGCAGAGCAACGGCAGGGGCTTCTCTCGGCATTACAGACGTTTCCCGCGATTGCACTAGACATAATCGACTCCGCTTACTTATCTGGACTCGACGCTTCTACTGCCGCCACCGAACAGCGCACTTGGCAACGTGCAGAGGAGATGGCAAAGAAAGTTTTGGTGGCGCGCTGCTACTACCCAGAGGAGACAGACGCCCTCGCTGACTTCATCAGTCAATTACAGGAGGCTAGGAAGCAAACTAATAACTAGAAACATGACCTACCTTGGCTACGACGCTTTTGAAGACGAGGAGGAGGCTGTAGACCGCACCTGTCTATGCGGCCATCTCGAATCTAGCCACAGCGACGAAATTGGATGCGAGGTGTTTATTAACGAGATGGTTGGTGATTGTATGTGCGAGAAGTTCCGTGCCACACCATGAAAGAACCAGCACAGGAGGCTAGGAAGCAAACACACTGCAAGGATTGCGGGAGTGCTTACGACGAAAGCAGCCCAAAGGCGTATCAGGGGTATTGCCCAAAGTGCGCGTCTAGCTTTCTTATATGACCATGAAAGAACCAGCAAAGCTGCCGGAGAAGCTGCATCCAAACCCCAAGGGAGACAACCTCGCTCGCTCCACCCTCAACGCCCTCATCTCCTATTTACAAGAGCCGGACGACCACCAGAAAGACACCCCTGCTGAAACCTGCGTCCACACCTCACCAGAAGGAACGAGTTACGGACTCAAGCACGAGTGCCACGAGCCGAAACAAGACACCTCCGCTCGCCATGACGAACTATTCAGCCACCGCAACGGCTACTGCGAACACTTCGAGCCGAAACAAGACACTGTTCGCATTAGCAACCTCGGCTACGACGAACGCTTAGTAGTGATGGGTCTGCGGGCGCACCCTACCGCCTGTGAAAGCTGTGGCGTGCAAGCAGGACAAAAAAAGGCGTGCAATAACGACTATTGCGCGTGTCACCAGGACGAGCCGAAACAAGACACCGAGAAGTTCTGGGATGGTAGAGAGTGGAAGACCCGCGAGCAGTTGGAGAGAGAAGAGAAAGCGCCGTGGGACGGCAACAACATGCAGAAACAAGACACCGAGCCACCGAAAGGAACTATAACTCCCGAAAACATAGATGCGGTTGTGGAAGGTGAGTGGGGTAAGGACTGGAAGACAAGGTGGAAACAAGAAACCGAGTGGGAGGAGCCTAGCAAATGAAGTATGGCGACAGAAGCACAAAAACGATACTGGGAATCCATGCAGAACAGGAAGGGAGAAGATACGCCGCGATGGAAGGGAGAGAGTGCAAGTAAAGGTGCGAAACACCGTTATCTTCACGAGCACTACGGCCATCCCACCCATTGCTCAAATCCTGGCTGCGAAGGCAAAAGCACTATCTACGAATGGTGCCTAAAGACCGGACGTAATTACAGCCACGACCCCGACGATTACTTGTGGCTGTGCCGAAGCTGCCACCGACGCTACGACCTCACACCAGAAAAGCGCGAGAAGGCGATTGAGAATCTATGGTGGAAGCGCGGCATTACTAATCCCTCACCAAACCTATATGGACAATGAAGAATGGACTAAGGAGTTTGAGCGCACATTCCCCCCACAACCAATTAAGCAGACCGCCCGCGCCTCTCTAGGCGTCGCAACCAGCTACGACGAACTTAAAGCACACATCTCTCAACTCCTCACCAAGACACGGCAGGAAGAGCGGGAGCGGGTAGTGGACGAACTAATCAGATACGCCCAAGACACAACAGAGCCGTTTCTAATGAAGAAAGTCGGCGAGCCACTTGAACGCGGCTACGTTTGGAGCGCCATCACAGCGTTAGTGAATACGTTAGAGCAACTGCGCCGAAAATGAAAACTAGCCTCATCATCCTCTTAAACATCGCCTGGGTAGTGGCGGCTTTTTGGGGGTGGGTGTTCTTCATTTGACTATCCACAGGCTGCGAAGAGTTTGCAGAGCTGCCCGTGCTAGTGTGTATAGACGCGCAAGCGTGGCAGGGCAGCTACCCAGAATAAAGAGCCGTGAGGTGGGTGCTGCCGAGAAATCGGAAGCCCCTGCCTGATGGCTCTTTATTCGTTAACCCACAGATATGGCAGCACGCAGAATGTTCTCAATGGCAATAATGGATTCCGACGCCTTCCTTGATATGCCGCCAACCTCGCAGCTCCTCTACGTTCACTTAGGTATGAGAGCAGACGATGAGGGGTTTATAGGCAACCCCAAACGTATTACCCGCATGATTGGAACCAGCGACGACGATATGAAAATCCTCCTCGCCAAGAAGTTCATCATTGAGTTTGAAAGCGGCGTGGTGGTAATCAAACACTGGCGGATGCACAACACCATCCGCATGGATAGATTTAGCACCACCACTTATCGGAAAGAGAAGGACACCCTCTACCTCAAAGAGAATCACGCCTATACACTTTCAAAGGAAGGGAAGTCTCTGGCAACCAAACGGCAACCAGTTGGCAACCAGTTGGCGCCGCAAGTTAAGTTAAGTAAAGATAAGATAAATATAGAGACTCTTAATCCTGTAAACACAGAGAAGGTAGAGGAGATTAAGAAAGATATTCGGGAGCGCTTCGTTAAACGGGCGCGCGTATGAGCCGCAAAGGAAGCGCGAATCGGGTATGCGAACCAGGCAAGGGCGTTCGCTGCCATTGTGGGTGGATTAGTGAGCTTCGCTACCACCGAGAGATAACACCAAAACTTCTAGGGCAACCGTTCTACTACTCACGTTGGTATCAATGCACTAACCCCGACTGCAAAACCACCACGTTCATGGAAGAAAAAGACAAGGTGGTGAACGAGAGCCAAGCGACTCGTGAAATGAGGAAGCGGCAAGAGCGACTCAATCAAACGTCCTTCTTCCGCAGCCTCTAGTTATCAACACACAACAGTAAAGAGTTGCTCTTTTGTCCATGCTATGTTGTAGAGAATGCGATGCTCTAGAGGCTCGTGCAAGAATGATGTCTTAGATGTTGATTCTGATTTCTGTCCTATCTGCACTGAGAAAACCATCGAAGCAACAAGGAAGAAGATAGACGAGTATTCCATAAACTATCTCTGCGACATTTGCGGTATCACGATGAAAGTAGCCTACGACACTGAGGAAGGGAGGATGTGTTACGACTGCCGCTATAACGTATAGGAGGTATGGGGTTTCCCAAAAAGAAAAAACCAACGGGGATGACAGGGGGCAAACCGCGCGTTGAAAAGCCAACCGCCTCAAAGATAAAGAAGCTCCTCCAAGCGAAGCTCCGCGAGAAGGCTATCGAGCGGGATGGGATGTGCGTTATCGGCCAGCACCTAGACTCTCTTCCCGACCAGTGGCGCTTGTGCGGCAACTACACGAAGGACGGGCGGCTCATCCTACAGGCAGAACATTTAGTCGGACGCGCCAACAGCCGTTCCTATGCCGACATGGACAACATCGTCCTCATCTGTCTGCGCCACCACTTCTTTTTCAAGCAGCAGTGCGGGGCGCTCTACTGGGACATCATTAGGCGGCACATCGGGGAGGAGCGCTGGGGCAAGATTGAAGCGTGGGAGAAAGACAAATCCCCGCACCATATGGTCGCTGGGGATTGGCAAAACATTCTCGATTCTCTGTGCTAGGGTGAAATCAGACCGTGGAGGGTAGATGGGAGAGAGACGTATCAGCGCTATGCGAATCGGTTATCAACCGGGATGCATTTCCGGGGAACAGTAATCCCGAATACTCTCTCCGCCACCTACTCTTCACGACCGTGGAGGGTGGAAAAATTGGAGTTATTTGCTAATGTGAAGGCATGGCGACGGAAGAGAATATCCGACGCCGTGAATACTTCAGGGAATACTATCGTCGCAGGCGCGACCACAAGCTGAGGATTTGCTACAAGACGCAATCGCGGCCCGAATACAAAAAGAACAAGCGCGAATACGACCGAAAGTATTACCAGGCCAACAAAGAACGAATCAGGCAGGTAAAGGCCAAAGCACGAGCCGAACACCCCGAGAAACACAAGGCGCGGTCACTTCTCAAGGACTACGCCTACCGGGGAAAGATAAAGCGGCTTCCGTGCGAACTTTGCGGCGACCCCAAGTCGCAAGGCCACCACGAGGACTACTCGAAACCCCTTGAAGTTCGCTGGCTCTGTAGCAAGCATCACGGCATGGCAGAACGCACCGCGTAGCTCCTGTTTTCCCATTCTTCACGGGAGGGCATATGTTCGCGTTCGATAGTCTGGCTTACACTAGGCACCTTGAATCCTCCGGCCTCGACCGTAAACAGGCCGAAGCTCACGCAGAGGCAGTGCAGAAATACGTGATTTCGGAAGTCGCTACTCGCGCCGACATCCAGGCCGTCAAAGACGAGCTGAAGACCGCGATGGACAATCTCGGCCTTCGCCTCACCGTCCGTTTCGGTGCCATGCTCGCCGCCGCCGCAGGCGCAGTGATAGCCGCGCTCCGCTTTCTGTAGGCGGGGCTTTTTTTGCGACTAAAAAGAGACTACGTTCTGTAAGTCTCTGATTTCCTTACCGCCGTAAATAGTGCTGCATTAGAGGCGAGTGCTGGTTTATACTGGGCACGGAATCAGAAAACCCTTGTGTTCCTTGATACTTAGGTGATTTTGCCCTGTCCATACCGTCCATACCCGCTCACCCTGTTCCAGCGCCAAAAGGAGGCAAATGTGAGACTTTCTTTCGCAGCCCGCACGCTCGAATCATTAAAGCCCGAACCGAAGCTCTACACCGCCTGGGACTCCGGCCTTTCTGGGTTTGGGTTACGAGTTTCTCCCAAGGGGACGAAAACCTTCATCGTGATGAAAGGGAAAGAGCGCAAGGTTACGACGCTCGGCCGCTTTCCACACCTGGCATTAAAAGACGCCAGGACACGCGCAATGCAGGAATTGACCCGCACCACGCAAACGCCCATCACTCGCCCCACAGAGGCAATTAGAGCCTTTGGCGAGGCTTTAAAAGGTAGAGTGAAGCCCGACACCCTCAACCAGTATCTCTCCTACCTTAACCAGATGGATTTTACGTCGCTCACCATGACGTTTCCTGAAGTGCAGGAGAAACTTAGAAAGTGGGAGGGGAAGCCGTTTGCACAGAACTACGCCTACGCTTCCTTACGAAACTTCCTTAACTGGTGCTTGGAGCACGGCTACATAGAAAAGTCCCCGCTCTTTAGAAAGCAGCCTCCGAATAAAACAAAGTCCCGCGACCGCGTGCTTACAGACACGGAACTCGGAAGAATCTGGAGGTGCACGGGCGACGACACTTACGGGCGAATCCTCCGCCTCCTCATCCTCACGGGGCAGCGGCGGATCGAGGTTAGGAACTTAAAGCCCGAGGACGTAGCGGACGGTTTAATCACCTTCCGCACGAAAGGCGACCGCACCAATGTTTTACCCGTTACGCCATTGGTAGAAGAGAACTTGGTCTTACCGTTTACGTTCAACAACTGGACGAACGCCAAAGACAGGTTCGATAGGGACTGCGGGGTGGACTTCCGCCACCACGACCTCCGCAGAACCTTGGCGACGAAGTTAGCCCAGATGGGAACGAGCTTCGTGGTAATCGAGCGAATCTTGGGGCACGCGATTCCTGGCGTTGCGGGTGTTTACAACAGACACACCTACTTATTAGAGGTGAAAGAAGCCCTGCTTGCCTACGAGAACCACATACGAAAGTTATCCACCACAGCCGCCTAGTCAGCGGCGTTTTGTTTGATAGTGTGAGGATATGGACTACGAAAATTGGAGCGAGCAAGACTTAGAAGACCTTGATGCAAAGTTCGACGCGCTCGCTGAACACCTCGGCGTGGAGTTTATCTTCGAGCGCATTAGCGACGGCTCTGACGCGGCAGACAGGGAGCGTGTTTACGTTCGTGCGAAACCACAGCCGCCACTAAACGCGGCACTTACACAGGCCCCTAAAAACGTCCTCGAACCCCGCCCCGACCCTGTGCTGGAACCGCTTGCGGAGCCGTGGAACCTAAAGAAGAAGAAGTATAAGAACTACTAGTTGCTCCAAACACTTCTGCTATCCTAGTCGCGCCTTAGGCATTAACCGAGGCGTGGTGCCACGTCTCCCTACCAGGAGACTGCATCATGTCTAGGTTCATTTCTGAAAAGGCGGTCTGCGCTCTTACCTCGCTCGCTCGCGCAACGATTCGCCGCAAAGTGGCCGAAGGAACGTTCCCCGCGCCTTACGCCCTCGGTGAGAGGAAGGTAAACCGCAAGGGACAGCTCACTGGCCGCATTGCGTGGGATGAGGCAGAGGTGTTGGAATGGAACGCAGAAAGAAAAAGACTGGGAAGAATCGTGAGATTTGAAAGCCGTCCCTAACGGGAGCTTTCACAGGGCACCTTCGGGTGCCCTTTTTTATTTCCTCAACGGTTCGAGCATGTAGGTCAGGGTGTTGATGTGACCTGTTTCGTTTGAGAAGTAAACGTAAGGCATGTGCCCTGCGGGGCAGGGAGTCTGACCGCTTGTAAACGAAATCTCTCTCCCGTCTGCATAAACGCAATGGATGCGCCAACCAACACCACCCACCATCACGCGCATTCCTGGCGGCTGAATGATGCGCTCACTTTTCCCGAAAGGTGGAAGTGTTAGTTGCATCTTTCCTGATGTCGGCTGTGCCACAGAGGGTCGAGCTGGACTCGTAAACAAGTCAGCAACCCACACCCACACTTGCGGGACAATCACAATTACCAGAACCAACACTACGAGATACTGAAACGTCTCACCTTTCCTGTCCGAAACGAACAGGCGAATCACGAGCGTAACAAGAGCCACTACCACTAGTAGACCGAGCACCCACACCCAGTTACGAGCCATTACGTCGGCTAGCTCACGCACGGTTCACTCCTAACGGATGGACATGCGACTGAACATTATCTATGTCCCCTGCATATACGCGCAACACGCGGTAATGCACGGTATACATTCACTTATTCCGCACATCGTTCGCAGCTCATAGAGCTGACCACGGTGCTTTCTGCACCCTCGTATTTACTCGGGGCGACCATGCTTACGCAGGAGAAACCCCCGTGGTCAGCTCTAGCGAGCCAGACGAACGAGTGCGGATACCTGTCCTTAACAGGGGACAACGCCTAACGGACATTTCATACAATTTACTTGGAGCTGCACCTTTTTCGCGGGCTGGCGGCAGCACCCGTGCAAAGGCGCGCGGCTCTACTGCACCAGCCCCATGAACTTACTCAATGTAGGGCGCGACAAGACGCCCATACTTAACCTTTTACGAGGGATAAAACGCCTTACTCGTTACTTACTGTTGGATAACGGAGACGTTATCAACAAACTTTTCTTCCCAAAAAACTGGCACATCGAACGGCTCGACTTTTCAAAAAATCGTCTCGACCTTTTAAAAGACATCACCTACGAACGAGCGTCACTTTACGCGGACGCTTTCGAGGCGTCTTTTCCTGGCGGGCCGACCACCCTACAAAAGCAGGAGTCCGGCATTGTCTTTTTGGAGTCCCTAGTAAGTGAGCCAAAGTCTTTGGACACACTCATACGCAAACCTAAAAAGACAGACTCTAACGGACACCATGCAGCATACGGAAAGATGCAGCGCATTTTCCTTTCTCCTGTCCTGAGTTCGTTCCTCTCCGGTCCTACAAACTTCTCCCTATCAGGCGTAGTGTTAGCCCGTCTCGATACCCGTCTCACCCGCTTTGACCGCATCTTACTGGCAAACATTCTGGCAAGCGCCTACCCGCACCAGGTCATCATTACTGACCTGGGACAGTATGCCTGCGACATTCACCGCACGTTACTGCGGGAAAATCGTCTCATTGCAGGGGTGAACTCTCTTGCCGAAGTGCCGTTCCAGGACGAGCTTTTCTCTATCGAGCATAAGATAGGTGCAAAAACTACCGCCAAAGATGCTGAAACTTTGGCAGACTACTGTTGCGAGTTCCCGAGAGGGACAAACGGCTACGCCGAATACGTTAACGAGTGCATGAAGTAACGATTCCCGAGAGCGAGAATGGACTGGGACGCGATAAAGAAGCGGGTCGTTGATTCATGGCGGCCGAAGGAGGAGGGGAAGCCGCTTGAGCGTATCGTATATTCGTTTCTCTCCTACGAGCAACGGCAGGCAATTGCGCTCGAAGAGCGGCAGCGCAAGATGGAGGAGGAGCGTGTGGCTTACGAGGCGCAGCTTGCAGAAGCGAAGAAGAACGAACCAGCCCCGTTTAGTGTTTACAACACTGACTTCCAGACAAGATACGCGCACACGCATGTTCTAGGTTCCCCCGGTTCGGGAAAGACACAGCTCTTGCAAAGTATGATTCTCGCGGACTTAGAGCGAGAGAACCGCCCCACGGTTGTAGTGGTAGACAGCCAGGGCGACATCATTCATAAGCTCCGCAACCTCGACCTTCCGTTTGAGCCGCTCTACATCAACCCCAGGAGTCCACCGTCAGTAAACATTTTCAGAGTAAAGAATCGTGGCGGCGACCCCGAACCTTCAATCACCGCCGCGATAGAGACGCTCGAATACCTCTTCTCCGGCCTGGGGATGGATTTGTCAGGAAAGATGAAGGGGCTGTTTAAGCCCATGTGCCGCCTCATGTTCTCGTTTGATTCGACGCTCAGTGATGTCATTGACTTCCTCGATAAGCCCGCCGCCTACAAGAAGCACATAGACGCGCTCCCAGAACTTCCGAGAAAGTTTTTCCAAACGAAGATGTTGGGTTCGGGTGGCCCCTACAAAACAACGAAAGACGACATTGGGCACAGGGTAGAAGCACTCATACATTCCCCGACGTTTCAGAAGCTCCTCACGGAGAAAGAAAACACCATCGACTTCTACGACGAGCTGAACAAGCGCCAGCTCATCCTTATTGACACAGACCAGGCGTATTTGCAGGGCGACGACAGCAAGATGTTTGGGAGGCTGTTTATCTCCCTCATTCTTAGGGCTGCACTCGAACGCGCAAGAGTTAGGGAGCAGTATCGAACTCCCGCGTTTCTCTATGTAGACGAAGCGCAGGAATACTTCGACCAGAAGACCGAGCACCTCTTAACGCAGGCCAGGAAATACAAACTGGGCGTAGTGTTAGCGCACCACTTCCTAAATCAAACCAAGGGTTCGCTACGAGACGCTCTTATGCAGTGCGCCATCAAGCTTGTGTCCTGCCCCAACTTCGATGACCGCACCACCATGAGCAAGGCGATGGGAACGGAATACATCAGCCGCACGCCGCTTACGTTCACCTGTGCCACAGAAGGAAAGATTAACGATGTGAAGGTGGAATACGGCCTTTTAGAGTCTCGGCCAAAAAGAACTCACGCACCCACAGCGTCTAATATCGTCTATAGCGTTCCAGGGCGTAGCAGCGCATCGTCAAAGAAAATCAGCAAAGGAGTGGATAGCTATGGGGAGGACGCATGATAGCGTTTAGACATGCTCGATTCACGTTCAAGGCGCATTCGCTTCCGCGAACCTACGCCCATAGGCACGCTCGTTCCTCAAGAGCGAGACAAGCTTATCTTTGCCCCGCTTCGCACGCACGGCCCGCTCACTTCTAAGCATCTCTATAAGTTCCATGGTGGAGATGAAAGCAAGTTTCTAAATCGCCTCGGCAAGCTCTACGACTTCGGCTACCTCACGCGCCCCAAGGAATACTGGGAGTGCTACAACGCCGCGTATCAACCTCTCGTCTACGACCTCACCCCCAAAGCTCTCGCTTTTCTAGGTAAGCCAGGTATCACCCGCACCGACCACGCCATTCACCGGCTCATGTGCTCTTGCGTGATGGCTTCCATAGAACTCGCGTGCAAGGCAAAGGACATCGGCTTCATTTCACGGGAAGAAGTAACAGGGGGCGGCTCGATGCGCTTCCAGCTCTCCCGAAAACAAAACAGGGACTTTCTCGAACCAGACGAAGTGTTTGGGCTTCACTTCAAAGACAAGCAGCAGAAGCACTACTACGCGGTAGAGATAGATAGGGGCACGGAGAAAATCGAAAGCGACCGCAACCGTAAAACTATCGAAGATATGTTCTCGGCGTATGAGGAAATCTTTGAAGACCGCCCGTATGAGGAACAGTGGGGAAGAAAGAATCTACACTGCTTAGTTGTAACAACGAATCGTGCCCGTGCGGAAACTATGAAGAAGTTGGCCGGAAGGAAAATCCACATCCAGGTTAGAGAGGACTTCGCTACTCCCTGGAGAATGCCGCCCATCTACGAGGACGTGCTGGACGGCCTGGTGTAGATAACCTCTGGCAGCGGCTTGCTACTCTGGTAAGTGGATTCGTTCACTTACAGGAGGCGGCTATGTTCTACGACTTCGACGCAATTAAGCGGTCAGTATCTTTCGCAGATGCCGCCAGCAAGCTCGGCTTAGAAGTAAAGCAAAGCGGCACTCAGCTTCGCGCACCCTGCACAAGATGTAACGAGGGCGGGGACAGAGCGCTCGTGATGACCGAAGGAAAGGGCTACTTTTGCTTCGCGGCCAAGAAAGGCGGCGACGTGATAGGGCTTGCAGCCCACATCCTCGACGTGTCAGTGAAGGATGCGGCGGCGTTCCTGGGGAACGATACGGTAAATACAAATACGGTAAATACCGTAAAAGTTCCAACGCCCGAACCCGCACCCGCGTTGACACCGAAGGGCGGCTTCGACCGCGCCAAATACCAGGCGGGTCTCGAACGCGCTCACGAGCTGCTGAAGGACATTCCCGCCGACCTCATCGAACGCGCGGATATCGGAGTCAGTTCGAGGGGTGCGCTGAAAGGCGTGGTGGTCCCTTTATACGATTGCACGACAGGGGAGTTCCTTTGTTATGCAGCCGTTCAAGGTTTGCAGCTTCCCAAGGCTACCGTCACTCCGCTAAAGCGCGCGAGCTGACACTTCCCGAGAGCGAGTAGGAAACTGCTCGTTCCGCCCCTCGCTTCGGCGGGGGGTTTCTTCTGCCTGGGGACAGTGGATATCGCCTCGCGCCTGGGTGTTAGGTTGTAAGAGGACGTGAAGCCTTACAGGGGGCGCAATGCCCCCGTCCGCCGTAAGGGGCGGCGAATCGTTGGAGAAGTATTCAATCGAAAGATTGCGCGCTTTGGTCCTCCCGTGATTCTGCCTCCCCTGTAGGGCTTCACAGGTGGAGTGTTTGGTTGCGCGGTGGCGGAATAGGTAAACGCTTTGCGTGCGTATTGGCTTACGAAATACGCGCGGTTACAAGGTGGCAGTCGCCGTGAGCGACCTCGGTCCGAAAGGACGCTGATAAGAAGTGGCTGCTAACACCATGCGAGGTGCAAATCCTCGTCCGCGCTACTGAGCACTTCACTAGCTCTTCGTCATTCGTTGGAGTGCAGCAAGCAGGGGTTAGGTCTAGCTAAGAAATGTCATGTCCAAAAAACAAAGAGCACCAGAGGTGCCACCAGGTATCGCAATGTCAGGTTACGCGCTTTACGACTACGACATCCAGCGCACAGAGGGCGAGTTACTTACGCTCATTGAGACGCTTGGATTCGCAGAAAAGCAAGAACAAGCAATTAAGAGTCAGCTCCGCAGAATCATCCATCAGCTTTACGGGCAGCCGCAAATCGGCGGCGACTTCCTGAACGACGCGCTAAGGAAAACACGCGACGCAGGAATCGGCTGGGGCGGTCTGCCTACGGTCGTCGGTATCTAAATTACAAACCGCCCGACCCCTGCTCGCTTCACTTCAACCTCAACGCCTGGGCTGGTAGCCACTTAAACCGTTCACAGGGAGTAGGTGCGCGAAGTTCAATTCTTCCGTCAGGCAGCTCTTAAAGGAGGAAACATGAGGCTCACTCTCGCAGCATTCGTGTTGTTACTCGCACTCGGCATCGCCGCCGACGCGACGAAAGACGAAGACTTGGATATGGAAATCATCCTGTCCGACATGCCGCTCGACAATCTCGTCACGGCCGCCCGCACCGTCCACTAAAGAAAGTGAGGTGAACCCATCTCGTGTCGCGTAAGACGGCACGTAAACAGTCTCCTCAAGGCAGCCACCTGCCTTTTCAAGCCCTTTCGGGGGCTTGCTTGTTTCATACCGTCCACCTTGTCCGCGAAGTGATTTTTCATATTCAGGCGCATAGATTAGTCATCGCCTCACTTCGAGGTAACAAGGAGACGATGATGGGACTTTGGAAGAAGTCAGAAAGAGCTAGGGTTCGCGCGAGCATTGCGAAGGCGTGGGGTCACAAGAAGTTCTATCGCAAGAGTCCGCGCGTTGACGAAAGGATGGTCGAAGCGCGGCGCTACATCCGCGAGTGGAAACGTGCCAATCCGAAGCGGGGTGGATGATGGGACTCAAGCACTTTTTCGGAGCCGCGTATCACGAAAACCGCAGAGCCAACAAAGCGTTCAAGTCCGGTAACAAAGCCAAAGAGCGCTACTACCACAAGGCGCAAGACAAGCGCCGCTCTCGGCCGATGTTCAAGAAGAAGAGCAGCGGGTGGTGGTAATGGACCTCGACACCACAAAGGTTAGAGAACTCCTCGACGCCAGAGACAAGATAGACGCCGAGCTTCAGAGCATCTTCACCAACGGAAAGGAGCGCAAGGAAATCAAGTGCGGCAACTGTGGTGAGACTGGCCACACCGCACGCACCTGCCCCAAGAAAGGGGATAGTCAGCAGTAGACGAATGCTACCTTGGGAGAGGACAGCCCGTCCTTTCTCAAGGAGCAGCCATGAGCTTGATTCTCCATGCGGGTGCTGAGCCCGTGGACTTCGACGCACTCCGCGCACTTCCCATCCCCCAGGCAACACCGACGCACCACCCCATCCCGCACCACCGCATCGTAGAGATGCTGAGACACTCTCTGACGTTCTACGGCCACGAAGTCACCGAAGAGCAGTTCGGCGTCACCAAAGACGGCGCACGCTTCTTCGGGGTCATGATGCTGAAGAGCGAATACGGGGACTACACGGACACTGTGGGCTTACGCAACAGCCACGACAAGTCTTTCCCCGTAGGCGTGTCTTACGGCAGCCGCGTGTTCGTTTGCGATAATTTAAGTTTTGCAGGCGACCACGTCATAAAGCGCAAGCACACGGCCAAAGCGCTGCGAGACATCCACGCGCTCATGGCTGACCTCATCGAGCCGCTCTCAACCCAACGCTGGCAACAGCACCAGACGTTCGAGAAATACAAAGAGACGTTACTGCCCGAGCTGTTCGCACACCACGCCATCATCCAGCTCTACAAGGACGGCGTGCTCAATCAGCAACGGATACCTGAAGTGCTCGCGGCCTACGAGAAGCCGCCGCACGACTGGGGCGACGAAACGGCATGGCGACTCTTCAACTGCGTCACGCACAGTCTCACGGGCAAGGTAGCAGAAGCTCCACATCTCACCCGCCAGCTTCATAGAACCCTGGACGGCGTGTGCCGAAGGCTTCACTAACCTCTCTTTGTGGCAAGCGCTTTGGGGGAGGATGCCGAGAGGCAGTAAATCTGCAAACGAGCGCAAGAGCCTCTTCGGAGGCTTTTTCTTTTGTCCACAGCCCCGCCTGAAACGGGGTTTTCTTTTTGGTAGGGGGTGCTAGGTTGGAAGTATGAAGCGCGAAATAGAGCTAAGGGCCTGGTTGAATCACTGGCGCGAAAAGATTGTCTTGGACGAGCTGCGAGCTAACTTGGCAGCACTCAAGTTTGCGGTGGATAGCGCACCTAGGGAGTAATGCTAGATTGAATACATGAAGCGACTCATCACATTCCTATACACACGCTTCGTAGCAGAGCCGTGGATTCCCGAAGGCTATAAGACCATGTGGCTCTCGATTCCCGAGCGCACGTTCAGCTACATGAAGGATGGTAACGGCCGCAGCATGTCGCACATTCTCTCGAATGATTGGAAGCTCACGCTTAGATTCAAAGGGGAGAAGGGCTGGAAAGACCTGCACGTTGTATGAACCCTGGCTACCACAACATCGTCATGCAAATACACGATGAAGAAGGAGGAATCCTCTCGGAAATGACTGTGGTGTTAATTGAAAGTGTAGATGATGAGGGAGTGAAGAGCGCACTGCTCGCAGCTTATAAGAATCTCATTCAACAGGCGTATGGCACTTAAATTCACCCCAGAAGAGTTAGAGACAGCCTGCTACGACTACTTCACCGCCACTACGGAGCCGAGCAAGGAAGGACTCCTACGCGCGCTTGAGATAGACACTTCAACGTGGGCTGAATACGAGACGCACGAAGACTACACACGCATTACGCAGAAAGTAGAGAACACTATAAATCCAACGAACCATGACACGACCGCTTAAATACACACCAGTAGGTTTTTTAGGTTTTTATGGCAGGTAACACTTCAATCGAAAACGGAATAAAAGGCGGCAGACCGAAAGGCCGCAAGAACAACAAGACTCTTGAGAGAGAGCTAGCTTTAGAGCGCATAAGGCAGCGCGTGTTCGAGGCTACAGACGTGCTTGTGAACGGCCAGCTCACTAACGCTCGTGGTGTTTCGTATCTCTACAAGATTGAGAAAACGAAGGTCATCGGGCCGAAGGGTGGCATTAGCTACAGGGCCGAACGGCCAAAGCTCGTGACGAACGAATACGAGATAGAGAACTACCTGGCCGGACTCATCGAAGAAGGGGATGCAGACGACCAGAACGACCCCGCGGCAACCTACTACTACATCACTACAGAGAAGCCAGAGACGCCAGCAGCTAAGGAGCTGTGGGACAGAGCGCTAGGTAAGGCACCACAGGCCATCACGGGGCCTGATGGAGGGGCGGTAGTAGTTGAGTTCTCCCGTGCGCTCCAGCATGAATTTCCATCCTCACCAGGAACAGATAGCGGAGAGTAGAGCCCGTTTCAGAGTCATCCGTGGCGGTAGACGCGGCGGTAAGACTTCCCTCGAAACAGAAGTTCTGGCGGCTCGTGCAATGGCACAGAAGGACCGCCATGTTTTCTACATCGCGCCCACCCAGATTCAAGCCCGCTCGATTATCTGGGAATCACTTAAAAGCCGCCTCGCTCAAGTAGCCGAACCTAACGAGCAACGGCTGGAGATGCGTGTTCCATCGCTTGATGGTGGCTTCTCGATAGTGAAAGTGGCTGGCTGGGAGAACCGCGAGAACTTTCGTGGACAGAAGGCCCACCACATCACGTTCGATGAAACGGACACGATGAAAGACTTTTTCATCGGCTGGCAGGAGATATTCCGTCCTGCACTCATGGACACAGGGGGGAAGGCCGACTTTATTGGCACTCCTAAGAAGGAGAACCCGAACCTTAGAAGACTGGAGAAGGAGGCCGCGAACGACCCGCAGTGGGACGTATTCCACTTCACGAGCTGGGATAACCCCACGCTTCCCAGGCACGAGCTTGAGCAGGCTAGGGCAGAGATGGACGCGGATACCTACCGCCAGGAAATCATGGCGGAGTATGTAGATAACGCAGGCTCGCTCTTCAAATACACCGCGCTCGTGGACATGTTTAGTAACACCATAACTAAATCAAATGAAAAATATCTCATCATCGACGTTGCGGACGACGGAAGCGACAAGACCGTCTTCTCGTTCTGGCAAGGGCTCGAACTCTACCGCATCGAGCAATTCGAAAGGCTCAACACAGAGGGGATTGTTAACCAAGCTAGAGAGTATGCGGCGCAAGAACGCATCCCTTACTCGCAAATCGCAGTGGATGCTATTGGCGTCGGCGCAGGAGTTGCTTCGTCATCGCTTCTCGATGGAATCGTTAGCTTTAAAAGTAGCTATGGCGCTATTAGAACCGACGCCGACCCGACCAGGCTTCCTAACGTCCACTACACCAAAGACGCGCCGCTCATCACGGAATACAAAAACCTCAGAAGCCAGTGCGTCTTCACCCTCGCAAGACTCGTAAACGACCACCAGATAGCCTGCCGCGTCTCTGACGTTCGCGTAAAGGAACGCATCATCGAGGAGCTGGCTCTTTACCAGGACGCTTCTACAGGGGACGGGAAGCGCATGGCTACGCAGAAGGAAGACATACGCGAATTGCTAGGCAGAAGTCCCGACCTCAGCGATACCCTGATTATGAGGATGTATTTCGAGATACGCGCAGCCCTCCAGCCTTACCAGAGCGAGGAAATGGCACGCATTCACGAGCGGGTAGTCAATCAGTTCCGCACGAACGAAGCACGGGCGGAGCTTAGAAGTAACAAGTAACTATGGAACCTATTGAGCCTGGAACGACCGTCCAGCGTCGCACCGTCACAGTATCAATGACCACGCCTGACGAGAATCTAACCGACCTCATCAACATGTTCGCGAACATGGGCTTCGTTGCGGGGTTTACCGCTGAGGAACTCATTCTCAACGCCAAGCACGTCATCGAGGAGCAATACTTCCAATCCATCCTCAACCCGCCGCCTTCAGAGTAGCTGTGGATAGTCTATTGACGTGAGGTGCTAGCGTGTGAGTAACGAATGGCACGCTACCTCACCGAGAATAAAGACATAGGGCAGCTTGTAAGAGAAGCGGAGTCTGCATTTACCAGTGGCGGCGGGACGCTGATGTCCAAGTATGTCACCACCGACCTCTACTCAGACATAAACCGCATCTACGCATACCTCGAAAGCAAGCACATTTCAGGAGACACGGACTCTCTAGGACGTGATAAGCCCTTTTTCAATATCGTCATCGCGGCTCGAAACATCTACTACCGCGCCACAGACATAGACCGCAAGAACATCGAAGTAAAAGCAACGAAGTCTAGCGACACCGTTCCTGCATTTCTCGCAACCGTTCACCTTCAGAACTGGATGCGCAAGGAGAACTATGGCGCTTTCCTTAACGACTGGGGAATGGAGCTCGCAGCCTTTAACTCCGCAGTGGTGAAGCACGTCGAAAGCAATGGCGAACTACATCCTATGGTGGTGCCGTGGTCTCGCCTCATCGTTGACCAGGTGAACTTCGATGCTAACCCAAAGATTGAAATACTCGAACTCACGCAGGGAGAACTTAAGCGACGGGTAAAAACGCACGGCTACGACAAGAAGATTGTCTACAACCTCTGCGATTCTCTCGAAGCACGAGAAACTACAGACGGACAAGAGAAAGACCAGAAGGCCAACTACATCAAGCTCTACGAAGTGCACGGTCTGTTCCCTGTCTCGTATCTCACGGGGAAAGACAAGGACGCAGATAAGTTTGAACAGCAGATGCACGTCATTTCCTTCTTGGAAGGGAAGGAGGAGGGCGAATACGACGACTACACCCTGGTATCAGGCCGTGAATCCCGCGACCCTTACATGCTCACGAGCCTCCTGCCAGCCACAGACGGCTCCATTTCACTTAATGGGGCAGTGAAGAACCTCTTTGACGCTCAGTGGATGATGAACCACACGGTTAAGTCCATCAAAGACCAGCGCGACGTGGCAAGTAAGCTCATTTTCCAGACGGCAGATGGAACATTCGTAGGAAGAAACGTCCTTTCAGCTATAGAGCAGGGCGACATCCTCATTCACGCGGTAAACATGCCGCTCACCCAGGTGAATAACGGTTCACATGACATCGCTTCCCAGCAGAATTTCGGCCAGATGTGGAAGACCCTTTCCGCAGAGATAAACGGCATCAGTGAATCCATGCTCGGCATGAACCCTCCGGCTGGTACTGCATGGGCTCTCGAACGAGAGAAGCTACAAGAGTCTCATTCGCTGTTTGAGCTTATGACCGAAAACAAGGCACTTGCAATAGAGAAGATGCTACGCACCTACGTCATCCCGCATTTAAAGAAGAAGATGGATACCGCAGACGAGATAGGAGCAACGCTCGAAGCGCACAACATCACCAAGATAGATTCCATGTACATCCCCGCCGAGGCAGCACGGCGATACAACCGCAAAGTCATAGAAGACCTAATCGGTAAGCCTACAGGCAAGTTCGAGACTCTCTATGACGAAGACGGTGAGCCTTACAAGTCGCCTATCTACGCAGGTGGCGGCAAAATTCCGTCCCCGTATCAGCCAGACGTAGCGCAGCAGGAGGTGAAAGCCGAGATGACCGCCTGGGGTAACCAGCGTTTCTTCGTTCCTGACGACGTTTCCGATAAGACATGGAAAGACGTAGTGAAAGACCTCGAATGGGAACTCGAAGTGAATATCAGCGGGGAAGCAGCGGATAAGCAGACGATTCTTACTACCCTCTCGACCGCGTTACAAGCCGTGGCAAATCCTCTCTATGCAACCAACCCTCAGGCGCAGCTCGTTGTCTCCAAGATTCTGTCGGCGACTGGTGTTATCTCTCCGCTTGAACTCGCCGCTATGCCCCCGCCTACTCCACCAGTGCAACCTTCGGTGGGGCCACCCGCTCAAGGATTACCAGCCGTAACCCAACAATAATTTGCCAGACAAAGACCAGGTCACAATATTCAATTCAGGGCAGCTAGAGCTAATCAAGAACACGTTCGACAACGACACGCTCATCTACACGATACGGAAGGTGTTTTTGCAGTTCCCGCTCTCTGAAGTGGAGAAGGGACTACTGAAGACCACCATCAACCCCGAGGTGTGGAACGTTCTCAAGACGATGATTCTGCCCGACCAGGGACCGCAGTATCCCTTGGCGCAATACCCAGACTTCCTCAAGACGCTCTATGAGGGCGTGAGAACCAAGTCTGTCGAAGACATGGCGGTGCAGTTCGATGCTATCCAGCTCGAAATGGACTACCTACAGCAGCAGCTCGAAGTCTTGCGCGACCTCGAAGCCCCGCAGCCTATCACGCTCGCAGAAATGCGAACACTTAAAGGTAAGGCCGCGCTAGACAAGTTCATCGACGTAACCGTGTATCTGCGAGTCATCAACTACATCCCCTACGTGCTTACCCAGCTACGCACCCACGCTAAAGAGAACAACCTGACGCCCGACGAGATAAAGAAGCGCCAGGACAAGAACTCCTCGCAGTAGCTGTGGATAGTCGAGAGCAGGCAGGTGCTATTACTTAAATCATCAGAGTAACCATCTCTAAAAATGGACGATAACCAACAGGACGAGACTCAAGTCCTTGAAACAGAGTCAACGGAAGAAGTCACCGAGACGACTGAGGATACCTCCGAGCCACAACAGGAGGAGTCAGTAGAGGAGCTTAGGTCTCGTCTTGAAGAAGAGCGCAAGGCTCGTGAAGAGACCGAGAAAAAGAATAAGCAGCTCTACGAACGGCTAAAGAAGCAAGACGCCCCTAAAGCAGAAGCTTCAGACGGTCTTTCAAATAAAGACGTGCTGTTCCTCGCAAAAGCCGACATTCACGAAGACGACCTGGACGAAGTCCTTGACTGGGCAAAGTTCAAGAAAGTCTCTGTAAGTGAGGCATACAAGCAGCTCAAACCAACTCTCGAAGTGAGAGCAGAGCAGCGCGACACGGCTCAAGCATCGAACAAATCTAACGTTCGACGCGGACCAACAACAGTGTCAGATGACGTGCTACTCGCCAAAGCATCAAAGGGACAACTTCCCGAGAGCGAGGAGGAGATAGAGCGCCTCATCAAAGCAAAAGCAAAGCAGAAGTAGGGAGAAGTAAGCGGTGGATTACTTAACCCAAAAATCCGGTGGGGTTAAACGTAATTTACCAAAATGGCTACTACTAACAGCCTCTCGGACAAAACGTATCGAGACAAAATCCGCAAAGGTCAGTTCAACGAGGCACTCCGCACCCAAGTGGTCGCAGAGAAAATCTGCATCGTAGACCGCAGCGGCGCAAAGACTATCAGCGCCCCGTATATCACCACGCCTACCGTAACGGTTCAGGCGCTTACGGGCACCTACACCCCGCAAAACCTCACCACCACCGATGACACGCTCACGGTGACTGATGAGTTCATCGTTCCGGCACAAATCAAAGACTTCGAGCAGGTTCTTTCTGACTTCGACCTCTTCTATGAAGCGCACCGAGCGATGGCTAACGCAATGGCGGTGAAAGTTGACCAGTGGGTTCTCAACGAACTGTGCGAGAACGGCACTGGCACCCTCACAACCCCCGCAGGTGGCTTCACGACTGCTGCAAACGTGCTTGGCATCATCGGCTCGATGATTTCCAAGAACGCTGGCTATGCCAACGCAGCCGCTGCTGGCAGCACCTACCTCGTGGTAGAGAACACCGACCTTACGGGCATCCTTGGCGCAGTCACCACCGCAGGTTTCCGCTTCGCAGACGAACACCTCACCAATGGCGGTTTCGGCAACATCATGGGCGTAGACATCTACGTCGTGCGTTCCGGCACCTTCATTGACGGCACCATCGGCACAAAGACCTGGACGAACGCAGGCCACCGTGTTGGCGGCGTCAAGAAGGTCGCTACCTACGCAGCACCTGGAGGCTTCCGCTTCGAGGAAAAGGGCGTATCGGGTGTGACGGGCAAGGAAATCGTCGCAATCTGCTACGCAGGATTCAAGCAGTGGACGCCTACCAGCGACCTCACTATTGACATCACGCTTGCGTAATTACTAACCCTCCTTTTTGGGGGAATGCAGGGGCTTGGTCCCACCGGATTACGCCCTTGCACTCCCCCCGAAAGGAACTAACAAACCACCATGGCAAAAGAAAAAGAAGGTATCTCGCAGAAGGAAGCCGACAAGCAGCGTGTAGAGCAGATGAAGCAGGCAAAGCTCGCTGCACAAACTTCTGACGCGCTCAAGAAGCAGGCTGCACTCAAAGATGTCGAGATTGCTCGCGAAGAGCAGGACCGCCACTTCAAGGCAGTCGAAGAGCAGGCAAAGCTCGCTGCAGCTTCCGTGGAAACGCCTTCACAGGCTGACTTCCGCAAGCACTTCGCAGAATACGAGAAGCGTAATCCTGTTAAAGCAAAACTGAAGCGGGAAAGCGGAGAGTTTGACCGCAAGCTCGCAGCACTTAAGAAGTAACCGCTATGAACTTTAAAAGCATAGCGATTGCGGCCGTATCGGCGTTCGTTCTGGTGATGGCAGCGCTCATCCTTCTTCCGAAGGCACCAGCACCCATCAGCAACCTCGGCGCTGTTTCAAGTCCTGACGTGCAGTCCTACATGAACGTGCACGGCGCGTTCTCTCAGGGAGGCGGTCTTACAACCGTCACGCCAGAAGACGCAACGCACACGCTCACACACAGTGAGATGGTAGACAGCAACATTGTCTCGTTCACGGCATCCACAACGATGCCTGCACTTACGGTGACGTTGCCTGCATCCACCACGTTCCCACTCGGAACGCACGCTGGTGCGTATCGCTCTTGGGTAATCGAAAACCCGTTCACCGCCGCAGCTACCACTACGACAGTTGCAGCAGGCACGGGCGTTGACCTTCAGGAACCAGACGGCCAGAACGTTGTTATCGGTATTGATAACTACGCATGGCTTACCTGCTTCCGCGAGGCAAGCAGCGATGTCGTGTGCCGTGTGGACGAAAGCATCCCCGCAGACTAGTCGCTCCTTACTTCCCCTTTACGGGGGAAGGGTAGGGTCGGGTAGACCCGTAATAAACACACATGAATAAACTTACTTTCGCCATCGGAGGATTCGTAGCAATCGCACTCCTTGCTGCTTCCTCTTCCGTTCTCTTGGTTCCTTCGTTTGCGCAGTCTTCCCCGCTCGCTAACGTCATCTCGACCGCTACGACCAGCGCCAGGTTCTCCGTAACCAGCTCTACACGGGTTCTTGCCAGCACGACGAGCGTTCTTGGAACGAGCTACACCCGCGTCTACGCTTCGATCTGTAACGCGAACGCAAACCCCGTCGCACTCAATCTCGACGGCGACAAGGCAGCGAACGCCGCCAACGGAAACATAACCGTCTGGATTGCCGCAGCCGCAGGATACGACGTGTGCTACGAGATAACGGACAGAAACGCCTACTCCGGCTCCATCACCGCGTCTTCCACTGACAACACGGCCACCGCCATCACCGTCAAGGACTACGTTCAATAGAACATGGCCGCGCCGCTTAACTTCATCGAGGCGCAGAACGACAACTGGTATGCGTCCAGGGCTTACAAAGCCGTCTCCGTAACGATTGCGTCTCCCGCAGTCTTTACCTCTGACGGTCATGGGCTAATCACCAACGACACCATCAAACTCTTTACCACGGGCGCTCTACCCACCGGACTTTCAGCCGACACCTTCTACTACGTCATCTACGTCACGGATAACACCTTCAAAGTCTCCGCAACACGAGATGGAACTGCAATAGACACCTCAGGAGCGCAAAGCGGCACCCACTACTTCGCAAGCAACAACGCGCAAAGGATAGGAGTGGCGTATGTAAACAACCGCTAGTATGGACGACGCACCGAACGAACTCCGCCTAAAGACAGACTTCGACGTGCTCGAAGCCGTGCAACGCGCTCTTAGAACACGCCCGCTTCAAATAGGCACAGCAGGAGAAACAGCGTCACTCGCTTCAGCTCTCGTGGCGTTCACTTCCGTGAATAAGGGAATCGTCCTGCCCCGAATGACCACCACCCAGCGCAATAACATCGTTAATCCTGTGGCGGGTCTAGAGATATACAACACCACCACCAACAAACTCAACGTCTACACCGGCTCTGCGTGGGAGGCCGTCACCTCGTCATGATTCGCCTCCCTGGAAAGAAGTGGTTTCAGACAAACCGAAGCAACGTGCTCGGGAATCTCTGGAGCACTTTCAACATCGACCTACAGAGCAACCTGGGCGTCACTCGCGTCTCTCCCAGGCTCAAAGCAAACACCACGACAGCAGACACCTCCGACCTACACAGCTACCCCTCAGCATTCGAGTATTTCGATAACGCCTTTTACGCAGTGTGCAGCTTCAGTTCCACCTCAGGAGGCGTGCTCAAGGGAGGCGACACGCCAGAAGTAGCGTTCGCACAAGACCTGACGGTAACTGACCCAGTCTTCACCTACGACTCTCGGAAATCAGATCTGGAGGTGTTTAACGGCCAGCTTTTCTCCACCACTGAGGATGAAATCTACAGCCTGGATGAGACAGGAGGAACGTGGACGCTTCGCGGCGGCGCCAACCCGCTGAGCATTGACTACTTCCACATTCTCAAATACTTCAAGAAGTTCAACAGGCTGTATGTGCGTGACGCAAAAGAGACTATCCGCAGCTTTAACACTTCCTACTCGCTCTCTTCAGCTCCGGCCGCAGACTACTCCCTCGACCTCGGCACGGGAGGCCAGTATCAAATCCTTTCAATGGTGTGCACCCAGGAATACATCTGGATAGGCACAGGCTTTCTTGGTTCCCTCACAGGCAAGGGACGTATCTACCAGTGGGACGGGATATCAGCCCAGCCCATAGCGGAATACATCGTCAACGCCAACGCAGTTCCAGCTATGTGTGTGCAGAACAATGTCCCGTATGCAATGGACTCTAATGGCTCGCTGCTCGCGTTCTCAGGCTCCAGCTTCCAGGAAGTCGCTCGCCTCCCCGCAACAAACCTCTCAAGCATCAACAACTACATCAACGAGGGATTGATTCATCCCAATGGGCTTGTTGCCACAAGAAACGGCACCATCCTCGCGTTCATAAACAACGTCAACGAGGACTTTGACGAGACGATAAACGAAAACCTCCCGTCAGGCGTGTGGGAGTGGAGTTCTGACTACGGATTTACACACAAGTATTCCATCTCATACAACCCCGCAGGCAATTCCACCATCACCGACTACGGCCAAAACCGCATCGGTATCGCGGGAGCACTGTTTGACGCCAGCGTAGTCTCTGCTGAAAACGGCAGAAACGGCACGCTCATGCTCGGAGCGAGCTTCTACCTCAACGCCTCCGAACTGGACTCAGGGATTTTCATAGACGACAGCAACGACACCGTGCAGAAGTTCGGCTATCTCGTAACGACGTGGATTCAATCAGCGAACCTGAGTGATGTGTGGCAGAAGGTGTGGCTGAAATACAAACAGCTCCTCTCTTCCACCGACAAAATCACCGTGAAGTATCGAACACGAGAAGCAGAACCAACCTACATCTCGATAACGTGGGTTAACACCACCAGCTTTACTACCACAACCGACGTATCAGACATGCAGGGCTACGAAGTGGAAGTTATCCAGGGCACGGGCAGTGGAAAGACGGCGCACATAAGCGCTATTTCCGAGTCTGGCGGCACCTACACCGTGACGACAGATGAGGCGGTGACGGGAGTGACGACCGGAACCGCGAAAGCTCGCGTGCAGAACTGGACGAAACTCTTTGAGGTAGATGACCAGACGAGCGAGAGTGTTAAACGCAGCCTCGGAGCGCAGTCAGAACGCATCCAACTCAAGGTAACGATGCTCTTCACTGGGGAGAACGAGCTGCATGAGGTGGGTATTATAAATACACCAGGCGAACCCCTTACCTAAACATGAAGACTTACGAAATAAATACAGATAAGGGCGTCCAAACCGTAACAGGCAACACCAAGCAAGAAGCGATTGCGTCTCTTCAGTCTTCCGGCTTCGCCTACGCGCCTCAGACCGCGCTGTCATCTCCACCCACTCCGATCCCAGCAGCGCAGCTCGCCAATCCCATCGCGCCGCTTGCAGTGCCTCCCGTGCAGCCCAGCACCACCGCAGGAGCACTTACCGGAGCCGCTGACGCCTCACTCGACTCTTTCAATGCTGTATCCGCTCGCGTAAGCGCGGACGTGGATGCACGACGGCAGGCAGCAGACGCAAGCACTGAAAGTCTCGAAGCTACCATGCAACGCATCCTCGGCGTGCAAGCTTCTCGTGGAGCCGTAGAAGACTCGCTGAACGTAGACGAGTTAGGGCAGATGAATAACGACGCCTTCACCGCGCTTCAGGCTTCAAAGCGGGCGCAGCAAGTGGAAGTGCAGCAGGCAATCGACGCGGCCGGAGGACTCCAGGAGGGCGCAGCACAAACGGTGCAGCAGATAAACCGCCGCTACGCTTTCGAGCAGGCAGACCTCGCTATCGCGCTCGACGTTTCAAACAGAAACTACCTAGCGGCACAACAGACCGCAGACAAGAAGATACAGATGCAACTCGAACCGCTGCAAACACTTCTTCAGTTCCAAAGTCTCTTCTACGAGCAGAACCAAAGCCGTCTCACTAAGGCAGAAGACAATCAGCTTCAACTTCTCATTCAAGACAACACGCGCAAATACGAAGAGCAGCGCGAGTCACTCAAGACTCTTTCTGATACCAAGCTCCAGCTTATGCAGTTGGCGCAGGGTAACAATGCGCCCCCAGCAACGCTCAATGCCATCCAAGCCGCTCAAACACCAGAAGCAGCAATCGCCGCAGCAGGACAATACGGAACTGACATGCTTGGCCGTCAGGTCAAACTTTCTGCTCTTGCAACGGACGCTCTACAGCGCGCCAATATTCAAAGCCAGATAGAAGAGCGGAACAGAGTCAGCACAGCAGACCCAGCAGACGCGATGGCCTACGCGATGGCCTACAAGAACGGCCAAATCCCGCTCACGCAGGTGCCGAAAGAGTATCGCGCCCAGGTGCTCGCTGAGGCACAGGCCACAGGCAAACAGACACTTCTCGGTCTTCTTGGGCAGTATCGAAACAGACTGGACGGCCTCAACTGGTTTACCGCTAACTTCCCACAGAACAAGACGCTGCTTGACACCCTGCGCGGCCAGATAACCGCCGAATACAAGCAACAGGAGAAACTAGGAACGCTCGACCTTGGCGTGCAGCGACTTATCGAGAGCATCATTCCAGACCCCACAAAGCTCTCCATAAGCTCGCTTGACAATAGCGCCCAAGTAGCTGCGATTGACAACTTCATCACTAACCAGGGCGGCGGTGACGCGGCAACGCCTTCCACGAAAGTCATCAACGGCAAGACGTATAAGAAAGTGTCTGGAGGCTGGGAAGAAATATAGCTATGGCGAAGTTCATTTCAGACGAAGAATTCGCCGAGCTGGAGCAGCAGGGAAAGGTAAAAGACTTCATTCCTGACAGCGCCATTATGGACGCTCCTCCTAAGCCTACCGGGATGCAGCGTGCAGCGGGGCTAACCGACGCCTTCTTTGGTGGCGGAAAAGTAGGCGAAGCCATCGGCACAGCTATCGCGCAGGGCAAGCTAGGTAAGACCGTTCAGAAGGCAGTGGTGGGGCGTGACCTATCGCCAGACGCGGAAGCGCGTGTGACCCCCGGCCCAAGCGCAGGTGCGATTGCAGGCTCCGCGCTTCAGTCCGCTGCGCTCTTTGCCCCTGTCGGGCGTATCGCCACCGGCATCACTGGAGCTGCGCGAACGGCGGGGCTTCAAAAGGGAGCGTCAGCAATAGGGAAAATTGGCTCGGGTGCCGCAACCGGAGAGCTGTTTGATATTTCCCTTAACTTGCAAGAAGGCAAGACAGGCGGCGATGTCTTCACGCCTGGCGCAGGAGCGCTTATTGGTGGTGCGATTCCTGGTGTGGGTGTGGCTAAAAACGCTGCGGTTCGTTTCGGTAACGACCAAGCACCCCGCATCATCAACAGCCTGATAAAACCGCTTGCAAAAGATTTTAGTTACGGAAAAGACCCCGGCCGCGCGGTCGCCGAGCTAAAGATAGTTGCCGGAGACTTCGATGAGCTCGCGACTAAGATTAATCAAGCTCGCCAGACCACCGGGCAAGAAATAGGCGCGTTAGGCCGTAAGCTAAGCACAGCACCAGTAGTGTCTCTAGTTGATTCATTGAGTCCTCTGGACGACGCTATGCGGACAGCGGCCGAGCAGAATAACTCCACCCTACTAAGCAGGCTTCAAAGCGTCAAGCAAGCTATCAACACCAAGCTGGAACCAGGCGTGGACGACGCAGGAAACATCATCATCAAGGAAGCAGGCGCACGAAAACTAGACGGCCTGACGTTCTCCGAGGCACGCGACGTGTTGCGCCAAGTGGGAGACATCACGCAATTCACCGGCAACCCTTCAGACGATAAAGCGGTGAACTCCGCGCTCAAAGCAGTTTACGGAGAAATCAAAGAACGCACCTTAGACGCCGCCGACGGCGTGAATCCCGAACTCGCTAAGGACTTCCGCAAACTCACCGAACGCTACAGCGACCTCACCTCGGCGGAAATCGCTACGAAGTATCGAGACAAGATTGTGCAGCGCTCGAACCTTTCGGGACTCTCTCCGCAGATGGCTGGTTTCGGCACCGCCATCCTTACATTCGTTGCAAGTGGCGGCTCCGCACTTCCCGCAGTCCTCTTGGGTGTCGGTGCTGGCGTGCTCGATAAACTCGCCGCATCTCCTGGCTTCAAGACACGTCTTGCAGCCGTTCTTTCCAAGAAGTCTCCTGAACAGGTCAATGCTCTATTCCGCACGTTCCCTGCGCTTCAGAAGTTCTTCCCGAAGGGCGGGGCAATTTCTCCAGGCGACCGACTCCTTGAAACCAAAGCAGCGCAGGCCATAGGCACCGAGGTAAAAAAAAGCCTAAATAACGCTCCGGGCTTGTCTATGCGCGACGTGACCAAATACGACGACTCGGGGCGTCTCATACCGTCCGCAACTGGAAAAAACGCGGCGGCTACGGCTAAATCTGGCGCATGGCCTACTACTGCGTCAAAAACATCAAAGGCAGGAAATACCTCTACTGGCAGCGCACTTACAGAAAGGGGGGGCGTGTCTGCACGGAAAGCAGATACGTCGGTCCCTTTTGAGGGTGGTGTTCTCCGTGATGGCCCAGACAGTTTAGTAAAGAGTATGACGCGCCAAGAACTGCGCGACATCATAACAGGCCACATCAAGCAAGACCGCCCAGACCTCATCAATCCTGACGGGACGGTTACGCTCTACCACGGCACGCAATCCGCTGACGCCATCAACGAGAGCGGGGCGTTCAAATCAGGTACCTACTTCGCGGCTGACCGCTCTCTCGTAGAGAAAAACTACAGCGGCCAATCTGCGTCTAAAGCTGGTAAGTTTACTATCATGGAGGTGAAGGCCGACCCAGCCGACCTCGACTACAAAGGCGATGGTGTATTCACAGCACGCACTGGAGAGATAAAGCCATCCTCCCCCTCCATCCCCAAAGAGCTAGCACCGCTGGCGAAGGAGGCGCGGAACCGAGACCTCGAAGGTTTCTCACTGAATGTTGAAACGGGTGGCTTCGGCAAACAAACGGAGCAGACTCTTATTCAGTTCCACTCCGCTCCTGAGAAGCTAACTGGCGAGCTTCGCCCAAGCACGCGCGGCACGCTCGGCGCTGGCTTCTACCTCACGCAAACCAAAGAGAAGGCGCGTCGCTTCACACGGCAGACTAAACAGCTCGACGGCAGTGGCGTCCAACGCGGTGAAGGCGTGACAGCCAACATCACGGCCTTCGATACTTCAAAGCTGAAGTTCAAGATGGTGAGCGACAAAATGGACTTCCTGGAGGAAGCTCAGAAAGCCACAAGCATCAACGACCCGGACAAAGCCGTAGCCGAATACCGCCGCCTTCTTCTATCGGAGGGCTTCGACGGAGTAGAGCTTTTCAATCGAGGAGAGACCGTTGTATTTCCTGAGTCGATAAACAGGCTCAACCCGATTGACCTCACCGACTTCTACAACAAGGTCACTGGGGGGCGTGGAAAGCAGCAATAGCTACGACGATTATGAAGAGAATGAAACCTAGAACGGCCATGCAGAAACCCTATCACGGATTCCCGAGAGCGAATGGACGTGCTGTGGATAGAAGCAAAGGAGGTAACGCTATGCTCTAAATATGGACGAACAAGAAAAATCACTCAAGTTCCTCACTAAGCTCCGCTCCGTCCTCGAAGACGATGCAATAACGCGAGAGGACTTCACCAGAGCCTTCAAGCTTGCGATGGAAGTCATCGCTAAATCCGAGCTTGCGCTTACGAGTAAGCAGGAAAAGAGACTTCAGGAAATCTACGACGAGATGCGCTCTCGCGTAGCTGAAGAGACTACCCGAGCTAATAACCAAACCTTCGCAACGCTTAAGCAGCGGTCTCTAGAGAGTATTGACTCTCTCTTCAACCGCCTCCGCATACAAGACCGTTTCGCAGCCCTAGAGAAAGAGAACACCGCAGCTCTCGCGCGTGTGGATGCTCGCCTGGAAGAAATCCCCAACCTCGAAGCTTTAGCGCAGGAAGCCGCAGCTCTCGTGCCTCAGCAGGAAATCACCAAGGAAACAGCAGAAGAAATCGTAGACAAGATTAACTCCCTGCCTACTGAGGGCGACGAAAACAAGATAGACGCGAGCCACATAAAGAACCTTCCTAAGCCTACGGTTACGCACAACCATGCAGGAGGAGTAACGAACCTCTGGAATCTTGCGGACGTAGATGTGTCTGGTATCACCGCAGGGCAGACACTCGAATGGACAGGTGTCTACTGGAGGCCAGTAACTCCCGCAGGAGGAGGGGGGACGCCTGTGTGGGGTGAAGACCTCTCGTCACAAGGCCCAGGCACCGAGTTCACGCTTGATAACGAACCAGTAGCGGGAAGTGTCCGGCTGTTTAGGGGCGGGGCGTATCAGGTAAGGGGAGAGGATTACACAATCGCAGATGACGTTATCACGCTCGCTCACTCTCTTTCAGAAGGAGAAAAACTCGTAGCAGACTATTCATACTAAACATGAAATACCTAACCATCGTAGGAATTCTTGCCGCCCTCGTCGTCGGGGTTTCTTTTACGGCCGTGCAAGCTCAAACAATTCTTCTTCCACGTGGGGGAGGCACAGGAACCTCCACCGCTCCAAGCTACGGCCAGGTTCTTGTGGGGAACAGCACTGGCACCTACACGCTCACTGCAACCTCTTCTCTTGGCATTACCGCAGGCAGCGGCTCACAAACGCCCTGGACATCCGCAATTGACGGCGGAGGGTTTTCACTTACGAACGTGGGCGCGATAGAAGGCACCGCTTTCTCGGCCACTTCAACAACTGCCACAAGCACGTTTGCGGGCGGACTTAACATTGAAAGCGGCGGGTTCGTCTACGACTACGCAAGCGGGAATGTTGGCATCGGCACTACCTCTCCTTCCCATCTCTTGTCTGTTCACGGCGACGGCCTCTTCTCAGGCATCACCGTCGCTAACGCCTCTACTACGGCACTATCCGTAGGGGCGGGCTACTTCACCAGCCTCACGGGGCAAGGACTTGCGGCAAGCACGACCAGCAGCAGTCTCCAGTTCGACTATTCAAAGGGGCTTGCTGATGCGTCAACAATGGGCGCGCATGAGTGCATCTTCGGCACATTGGGGCTTCTGTGCGAAGGCGCAACCGCAGGAGACGGGTTCCAAACCGCGCTCACCTTCGCCACACCTACGGCCGACCGCACCGTCACAATCCCTGGCGGGGCGTCTTTCACGGTCGCTGGTATTAACGTCACGCAAACGATTTCAGCCGTGAACACGTTCTCCTCACAACCGATTTTCTCTGCCTCCACCGGCGCACGTTTCAACGACAACGCAGAGGCATTTTTCGGCACCAGCAGCGACGCATCGCTCAACTACAGCACGACACAGACACCCGATAGTCTCTTCCTTGCGCTCTCGAACGACTCCAACGCACTCGTGGTCAACAACATAGACCGTGTCGGCACCGACTTCGCGCACGCCGTTCAAACCAACCCCACCATCTTCCTTCATGGCGATAGCACTAACACAACGCACTGGCTAGGACTCACTCACGACCAAACCAACGGTGTTATCTCTACCGGCGCGGGCAGTCTCATCTTGTCGCCAGCAAGTAACGTTGGCATCGGGACTACCACTCCTGGCTCTCTTCTCTCTCTCAATGGCATCGCGAACTTCACAGCAGCAACCAGCACCTTCTACGGAACCGGCGGTATCGACCTTGCAGGCGGCTGCTTCTCGATCAACGGGACGTGCCTTTCAACTGGCGCGGGAACCGTCACGCAGATTGACACCACATACCCTCTCACTGGCGGGCCTATCAACACCACGGGAACGCTCTCACTCGCCTTCGGCACCACCACCTCGAACACCTGGGCGGGGCTGCAAACCCTGACCAACGCCTCCTCCACGGCGTTCAGTGCCGGTTCATGGCTCGGCATTCCCAATAGCACCAACCCAAGCATCGCGGCTGACGGCACGCTCGCCATCAACACCACTACCGCTTCCTCATCTCTCCGTTTCTTTGATGACGCTGCAGACCG
>Ga0196970_1000579_pt1 | contig 39785 bp, 33 predicted proteins | sample S1v_513CmetaG_FD_148672 | JGI IMG/M metagenome (GOLD analysis project Ga0196970, IMG submission 148672) | Soil microbial communities from Anza Borrego desert, Southern California, United States - S1+v_5-13C | ecosystem: Environmental > Terrestrial > Soil > Desert | place: USA: California... | reverse complement strand
CCTTGTGCCCCCTCCAAACCGCACCCGAAAGATGCCCCCTCCAAACCACCCGATAGAAGCACCCTCCAAACCTCCCCAGTGGGTGATTGGTGATTGGTGATGGGTGACTGGTGACCGTGCGAAGTACTTCTTCAGGGACTCGCACAAATGCTCACAACGACGACCAGGTGGTTGAACAGGATTTTTGCAAAAAATCCTGTTCAAACATAGCCCTGGGCAGGTCTTCTTCCTTAGTGACTCGCTAGAAAGCAGCTTGTCCAACAGATCATAACCAATAGCTGAATAGCAACCGGGTCGCTCATGCCTCATGTTTACAGGAAAATACAACCTGACGCCTGAAGACCGGTTTCTTAGTTGAAGGTTGGCACCAGTCTGATTAGCCCGCAATTCAGACACAGCAGCGCAGCGCTAACTCCTGCGCCAGATGGCATTTTAGACACAAAGGATTAACTTAACCTCTTAATTGCCTTCAACGGGTACATCAACAGGTGCTATGCCAAAGTTCCCGATGAGGTATTTGACTGGCATCACAACAAATCAGTATGGGCGTTAAGAAAGGATTGCTAATACGGAAGTTTGTGGCTGCAACTGCTGCTATTCTTCAATTCTCAGCTTGCGCAATGCTTGGCGATGCGGAACCATGTGCTGATTGCATCTACCTGAATGGTGACACAGTGAAGTTTGATGCCTTCCACATTGGCACCAGCTCTGATACAACATACTATACGGTTGAGTTAATCACGTCACCATCGGGTTTTCTTGCGCAGAGGAAGCTCAACTATATAGTAACAGGATACAACGAAAGGAACCGCTCCACAAAAAATCTGATTTCTGAAAGCACCACTGGCTTCTTTGAAGATACAACACGGATATGGCTGCACCCTCCCAGGGATGACAAGTTTGAAAAGATCACCCAGTTAGCACCTTACCCGGAAGTAAATCTTCCCGTTAGGATTGGAGATACGATCAAGGGGAAAATCACTATGGCTTTCAATTGGGGAGAGTGGAACGGTCATTCGTCCAGGTATTACCTCGCTGTAGTAGACTCAACTGCCGAAGTGAATTCAAATGAGACAGTTTATACCCTAAGGGGTTGCGGTACCATCTCCAACGATACTTCCTGTGTTGAATACCTGTTTTCTACTTCCAGAGGTTTCGTGAAAGCTTCTTACGCGTACAAAGAGAAGGAGTTCTTTTACATGGAACAAATATAAAATAGCGCTCACTTCTTGCAGTCCTGCCAACTCAGTGAAATTCCTGTTCAAACCATATACCCGAGTATCCTGCCAGGTTTTAGCTCATTCTTTATAAGTTTGTGATCAGAAGAAAACAACTACATTGAAACTCAACTCATCAGAACAGTTTGAAGCGCTTTTTAATAATGCGGCCATCGGCATAATCACTGTGGACGCCCAAGGCAATATGATGTTGTTGAACCAGTTTGCGCTGAAGCAATTCGGATATGAGGAGGGGGAGTTGAACGGCAAGAAGATTGAGGTGCTGATACCTCAGCGGTACAAGGAACGCCATGTGGCGCACAGGCAAAACTACCATAGCGGCACACCGCACAGCCGGCCTATGGGATCAGGGATGGACCTTTACGCAATAAAGAAGGACGGCACTGAGTTTCCTGTGGAGGTGAGCCTCAGCGTGTACAACACGGATGAAGGTCAGTATGCAATAGCCTTCGTTAGTGATATAAGCATCAGAAAAGCATCGGAAGCGGCACTGGTAAGTCTGAACGCGGAACTGGAACAGAAAGTAAACGAACGCACACTTTCGCTGACGGAAGCCCTGGAGAAAGAGAAGGAACTAAATGAGCTGAAATCAAGATTCGTATCCATGGCGTCGCATGAGTTTCGCACTCCGCTCAGCACCATTCTTTCATCAGCCTACCTGGTCTCGAAGTACACGCAAACCGAGGATCACGCGAAGAGAGAGAAACACATCCAACGGATAGTATCTTCCGTAAATATGCTGAACGATATACTGAACGACTTCCTGTCAGTAGGAAAAATAGAGGAAGGGAAAATACAGGTGCGCTTTGCAGACATCAATGTACCCGAGGTTATCACTTCACTGATCAGCGAAATGAGGACCATCATGAAACCCGGACAGGAGATAAGCTATGATCATGAAGGATCTGCAGAATTCAAGCTGGATCTATCGCTGCTGAAGCACATAGTGATGAATCTGATATCCAACGCGATCAAGTTTTCACCGGAGTACAGGGAAATAACCATAAGCACCGGAATAAAAAGTGACAGGATGGTGTTACGGGTAAAGGACAGCGGGCTCGGAATTTCGAAAGAAGACCAGCAGCACCTGTTTGAACGATTTTTCAGAGGTATGAACGTGACGAACATTCAGGGTACCGGGCTGGGCCTGCACATAGTTTCAAAATATACAGAGCTGATGAACGGAACCATTGAATGCAGGAGCGAGCTGGAGCAGGGAACCGAATTCATACTAACGTTTGAAAAAAACAAAGAAGATTAAATGAAAAAGGTATTACTGATAGAAGACAACGCGGATATACGTGAGAACATGGCAGAGATTCTGGAGCTGGCCAGCTATGAGGTACATACAGCCCCGGACGGTAAGCAGGGAGTGGCACTGGCGATTGCGAAGAAGCCGGATATCATCATATGCGACATCATGATGCCGGTACTGGACGGCTATGGTGTGATACACATGCTGCAGAAGAACCCCGACACACAGAATATCCCTTTCATCTTCTTGACGGCAAAAGCAGAACGAACAGAGATAAGGAAGGGGATGGAACTGGGCGCAGACGACTACATAACCAAGCCATTCAATGGAACCGAGCTGCTGAATGCCATAGAAAGCAGACTGAGAAAAGCAGAGTTGATAAGACTAAACATTACACCGGACCTTCAGGGATTGAACACCATCATCAGCACAGCAGGGGGAAAGGACATACTGAAAGACCTGGCGGACAGTGGTAACCTGAACCAGTACAGAAAGAAACAGACGGTGTATACCGAGGGGCATCACGCGCTCAGACTGTTCTACATAGAGTCTGGAAAAATAAAGACCTACAAGACGAATGACGACGGCAAAGAGCTGGTGACAGGACTATACAACCAGGGGGACTTCTTTGGGTATGTGGCACTGCTGGAAGGGACTGCCTATAAAGAAACTGCAGAAACGATGGAAGACAGCGAGGTAGCGGCTGTGCCCAAGGACGACTTCATGCACCTCATAAACAGCAATAGGGATGTAATGCAGAAATTCGTGCAACTACTGGCAAAAAACGTGGCTGATAAAGAAAAGCAGCTATTGGGAATTGCCTATAACTCCCTGAGAAAAAAGGTAGCTGATGCGCTGATGATGCTGTACACGAAATACAAAGGCAGTAATGAAAACTACATGATAGACCTGAGCAGGGAAAACCTCGCCACTATAGCAGGCACAGCAAAGGAGTCTCTGATACGTACACTAAGCGACTTTAAGGACGAAAAGCTAATAGACATAAAGTCTGGCGACATCCTTATACTGGATGAAAAGAAATTGAGGAACATGGTGAACTAGCATCTCATGCGCTACTTCCAATAAAACAGGCCAGTTCAGCACCAAGTTTTTTGAGCTCGCCCTGCATCTTACCGATGTCCTCGCTGAGCTTATTTTGCATATGATCTGCCTTAGTAGACTCATTTCCGCGTATGTACTGCGCAATGTCCCGGCGGAGTAAAGCAATGACAGCATCTTTGTTGATTATGCTGTTTAAGATGGCTTCAGCCTGCTCAAGTGTATGCCGGTTGTCATCTTTGCGAATAACATCGGCAATAAGCGTTTTTAAGCGAACGTTCTCCTGCTGCATTACGTCAAGCCTCTTTAGCCAGTCTGAAGCTTCATGATGTTGGGTAAGGTTATTTCTTATGGACATATCACAGCATTAATTCTCACGTTTGTAAAGCTAACTATCAGGGTAGCCGATAAAAAGGACGGCCGTCAATCGATTTAGTGACCTTCATCATCAATGCGGCTTGTGACAACAGGCAGCCTCCGGCATATGCTGCTGCATGGTAACCTCAGGACTCAGGTAGGGTATGCCCAGATTAAGACCGCGAAGCAGCAACAGAATACCAAAACAGAATACCACTACCGGAACTGCCTTCCGGAAAGCCGGGAGTAAGTGGGCTAACCGCACCTTTAGCATAGTTAAAACAAGCAACATGGGTGTGGTGCCCAAACCAAAGGCAAACATCAGTGCCATCGACTGCAAAGCAGAATCAGCAGTAACTGACATAGACAGAGCCATGTAGACAAGGCCGCATGGAAGAAGTCCGTTGAGCACCCCGGTAACAAAAAGGCCTGGAAGACTGGGGCTACCCATGAACCTTCCAAGTTGCTTCGTGATGAAGCTTGTCCATGGCAAGGCGACTTTGAATCTTGTAGAAAAAAAAGAGAGCATCCCAGTGATGAGCAGGAGCCCACCGAGGGCAACAGAAATATACTGCTGCCACTGTGGCTGAAACAAGGAGGTAAACGAATGAAGCACCAGGCCCAGAACGGCATAAACGGAAATGCGACCAAGATGGTATAGCGAAATACCGATCCATTTACTGAATCCTGACAACGCCTGGAATGGGATCACCAGCATGATCGGGCCACACATACCGGCGCAGTGGAGGCTGCCTGCCACACCCATCAGTAATGCCATTGCAAGGGTGACAGTACTCATGGCTTCAGTGTTAGAGCAGTTTCCTGGTAATAGTCCTTACCCTCAGACGTCCAGTTGATCTTCACCTGATAAGCAGTGCTCTTCAACCGGGCTTTGGGTATAAGCATCTGGTTGTCCGCCGTGGATATCTCGAAGCTTCTGTCCCAAGAAGCATCTACCGGAGAATAAAAGCTGACCTTGCCCGAAACAGCAGCGCCGGAAAACTCCTCCGGGAAGGTAAACACAATCAGATCATCCTCTAAACTAAGCGCGATAGCCTCCGACAAGACGGACTGATTCTTACCGGCATCGATCACTTCCTGATACCGGAGCTCCTGCTCATAATAGTCGGCACTTACCAGGTCGAAATCTTGCCGCATACTGCTTACCACCAGTGTTGCCATAAGCAGTACAAAACCCCCATACAGCAATGCAATACGGGTGCCCCACCCTATTCGTATCGTACTCATTGTTCTATTCTTTTCTAGTTATTACTAAAAGGCCCAAGAAAGGATGTAGTTATAGTTTCAATTTTCTTGTCACCTTCATACACAGCTATTTTTAGCGGTGTCTTCCTTTTACTAACATCACTCCCTTTTAGATAGATGAACAGGGATCCCGATGCAAAGCTCTCCTTTGGGATCACCAGCTTTGTATCGCCTACTATCTTCAGTGTACCATCAAAGTTTTCAGGCTTTAGCGTCAGTTCTTTATCCTGGTAGGTTTTATTCAGGAATTTGTAGTTGTAGAGGTTGCTGATGCTATGGTCAGGGTGTTCCTGAAAAAGCTGACCAGGTGTTCGAAGTAGCGTAATACCCACATCGGTTCTGCTTGCCAGCAGGAATACAAGTACCCCCAGCAGTACTACCATTACAGCACTATAGGCCTTTACTCTGCCCGTGATCCTGAAGGGCTTCTTTTCAGCAATGTTATTCTCGGAGGCGAGACGGATTAGTCCTTTATCAAAGCCAACCGCCTCCATCATGTGATCACAGGCATCTATACAGGCAGTGCAGTTGATACATTCAAGCTGAGTGCCATTGCGGATGTCAATACCTGTAGGACAAACCTTTACACACTGCATGCAGTCAATACAATCGCCTTCGGTGCGTTCCTTGCTCTTATTGAACTTTGCCCGCTGTTCGCCACGCTCATAGTCGTAAGCAACAACAAGGGAGTTCCTGTCGAGGAGAACACCCTGCATGCGCCCGTAGGGGCATACTACTGTACACACCTGCTCGCGGAACCAGGAGTAGACGAGGAAAAATATGGAGGTGAAGATGAGTATAGCACTGAAGCCTCCAAGGTGTTGTGAAAGAGGTTCTCTTACTATCTTGTATAACTCATCTACGCCGATGATATAAGAGAGGAAGGTGTTTGCGATAAGGAAGCTTACGATCCAGAAGACCGTCCACTTAAAGGTCTTCGTAGCAATCTTCTTCGCATTCCATGGCGCCTTCTTCAGCATCTTCTGCTTTGACGCGTCTCCCTCTATCCAGTACTCAATCCTGCGGAACACCATCTCCATGAAGATAGTTTGCGGACAAGCCCAGCCGCAAAACACCCTCCCGAAAACAACTGTAAACAAGGCAATGAAGACAATGGAAACCACCATGCCGAGCCCGAAAATGAAGAAGTCCTGAGGCCAGAAGATCTGCCCAAAGAGAATGAACTTACGCTCAATAATGTTCAGCAGAAAAATCGGGTGGCCGTTTACTTTTATGAACGGAAGCGTGAAGAAGACCAGCAGGTACACGATGCTCAGAATTGTCCTTGCATTGTACAGCTTACCCTTTGGCTTCTGAGGATTTAACCAGATCCGGTTACCCTCCTTATCCGCAGTGGCAACAGTGTCCCGGAAGGAATTATTTGCTGTTCTGAAATCTGCTTTTGCTTCACCCAACATTGTTCTACCTCTTTAACCTCATTAATCAATTTATAGCTATGGATCTCGAGCTATCAGCTACTTTATCCTCTGATCCTTCTGTGTATAGCTCTCCTTGCTTTTCCTTGGGGGCAGCTGGAGTGGTACCTTCCAATGATTTGATGTAGCTTGATATGTCAGCGATCTGCTTTGGCGAGAAGTCGTCTTTCCAACTCTTCATTCCTTTATCTGCCCAGCCGTACTTGATGGACTTGAACACATCACTGATACTGCCACCATGCAACCAATAGCTATCAGTAAGGTTAGGGCCTACAGAGCCGCCGCCATCCGACGCATGACAGGCAGCGCAGCTGCTGGCGTACAGTGTCTTACCTGCACTAATACTTGCTGCATCACCCATCTTAACAGTATTCTCGTCTATATTGCCAGATGTCTTCGCGAGGTAAGCTGCTTTCGCCTCCTCACCAGCCTTCACCTCTGCAGCATACTCATCCATTTGAGTAGGTCCAGCGCCGGAATGGTAGTACCACACGTATACAAAGGATATGAGGATGGTAAGATAGAAGCCATACTTCCACCACGCAGGCAGGTTGTTGTCAAGTTCACGGATGCCATCATATTCATGGTCCAGTACAATATCCTGCTCCTCAGAAACAGGTATCGTATTGTGAAAGCGATCCCAGAAAGATACCTTTTTTGCTTTGGCAAGAGCGCTTGCCACCTCAGGCTTCACCGCAAGCTCTGGCTTCGCTACGATCAGACGTATCATATACCTGACCATCAACAGTAGGGCAAAAAATATGAGCAGCTCAAAAGCAATGAGGCCTGTTAGGGCATAAAACTCATGCTTAAGGATGCCGGCTATGTAAGTTGATGAAGGAGCAATTTCAGCAGCAGCAGTATCTACAGCAGCGGCAATCACAGAAGAAGTTGTACCTGTGAGCGCAAGTAGCAGTAGTGTCGCTTTTGCCGCAGCGCCTTGCTTTGCCGTCTTAAGCTTATCCCAATAGGCCAGTGAAAGGTTCCGGAGGACACCGCCGAGCGCAGCTATTGCAAAAAGCAGGACAACCGCGAGGCCCACTAACGCAAGGAACACGGGATTGGGCAAATTGCTGGCGGCTTCCGCTGATTGGACCGCAGGATCAGCCTGCGCCAGCAGCAGCATGGGGGCAAGTACCAGGGCGGTGGCAGCTAAAAAGATAGATTTTATACTTGTACGCATTGTGACGCTTATTTAAAGATTATCATCAGTCCCGAGCGGAATGTGCTTCATGTGGTCAATGTATTTCCTATTGGCCATTAACGCCCATACTGCCAGCAGTGTAAAGAAGATGAAGAAGATGAGCAGGGAGACCATAGGGTAAACTCCTACATCTGCTATGCTTTCCAAATAGTTCCTGAATTTCATTATCTGTAGTTATGATCGTTCGTTTATTAGTTTGATGCAGCCTTTTGCTGCAGCTTAATGTCTGTACCAACCCGCTGCAGGTAAGCTATCAGTGCCACTATTTCTTTATTTGGCTTTGTCTTAATGCCGTCCTTCGCCAGGTTATCCTTGATCTTGTTTGCTTGCATGATCAGGTCGAGGTTAGCGGTTCTATCATACCCTTTTGGATAAGGAACGCCGAGTGTCTGCATAGCCCTGATCTTTGCACCAGAGATAGCCGTATCAATGTCGTCCTCCATTAGCCATGGGTAATTAGGCATTATAGATCCGGGTGACATGCTGGTGGGCTCATACATATGATTGTAGTGCCAGCTATCCGGATACTTGCCACCAATGCGGGCCAGGTCAGGACCCGTACGCTTACTACCCCACTGGAAAGGATGATCGTACACAAACTCACCTGCTTTGGAGTACTCACCATAGCGAGCCACTTCATGACGGAAAGGACGTACCATCTGGCTATGGCAGGTGTAACAGCCTTCCCGCACATAAATGTCACGACCATGCAGTTCAAGCGGTGTGTATGGTTTCACACTTGCTATGGTAGGCACATTAGACTTAACCATGAAGGTTGGGATGATCTCTATAGCACCACCAATAATGACCACTATCAGAGAACCGACCATAAGCTGAACGGGACGACGCTCTATCCAGCGATGCCAGTGGTCCTTCCCATGAGCCACATATACCTTGTCAAGTGGTGCGGCTTCTGCAGCTTCATCGTTCAATGCATTGCCGCGCTTTACGGTCTTCCAAAGGTTGATGCCCATCAACACAGCACCAAGCAGATATAAGGTACCACCGACCCCACGCATGGCATAGAAAGGACGCATCTGGTCTACTGTCTCCATAAACTGGTTGGCCAGTGTACCTTCAGGAGTAAACTGCTTCAGCGCGAGGTATTGCATGAAGCCGGCCCAGTACATAGGCACCGCATAGAATACGATACCAAGTGTAGCCAGCCAGAAGTGCCAGTTGGCCATCTTAACAGAGTGCAGGTTCGTTCTGAAGATCCGGGGGATGAGCCAGTAAAGAACTCCAAACGTCAGCAGACCATTCCAGCCAAGTGCACCAACATGCACGTGGGCTATGGTCCAGTCGGTAAAATGAGAGATGGCATTCACATTCTTAAGGCTTAGCATTGGTCCTTCGAACGTAGCCATACCATAAGAAGTAATTGCTACTACAAGGAACTTCAGCACCACATCTTCTCGCACTTTATCCCATGCGCCGCGCAGCGTCAGCAATCCATTAAGCATACCACCCCATGATGGTGCCAGCAACATAAGGGAGAATACAGTACCAAGAGACTGAGCCCAGTCAGGCAATGCAGTATAAAGCAGGTGATGCGGACCAGCCCAGATGTAAATGAATATCAGCGCCCAGAAGTGGATGATCGATAGGCGGTAAGAATAAACAGGACGATTAGCAGCTTTAGGCAGAAAGTAATACATCAAGCCGAGGTAAGGCGTAGTAAGGAAAAAGGCTACTGCATTGTGACCATACCACCACTGCACCAGGGCATCCTGCACACCAGCGTACCAGGAGTAAGACTTCATCCAGGTAAAAGGAATCTCCACAGAATTGACGATATGGAGCATGGCAACAGTAACAAACGTGGCGATGTAGAACCAAATGGCTACATACAAGTGACGCTCGCGCCGCTTTACAATGGTGCCAAACATGTTCCAGCCGAATACAACCCAGATGAACGTGATCAGGATATCAATGGGCCACTCCAGCTCTGCATACTCTTTTCCTGTGGTGTAACCCGCAAGCAGCGTAACAGCAGCCAGTACAATAATGAGTTGCCAGCCCCAGTAATGCAGCCAGCTAAGCTTGTCGCTAAACATGCGCGCCTTACAAAGACGCTGGAGGGAATAGTAGACGCCCATGAATATGCCATTCCCCACAAAGGCAAAGATGACTGCGTTAGTGTGAACGGGCCTTACGCGTCCGAATGATGTTTCAGCCAGGCCGAGATTGAGTTGAGGAAATACGAGCTGAAAAGCAGCAAACAAGCCTGCCAGCATACCTACCAGACCCCAGAAAACAGTTGCATAGGCAAACCATTTGACGATCTTGTTGTCGTAGAAGAACTTATCCAACTGACCTGTTCCTGCCTGGATCTTTACTTCCTGTACCTTACCAACAGGTTGTGAAGTGATACTCATGTGAATTGATTGTGATTATTTGTCTGATGAAGTTTCATTGTCATGCAGCATCCTCATTGCTGAGCCCTGCTGGTCTTCAAACTGGTTGTTCTTCACACTCCAGATAAATGCGACCAGAAAAGTAGCTGCGACCACAATACTGGCAATGATTAGGAGATATAGGGCAGTCATGAGGTGCTGTTTAAAAGACAAATCTAGCCTCGCGCATATGACCTAACTATGACGTTCCTCAAGCAAGAAGATGATCCTGATCATTCTTTTACTACGCTTATTACCTGCCTTTGAGAGAAAGGCCAAGACCTTTGGCAATGAGGCTGCTGGTGCAGCTGGTTATAAGTATAATAGTCAATGTGCTCGCCGGCATCAGGATGGCCGCTATCATGGGGTTCATCTTACCCTGCATTGCTATTGATAAGCCCACGATATTGTACAGGATAGAGACAACAAAACTGAGGTTGATGATGGTGCGTCCTGACCTGGCCAGCTTCAGTAACGCGGGGAGGAACTGAAGGCGCTTAGCATCGAGGATCGCATCGCAGGCTGGGGTGAAGTTGTTTATATCATCGGCAAGGGTAATCCCTACGTTGCTTTGTTGCAAAGCTCCGGCATCGTTAAGACCGTCGCCGACCATCATAACTCTTTGGCCGTTCTTCTGAACATTTTCAATATAGCACAGCTTATCCATAGGTTCCTGGCGGAAGAGGAGATTGCTGCTCTCCCCGAACAAACCCTTCAGGAAGGGCTCCTGCTTGTTGTTATCACCGGAAAGCAGAGACATGCTATAGTCGCTGCTAAGCGCAGGGATAATCGATGGAATGGCGTCCCGGAATTGGGGAAAGACACAAAAAGAGTAAATTTTGTAGTTCATTCTGACATACAGATTGGCAGCAGGTTCGGGATTAGTGATGCCGGCCATTGCTGCTGAACCAACAAGAACTTCGAGGCCGTTTACAGTAGCCACAACTCCTTTGCCGGGATATTCGTTCCAGGAAGTAACCTGCTGCAACACACATTTACCGAGGAAAGCAGCAAGTGCCTTGCTGTAAGGGTGCTGGCTGGATATGACGGCACTATACACCATCGCCTTCTCTTGTTCTGATAGCCTTTCATCTCCAAGGTAGGCTGCGTAGTCGCCCTGGGTGAGGGTACCTGTCTTATCAAAAACAATATGATCTATTCTACCAAGCTGCTCGATAATAGTGGCATCCCTCAGGAAAAGGCCGTTGCTGCTGAAGAGTCTCAACAGGTTGCCATTTGTGAATGTAGCAGATAGCAGCAGCGCACACGGACATGCTACAATAAGCATTGCACTTACGCTGGGTATGATAACCGATGGATCTTTGAAGGCCCAGAATATAGCTGTAAGCAGAGCCAGACCCAGAAGGACAACCGTGAAGTATTTGCTAAGGGTATGTATAACGCTTTTCCTGTCGTTCCTGTCTTCTTTGTTGCGGCTGAAGGAATAGTGATTCCACAAAGAAGTGAGATAGCTGCCGGCCACCGGGTTGATAATTTGTATGGTGATCTGCTCCCCGATCTGCTTGCCACCTGCGTATACCATTTCGCCCTCACCGATCTTAATAGGTTCACTCTCGCCTGTAACAAAGCTGTAATCTATACGTGCACTGCCTTTCAGCACGATGGCATCGGCAGGGATGATCTCCTCATTATGCAATTGAACAACATCCCGCTCCCTGAGGTCCTGCAGGTGGCGGCTTTCTGTTCCTTCAGAAGTCAGAACATTTACAGCTATTGGAAAGTAAGCCTTGTAATCGCGGTGGAACGACATTGAGCGATAAGTGCGCTCCTGTACTATTCTGCCAACCAGCATGAAGAACACGATTCCACTCATGCTATCCAGGTAACCGGCACCAGTGTTGGTACTAATCTCGTAAACACTTCTTGCAAACGTGATGAGAATAGCTAAAGCAATAGGGGCATCGATATTCAGTACCTTTTGCTTTAGTGCTGCCCAGGCGGTGCTGAAGAACTCCGATGCACTGAAAAAGAATACGGGCAATGCAAGAAGCAGGTTCAGCATTCTGAACAACTGCACATATTGATGTTCCATTACAGCACTACCTGTCAGGTACTCTGGGAAGCTCAGCATCATGATATTCCCAAAGCAGAAGCCGGCCACGCCCAACTTGTATATCTTTTTCCTGTCTGCACGCCGGGGCTTTCTATCTCCTGAGTCATCCAGGCTGATATACGGCTCATATCCCAGAGTGGTGAGCAACTCAACGATCTGGCGAACACCCGTCTGCTCATTAAGAAAATGTATGGTCACCTCCTTGGAAGTGAAGTTTAGCCGGCTTTCGGTAATGCCAGCGTGGATACGATGCATATGCTCCAGCAGCCACATACACGAGCTACAGTGAACGCCCGGTATATACAGGGTGACAATGCTATGGATGCCATCAGTGAATTTTAGCAGTTTCCTGGCTATATCAGGATTGTCCAGGTAGCTGTACTTGCCTTCTCTCACCCCTTTTATCTGCGACAATCCAGGATGCGATTCCAGCTTGTAGTAGTCACAAAGACCATTATTATTAATAATCTCATATACAAGCTTGCAACCTTCGCAACAAAAGTGCTTATCCTCACTGGCTATACTGTCTGTAACGCAGGGTGTACCGCAATGATAGCAGAGCAACGCTTCTTTAACTGGTTTCTGAATAATGGTCGTAACCCTGTCCTTGACTGTTAGCATTTATAACCTGTTAGGTGTCGGAGAAATCTGACGAACAGTCCTTAAGAGAGGTCCCACGCGTCAGCACACGAAAATATTATGGATACCTCCCATGCAAGATGACCTGCGTTACGATTTCAGGTGATCTCAGTCAGTTTCTCGCGGTGCTCATAAAAGAGGGAACTGGGATTGGCCGGAGAAGTAATTTTCACATAAGTACTCGCTGCTGAATACCTAACTTTGCGCAATCTAAAATAGTATGTTGCAGCAATATTGTCAGACACTTACAGGGTATTCCAGACTTAAAACCAGGGAAGTCAGCATTGGAGATCTGCTATTGGGGAACGGTAACCCGATAAGGATACAGACGATGACCACTACTGACACTATGGATACGGATGCTACAGTGGCCCAGACCATCCGCTGCATAGAAGCTGGCGCAGAGCTGGTAAGGATAACAGCCCCCAGCAAAAAAGAAGCGGAGAACCTGCGGAACATAAAAGCAAAGCTGAGAGCTGCAGGCTATAACACACCCCTGGTTGCAGACATACACTTTACGCCGAACGCTGCTGAAATTGCGGCAAGGATAATAGAGAAGGTAAGAGTAAACCCGGGCAACTACATTGACAAGAAGAAATTTGACTTCATAGAGTATACCGAAGCAGAATATGAAGCGGAGATAGAGCGGATATATGAACGCTTCACTCCGCTGGTGAAAATATGCAAGGAGCATGGCACTGCGATGCGGATAGGCACTAACCATGGCTCGCTAAGCGACAGGATCATGAGCAGGTATGGTGATACGCCTATAGGGATGGTGGAGAGTGCCATGGAATTCCTGAGGATAGCGAGGAGCGAAGACTATCATCAGATAATACTAAGCATGAAGTCCAGCAATCCGCAGGTGATGGTGCAGGCATACAGACTGCTCGTGAAAAAAATGGATGAGGAGTTTGGCGAATGCTATCCGCTGCACCTGGGTGTGACGGAAGCTGGTGACGGTGAGGACGGCAGGATAAAGAGTGCGGTGGGTATAGGTACTTTGCTGGAAGATGGTATTGGTGACACCATACGTGTGTCGCTGACCGAGGACCCTGAGCTGGAAATTCCGGTGTGTAAGAGCATTGTGAAGAGATATAGCGACAGGGCGTCTCACGAACCGATTGCCGCACTGACGGACCCGGAGAAGGCGTCATTACCGTATTCCCCATTTCAATATAGCAGGAGAGAAACCACCTCGGTTGGAAATATAGGTGCCAATCAGGTGCCCGTCGTGGTGGCGGACTACCTGAATATGACCGGCCTGCAACCAGCGCAACTTAGCTCAGCAGGCTACCGGTATGATGAAGTGACCGATAAGTGGAATATAGGCGATGCTGCCGCAGACTATATTTACACCGGCGACCAGGTACTGACGTTTGCCTTACCCGGGACGCTTAGTGCTATAATAAATTATAGCGCCTGGCTGGGCACAGAGGAAAGGAGTAAGTATCACCCTTTATTTCAGCTGTCTGAATACCTTGAACTAAAGGAATCATTACAAACCAAGCACTTTGTAGTAGTAGATGCAAACACGAAGTGGACATCACTGCAACTGTTGATGGAGAAGGCGAAGAGCAATGATACTTTAGTATTGTGCGTTGAAAGCACGAATAAACACGCAATGGCATCTATTCGCCGATTGCTCATTGAGATGATGCAGCAGCGGGTAACAACTCCGGTGATCATCTGTTCTGAGAGCAATAATGAAACATCGGACGAGCAGCTCATTCATTTTGCCACAGACGCTGGCGGCTTGCTTCTAGACGGGTTTGGCGATGGGCTTTGGATCTGGAATAATAAAACGGCAACAGAAAATCCCGTTTCATCCGGGCGTACCTACCTTGCAGCAGGGGACAATTATCAGTTCCTGAATAATACAGCCTTTTCCATTCTACAGGCCACCCGCACCAGGATCAGCAAAACGGAATATATAAGCTGCCCCAGCTGCGGCCGGACATTGTTTGACCTACAGGAGACAACAGCCAGAATACGATCTGCCACCAACCACCTGAAGGGTGTAAAGATCGCTATCATGGGGTGCATTGTGAACGGGCCCGGAGAGATGGCGGATGCTGACTTCGGCTACGTAGGGAGTGGACCAGGAAAGATAACACTGTATAAAGGCAAGGAAGTAGTAAAGCGGAATGTGAACAGTGCAATAGCTGTGGACGAATTAATACAACTGCTTAAAGACAACGGTGCCTGGGTTGAACCTTCTATGTCGTAGATTCCTGCTTTTTCTTTTGCAGGTCTTTACTCTTCTTGTCGAGAATAACTAAAATAGCTATGCTGAGGTAGAAAAGAGCACCTACCTTATGGGTCTCCAGGAGCTCGGAGAAGAAGTTGTTGATGAAGCCTGCGGAAAACATCATTGCCATTCCCAGTGTTAGCTTCTTATAAAAGCGATCCTCAAAACGATAGTAGATCTTTTGAGCATGAGCCAGAACTACCATTACCAGTATAGCATATAGGATCATCGCAGGCCAGCCCTGCTCAACGAGCATGAACAGAAAGTAGTTATGCGTTGTGGACATTTCAGGGTTTCTACTTACATATGTCCTGAAAGAAGATACTGCATAAGGCTTATAGTAGTAGTAAAACGAATTTGGACCATACCCTGTTATTGGTCTGTCATTGCTCATCCTCACACCAGCGATCCAACGGTAAAGGCGTTCCATCGAAGACATATCCTCGCCACGAAATGTTGCGATAACGTGGTCGGTCCACGTCTTATGCATATAGGTCTGGTGAAACTCCGGACGGAAATCTATATACTTATTGTCCTTGATCATGTAAACCAGTATGAGCGCCATCAACCCATAGAAGACAGGCATGACAAGGTTTACTAACCTTAGACGAATGGCTATATACACGCAGTAAGCAAAGACCACAGCTAACATTGCAGCACGCGCATAAGTCAGATATATTACGGGCAGGAAGAAGACAATTATTATCAGCAGGAATCCTCGAAGTATCCAGCTCTTCCCTTTAGTTAAGGGATACGCAAGACAAACGACAGGAAAGAACATCGACATAACCGTGGAGTAATCCACGTGGTTATAATAAATCCCTGCAATTGCCTTCTCAATCTTCCTGAAGTTAAAGCCCATTGTATAATGCCGGTAAAAGATGATCAGCATTGTAACAAGCAAAGGAATTAGGAAGAATAGGAAGGCTTTGCGATAATCCTTCTTCTCTCGAAATATAAAAACCGGGAGCACGAAAAAAGAAACCAGGAACCATGTCTTTGCCAGCAAGAACTTAACTGAAAAAAGGATCTCCTTAGAAAAACAAACCGCTACGATCAGCCAGATAAACTGTAAGATCAGAATTATTGTTATAGGGTTCTGCCACCACCATCTGGGCATGAGGTCTGGCTTTCTTGCCCACATAAAAAGGAACAGCAGCAGAAAGAACCACATCATCGGTTCATCGGGGAGCGATGTGGATAAAGACCGGCCAAAGAACTCCAGGTGTACTGATACAGGTATTGAAAAGATAAATATCCAATAGGCAGTCTTCCAGTTGACGCCTACCAAAAGAATATACAGGTAGATGAAAGGTACGGCCATCAGAAGATAACTGCCCGTGTAGGCAAACAGCGCAATACTCAGAAAGAGTACAACCAGACTGATATTCCGCCCGATGCTATTTTTACCTATCGCATCCATTAGTTAGAGCTGGAAATTACCAACTTGTAGTAGGAAGATATCAGCAAGTAGAAAATGCTGAAAAACAGCCCTATAAAGAAGCTTGCAGCGAGAACAATCAACAAGCCGGGGCCAGCAGGGTCAACGGGGGGCTTGGCCAACGTTATAGTATGCAGCAAGGGCATTTCACCTTCTCCAACACCTGTAGAATACTGATTGAGGAGTGACAGGTACTTGGCCCTGTCAATCACCAACATATCCTTAATGGCCTCATAGTTTTGTATAACTTCTACATAAAACCCCTGGTTATTTCCGTTCCCCTTCACATTTCCTGTGACCAGGTTTACCCTACTGGGGCTAATGATATCATAAATACCGGATGCTTCGCGAAGCGTCGCCAGCGTATCAGTAAGTGAGTTAATGGAACTGTCTATAGTGTGTAACCGATTCTTAATTGACTGATAAACACTATTCTTTCTACTGTTATAAAACTGACTATAACCCTGACCAATCACCTGAACTGCTTCGTTAGATACGGTGGCTGCGAGGTTTGGATTTGGATCCGTATAATCTAGCTCCAGCAACTTATATTCAGTTCTCTTGATATCCAGGTTCTTCTTAAACTTGTTCTTTAGCTTGTTCCGCTGGTAGGGATCTGTGAGGCTCAGATCGTAAGCCTTGTCCAGTCCAGTGTTACGAATTACCTGCGTAATGATCGTGTCAGACTCTGAGAGTGCTATAACACGGTCAATGTCATCTTCATCACCAAAGTAGTCTGTATAGCGTGAATCAGCACCAGCGAACATACTGGACCTGTCAGCATAAATAGGATTACTTACGAAGAAAGCAGTCTTTGCTTCATACTTCTTCTCACGAAGGAAGTGAAACAATAGTCCGATGAACAGACAAGCTCCTGTAACAATAAATACAAATCGTTTACGGCGGTCAATTACCCGGATAATATCAACCAGGTCAAAACGAGGGTTGCTCATCTTTTTATGTGTGTGTTAATGATTAAGTCTCAGTGATTGCGGTATTAAATTACTGTTTCTCCGGCCTGCATCTTCTCTGCATTTTCTGCAAACTGTAAAGCTTCTATCATCTCCTGAATATTACCATTCATGAAATCGTCGAGGTTATAAATAGTCATATTAATCCTATGGTCTGTTACCCTTCCCTGCGGATAATTATATGTCCGGATCTTTGCTGACCTGTCACCGGTACTTACCAGACTTTTCCGCTTTCTGGATATCTCCTCCTCATGCTTTCTCACCTGCTCTTCATAGAGTTTCGTCCGCATCATTGCAGTTGCTTTTTCTCTATTGCCTAACTGGGTTCTTTCTGTCTGACAGGTAATAACGGTTCCTGTTGGTATGTGTGTAAGGATAACTTTGGTTTCAACTTTATTCACGTTCTGTCCGCCCGCACCGCCACTTCGAGCAGTCTCCATCTTCAGATCACTTTCCTTTAGTTCGAAGTCTATCTCTTCCGCTTCCGGCATTACTGCGACCGTAGCAGCGGAGGTATGCACCCTGCCACTCGCTTCCGTAGCAGGCACCCTTTGCACACGGTGTACCCCGCTTTCAAACTTTAATGTGCCATATACATCCTCGCCGAGCACCTCCAGTTGTATGTCCTTAACACCACCTACAGTACCTTCGGTTTCTGACACAATAGAAATCTTCCACCCCTTTCTTTCACAAAACCTTGTGTACATCCGTACAAGATCACCTGCAAAAAGACTTGCCTCATCACCACCCGTGCCTGCACGAACTTCAATTATGGCGTTCTTTTCGTCTTCAGGGTCCTTGGGAATTAACTGAAGTCTTATACTTTCTTCTAACTGCTCTTTTATTTCCTCCTGCTTCTCGAGGTCTTCCTTAGCCATTTCCCTAAGCTCCTCGTCTGACTCCGTCTGAAGAACCTCTCTTCCAAATTCAATGGCTTCAAGGCATGCCCTATACTTTCTGTATGATTCTATAATTGGCTCAAGCTTGCGGTATTCCTTACTTACTGTAGAAAAGCGCTTGTTGTCACTTACTACTTCCGGGTTGGTCAGAGCAACTCCCAGATCGTCAAATCTCGCTTTGATAGCTTCCAGCTTTTCAAGCATAAAAGTTTACTTCCTATTTAGTTTTGTGTGCTTTCGCAGATGGACACTTGCCGTCTGGATTATAAAAACAAACCGTTAACCTGATAAGGCTAACGGTTCATATATTGTTTCAATTTGCTACAAAGTACGCTTCACTTCTACTTCTTCGAATCCTTCAATTATGTCGCCCACTCTCACATCGTTGTAGTTCTTCACCATCAAACCACACTCGTAACCCGCAGCTACTTCCTTAACGTCATCCTTGAAACGCTTCAATGATGCTAGTTCGCCGGTAAAGACAACTATTCCGTCGCGCACCAGGTTTATCTTGGTGTTTCTGGTGATCTTTCCGTCCAGTACATAGCAACCGGCAATACTTCCGGTACCGGTGATCTTGTACACCTCACGTACCTCAACGTTAGCCACCGTCTTGCGTTCAACTTTCGGCTCCAGAAGACCTTCCATAGCGCTCTTGATCTCTTCAATAGCGTCGTAGATGATAGAGTAGTTCCTGATCTCGATGTTCTCCTGCTCAGCAAGTCTTGCGGCCTGCATCGAAGGACGAACCTGGAATCCAAGTATAATAGCATCAGAAGCAGTGGCAAGCAACACATCCGACTCAGTTATCTGACCAACTCCTTTATGTACGACGTTCACAGCTACCTCTTCGGTTGACAGCTTCTGCAATGAGTCACTAAGCGCTTCAACTGATCCGTCAAAGTCGCCCTTGATGATAACAGCAAGCTCCTTGAAGTTTCCAAGTGCCAATCTGCGACCGATTTCATCCAACGTGATATGCTTCCTTGTTCTGATACCTTGCTCGCGAAGGATCTGTGCTCTATGGTTAGCAACTTCCTTAGCTTCATTCTCGTCTTCAAATACCTTAAGCTTCTCACCCGCCTGAGGTGCGCCGTTAAGACCTAATATCTGAACGGGTGCAGAAGGACCAGCCTCTTTTATCCTCTGGCCACGCTCATTAAACATGGCTTTTACCTTTCCATAGTACTGGCCCGCAACCACCATATCACCCAGTTCAAGGGTTCCGTTCTGTATCAGGACAGTTGCCTGATAACCGCGTCCCTTATCAAGGGAAGCTTCAATAACTGATCCTGAGCCATAGCGATCAGGATTTGCTTTTAGTTCCAGAAGCTCAGCTTCAAGAGCGACCTTCTCTAACAGAAGGTCGATGTTCAACCCTTTCTTTGCTGAGATCTCCTGGCTCTGGAACTTTCCACCCCAATCTTCTACCAGGATGTTCATCCCAGCTAGCTGTTCTTTTATTTTTTCAGGATTAGCTCCTTCTTTATCAATCTTGTTAATAGCAAAGATCATAGGCAGTGATGCTGCCTGTGCGTGCGATATAGCCTCTTTTGTCTGCGGCATTATTGCATCGTCTGCAGCTACCACGATTATCGCTATATCCGCCACCTTTGCACCGCGGGCACGCATAGCGGTAAACGCCTCGTGACCAGGTGTATCCAGGAACGTGATCTTCTTACTGTCAGGCGTAGTAACCTGGTATGCTCCTATGTGCTGGGTAATACCACCAGCTTCACCAGCCACAACATTCGCGCTTCTAATGTAATCGAGCAATGACGTCTTACCGTGATCGACGTGACCCATTATTGTAACAATTGGAGCACGTGGTATAGCATCTTCATCATTCTCGTCATCCTCATCATCCGTATCAGCTTCCTGCTCCAGGTTTATGAACTCTACATCATAGCCAAACTCACTAGACACTAACTCAATTACCTCCGCGTCCAGCCTTTGGTTAATAGATACCATTATACCGAGGCTCATACACTTGCTGATCACATCTGCGAAGCTTACATCAAGGAGACTCGCCAACTCACTAACTGAGATAAACTCAGTTACCTGTATCACATTATCCTGTGTATTCTCTTCAGAGGCTCTCTTTTCGGCCATCTCATCGCGTTTGTTACGACGGTACTTGGCCTTAAGATTCTTGTTTCTGGTAGAACCGGCAAGCTTTGCTTGTGTCTGACGAATCTTATCTTGTATTGCTTTAGCGTCAATTTCCTGCTGCTGCTGCGTTACCGGCGTGCCCCTCTGTGGTCTTCCACCTGGTCGTTGTCCACCAGTACCTTGTCCAAAGCTGCGACCACGGGTTCCACCCTGGCCCTGATTGCCTTGTCCGTAGGGCCGCTGTCCCTGGCCCTGCTGGTATGGCCTTCCTACTCCGCCACCCTGGCCTTGCTGTCCAAATGGCCTTTGACCAGTGCCGCGATTCTGTCCACCTGCTGCTCCACCTTGTTGGTCCGGACGGAATGTCTCTGGCTTCTTCTGTACGGGAATACGTTTTCTGCTTCTCTTTTCTTTACTGTCAGATTTTGACGTGCCAGCGACGGGCAGCTCAATACGGCCAATGATTTTTGGGCCCTCGAGCTTGGGAGCCTTCATCTCTATGTGCTCTGGCTTGTCGTCGTCATCTTCTTTGGCTTCCTCGGCTTTAGTTTCTGCAGCCTTCGGTGCAACTGGCTCTTCTTCAACCGCTTTTTTAGTTTCCTTCGCTGCTTTCCCCTTTTTAGGCTTCTCCTCTGCCGCCGCCTCATTAGCCTCGCTATCTGCTATAGATTCTTCAGGTTGCGGCTCTTCTTCCTTTGAAGACGTCTTCTTCTTCGCAGTTGAGCCCTTCTTTGGCCTTGAGGAAAGATTCATTTCCTCCAGGTTTATCTTACCAAGAATGTTCGGACCTCCTATTTTGGGGGCCTTTACCTCTATGTGTCCAGCATCACCCTCTTCTGCTGTATCTTCTGCGGCTTTAGCAGCTGGTTGTTCGGTTTGTTCTTTGGTTGTTTCTTCTTCTTTAGGTAATTTCTTAGGTTTCTCCGCTTCCGTCTCAGCTATCACCTTTTCTTCCACTAGCTTGTCTGTTTTTACAGACTCAGGCGCTTTTGGCGTATCCTCTTCCTTCGGCTTTTCTTCCTTCTTCTTTTCTACCGAAGGTGCAACAGGCTCGTCCTTCTTCGTCGACTTTATGCTCAGGTCCACTTCATCCCGCCCCTTTCTACCTTCCATCATTGAGCCCTTGGGCAAAGCAATCTCTTCACTTTTGCGTTTAGCGAGTTTGTCTTGTGCAAACTCCTTCTGCAAAGCATCGTACATCTCCTCCGTAAGCTTTGTGTTCGGATTACTGGCGTTGATCTCAAAATCCTTACTAGTAAGGAACTCCACGAGAGTCTCCTTTCCAATATTGAATTCTTTAGCTGCTGCCAGTAATCTTGGTGTTTTCGTTGCTGTTGCCATTCGAATATTTAGTCAAAAAATATCGCCAAGGGGTGCGATTCAAGCTCGTAGCCTTAAACTACAAACCTACACTTTTTTACTCAATTGCGCTTCCCTTCGAGCGCTCTATCCCACTATTTATAGGGTGTTTAACACCGTCCCTATTGTATTCCATCGCTATTCCTCATCCTGGAATTCCGCCTGCAGTATACGCTGCACATCCTTCACTGTTTCTTCTTCCAGGTCTGTTCTGCGAACCAGTTCTTCTACCGAAAGGTCGAGCACGCTTAACGCAGTATCACAACCAATCTTTTTCAGTTCCTCTATTACCCACTCTTCTATCTCATCACTGAACTCTACCAGGTCAATATCGTAGTCATTTCCTTCATCCTGCACATCCCTGTACACGTCTATGCTATATCCTGTCAGTTCTTGTGCCAGCTTAATGTTCACTCCTTTTCTGCCTATCGCCAGGCTCACCTGGTCAGGTTCAAGATATACGTCAGCGTGGTTCTCTTCATTGTTCAGCTCCATCCTGTTAATCTTGGACGGCGTCAGCGAACGCTGTATGAGCAGTTGGGTATTGTTCGTAAAGTTGATGATATCTATGTTCTCATTCCTTAGTTCGCGTACTATCCCGTGAATTCTGCTACCCTTCATACCCACACACGCTCCCACAGGATCAATTCTGTCATCATAGCTTTCCACTGCTACTTTTGCCCTTTCTCCAGGTTCACGCACTATCTTTTTCACCACAATCAGACCATCCATTATCTCCGGGACTTCTATCTCTAACAACTTCTCGAGGAAGGACGGATGAGTTCTGCTCAGAACGATAATCGGTGTATTGTTGCGCATTTCCACCTTTTTTACCACAGCCCTTACAGTTTCTCCCTTTTTAAAGAAGTCTGTAGGTATCTGTTCGGTCTTTGGCAGTATCAACTCATTTCCTTCGTCGTCCAGCAACAATATTTCCTTCTTCCATATCTGGTATACTTCACCAGGGATAATCTCTCCCACTCTGTCAGCGTACTTATCCATCAGGTTCTTCTTCTTCAGATCACCAATACGCGCAGCAAGTGTTTGCTTGGCCGCAAGGATGGCTCTGCGGCCGAAGTCTATCACGTTAACCTCTTCATACACCTCCTCACCTATATCATAATCCTCATCTATTTTGATCGCTTCCGAAAACGGAATTTGTGTGTTCTCATCTTCTATCATCTCATCTTCAACAATCTCCCTTCTGCGGAAGATCTCCAGATCACCCGTCTGGTCGTTCACTATCACGTCAAAGTTCTCATCTGACCCGTATTTTTTACGGAGAAGGGTCTTGAATACATCTTCAATCACCTTCATGAGGGTAGGACGGTCCACATTCTCCGCGTCCTTAAACTCCTGGAACGAATCAATAAGATTAATGCTTGCCATATTATATCAATTTTATGTTCCCCACAGGGAAATTGACTTGGTTTTAAAAGACTATTTGTACTACTATTTTTTTAATTTCTTCGAAGGGTATCTCAAGGGTTTCTATTTCTTTCTTCTTTCCAACCTTCATTTCCAGCACAATTCCACCTTCTGTTACATCTTTAAGCAACCCTAACTTCTCGGGTTCCTCTGTAAGTGGGGACACAGCCACCGTTCTTCCAATATTCTTCCTATACTGCCGTTCCGACGTCAATGGCTCGTCTACACCGGGGCTCGAAACCTCCAGGGAAAAGTCGCCATCAGGAAATAGCTGCTTTTCTTCTATTAATGCATACAACTTCCGGTTCGTTTTTGCGCTCTTATCTATAGAAAGCCCGCTGTCTGCGTCAAGAAATACTTTTATATTGTTGGTAGGTTTGATCCTGATACTTACTATAAACATATCAGTTCCTTCCAGCAATGGTTCTAAAAGCTCCCTGATCTGCTCTGTTACTTCTGCCATATTCAATAAACAAGGGGACAACCGCGTGTCCCCTGTCATTTAGTTATTTCCAGGGCAAATTTAAGACATTTTTCTCATCCAAAAAAGCTCTTGTTCGATTTCAATTAGGTTTTTCTTAACCTTCTCTTTCCCTCTAATCAGTACCTTTACCTGCATATGTTACTCAGAATTCTGCTTTGGTCTTTCATTCTTGTGATGGTATTCAGGTTCATCGTAAAGTTTGTGTTTCCAATCCTCCAAATCACTCGTTCAGCTCAAAAACGTATGCGCCAGATGCAGCAGCAGATGGAAGACATGCAGCAGCAGTCAAACCAAACAGCCTCCCAGACAAAAGTTAAGGAAGGTGATTATATTGAATATGAGGAGGTAAAGTAAGCTATCACTGCGCTATAGAGCGCCAGTTTACCCCTACAAATACAAATATCAGGCGCTACATGTCAGCCTATCTGACAGCAGGCATATTTTTTCAGGTTTTCTTTTATCTATCAAATTAACCGTGCCTTTTCTCAATTGAATAGGTGAGGCTCAGTGCGAGCTACAGTCGTGTCATTCGTCGACTGATGCCTCAAAACCTGGCTCGTCCTCACTGGATGCAGGCAGAAGGTATGCAAAGGGTAAGGAAATTGTAGTGAAAGGTTACAAAGAGGGTGTAGACCGCTTCATAACAGCGAGTCGTTCGGCTATTCGTTCTTTTATCAAGCTAACCTCATTCTCTGCGGGCTGCCAAGTCCCATAAAGCTCCTTAGGCAAACCCATAAAAGCATCTTCATAATCTGTAATATTAAAACCCCTTGCTATGCATTCATCCCTTAGTTCTACATAGCGCAGGTGCAGGTAATTCAGTTTATTATAAAAGAACTTCACATGCCCTGTTCCCAACGTAAAGTGGTCAGGTATGTCTGACAACTTAGCCTTTCCTTTCTTAATGACATTCGGGATCCTTTTGATCTCTCTATGTTCCGCTAGCAAATGCCTGTCAGTCAGCTTACATGGTGGAATACCGGCGTTTATTCTAGTCATATCTCTAAATCAGATACCTTCTGTTTTCGCTAACCTGCTGCGGATTTTGGTTTAAATATATCTTTTTCAATTGTCATACCGGGTTCAAGGTAAATAGCTTGAATGCCAAGCACTTTTGCAGCCTCGACGTGCTGAATACTGTCATCAATAAACAAGGTTTCTTCAGCCTTCCAACCGTTATCCTCCAGCACATACATGAATATCTCTGCGTCGGGCTTTCTCATCCCAATTCTGTGAGAGAAATACACTTTATCAAAAAAAGCAGCCAGGACCTGCCCATGACTGTTTTTCACAATCTCAGTCACGGCCTGTGCATGTACTTCGTTAGTATTACTAAGCAACACGAGATCGTAGTAGAGCCTTAACTGCTGGAGGAGTTGAAGGCGGCGAAGCGGCATATCCAGTAGCATTGCATTCCATGCTTTGCACACCTGTTCGTCGGAAATGTCAAGACCACAAGCTGATTGTACACCTTCAATAAATTGCTGGCTCGATATTCTCCCGGTTTCCCAATCATCAAAAAAACTATTCTGCCGTATCTGGCTGTACAACTCACCAAAATTAGTTATTCCAAGATCTGTAAACGCCTGCTCCGTCAGCGTGTAGTCCAGATTTAACAATACCCCCCCAAGATCAAAGATGATGTGCTTCACTCCCGTTATCATCCGGCAAAAATAAACTTCATGATCTATTTTCCTTTTTAAAAGAAAGTCGATAAATTTGCACCCTCAAAGGCAACCAAGCCTTGGTTCTATAGCTCAGTTGGTTAGAGCACCTGACTCATAATCAGGGGGTCCCTGGTTCAAGCCCAGGTGGAACCACCAAACATTATAAGAAAAAGCCAGTCTTTACTGGCTTTTTTCATTTCGGGTTACCACATAGTCTCTAGCGTTATCATTGCCATATGGCATTATCAATGGCTAACAATCGCCTATCTAATTAAAGTGACGTCTCCTTTAAATGTTTCAACTTTACCCAATGGATAACTAACTCTTATAAGGTAATTATATACGCCGCTTTCCTGATTTACACCTTTAAATGTCCCATCCCATCCTCGCGTAGGATCAGTTGTGCTAAACACTTCCTGCCCCCAACGATTGAAAACACGAAGTTCCTGCAGGTGCTGAAACTTTACACCAGACACCTTAAAGAAATCATTTCTACCGTCCCCATTTGGTGAAAATGCAGAAGGCACAATTACTGGAAGGTCGTCCCTCACGAACACAGTCACTGTATCTGAATTCCGACATTGATTGGCATCTATCACAGAAATCGAATACGTAGTTGTATTTCCCGGCGTTGCAACAGGGTTGGGAACAGTGATATAATCCAAACCTGTGCTTGGCTGCCAGAGATAGATTGCCCGATCATGCGTGCCACTGTTGAGTGCTATTTTCTCGCCATAATATATGGTCTGGTCATCGCCTGCGTTTACCACTGGCAGTGGATGAACAACCAAGGTCTGAGAAATTGTGTCACTACAATTGTGTTGATCTGTTATTATTACAAAATACTGCGTCGTTTCGACAGGTTTAACGATTGGATCGGGACAATTGACGCAACTCAGGCCCTCAGCTGGATACCAAGTATAGCTGATGCCGCCGGACGAATGTAATGTGATATTATCACCGATGCATAATGAAGAATCTTCCAGTGGAGCAATCTGAGAATTTCGAACGGAAAGGATGACGCCGGCTGTATCTCTTCTATAGCAGAAATGCTCGTCTAGTAATTGGACCTGGTAGATAGTATTCTCGCCTACATACGCCAGGGTAGAAGATGCAGTGGAGTCGCCTAATAATGCAGAGGGAACCCAGAGGTATTCGTATCCGTTAGACGAAGGTAAAAGGCTTGTAGAAACAGAGAGCGTCGTATAGCCCGGATCGCATAGCAAGAAAGGATCTGCTACTGCAACAATCCCTTTGTCAGACACGTCCCATGAAATTGTGTTTGCTGCCGCCAGTCCACATGTATCAAGCAAGGTATTACCATCGATTCCCATCTGAAGGTGCAATGTGTATGTTCCCGGCGCTTGGATGGATCTGTCATAGGTAAGATCAATTGTATCTGTCATCCCTAAGCTGTTACAACTAACAGGAGTGGCACTTGTCACGTTTACGGCAGAGGGCCCAGTTATGTAGAAGTCACTTCCATTCGATGCGACGGAGTTGCAGAGAACTGGCCTGTCAAGGATTACACGTGCATGTATACAGGATGGCGTATCAAGAATGGCAAGTGCAGGAGGATTGCCGATATTCATCGTAAATTGGATCGAATCGGTATATTCCTGTTCGTTGCCACAGTTGTCCATCAGCGAGTTGTTATCACTGCCAGGTTGGGCATGTAGCCAATAGGTTCCTGCCGGCAAGGTACCTGAAAACTGGATTGTGAAACTGTTAGTAAACTGCGCCGTGCCCTGACAAGTAGTGCTGGAAGCTGCGATGACCGCTGATACTCCAGGAACTGTAGGAGTGATAAAGAAGTCTGAGCCGTCGGTGGCAAGCGAGTTACATTTTACCGGTTCTGACATTGTAATGTTTAAACTGTTGCTCACGGTGCCGCACTGTGAGCCCGCTGACTGAAACTTTGGCTTTAGCGTATCATAAATGGAAGCTGTAGAGGCGGAAAAGTCGAGGCTGTACCCAAACTGCGTGCTGCTAAAATTGTCGACCACCAAAATGTAGGTCTCCCCAGCCACAGCCGTTATAGCAGAACTAAAAGGGGGACCCGCTGCGTTGTTGGATGGATTGACAGCCGTAGTAGCAAGTCCAGTCTGTCCGAACGTGCCAGCATAGTTACATCTTACTGGGGGGCCGGCCGCAACAGCAGCACACCCTAGGCCGGTAGCATTCCACACCGCAAAATCATAGTCGCTAGCCGAATTAGGTGATATTGTAAAAACAAGGGTGCCAGACGAAGCTACGTTGATTATATACCAAACGGTATTATTCTCGCCTGACCCAAGACAATCTTGGTTTGTAGCATTTAGTTCAGCCAAGGTACCCTCACCCACATAGGAATTTGCTTGTTGGTAAAGAGGCTGACAAACGCTTATGGCACCATTGCAGTTTTGCTCAGTCAAATTCTGACTGTTAGCATAGGTACATGCAAATAGTGAAAAAAGCAGTATTAGAATGTGTTTCATGGAGGCGAACTTAGTCATAACAAAGACATGGGGTTAGCTCGTAATGGTTGGGTGAACGTCTTTAAAACTAACTATCTAAAACATACACAGTCAGGTCTGCATATCCCTTCCTCGTATTTGCAAGGAGCCCGTACAAAATCGCTAATAGAAATATTGACTATCTGTCAAACTCCTTATTTTTGCGATTGTACTGGACGGTTAGCTCAGTTGGTTAGAGCGCTACGTTGACATCGTAGAGGTCATCAGTTCGAATCTGATACCATCCACTTCTTCCCATTATTTTGGTTTTGAGCGACTGTGCGATGAAGTTGCATTATTTGCTGGCAAGGTGATTATATAAATTCCGATAGCGCAAATAGCAGATATGGACCTTACAAGGGCGATAGATAACATTGAGTACAAAATTGCCACAGAGTCTGATAACTTTCAGGCACGGCGGACATTGAGGCTGGCGGTTACAAACGCCTGGCCTTCAATAGTGGAGTTATCTGATGCGCTACAGAAGCGATATCCCTACATTAGTCTGAGGTATGATCTGCAGCCAAATGATGTAGTAGAACTCATAATAGAGAACCAGCGCTAGCGATTCTATAGCTATCCTGGCAGTACAACAAAAGAGGTAGATATTACTTAATTTTATCATCATCGTCATCGTCAGACACTAATTTCAAACTTATGCGCTTCAAAACTATTCATCTGGTAATTGCCGCTTCATTAATCGTGCTGTTTACTGCTTGCAAGAAAGAAAGCAGCAATAGCAACGGTGATCAACCGGGGCAGGGCTACTTACGAGCAAAGATCAATGGGACTTTGTGGGAAGCTACCCGTGATATAAAGGCGTGGGGGAGCAACAAAGTGAATATCTACGGACGAGGAAATGATACATATCCTGTTCTGCAGATCAGCGTGGGGTATAGTGGCAATACCGGTAGCTTTAGCATGACAGACACCACCACCGACTTTCTGAATTTCCAGGATGTGAATGGAAAGCTGTTCGTCATCCGCGAGAATTATGGCCAGGGAATGATCAGCATAACAGATGTTCGCACCGTGAACGGTCAAAAAATGCTTACAGGGACCTTTAAGGGCAAGTCGTTCACCATGGACAGAACTGACTCGATTGAATTTACAGAGGGTGCTTTCTATGGTACTGAGCTCTAGCCAACTTTCAGACTTCTCTGATATAACCTCACCAGTACCGATTTACAATTCTCCACCCATGTAGACCAGATTTTCGGCATCCACTTCTGTCATACCGTGGTGTACGCGAAGGTAAAACACCTCTTCACAATGTTCCAATTGTATACCTTCCTCTACTTTCTTTAGTATTTCGTCTATACAGTACTTCCTTTTGTTACAGTCCATAATGGCGTTGAGCAGGGTTCCTGAAGTTGTATAAAACGTATGCCGCCTCTATTCGGGTTGCTATTCTACCTCTACTTTCTTCTCCTGCAGTACTTCGTCATCCTTTAGCAAACGGATATAATATGCACCTGGCTTTACTCCTCCTGCTTCAAACTCCACCTTGTGCCTGTGGTTTGCTTTGCCAAAAGTGCGATCGGCGAATACTGTCTGTATCATGGTGCCATCCTGGTTGAAGATGCCTAGCGTAAGCTTAGCGGGACTACTTAAAGAATGTTCGAACTGCGCATAGATCTTCAAGGTTTTATGGGAATAGACAGATTCTCCAGGTGTAGTGCTGATCTGCTTCTTCACGTAATAATCCGGTGCTGCCTTTCCGGTAAGTGTAGTCAGGTAATCTATTAGTTTTTGTGCTATGACTGACCGATAGGGGTCGTATACATCATTCAGCGGATGATCGTTTGTAAGTACCCATACCGCAGATTGCCCCAGGTCGTCCAGCATCCCGTGCTTCTTCACGTACTTAAGAAGCTTAGCCAGAGTATCGCTCCCAACATGGGAATAAGTATAGGAGATACCGCCGTAAGGTGCCACGGCAATACTGTTCGCACAGAATGTCTGTACTTCAAGTGTACCCTCTTTGAAAGGAGCCAACAACATCATTTCTTCTCCAGCCAATATGAGCGGCTGCATACCAGCAGAATCAGCTTCGAAAATGACTGCTGCATTCATTCTGACCCTCATGGCTGAACCGCTTTTGTTAGTTATGGTGAGCCTCAAAGCCTTGTCCTTATAAGACTTACCAGTTGTGGTGGCGACTACGCTAAGCAGGTGCGTTTTTAATCCATGTGATAGATCGACTATCATAGGCGCGGCGCCAGATAGTATAGGTGTAACAACCAGGGCTGCCAGAAAAAGTAAATTCCGCATTGGGCATTCGTTTTGAGAAAAGATACAGAAAATACAAGAAGTCAGGACGTTGGGAAAGGTTAATATTACCGGCGCCTTCCCATCAAACGGATTTCCAGCCGGGCAAGTCTACTTGGTAAACTGGTAACATACTGTATCTTCGTAACCAGCGTTCTACCATTTATTAATTAGCTGTTCATGCGCTTAAAACTGTGTTTGTTACTTGCCTTGATGTTCCTGCAAATAGGCAGCTTTGCTCAGCGGCGTGCGCTGAATATGCCGGAGCATGATGAAAAGAAGTATTACTTTGGGATAACTTTTGGTCTAAACTTTTCTCAATACCGGATCAAGTATACCAACTCCTTTGTGGAAACGGATACCTTCATGCGCATACAGCCCCGGTGGACGCCTGGCTTTAACCTTGGCCTCATGGCCAACTTAAGGCTTACCAGCTTTATAGACCTCCGCTTTATCCCTTCACTATCTTTTGCAGAGAAGCGGATGTCATTTACAATGGCGCCCGACAGCACTTCCGACAGATCTATCGAATCCATTTACATGCATTTACCATTTCAGCTAAAGTTTAAGAGTGACCGGATCAGGAACTTCCGTTTTTATGGGATGCTTGGCGGGAAGCTGGACTTTGACCTCGCAGCCAATGCCCGATCTCGCAGAACGGATGAATGGCTGAAGGTAAAGCCAATGGACGTTGGATATGAATTAGGTGTTGGTTTCGAGTTCTACTATCCCAACTTTATCTTTTCACCAGAAATAAAACTGAGTCAGGGATTAAACAACCAGCTATTCCGTGACCAGTCTATACAGCTTACAAATGCTATTGAGGAGATTAACACAAGGATGTTTGTTATATCCATTCACCTGGAAGGGTAAGAAGACCAGGTATTGACAGAAATAAGAAAGCCGCACCTTATGGATGCGGCTTTCTCTATTGTATAAACTCGTACTAGGCTATTTTCTCTACCTGCATGTAATTGAGCTCAACCGGAGTAGCACGGCCAAAGATCTTTACTACAACTTTCAGTTTCTTCTTTTCTTCGTTCACCTCTTCAACGGTACCATTGAAGTCGTTAAAAGGACCATCGATGATCTTAACTGTTTCACCGATTATGTATGGCTCAGCATAACCGATACCCTGCTCAGTAACTTCATCCATCTTGCCGAACATCTTATTTACTTCCGACTTGCGGAGTGCCGTTGGGTTATCCTTTCCAAGGAAGTGGATAACACTTGTGACGTTCTTGATGGTCTGTATCATGTCGTCCGTGAGCTTGCCATCAGCTGCTTCCAGCATCAGATAGCCAGGGAAAAGAATCTTTTCACGAAGGACTTTTTTCCCACCCTGAACTTTAAACACCTTTTCAACAGGACAAAGTACCTGCAAAATTGCTTCACCCCATCCGCTGAGCTTAATCTCCTTATCAAGATATTCCTTAATCTTCTTCTCCTTACCACTTACAACTCGCAATACATACCACTTAGTATCCTGAGGGGCAGATGTATTGGCTTCCTGATTGGTAACAGCTTCACTCATCGTCGTCATGCTTTACGCTAATATTTTATAGATAAGGGTTAGGACATTCTCACTTGCGAAGTCCATCCCGAAGATCACCATGGTAATGATTACCAGGGAGATCAGAACAATTACTGTAGTCTGTTGAAGTTCATCCCATGATGGCCAGGTTACTTTGTGGACCAACTCGTCGTAAGCTTCCTGAATATAGCTGCCAAATTTGCTCATAATTATGGCCGGGAGGTAAGGTGTTAGCCGATAATACCCGGAATTTCTAATGTTATAAAATATAGTAAAACCGGTACAATCACGCGAATTGAACCCGGATAAGCTTCAAATCTAATTAATATGGCCTAATTCACCAATTAACTTAATAATCAATGAAGTACACCTTGCACGGGCACGCGGATTCGAACCACGATCAAAGGTTTTGGAGACCTCTATTCTACCGTTGAACTATGCCCGTATATACAGCTGAAGTGAGTAAACTTAAAGGCTTTCTCAACTTTTCACCGTTAAAACTAAAAAGCCAAAAGATAAACTTTTGACCTTTGGTGGATGGCAAAAGTAAGAAGTTTTCTGTGAATGTCAAATTCTTGTCGACAGGAGCCAGAAAATACTTGGTAAAAATAAGAACATCCTTACTGATCTTAAATATACCCTTACAAGGCTAGTGATTTGAACAGGACCCAGTTCATGCTACCAAGCATTCCAGTAGTTTGACTACCTCAGCTTCGGTATTGTGATAGTGGAAACTGATGCGAATGTTGCCATTGCGACGGATAGCTATGAAACCATGTGCGCTAATATGCTGGTGTAGTTCACCTGTTGAGTCTTGTAACATAACAATGGAACATCTGTTTGTCAGCGTTAATGGCCCAAGTATAGCCAGGCCTGGGGGGAGTGCCTTCAAAAAGGCGTCAATAAGTCTCCTATTGTGCTCCGCGATACTATTCATGCCCTTTGATAATTTATGCTTAACAGCTGCATTGAGGACAAGCAGGCCGTGCATATTAAGATGACCTGGTTCATAGCTTCTGACGGACGGTTCGTAGACCATTTGTCCTTCCCGCGGGATGTAGCTAGCGAAGCCTCCGACCACAGGCTCATAGGTGGCGAGAAACTGATCAGAGATGTACATAATACCTGTACCAAATCCTGCGTTCATCCATTTGTAGTTGCTGGATATCAACACGTCTATGGATTGGTTAATAGGGTCAACAGGTAGTGCGCCAAGGCTTTGGGTCGCGTCTACTATAAACCATACTTTGTGGTTCCGGCAGAATGTTCCAATATCCTGCAGATCGAGCGTGAAGCCGGTAAGCCATTGTACATGACTGATGACTAGTAGCTCTATTTTCTGCTCTATAATTAAAGCCTTCAGGCGATCCGTGGCAATTGTAAACCCATCAGGCGAGTCGATCCAGGTAATGGGAAATTTATTAATCCTGAACGGCTCCAGGAGAGAAGGATAATCCTGATCGTAAAGCAGCACACGTTCTGTGCCTTTCAGCGACTGTACAAGGCTGTTTAACCCAAAGGAGAAATTTGGGATAAACGCCAGATTCTGAGCAGGCGCCTTAATGAACTCCGCTACTGTGTCCCGAATACCAGGTAGCAGTTTGTCGCGAAGATGCTCGGCAGCAGCACTGCTTTCGGTAAGCATCGCATTGTAGAATTCCACCGATGGCTGAATAGTTTCAGGTGACAGCAGACCGCAGGATGCAGTGTTCAGGTAAATCTTGGAGGTAGACATAGAAGCAATATAAAGATAATGCTTAGTTCAAAGCACATATTGCATTAGTCTGTCGGCCTCAAAAACAAAACAGCCCCGCGATGCGGAGCTGTTTCATTATTATAAAAGGTAAAAATTACTTGATAATCTCAGTAACCTGACCAGCACCTACTGTACGGCCACCTTCGCGGATCGCGAACTTAAGACCTTTCTCCATCGCGATTGGTGCGATAAGCTTTACAGTAAGGTTAACGTTATCACCAGGCATTACCATTTCCACACCTTCAGGAAGCTGGCACTCACCAGTTACGTCAGTTGTACGGAAATAGAACTGAGGACGATACTTCTGGAAGAATGGAGTGTGACGTCCACCTTCTTCTTTGCTCAGTACATAAACTTCACCCTTGAAGTCAGTGTGCGGAGTGATGCTCTTTGGAGCACAGATAACCATACCACGGCGGATATCTTTCTTTTCAATACCGCGGAGCAGAAGACCTGCGTTATCACCAGCCTGGCCCTGATCAAGAAGCTTCTTGAACATTTCCACACCTGTACAAGTAGAAGACATTGCAGTTTCGTTGAAACCAACGATATCAACGTTCTCACCAACTTTGATGATACCGCGCTCGATACGACCTGTAGCAACTGTACCACGACCAGTGATCGTAAATACGTCTTCCACAGACATAAGGAATGGCTGATCGATTGGACGAGGAGGAAGAGGGATGTAGCTATCAACAGCTTCCATCAGATCTTCTACAGCCTTTACCCACTGAGCCTCACCAGCAAGAGCGCCGGTAGCAGAACCCTGAATTACAGGAGTATTATCGCCATCGTATTCATATTTGCTAAGAAGCTCGCGGATTTCAAGCTCAACCAGCTCAAGAATCTCAGGATCATCAACAAGGTCAACCTTGTTCATGAACACAACGATACGAGGAACACCTACCTGACGAGCAAGAAGGATGTGCTCTTTAGTTTGTGGCATAGGACCATCGGTAGCTGCAACCACCAGGATAGCACCGTCCATCTGAGCGGCACCAGTGATCATGTTCTTTACATAGTCAGCGTGACCTGGACAGTCAACGTGCGCGTAGTGACGATTAGCAGTCTGATATTCTACGTGAGCAGTGTTGATAGTGATACCACGTTCCTTTTCCTCCGGTGCAGCGTCAATCTCATCATAACTCCTCTTCTCTCCCAAACCTTTGTTCGCAAGAATAGTTGTTATAGCCGCTGTCAGTGTAGTCTTACCATGGTCAACGTGGCCAATGGTACCGATGTTTACGTGGGGTTTCTCCCGCTTAAAGGTCTCTTTTGCCATTTTTATTGTTTTTTAAGAGATGTTTTTTAAAATGTTTATTTTATTGTTACCAGCTTATCCAGCCGTATTAACCTACATTAAGTCTCACAAACCAACCTCCTCTACTCTTCCGCTGCGCAATTTAAGTGTTTTGCCGTATGTGTGAACACCTTGGACAAATCAGGCAATTACGCTGCTCTGCAAAATCAAGCAGAGCTGTTGAGCAGGATTGAACTGCCGACCTCTTCCTTACCAAGGAAGTGCTCTACCACTGAGCTACAACAGCTTATTCAAGCTCACAAATCCAAAAAGAACTTCTTTATAACACTTAAAGTTTCCGACCGGGCACATCTTGCTCACCAGGGCGAAAACTTAATTTGATAAAAAGAGCGGGAGACGAGGCTCGAACCCGCGACCTACAGCTTGGAAGGCTGTCGCTCTACCAACTGAGCTACTCCCGCTTGTAAAATGTGCAGATGTGCAAACTAGAAAATGTGCAAATTTCCCTAATCTATACATCCAAACATCAACAACAATCAATAAAGTGGGCAGAGAAGGATTCGAACCTCCGTACTCGTGAGAGAACAGATTTACAGTCTGTCGCCTTTAGCCACTCGGCCATCTGCCCAATTTTTTAGTATCAAGTACTGAGTATCAAGTACCGGGATGTCCTAAATAAGATCATCTTGTACGAGGCGCTACAAACTTGTAACATTTGGAGCCACTTGCCGGAATCGAACCAGCGACCTACTGATTACAAATCAGTTGCTCTACCAGCTGAGCTAAAGTGGCCTTTGATTATATCTTAAGAACTTACCCCCTGAATTGGGATGGCAAAGGTAGATAACAAAATCATTTTTGCAAATTTTTTTGAACTTCTGTTTACGATTATTTGAGGCGGTTACAGAAGCGGATAAATTCTAATGCATGGTGACTGTTTATCTCCTCCAAAGGAAGGGTATCGACTTCTTGCGCCCGTCAATCTGCACCTCCATAGTACCGTTGATAAATCCGGTGAGACTATCCAGAGTGCCCGTGCCTGAAAGTATAGTAACAATGCTGTCTATTTCCTGACCTTCGGTAAAAGCGAATGAGGTATACGCGGTGCGCCGGCAGAGAATACTGTCCATTCCCCCGAATTGCTCCACAAGAAACTGATCGGGAAAGCCATTGGGGAGGAGCGTCACGTCTTCTCCTCCCGAAGTTTTCAAGGTAAAAGTATCTCGTACCGGTATTCCCTCAGGCTGTATGCCCGGTGTTTGGTACCACGTTCCGATAAACCGGGCATTCCATAGCTCACTGCAGTCTGGACCTTCATAACCGCTGAGACAGGAGCACTGGCCCAGGACGCAGACCCCTCCGTTGCCACATGCTGTGTCTTTACAGTGATCTGGGACGCAGGAGGGAAGACCTAGCGAGAAGAAGAAAAGTATGCAAAGACAGATTTGCTTCATGGAGCAAAATAACTAAACTCTGGTGAGGGCTGCTGGTGAATGTATCCTCGGATAAAAGGGGATAATGAAAACTTCTGCGCAGCGGCTTTCTATCAATTAACTCTACTTCTCAATTGTAAAGCTATTCGGCCTTCTCGACACATCTGAGCCATCATCAGTTTGTAGCTCATCGTTGATGTAGACACTTGCGCCATTAGTACAAGGATCTATCTCGCTAAATGCAAGATAATCTCTCCTTTTCTTCTGATCAATGGTAAGATCCCTGATACGATACTCCAGTCCTATAGCAGGAAACCTGACCAACTTATCGAGGCTTTGTTGTAATGGTATATAACCTGTGAACATCAGCGTATCTTCTCCATTGCCGGTGCTAACTGCAGTTCCTGTTACGTACTCTCGAACTATTTCACCAAAGGAAGTTCCTCTATTATATTCTTCTACGACAATGTAGGCAAGGTCAGCACTATCAAAGCCGCCGAAAGTAGCTAAAGTGTTCACAGTTTCGCAGGTGGCTGTTCTGCAGGATGTACATACAGCAATCATCAAAGCTAAAATCACAGCACCAAAGTTGATCTTCATAACGCAATAGGAGTTTTGTTCCCGACTTAGTATGAGACGATGAATAACAGAGTTCCCCTCGGTCAATGCCTGGCTAAACCTGCTTTAGCTCTGACACTAAATCCTGAAGGACTTTCTTGGCATCACCAAACAGCATGGAGGTCTTTGGCTTGAAAAAGAGGTCGTTCTCGATACCAGCATAGCCAGGCTTCATGCTGCGCTTGTTCACGATCACGTGCTCTGCACGCTCTACTTCCAGTATAGGCATGCCGTAGATAGGACTCGCCGGATCTTCCTTTGCTGCAGGGTTCACCACATCGTTCGCACCAATGATCATCACTACGCTGGTGGTTCCCATCTGATCGTTGGCATCTTCCATTTCCTTGAGCTTATCGTAAGAAACATCCGCCTCAGCCAGGAGTACATTCATGTGACCCGGCATGCGACCCGCTACAGGATGAATGCCGTAACTCACTTCAACACCCTTATCCTCCAATATCTTCTCCAGCTCGTGACATGCGTGCTGTGCCTGGGCAACTGCAAGGCCGTAACCGGGAATGATCATCACCTTAGACGCGTAGGCCATAAGGGTAGCAGTATCGTTCATGGAGATCTCTTTAAAATGGCCCTGCTCTTTATCACCTGCAGCACCTCCTGTCTTCTGACCGCCGAAGGAACCAATAAGCACATTCTTGAGAGACCGGTTCATGGCCTTGCACATAAGCATGGTGAGGATAGTACCAGCCGAACCTACAAGGATACCACCTGTGAGCATAACGGGATTATCATACAGGAAGCCACCGAATGCAGCGGCTACACCAGTGAAGGAGTTAAGTAAGGATATAACTACGGGCATATCGGCACCACCTATGGGCATCACGAATACCACTCCATATACTGCTGCCAGCGCAAGGATGCCATAGAACAGAGCAGAGGACTGGGAGTAGCCGCCGATGAGCATGATGGAAAGCACTATGATGCCTGCAAAGAGAAAGAAGTTGAGCACTTGCCCGCCGGGGATGGTGCGGTCCTTTATGCTGCCATTTAGTTTACCCCATGCTATCATACTACCGGCGAAGGATACAGTACCGATGATCATACCCAGCACGATCACCAGGAACATTCCTGTGGATGGACTGGGATTGTGATGGTATTCTACAATGGATATCAGCATAGCGCATGCACCACCCATACCATTGAAGAGACTTACCATTTCAGGCATAGCTGTCATCTGCACCTTTCTGGCTGCGAGTGTTCCTACAATGGAGCCAATGATAAGGCCACCAAAGATCCAGGTATAGTTGCCTAATGGAGTCCCGTCTTCAGCTTCGTATAAAAAGATAGTTGCGATAATGGCTAGCGTCATGCCGAAGGCTGCAACGAGGTTGCCGCGTCTTGCCGAGTCGGGATGCGAAAGCATCTTGAGGCCAACGATGAACGTTATTGATCCAATCAAGTATGTAAGCGGTAGTAGCATATTTCAACTTTTGGTTAAATTCCAGATAACAAATTCCAAATTCCAAAGAACCTGTAGAGTTAAATCCCAAAATATCAAATTCCAAATTCCAAAGAACCCTGAGGTTAAAATCCCAAATATCAAAATCCAAATTCCAGAGAACCCTGAGGTCAAAATCCCAAATATCAAAATCCAAATTCCAAAGGACTGTTGGAGTTAAATCTCAAATTCCAAACTCCAAATTCCAAAGGACTGTTGGAGTTAAATCTCAAATCACAAAATTCCAATTCTAAACGGCCTTAGGGGTTATGTCAGCACTGCTTGATTTTGCTGCACTTTATTAATAATTGCTGAAAGTATTCTCCTCAGCTCTTCAACTTCTTTTTTTAAATATTCAATTCTGTTGTCGGCATTATAAGTCAGTAGCTCCAGCCAGTATTGAGTTTCTTTCGCCTCTTTTCTTGCAATCCTTAGTCTTAGTAATAAGTCCTGCCTACCTAGTTTTTCATTCGCTTCAATATAATTTGCTCCTATTGATGACGAAGACCGTACTATCTGGCTGATGTAAACCTTATTTATTAAATCAAACTTCAGGGTTCTGCAATAGTCTCTAACGTCTTTCGCATATTTTAAACACCTGTGCTCAAGTTCGTGCATGTAACTTTGGAATTTGTGAGTTGTGGTTTGGTTTTGGAATTTGGAATTTGTGATTTGTGATTTCTCCTACTTCTTCTTTTTCTTTTTGTCAAACATCTCTAACATCCGGTCTGTTACAACGAATCCGCCGACTACATTGAGGGTCCCCAATATGACTGCAAGGAACCCGAGTGTTAGCGCCAGATAATCATCAGATGGAGCCTGCCCCATAACTATGATGGCTCCTATGATCACCACTCCGTGTATAGCATTGGCACCACTCATAAGGGGTGTATGCAACACTGATGGCACGCGTGATATCACCTCTATACCGAGGAAGATGGAGAGTATAACAATTGTGAGCAGCCTGTACGTGGCTGGGTCGGTGAATAATTCTGATATGCTATCCATATAATGGTTATGCGTTTGCTTTGGATGGGATGAGTGACTGGATGCGCTCGTTTACAATCTTGCCATCGAAGACAATACAGGTGCCTTTCACTATGTCGTCCTCCCAGTTCAGGTTGATGCCTCCTTCTTTGTCTATGATCAGCTTCAGGAAGTTGAGCACATTCTTGCTATAAAGCTTGCTGGCGTCGGAAGGCATAGTGGCTGGAAGAGTGCTGCTGCCTATGATGGCTACCCCCTGGTGTACCACTGTGAGATTGTTTTGCGTTAGCTCTGTATTGCCGCCGGTAGAGGATGCGAGGTCAACGATCACTGATCCCGGCCGCATGTCTTCTATCATCTGTGTGGTGATGAGTATAGGCGCGCGCCTGCCGGGTATCTGCGCAGTGCTAATGATGATATCTGCCTTACGGGCATGCT
>Ga0196970_1000578_pt1 | contig 39952 bp, 65 predicted proteins | sample S1v_513CmetaG_FD_148672 | JGI IMG/M metagenome (GOLD analysis project Ga0196970, IMG submission 148672) | Soil microbial communities from Anza Borrego desert, Southern California, United States - S1+v_5-13C | ecosystem: Environmental > Terrestrial > Soil > Desert | place: USA: California... | reverse complement strand
GTGACGACGCTTGGGGCTTCAGTCGTAAAACGAAGCCCAGCCACGGGAGTGTTGACGTAATGAGGAGCTGGAACCGAATCCCGAAAGGGTAGTCCTAGCGCAGGTTCGAGTCCTGTCACTCCCAAGAACAAGGATCACATTGTCGGAGAGTGCCGAATACTCAATAAGGCATTGTCAGCTCTTTCGAGGGTTGCGTGACCACAACTCCGGCAATGCCTTGTTTGGATAGCCTTCACGGTTGAGGATAGACAACTGTAATTAACAAATAGCCCAACTGTAACATTCACTTCTGTTAAACAGATTTTGAAGTGTAACGGATAAACGAAAGGAATGGTATGCACAAAAAACACGTTCACGAACACACGATAGTTGTTGAATGGAAGTTCACAAATAGAGACACACACTATGCTGGTGATGGCGCAAAAGGACAAATTAAGTGGCATAACTTGGTAGCCATTAAACTTCGCTGTGTATGTGGCGATGAAATCGCTAGAACATAGCTCTGTGATGGTAAGTGTGGTCAAAGTACCGAGCTGAACCTTCGTGTGTCAATCAGGTGAAAGGCCTGGTGGCTTACCATCACTTACCTGTGTTTTAACCACAGTAGAACATATAGAGCTGGCAGGGCGAAGCAGCAATCATAATGTGCACATTCAGTATGATTAAGCGACTTCGATAACTTGCAAGGTCACTGCCAGCTCCGTGTGTTTTAACCATAACCAATTAACATAATCCTACAAGTTAAGGAGATTTTATGAATAAGGAACTACGCGAAAAGCTTGTTGAAATATGGGGACTTGAAGAAAGTCCGGACGGTGAGCCAGATCATATATTAACCAGAGATGAAACAGGCGAAGTTCTTGAGGGAACAGATTATAGCGAAGAAGTTGACCAAACTGTAGCTCTCTTTGAAGCCGAGATGAAGCGGGTGGAGCGGGAAGCACGGATTGATGAATTAAGCTACATATCTGTAGCCACCAGGCGTGATAAAGACGGTGTGCTTCTCGGTTCTGTTGGAGGCCGCATAAAGGAGTTAGAAAACCATGAATAGCCGAATAAAACATAAGTGTCCGGTGTGTAGCGTTAAGTATTGGAACGTGAAAACCCACATCACAGCAATGCATTCTGACGACCGCCTTTCCAAGCTACGGAGTGAAGGGAAGCAGTCATGAGCAAACATTGGAAAGTGTTCAAGGCAAGTAGCGAAAAATTCCGTGATGTAGCACGTACCCAATTAGAGCGGGAGGGCTACACAGAATGGCAAGGCTCTATTAAACATAAAGATGTACCTGCCGGAATTTGGGAGCAGTACTTACTGGAAAATTTAGCTAACAAAACCGAGGTACGACTACTTGGATTTAAGGAGCAGTTATGACCAACAACGAAGCTCTAAAAGCAATTGCAGACTTTCTTGATAACGCTACTAAGTATCTTGAGAAGCGCCGCAAGAAAATACAAGGAGACAAGTCATGACCACTGTAGATAACTCAATATCAGACTGGGGTGAAAAGATACCGTACCAACCATCACAAGCAGGGAGTGATCCCGGTTTAAGATATTTCAGAGGTGACGGTATCGAGCTTGACCCTAAAACAATGCAGCCAATCCAAAGTAAACAAGAGTTTAGCCCAACGACTAAACTTGCAAGGGGTGAGGAGCTGGAAACGATTCTACATGAAGTAATTGTCCGTGCTCAAAAAGAAGCTAAAGACAATCAAGAAGACGCCAACATGATTCCGCAAGCCATTGCATCATTTAACGCCTGGGCATTAAAACGAGCCTTGGAAGTGAAGCCAAAGCCGGAGATTGGCGAGTCAACAGGTAATAGCCACGATGCAGCTTTTGTATTTGGCCGTGATTCAGCTATTACCGAGTACGAACAAGCTCTTAAGATAGCTTTTAAGGGGGATGAAAAGTGAAACCTTGTACCTGGTGCGATAGAGAAACTCAAGAAACTTGCCCTGAATGTAGCGGTATGGGATTAGTGGTGGCCACTCATGAATAGCGATAAACAGCCTAGTATAAGATGGAAAGCCGTACTTCGAGCAATTATGAATAGCGAAGAAGAGCTAAAACAGGCAATAAAAGACTTAATCTTCATGGATGGCAGTGCCAATTCTGAGTACATAGCATCAAATATTATGGAACTCATCCAAACCCACTATATAGCCCGTAAAGACGTACAGGCAGCCATACCAGGCAACCCCATCACTCCAAACGTAGACCGTTATAACGAAGGCTGGAGTGACGCTCTCGCAATCGTTAAAAGTAATCTAGGTATGAAATAATGCTCCACAAACTATTTAAACACCACCAGTTCTACCCGACTGTCTTGTACCACAATGGCAGGTCTTGGGTGTATGGCTGTGCGGTATGTATTGGAAGTACAACATGAAACCCATCTTTATCCCTGAAGACGTAGGAGCGTATATCAAATGAGTAAACTTGAAGGTTTATTAGAATTACGGGATAAGCTTTGGAACGCTAGAGAATCAAATATTGGGTTGACACCATACGACGAAGACTTATTCAGCATCCTTGATGAGCTGCTTGTGATACTTACAAGTGATCCCGCCTCAAATACAGATCTAGGCTATCACAACACCGAACCTTCCGATCACTTGGATACTGGTTCCACAGATTAACGAAGTTTTGTAAGGGTTTTATGTCCATGTACTATTAATTATAAAGGAGTGACATGAGCAGTAATTTATATTGGAGGCCACGAACAAGTGGCGAAAAACCATTAAGTGACGAGTTAAAATACGCTTTAAAGAATAGCGATAAGTTTAATCAAGACCTTGACTGCACCATCGGTGATAGTTGGCTAGATTATTTAAGTGGCCTACGAGACGCAGGTATCAAAGATGCCCAAAAGCTCATTGATGCTATAGAAAAGTACGGCGAAATAGAACTTAAAGAACGCTATTAGTTAACGAAAGGGTAGTATGACAAGGGAAACCGGATTAAAGACACTAGAATCTGTAACGAAACTAATTGCCCAGCAATCTGTCAAAATAGAAGATAGCGCCGTATCTGAATACATACGTCAACAAGCAGAATATTTGCTATCTCAAGGTAAGAACCTAGCAGATTACTATTTAGTGCGTGAGAATGGAAATATGACGTATGACGGTGGTTCAACTATCAAATCTAGTGTTTATTATGGCCTTAAGCATAAAGACGAAGTGCAGGTCATTACTGGGTTTGGGGAGGATTAAGTCGTGAACGGTAGAACAAAAGATGGCAAGCCTATAATCATGTATGGCAAAGATCCCCGCTACTACGAAGAAAGAATGGCAATCATGCTTGGTCATAGCTGCGATGAGTGGAACATCGGTACACCAACTGAAGCCAGAGAGTTTATTAAGCTACTGGAAGATGCTATTGAGAAAGCCGAAAAGAACCCTAACGAAGAATTTTCTAACCAGGATTAACTATGAATATAGATAAACAACTGCGTGAAATTGCTTTTGAACTATTTAGAAGCGGTCGCAAAACATACACACCAGAAGAATTTAAACAGGTAGAAGAAGCCATCGTGCAGATCAAAGCTGCTTTTAAAGAAGAAGGCTGGATAACATCAGAAGAATACATCAAAGCTAAATTAGAGTGGGCGCAGTATGCCCGCAGTGGCGAGTTTTGGTTAGAACGCTTTAAACAAGAACTAGGCGAAGGCTCAAATAACTGCGAAGGCTGTAGTTGTGATGCTATCGCTGCAGCTGAAAGGGCTAGTAACAATGAGCGCTGAAACACCTAAATTAAAAGAGCTACTTGCCGAACTTATGCAGCCGGTAGACCATATCCCCGACATACCAGCAGATGGGTCAATGTCAGGCGATGTATGGCTCCAACGCTTTATGCATCAACTCCATTACGGCCAGAGCATTCACTTAATAAACGTACAAGACAAAATACCATTCGTAATGCTGGAAGAAGTTATTTCCGCAGCTGAAAGGGCTAGTAATGGGTAAATTTGCATGTGAATGTGGCGATCACATATTTAGTAATACTGTTCTTCCTAATGATGAATACTATTGTTTAATACCTTCTGAAATTTTGTGGGAACATCCAGAACAATTAGGAGAAGATAGTGACTATATAGCTTCAGACCGTGAAGTAGAAATATGGGAATGTCCGGAATGTAAAGGGCTCACTCGCTTTGATGGTACAGCTTATCGGACTTGTTACTACAAACGGATTGACGACGCTGAAAGGACTAGTACAACATGAGTACCACTAAATTAGAAAGACAATACAGTTGTTGGAATGATTGTCTAATGTCAGGTTGCCCAGGCCATACTGCCACGCTTGAATTCCAATCAGCCAGTGATGCTTTTCATTTTAACGACGGAAAAGGCCATGACTTTTATGGACAGACACCCGAGTACGGCGCTTTGCTTTCCATGATCTATGAACTATCAGGCTCACGTGTTGAAGTTGAATCAATGATTAAAGACGCGCAGGTTGGTGAGGTTTAGTACATGAAACAACTCGAATACTTCAAGCGTCCACCAGGCCACGAAAAAGCCATCACTATCTATGGTGCTTATTCACCGTTCAGAGTTAAATTAACAAGTTTATGGCGCAAGTTGAGGTATGGGTTATGACTTCTGAAACAATACTACGGAAGGCGATTGAAAAAGCCATTAAGAATGGCTGGCATGGAGAATATCTAGGGAAGCTTACCATCTGGCAACAAGATAATGGAATCGTTAGGATAAAGAACAACCTTGATGAAGAATGGTCAGTAGAAGAGATTATCTATAACCATAAGTTTGCCCGTGCATTGTTTGGCGAAGAGTTGATCCCTAATGAGCTTTTTTCAACTACCTATCAACCAGAAGAAACTAAATACTACACCACGCGTCCTGCTTGGCAGACACATCTTATGCATATGGTAATAGATGACGATCCTATTAAGTACTTAGAAGAACATATATAGTTCTTGACTTCCGTGCTTCTTCTGGCAGTATTTGCCGGAAGGAGATCACATGGAATACAAAACCAAACCATTCAAAGCCCTGGAAAAATAGCCCGAAATATGTTAGTATCCAAGCAATGAAGTCGTGTAGTACACGCACATACTCTTAGTCTCTTGTGAGCCGCAGCTTATGCTGTGTCTAGCACCTCTGTGTATATTACACTTCTCATTCATTGCGGACGCCCTCCCGTTGGTGCGTCTCGCTAGGGACTAAGCTTTAACCTTTTTGTGAGGTGTAGCGGTGCCCACCCCCTCTATGCCTCACTAAGGGGTTAAATAATGTTTGCAGGAATCATTTCAGGCGTGCTCAAAACCACACTCTCAGTGGGGTTTGTTCTTGGTATCCTCGTAGCTTGCGCAATATACGCCATTGTTAGGAAGCGTAAGTAATGGGACGAAACAAGTTGCTTAATGACGAAATCCGCAAAGAAGCTGAAAAGTATTTACGCGATACTGAAAACATGTCGGCCAATACTTTATTACCCACAATTGACGGCCTTGCTTTATACATCAAAATTCACCGCGATACTGTCTACCAGTGGGAAAAAGAAGATCCAGACTGGGCTGACTTCTTAGACGAACTTCGCGCTACCCAAGCCGAAAAGCTTATTCAGAATGGTTTGATGGGCAGATATAACGCGCCGATGTCAAAGATGTTGTTGTCTAAGCACGGGTACGTAGAACAGTCATCGGTTGACCACACCACCAAAGGCAAACAATTACCAACACCAATACTCGGGGGCATGAGTGTCTTACCAACTGACAACGGCGACGAAGAAGCTAGCGAAGCTTAGAAAGCGTATCCGTGGGGTAGCTGGTGGTACAAGCGCTGGCAAAACCATATCTATAGAGCAGCTCCTTATTGATGCCGCCCAATCAGACAGCGAACCGACTCTGACAAGCATCGTAAGCGAATCATTCCCTCACTTGAAACGTGGAGCAATACGGGATTTCCTTAATATTATGCAGTCGCACAATTATTACAAAGACAATAGCTGGAACAAAACGGACTATACTTACACGTTCGAAACTGGAAGCAAAATAGAGTTCTTCAGCGCCGACCAATCAAGCAAAGTCCGTGGTCCTCGCCGTGATCGGCTATTCGTGAATGAAGGCAATAACATACCGTATGACACATGGGATCAGATGTTAGTACGTACCAAAGAATATGCCTGGCTAGATTACAACCCCACCAATGAGTTTTGGTTTTATACCGAAGTGTTAGGCAAACGCGAAGATCTAGATTTTATTACCCTCACCTACAAAGATAATGAAGCCCTAGACCCCGGCATTGTCGCGGAAATTGAATCACACAAGCTGAATAAGAATTGGTGGAAGGTTTACGGCCTCGGACAACTTGGTGAAGTAGAGGGCAAGATATATACAGATTGGATAATCATAGATGATATACCCCACGAGGCACGTTTAGAGCGGTATGGTTTGGACTTTGGGTATTCGGTAGACCCTACAGCCATCGTGGCTATTTACTACTATAACGGCGGCTACATCCTAGACGAAATAACTTTTCAGAAAGGGCTTAGCAACAAGCAAATTGCAGATATTCTCAATAACATTCCGAAGGCTTTAGTAATAGCAGATAGTGCCGAGCCTAAGAGTATAGATGAACTGCTGAGCTATGGAATCAATGTGCTTCCCGCCCAAAAAGGACAGGGCAGTGTTAACCAAGGTATCCAGTATGTACAGAACCAACGTATTAGTGTCACGAAGCGAAGTTTAAATACCATTAAAGAGTATCGCAACTACCTGTGGAAAACAGATAGAGACGGCAAAATCATTAATACACCAGACGGCAGCTTTGACCACGCCATGGATGCAGTCCGCTATGGCATGGAGTCGCTTAAGCCCCGCCAGGAATCTAAAGTGTACACAACAGGAAACGCAGCAAGCTTATGGACAGTTTAGAGTTTGCACGACAGTTTTATGAAAACGAAGCTAACCAGGCCAAAGAGTTTGATATGGACGCGTTACAACGGGCAGCACTCCGGCGCAGCATGGGTTTTGATTTTAAACTCACAATCAAAGACAACCGCATGATTGTAACCGACGAAGAATATGGCCTCAAGTCTACGTGTTTTTACCATGGGAAGCTCGAAGAATCAGATATTAAACGTTTAGTTAAAGCCTGTATGCGGCTCAAGAAAATGCACGATAACTATGTTGCCTAATATCCGCTATGGCAAAGCAACCATGTCCGTCACCCAAGACGGTGTAACAGAGATCAGTACTGTTGCAATACATGATTACACACCCCAACAGCAGAAAGTCTCTTACGAAGAACGCAAACAAGTCTCCAATGATAAGGAAATACTCGCTGAATTTCTGAAGTTTATGGATACCTACCGGACAGGCACTATTAAGGAACCAGTTTTCAGAATAGTAGAGAAAAATAACCAACCACATTTCGTAGTAATGGAGTGGTCAAATAAATAAAATTGCACTTGCATTTTCTTAGATGATATAATACCGATGTAAAAGCCGAGCGACCACCCATATCGCAGCTGTAAAAAGCACGATAGGGGTTACAGCTTGGCTTTCTTAGAAAAAGATACGGTTCGCACGGCGTTTGAAGAAAGCCGCAGCTACATGCGCAGGTTCTTTGAACCTATTGCGGAATTTGACCGTATAGCACGTAACCGCCCAAGCCCTAATATATCTCCTGAATTGCCGAAGGTAACGGATGGCACGTTAGCCTCGATAGTTCAGGAACAACCAAAGCGAATTATCCAGCAGATACCCACTGGATTAGTTCATTGCGGTGATTACCCAGAATACGCCCAGATAGCCAACTTCGTACTGACTGACAAGCTCCTGCCCCGTATGAAGCATATGGGTAACATCTTGCAAAAGTCGTGGGCTATGACCTCCAAAGCCCTCACATATGGAAGTTCCGCTAGTTATACATTCTTTACCCGCGACGGCGACGACATGTACATGGACTTCGCTATCCCGTATGTAAAAGACTTGCTTATTGAACGCGGCAAAGTCTTTGGACCCGACTCCAATATCCTGTTTATGCGAGCCTGGTACCAAAAATCTGACCTCAAAGCCATTATTGACCGCGAAAAGAAATTCCAGGCAGCCAATAAGAAGTACAAGAGCGAATGGGACTTACAAGCATTAGCTGACTTTATAGAAGCCGGAGCTTCCGCAAAAGACGCTGACCTCCAAACACCTGCCGAACGTGAAAAAGGCGGTGACACTGGCGGCTATGAAGTCATACACGCCTTCCAAAAGGGCAAAGACGAATCATTCTATTCATTTGCACCTAAGACACAAGACGGCAAGGTTCTACGCTCTAAGAAGAACAAAGACCCCCGCGGCGCTATGCCTATCGACTTCATGTACTGCAACATCGACCTGTCTAATCCGATAGGTAGGGGACAAGTCGAACTTTCTGGCGGTGTGCAGAACCTCATCGACCAACAGATGCAGATGTACCAATTCATCTCAACCTTACTTATGGGACCACCAACCATGGTATGGGGAGATGTAGACCGTTCAAGCATCAAATTGCGCCCAAACGCCCTTATTGACATGGGTACCAACGCAAACAACAAAATAGACTTTTGGACTCCTAACAATACCGCAATACAGAACTTTGGTAATAACTACGGACTCTTAAAATCCCAAGTACTACAACTTAATTCAGCCCAGCAACCCGTCAGTGCCGAAGCAGGCAATCCCTCATTCTCCAAGACCCAGGCCGGAGTGAAGCAACAAGAAGCACGTCTAGGCGTTTCAGATAATTACCTTAGGAAACAATTTGAAACGTGGTTTGGTGACGAGTGCGAAACAGCCTTAAACATTTGGTTTAGTGAGATGTCCACTAATAAGGACTTGGAACTTACACAAGACCAAATGAAGAAACTCGACCAAGCCGCCCAGAAGAAATTCACCATTAAGAACGGCAAGGTTACCATCCCATATAAAGAGATTAACGACGTCGTGTTCCGCTTTGAAGTAGATGCTTCATCGAGTGAAGTAAAAGAAGACGGCGAAAACGTAGAGAAACTATCCCAGGCGCTTGAACTGGCTATGAAGGTTCAAAACCCTGAGATCCAACAAGCCATACCTAAAATCTTTAATGCCATCGTAAAAGAGATTGGCCTAGAGAACGCCGAAGAAATCTTCCCAACCCTCAACGGCGAGCAGCAAGATCAGCCCCAGGGACCAGATCCCAACATGATTATGCAAATGGTTCAGGAAGCCGTCGGCCAAGCTATGCAAGCCCAGAAACCACCAGAGAAGCCATTACATGAAAGCTTGAACATTAAGTATGCCGACCTTCCAGAAGACGCTCGCAGGCAAATACTCGAAGGCTTAGGCATACAGTCACAATCTCCATTCCCGGTAGACCAAGTTTTTGACCAAAAGCAGCAAGCTTTAGACCACACCGCCACGAAGACCGCGCTAGATGTTGAAAAGACTGCCCACCAACAGACATTGGATATGCATAATGCTTCAACTCCGACCCCTGTTATAGAAACTACAGAGCAAGAAGCCCCCGAAGAAGTAGAACCTATCCCCGATGGTCCGCTAGAAGCTGGCGAACAGGAGATAGTGACCGCCTTACTCCAATCCGGGTTTGATGAAAACGACGCCGAGCAGGCTATTGTCATGCTTCGTCAAGGCGTCCCTGAAGAAGAAATATTACAAACCTTACAAGCAAAGCGAGGCCAGTAATGGACGGCAACTTACTACCGAGAGACGGCGAGTCATTCGATAACACCTACTATCCAGAACCGCCCATAGAGCAACAGGAAGCCGAGCAGGCCGAAAAGGGCAAAAAGGCCGCCAGCTATCCGGTATTACCTGAAATAGCCGAATGGTTCCAGAACCGCATTAAAGCCTGTGACACCATAGACAACATCCAGATTACCACTACCACGGTTAATGGCGTGGGATATGACCGAAACATGCACGTTGAAGCCCAGATTCTTGCCTATCAGTTGCTTAAACAACTGTTGGAGCAGGAGTACCACAAGTGGCAGGAGTTCCAAGACAAAACATGAAATACGCACCCGAAGCTAAACCAGTCGCAGAAGAAAACATCCCCCAGACCCAGCAAGTCTTTAATCCGCCGCGCCTCAATTTCCAAGGCCATACCTGGATACAACAGGGTTACGAAATTATAGATAGCTGTCCTTCATGCCCCCGTCAAGGCGTCCCTATTCCATCCGGCAAGATGTTAATCCGTGAGAGAGGAGAATACAAGCTCATCGACGAAGCAAGGTAGCAGCGAGGCCGTGCCAGCACACGGCTTCACTGGTACTTTCCTCCAGGTACTCGCTAGCAACGTAATTGCATGGGTCGCCACCTATTAAATAGCAGAAGAATGGAGAGCATATGGACAATGATCCAAATGTCACAGAAGACGATGTAGCGGATATTTCCCTCATCGACGAACCGTCCGAGCAGGCAACAGAGGCTAATTCCGAAGATACTCAAACAGAGACGGATAGCCAGGAAGACAAGGCGAACGACGAGGCCAAAGATAGTGAGGCTAAAACTGAAGAAGATTCTAAAGATACTGAATCGACCGAAGAAAAGCCGGACGAAAAACCTCAGGAAGACCCTAAGGAAATCGCCCGCCGCGCCTATCAGGAACGACAAAGAACGCGCCAGCAAGTCGCCAAACAACTCGACCAAAGCTATGGTCCGAAAACCGAAGATCAATTTATTGAGGAAGGTTTAGATCCAGCCGAAGCAAAGATTGAAGCACTCAGAAATGAAATGCTTTACTCCCAGCAACGAGCCGAGGTAGCCGAGTTGAACGCCGGAATGCAAGCCGATGCAGTCAATGCCTTACATGATTTTCCCGTCTTTGATGAGAACAGTAAGGATTATGACCCCGACTTCACCAAAGATGTCGAAGAAGCCTATAAGGTTGCATCGAGACTACAAACTGACGAAAACGGCATTGTTATCAACGCGGAAGTTCCACTGTATGACTTTTACCAAAAGATGTACGGCATTTACCAAACAGGCGCATCAAAAGGTTCTAAGCAGGGACAAGCCGAAACAATGGCTATGTTATCCCGAACAGAAAACCCCGGTGGGGGTGCATCAAAACCAACAGGCGACTCATTAGAAGACTTGGAGGAAAGATTGGGGGATGTCGTACTGACCTGATTTAAATAAGGATTTAAAATGGCCGCTACGACTACGACCACTTTGTCCGCTGAACTACAGACTTATTTTAGTAAGAAGCTGTTGAAGCAGGCATCGTACAAGACCGTGCTTGACCAGTTTGCCTACAAGGAAAAACTGCCAAGCAACAGCTCAAAGACAATTTCGTTCACACAATACACCGACCTGACCCCAACAACCACTCCGTTGACAGAAGGTACACCACCATCTGACACCGCTTTGGCTGCTACGGCAATCACCGCCACGATTGACCAGGTTGGCGCTTACATCACCTTAACAGACCTAGCTACGCTCACCGTGAAGCATCCTGTAGTCCAAAAGGCTACGGAACTCTTAGGTACCCAGGCTGCCCGCTCCTACGACCGCCTCATCAACGCTGTTGTTGTAGCTGGTACTTCTGTTGTCTACCAAGGCACCAATGCTGCCCGTACTGATCTTGGCGCTGGTGAAGTCTTGACCTTCTCAGAAGTCCGCAAGGCTGTTGCCCTCTTACGCAACAACGGTGCTACTCCTTTCGATGATGGTAACTTCGTACTTGTTGTTGACCCATCTGTAGAAATGGACTTGATGGGTGACACCACCTTCCTAAACACTGTCTACCGCCAAACTGGTAAAAACGAACTCTACAAGGGTGAAGTTACTACGTTTGCTGGTGTCCGTGTTGTCCGCTCAAACAACATCCCTACCATTGCATCAACTACGACTGTCCACACATCGTACTTGTTCGGTAAGGACGCTTTTGCAGTCACCGACTTGCAAAGCCTTGAGATGTACAAAGAAGGTCCCGGTTCCGTATCTGACCCATTGCATCAGAAAATGACCTTGGGTTGGAAGCTTGGCATGAAGGCTGTTATCACAAACAACAACTTCATGACACGCATCGAGAGTGCTTCAGCTTACTAAGAGATTAGTAGCTAGGTCTACCCCTTAAAGGAGTAACCATGCCCCGCACGACACAACCAAACCAAACACTGACAAACGAGCCTGTGGCGCAACCTCAAGCGCCACAGCTCGACCCTTCAGAAAAGACAACTAAAATGAACCTTTCCCATGACATCACCGTGAACGGTATCACCTATCCAGCCGGACAGAATGTAACCGTTCCTAAGCGCCAGGCAGATGATCTTGCCCGTATGGACTACGAATACACCAAGCAATTGGAAGAACGCCACGTCCGCCACGAAATCATTAGCAACGCTGGTACGCTTGCCATGGGTTCAGGAGCACAGTAAGGAGCACACATGGCCACATTTGGACTAGGTAACTTCATGTACGACGTTACTGTAGACGGCAAGGGCGCAAGCTTTAAGTTTTACGACGCCCAAGACGCCACCAACACCGCCGAAGTTTCAATTTCAGCAGATGAAATTAAGGAACTGGGCAAAGTAGATGCTGACGGCCGCGAAGTAAGCGAATTGGCTTATGCGCGTGTTAGCAAAGAACTCAACGACAAGCGAGACAAGCGCGTTCGTGAAGAGCAAATCAAAGAGCTTGATGATCGCCAGGCAGAAGACGCCCGCGCCCGTGAAGCCGCTGTAGATTTTGCTGAAAACTCTAACGACGTAGCTGTTCAGCCTGCCCGCGAAGAAGAAGACGGCACCCGTGTATACAACATGGAAACCGCTGATTCTCAAAGCAAAACTGATAGCGACGCCAAGAGCGAACCATCTAACACCGAGACAAAAAAGAGCAAAAAGTAATTATAGGGGGCTGAAATATGCCCCCTCCAAGTAATTTAAGGAGATTATATGGCTGGACAACCCACCGCATTTTCGGAGCAGTCGATTGCCAACGCTACGTTTGATCCGGTAACGAATACGTCGAGCGTGTCACAGGGAACGAGAATTGACCCTATCAATGATGGGATTACGACCTATCCATACGGACATAGCTACACTGCGATTAGTACCGCAACAACCACGGTTATCCGTACTGGCGCTGGCGTATTAGATAGGATCATTGTTACTGGCGGAACCACCGGAACCATCGTTATTTACGATAACGTGGCAGCGAGCGGCACCAAAATAGCTGACTTTGATACGACTAACGCGCTAGCAAACTACGTCTTTAACGCTGCCTTCGCTACTGGTCTTACGATCATCACAAGCGCTGCTACTAAGATCACTGTTATCTGGCGACCAATACCCTAAGGAGGTAGCATGGCTAAAAGCTATACCATAACAAACATCAACGCGAATAATGACGTTACTGTTCAAGTTACCTACAACACCCTTACAAAAACGTTTGTATTGTCAGATATGCCTTTAGATAGCAAAGACTCTTTTGAAGAAGCTTTAAAAGCACATGTCTTAGCGTTTATTGAAGGCAAGAAAGCCGAATCAAAAGCCAATGCCGATGCCTCTATATTGATTAATTCGGCTCAGTCACTAACTTAGGAGTTTATATGCCACGATCTTTAGTACGAAACTTTGGAACATCCCTCGACTTTTCAGGGTCGAGTACTAATAAGGTGGTTGCTCCTTATACCTTCCCAACAGATGCATTCACGGTGACGTTTTGGTACAAGACAAAGACGTTTGGCGCTTTGGGACTTTCATCTGGGGTGTTTGGTAATGCAGAAGGCTGGTTCTTTCAGGCTGGTTCTTTACAGTTCAACAGGCAGGGGCCAAACGATGTGCAACTGTATGCCTACCTCAATGCACCCAATGATTTCGCAACGCCGCGCAGGTTACGTTTCCGCAATTTCAACCACCCTAACGGTGATGGACGCTGGCACCACCGAGCATATGTCATTTATGTAGAAAGTGGCTCTGCTAAATGTGATGAGTACGAAGATGGCTATAAATTAGGTTCAACTCACACTGTAGACTATACTGGCGATACAAACTCCCCTTCAGGTGATTTAAATATCGGTATTTCCAATTCTTTAAACTTCAATGGCTTAATGGACAAAGTCAAAATCTTCAACAGCCGACTTACTGCTGCTGATGTTCTTCTTGATTACACAACTAGCAACCCATCCGTATCCCCTAATTCAGAATGGAACTTCAATGAAGGTGCAGGCTCAACTGTCGCTGACTCAGGCGTAGGAGCTAATCACGGCACAATCACTGGCGCTGTATTCTCTAATGACACCCCGTCTAAACTACGTAAACAAGTAGGAAATAATCTTATAAACAATGGTGACTTCGAGTACGCGCCGCCATTCACGGCGCCCACAACTAATGCAAACAGGTGGATAGACGGTACTGCTTCAGGCTCAACTACAAACGACTTATTCGGCTGGGCAGAATTTCTAACAGCAGGAACCTCATCATGCTATATAGACAATACTGTGTCACATAGCGGCACGTCTTCGCTTAAATTATCTACTAGTGCGACGGGCAGTAGTATCCAAACTTCAAATATCCGAACTACATCGCCCGCCAGTGAAGTATTCAAGTACGGTATACCCGCAACGCCTAATACCAGCTACACATGTACATTCTGGCTAAAAACAAACTATGTTTCTGGCGACTCCAACGACGGGGCATATCTCCTTATAACTGAAAGAAATAGCACAACTGGCGGTACGGTGGTAGATCAAGCCTCAACCAAAGTAAAAACGACTACTGATTGGACCAAATATACAATGGTGTTCACGACAGCTTCTACTACTGCCTACTTGAATGTCCGACCCCTAATTACAGGTTCAAACGGTGCGGGCACTTTAATCATGGACGCCTGGTTCGACGATATAACCCTTACTCCTACAGTTAATACACAAAGACAACTAGTAAGAGATTTTGGGACATCACTAAAATTTGATGGTGTAGCCGATAAAGTTCAATGTATGAATGCCCCATCATCTGCACTTGAAAATAATTTTGTTGTTGCAACTTGGTTCAAAGCAACTTCCATCAGTACAGGTCGTCATGTAATGGTTGGTAACCCTACATTCAGAATTTCTAGAAATAAAGACGCTATAGCCTTCACCACTACAGGTGTAAAAGATTACTTATCTGATGTAAAAATAGTGCCTGGCGTCTGGTACCATTACGCTGTTTATTTCGATGGTGCCAACGACGCTACTTTTTATATAAACGGTGTACAAGTAGATTACGTAACAGGCACCGCACCTGCCAACACTACAGTAGGTCAGTTGGCTATAGGATTTAATACGGGAGCAGAATATTTTGATGGTTACATAGACGAACCCATGATGTGGATACCAACAAATGCTACTAATGAAATTGCGGCCTTGTATTACAACGGCGTAGTCCCTAATAATCTAAAGTTCCGATATACATTCGATGAAGGAACTGGTACCACAACTGCCGACGTATCTGGAAACGGAAACACTGGCACAATAACAACCGCTACATTCTCCAATGACGTACCTAGTAAACCAAGGTTTAAAGTCAGAGACTTTGGAACAAGTCTTACCTTTAATTCTTCAAGTAATCCTATACAAGTACCAGACGCATCTAGTCTTAGGTTTGGTGCCGCCCAAAACTTTACTATCACCGCTTGGATTAAGCCTACTGGCAATACGATTAGGTATTTCATAAGAAAAGGTGGCGGCGCTACATTATACGCTTTGCGAGTTGAAGGCAATAACTTGTTTTCTGCCCTTATAGGTGACGGATCTGTAACGACTGTAACTTCAACCACTAAGGTAAATAACAATGAATGGTCACATGTCGCTGCCACTTTTGATAGAACTGGTGTCGTAACTCTCTATTTAAATGGCCTTGCCGTAAAAACAGGTACCATAAGCACCGTAGGAAATACAGACACTTCCGCAGTACTCACGTTAGGCGGTTATGCAGGCATAACTGAAATATTTATAGGTTCGTTAGATGAAGTAATGCTGTTCGGACGTCTTCTCTCTCAGAGTGAGATTAAAGAACTATATACTTCTGGTACGTATACCTCTACAAACTTAGTTGGTCTGTGGAAACTTGATGAAGGCGCAGGGACAACCGCAAATGATACATCCGGCAACGCTAACCATGGTACCATCACTGGCGCCACTTTTAGCTCAGACGTCCCTTCCAAACCCCGTAAGAAGATAGACGCGAACTTAGTGTTTAATGGTGACTTCGAGTACGCGCCACCGTTTACCGCAACTACGAACACTTCACCCCGATGGATTGATGGAACGGCCACAGGCTCTACCACGAATGACTTGTTCAAATGGTACTTCAATAAAAGTGGAAGCGGCGAAGCTCGCTTTGACAACTCAGTATCGCATTCATCAACTTACTCAATGAAATTAAGCACTACAGCCCCCAGTTCTTGGATCGAACTAAAAAGTGACGGCGCTGTCGCTTACAACGCAGCAGCAGGATTTTTACTACAGCCTAACACCGCTTACACGCTTACCTATTGGCTAAAGACGAACTACGTTAGTGGCGACTCAGGAGGTGGTGCAAATCTCTTTATCCTATACCAAAAGGCAAATGGTTCTGCCTCAGGATCAACTTCAGGCACCTATATTAAAACCACCACCGATTGGACGCAGTACACCATAAACTTCACGACTGCATCAGATACATATTGGGGGCATGTCGAGCCTAGAATTTACGGCCATACTGGCTCCGGTACTTTGATAATGGATGCTTGGTTTGACGACATCACACTCTTACCGTCATAGTAGAACTACTAACTATCTATGCCTCTCTTAACAACAAAAATAAAAACACCATAGAGACACTCCACATCCTCTAGCAATAAGTTAAGAGAGGTTTACGTGGTCAGTACTTGCAATGCCTGATCCAATATAGTATTATCTTTGGTGAAACTTGTAGGTGTGTTGAAAGCCACGAATGGCAGTAAACATACGAGGACCACCAGTCCTCAAGAGTCCCCCGTGTAAAGCGGGGGATTTTCTTTTTGTATTCTGGTATAATAAAGTAGGTACCGCCCCTAGCATACATCGCACTGACTATTGCTAGGGGCTTTTTGTATGGTATAATCTAGGTAAGTTAGTCAGTGCGATTAACTTATTAACACTTTGAACTAAGCACCCAGCTACCACCCGTATAGCAGTCTTAACCCTTCTTTAACGAAGGCATAGGCTGCTTTTTTGTTTAGAAGGGAAGTGTTAATACAAATAGCTAAGCCATTAGGCGCCTAAAGGAACTAGCTCATATGTCAAAGAAACCAAGCCCCGACAATATGTTCGAGGGTCTAGATTGGAATTTGTTTATGGAGAGCGTAGGCGACCTCTTAAGCCAGAAGACCAATAGCAATTACAATAGCTATGGCAATAGAAAAACAGAAACTAAAACAACAATAGCAATTGCTATTAGTGAACAAGATAGTTTAATTGATTGGGCTTCAGACCTGATTGTGGATAAGTACAGACTGTGGTTCATTAAACGTTTAAAGGTGGTTGGTAAGGAGCGGTTTATCAAGGCCGCAAACTCAGCACGGGCATACGACGACCACGAAAGCCGTAAACGAGTCTTTGCCTTTTTGATTAAGCAAGATTGATAGCTACATATCTCCGCGTGTAACCCACGGGTCATCATCTGGCCCGCTAGTTCCCCCACCTGTAAATAGCAGGTATATACCGCCAGCCATTAGAGCTATTACTATCGGTATGTAGATAATGCGCCATAGATTACGCCAGAATTTTTCCATAGTGTACATTATACTCTTGCTTGTTAATAGTTAGCATTAGTGGTATAATCACCATTTATGAAGAAAATGCTAATAATCTTGGGAATCTTACTAGGCCTATATGGTCTATACTGTGCTGTCGCGGTATATGTAGAGAAGTCTGATTCTAAGACAGCTAGTGTAGCAACAGCGAGGGCTACAGAATCAATATCACCTGATTTGCTATATAGCGCTATTAGCGATGTTAGAAAAGCTTATAATGTACCAGCTTTAAGGTATAATTCTGCTCTGAATACAACTGCTGAAGCAAAGTGTAAAGATATGGTTGATAACCAATATTATGAACACATCAATCCGAAGACAGGTGAGAAACATTATAGTAAGATTAGTGAATTAATACCGAAAGTGGTGTACGAGTCCGAAAATTTAAACAAAGGCACCTTTATGAATAATCAAGAGGTGGTAGATAGCTGGATGAGCAGCCCTAAGCACAAAGGAGCTATTATTGACCCTAAATATACAGACACTGGCTTTGCGGTATGTGAGGACCGTGGTGTCACTCTCACCGTTGAACACTTTGCACAGGTAGCCCAATAGTAGTATTATAAGAGTAATTACGGAGAGCCAGTTAGCGAAACGCTAGCAGCTCGCCACTTCTTGAGAGAAGAAGACCACGTAAGTTAGAACAATTCTAATTACGAGGTCTTTTTTAATGGGTTTACTAGACTCTATTGCAGGTCGAGCCGCGCAAGCCGTAGGCCGCACCTATGATTATCTTACCCCTGGTGCAGGAACAAGCACCCTTACTCAGCTTGGACGCGGAATAGCTAATCCCTCAACTGGCATCGAAGCCGTTGAGTGGGCACCATCCTACGCACCCAAAAACGCTGGTCAAATGGTGCAGCCAAGTGGCTTTTACGGCGAAGGCGCTGGACTTAGTGGCGCGGACAGAAACCAAGCACTTGCCGAATATGCCGACCAAGAAGCCAAAATCAACCAAGGGCTTGGTGGCTTAGACGAACAACTGAACGTCGGCCTTGGAAACGTAACCAACAGCTATAACCAATCTGCAAACCGCTTAGATACTCAACGCGGCTTGGCTAAACGTGACTATGATACTGGCGTCCAAGGTACCACTCAAAGCATGCTGAACTCGCGTAACAACGTGAACACCAAAGTACGCTCCAACATGAACGCCCTACAGCGCCTCTTAGGTATTGCCGGGTCCGGTAACTCATCTGCAGCCTATGACGCCGCACCTCAAGCCGCCTTACGCGAAGGTACAAACGACCTCCAAGGTGTCCAGCAAACATACGGCGGTAACATGCGCAAGCTTGACACCGGATGGCAAGATACCGAACGCAACTACATGCAGACCCTTGAGGACTTAAACAACCAGAAGTTCCAGCAAGAAAACTCCCTCCGTGCAGGCATCGCCCAAACCCGCGCAAGCCTATTAGACCAACTCGGTGGCGTAGGCGTAAACAAGAGTCTCCTGAACGGCCAAAACTACCAGCAAGCCTTACAAGCACGCTCACCATACGAAGCACAGATTAATAGCCTCTTAGGACAAATTACTAAGCTTGGCAGTCAATATGCTTCACCCGTGATGCGCCAGAACAACCTTAGCTTTGCCGCTCCTTCCTTAGACCAATACAACCTTTCCCGTGGTGGTGGCGTAGATGCAGCCAACCCACAAGCCGCAGACGTTGACCCAATGCTTCTTCCCGCGCTTCCAGGAAAAAGAGATCGATTCGGAAATATCATCCAGTAATTTTCAGGATATCTTCTATGGCAGGAAAAATTGGATCACTACACGGACACAGACCAGCCATTATTAAAGATGACGTTGCTTTGATACCGATTGGCAAAGAAGCAAAACACGGTTACGCAATTGTGGATAAAGAGTTTGCATGGCTTGATAAATATAACTGGACGCTCAAATCGGGCTACGGCTCAAACTACGCAGTCAGGAGATATGACCACAAAATCGTCAAGATGCAATGGTATGTATTACCGCGCAAAGCTGGATTTGTTATCGACCACATAAACGGCGACAAGCGCGACAACCGAATCACGAACTTAAGATACGCCACTCATAAAGAGAACCTACGAAACAGAGGGGCACCGACAAATAACACCAGTGGATATAAAGGTGTAAGTTATCGAAAAGACACCGATAAATATGCCGCTTATATAGGCCATGGCAAAGAACGCATCTGTTTAGGTTGCTTTTTAACTGCAAGAGAAGCCTCACTAGCTTATAACAAAACCGCTTCTCAAATATATGGTGAATTTGCGAGGCTCAACTAATGTCGTTTATAGATGACCTGGCCAAAAAAGCGAAAGACCTGGCTAGCAGGGGCTATACGAGTTTAGTTGGACAGCAGCAAGCACCGCGGGCAAACCCCCAAGTTGGTAATGCTGTACGGACTTTGCAGCAACAGTCTCTAGCGAACCCTGCCTTACGTGCTCAGAACAGGGCTAAAATTAGTGCCCTTTTGAGTAATCAGCAGGTTTCCCCCAACTCTTACCAACAGTTCAATAAAGCCGTCTTTACACCTTCTACACCCCTTGAGGCTATTGGACAAGGTATCGGGACAGGTGCCTCAACTTTTGCCCGCAGCGTCATTTCACAGCCCCTTCAAGCAATTGGAGGGAACTTACAGGCCTTTACTCCCACCTCTGGCGTAGGCCGCGCTGTTACCAAAGTAGGAAATTCGGCAGATTCCACATTAGACAACACCGCCGTTCAAGCAGCCAAACAACATAATACTGGCGTTGGTAAGCTTGCCGATTTTGCAACAAATACAGCAGGTGGAATAGCAGCCTTTGGAGTAAATCCAGCAGCAGGATTCGCACAGCAATACTCACAACTCGCCGCGCCTACTTTTAAAAATTCCCAAGATGCAGGCGTAGACCCTAGACGTACAGCTATAGTTGCCAACGCTTCAGCCTTGCCAGGCGCAGCATTATCTACCTTCGCATTTAGAAATATGCTAAACCCTTCCGGTAAAATCCTCAGTAAAGGCACTGGACGGATAGTAGAGTCCGGTATATCTAATGCTGTTCAAGGCGGTGCTACACAACTCTTACAAAACCTTGCTGCCCAACACAGTTACAATCCAAATCAAAGCACCATTGAAGGCGTACCACAGGCCGCAGCTATGGGCCTAGCAACAGGCGCAGCATTTGGCGGCATACACGAGTTGTCCAACAGCCCAAAAGCAAAAGCCGCCGCCAAAACTGTCACTAAAAATACCAAAACATTATTCCAAGACCAACCAGTCATACCACCCCGCGAACGCTACCTAATCTCTGATTACGCAGATGTGGTTATGGGACTGGATAAGACCTACGGCAGTGGTGCAGAACGCAACCTGCTTGCTAAACAAGCCATGAGTGCCGCCAAACGTGCAGGACTCGACATTACATCCGGTTCACAGAAAGCCCGCTTTGAACGTATCGCAGACTGGCTAGAGAACCAGGATATGCGCGAGCGCTCCCAAGGCGGTTACATAGCTTTACCAGGTAGGAAGGGTAAGCCATTGGACAATACAGGCGCTCGCCCACAGGCCGAATTACAAGCAGCCCTAGAAAAAGCCCACAACTCCGGTGACAAAGTAGCAGAACAGCAGATAGCCCAGAAACTCGGTGATCCAGCTATGGCCGCCCAATCCATGTCCCCCGAAGCTAAACAAGCCATGATCGCATCGATGCGTAAAGGTGAGGCTCCTACTGTTGACGCGGTACATCCTGAAGACCAGTTCTTCCAGAACAACAAACCTGATATGACGCCGCCAGGCAAACAAACGACTTCACCGGATGACTTCTTACCAACACAAGGCACCAAGCAAGTAAAGAACATAGATAAAATGTTCCGTTCAACCCGTAGTATTATTGAACGCCAGGGTGAACCCGGCAAACAACTTGGTAGCTTATTGCAGAAAACGCGGGATACCGAAGAAATGTATCAGGGCGAACTTGCTAGTAGGTTACCGACTGTCCGAAGCCTGAAAGGCAAAGACTACGAGAACTTTGTTGACGCTACGCAGGGGCTTGTGGAACCAAAGAATCCCAAAGTTGCCCAGGCTATACAAGAATGGCAAACCACCCATCCATCTATACGCGAGCGTGCTGTTAATGCCGGGCTTGAAGTTGGTGATCTTGGTCCTAATTATTACCCTCATTTTATTGACTACGACAAGGTTTTTAAAGATAAGAACACTTATAACGAAGCAATCAACCATATTGTTAAAACAGGGCAAGCTCCTGATACTGCTGCAGCAATTAAACTCTTAGGGTATGCCCGTGATGTTTCACGTAATAGGAAGTTTGGAAATCTTGAAGCCTCACGTTTAGTAGACCTCCCGTTCTACGACAAAACCCCTAATTCATTAGTAAGTTATATCCAAGGATCATCACACCGTATCGCCCAAACGGAAAACCTAGGCAAAGATGATTCCGTAGCCCTAAAGCTAATAGATCAGGCTGGTAAAGAAGGCTACGACACCGAGGCAATGAAGAACGCCTATGATGTAGCCTCCGGCGCTCGTAAGTATTCGCAGACAGCGCTCGATGCCTCAGGTAAAATGCGCGGCTACTTATCAACCACCCGACTTGGACTTGGTGCTATTACGAACTCATCTCAGAGTGTAAACACGGGTATCGTAACTGGACATATGCGAACACTTGGTTCGATGATCGGACAACTAGACCCCAAGAACAGGGCATTTGTACAAAAGAGCGGTGTCACTGCAGACGGGGTATTAAACGACCTTAAAACAGAAACCGGTTTTGTAGGCAAGACTTTAGGTAAGGTCACCGCCCCGGGTTTCGGCAAGGTAGAAGGCTTCAACCGTTCTGTGGCGGCTATCGCTGGCAAGCGTTATGCCGATAGCCTAGCTGCCAAAGGTGACGTAAATACACTCAAGAAACTAGGTGTAGAAGGTGAGATAGGCAAGAAGCTTACCGAAGCTCAACAAATTCAAGCAGCCCGTAAGATTGTCGAGAAAACTCAATTTAAAGTAGACCCTCAAGACCTACCAGGATGGGTAGATTCACCACTTGGAAAATTGGTCGCCCAATTCCGTACGTTCTCTTATTCGCAAAGTAAATTCTTTAGTAATGAAGTACTAAAACCCGCCGCCAAAGGTAACTTTAAACCACTCGCCCGATTAGCCGCCGCTTTGCCTGTCGGTTATGTTCTTGCTGAAGTTAAACGCGACCTCAACAACCGTCCCGAAGAAGAAGACAAAAAACGAAAGGCAATAGAAGCTTTCGGCAATGTCGGTGGCGCTGGCCTGATTATGGATGTTTACCGCAGCATGGTACCTCTCAACAACAAATACCTTACCCCTGATCGCCGTGTAAGTATGGCCATCGGTACGTTTGGTGGTCCTACAGCGGGTAGTGCAGCTGAATTGGTAGGCGCGGTATCTGAGATCGCCCAAAAGAAGAAGCTTCCAGAAAACTCAGCCAATATGAATGGGAAAGTAGCTATCAAATCAGGAGATGGGTATAACGACGCTACGCAGCTTAGCCGCTTAGGACTCCGCCAGATACCGATTATAGGATCAAGGTTACAAAATACTTTAGTTCCCTATAAACCCAAAGACAGTAAAACACCTACATCTTCTGGTTATTCAGCCGCCACTGGGACATCTAATTCTGACACTGGCGCAGAAGATGCTTTGTTGTTCACCAAGAAACAACAGGAGTTCTTAAAACTCAAGCCCGCCGAACAGAGGGAAGCAGCCCGTGAAGATCCTGAACTACGTGAAGCCTTGGACAAGAAGCAACAGTTAGCCGCCTTACGCAAAGCTCCCGAACTTCTACCCTTAGACATATCCCCCGAATCAGAACAAACGATTAACAAGTTTGCTCGCCTTACAAGCACCCAAAAGAAGAAGCAGTTGGATATAGACCCGAAGGCTGAGTTTCAACTTGCGCTTGCTAACTTCGAGAAAGACAAGTTGAACGGCAACCTATCTAAAGTCGATGAAATCAAGAAGGCTAGTAATTTGATGAAACTTCGCGCTGGCGCAGACTTCCAGAAAGCTACTCGTGACCTCTACTCACTAGACAAATCAAGCCTGTACGAACTCCTGAGTGGCGACCCTGATGGGAAGTCTATAGCTGAAGACATTATCAAGTATGGTGACACCTTAGAAAAAGCAGGGGTAGCGAAGAACAAGTTCAGGGATAGCCGCGGCAATGTAGCCATTCGCCCTAAGGAAAAATCCGGTGGCGGCGGTTCTAAGATCTCCACCTATTCAAGCCCGTATTCGAGCCTTATCAGCGCTAGAGGTAATTTATCTAAACAGATCGCTAATGCCAAAGTTGGCCGCGTAACACTACAGAGGAAGGTATAACATGACTGCCGACGAGATCATCCAAAAGGCTTATTTACACGCCAACCGTAAGGCGATACCACCCGCCGTGGGAACGAGTAAATACGAAACCTTGCTCAGTATCGTAGATTCAATGCAAAAACTATGGGCAACAGAACCAGGTGTGGAATGGGATAGCCTCTATGCATTGGTTAGCGTCGGTTCAATTTCAGCAACCGATACATTCCCAATTGACACCACCATACAGTACTTGTCCAAGCGGGAAGGTGACTATGCAATTGCTTCAAACGGTACAAGTTCCAAAACGTACACCATTGTAAAGCCTAATCAGTTATATGCGTACCGGAATAACGATGTAGTTGCCCAAGTAGGTAGAAACCTCAAGTTTCCGAGCGCATTTAGCGCTTCGTCCAGTGTCTTTGGGTACGGCTTATCCGTTCCCGCAATTTTATACCCCGATGATATTACAGATGGTTCCGATGTCGTGCAAGTGGACGACCCTATGTGGCTTGCCTACATGAGCGCGTACGAATTTGTACGTAACGACCTTGTTAAACGCAACACCAAAGACGACCTCTTAGCCTACGCCGAACAGTCCATGATTAAGATGAAGCAAGCGAATGGCGGGCAGTATAACACCGTATCTACGCCATGGACACCAGCCGGGGAATCGTGGATTTAGCATGATTCGGCCTTCACAAACAGCTGAAAGATCACCGGACATCAAGTATGTCTCTATTACAGGCTGGCCGAAAGGTTACATGTCCCGCCTCGATGATGACCGTATCCCGAATGACGCCTTAAGTACGACAGAGAATGTGATTTCGTCACAGAACGGCACAATTAAACCCCGTCCTGGCCTTAAAGAATATGGTGTCCAACCTACCGGGACGGTAAGAGGCCAGATATACGAGTTCGTAAAGTTTAACGGGACAATCCCTGAAACCTGGCTTATATGGATGGAAGACCGTTCAGGCACCGGAACTGTCATAGTCTCCAAAAATGGCGGGGCGCATACCGTCGTAACTGGAAAGACGTATGACTCCACTGCTAAAGCACACTTTGAACAGGTATATGGCGTCGTACTGATTACCAATGGCGTAGACAACTTATCCTATATGGATATTTCCACCCTCACGATTACGCCTTTGACCGCCCTCGCCACCCCTAACGCCCCAACGCTTGCTGCTACAGGTGTAGGCGGCACGACGTATTCCTTACGTTACAAAGTGACCGCCACAAATTCAGGTGAAACGGCGGCAAGTGCTGCTACATCGGTAGGCATTAGTAAAGTGCGTGACTTGTGGAATGGCACCACTGAGTTTATGGCCATCACCATTACGCGTGTTACAGGCGCGGCGCGGTATAACATTTACCTCGGTGACCAGGCGGGCTTTGAATACTTCTTAGATTCTGTACCTGACCCCGGTTCAGGAACGACATTCACCTATAACGATATAGGATCAATAGCTACCAACGTTAACCGACTTGCCCCGCTTGGTGATTCAACGTCGGGACCAAAGACTACCAGAGTGACAAACATTAAAGGTCAACCTTACATGGTAGGTGACGCCGATAATCCAGGCCGCATATGGTTTGGTGGTACTGGCGCTTCAGCCCTTGATTTCTCAAGTTACAACGGTGGTGGCTGGGTCGAACCAAACAAAGGCGGCAAAGACTTTCCTGTAAAAGCTATGCCGTTCCGTGACGGTAAAGGTACCCCTATGGCCGCTGTTCTATCCAAGGGCACCAATGGTACGGGTAAACGCTACTTACTCTCACCCACGACCACGACAGTAGGCGATACGGTTATCTCTTACATGAACGTGGTAGAAGATAACGGTCAAGACGGAACCGACTCACCGGACGGCGTAGTTCTATTAGATGACGCCTTGTGGTATCCATCCCGAACTTCCTTCAAGACCACCACAACCCGCGCACAAATTCAGAACATCCTTTCGACCACCGGGATTAGCGACAATATCGCACCAGATGTTAATTCCCTTAGCTCCTTATATATGGACTCATGCGTCGGTATGGCGAATGACCGAACCATTTATTGGGCAGTGCCGTTCGCTTCCACTACTAATAACCAAATCTGGTTGCTTGACTTACGACAAAAAGGTGCCTGGATGCGTCCGCTTAACATTGCAGCTGATTGGCTTACGTTATACGCCGACAACTCAGATGGTAAAACCAAATCGTTAGCCCTGGTTGCGAACAAGATTGTCGAATTTGACGTCAACTCAGCAACAAACGACAACGGGACGCCGTTTCTTACAAACATCGGTTCTGGTGCTATTAAGTTTTCAGAAGACGGCATGATATGGGGTTCAGTCCTCGATGTGACATTTGTCTTCTTACGGCCTCAAGGCTCTATCAACCTTTCAGTCATTGCGAACACAGAAGATGGCCTGATTACCCTCACCGACATAGTGACATCTGCCACTACCGAATCTGTCTCAGCTTGGGGATCGTATGGGTTTGGAACGGTAGGGTGGGGCAACTTGCCATATGGGGAAATGCGCGCAGTAGCATCAAGTAAACCCCGTGTAGAAAAGAAGATTGATGTTGATGAAGAAGTTAATTATTTGAACTTTGGAGTAAATACGGTAGACGCTGGCGTGAGCTACGAACTATCAGAAGTAATTGTTGCTTACGTACCCGTAGGCAGAAAGGATATAGAAGACTAATATGGCTGGTGCAACAACAGACAAGCTTGATCGAGTTACCGACAGTACAACAAGCCGCCCTGTGGTAACAACTTTACAAAGTCCCGGAAAATCAATAGGAGCCGCCAGCATTACGATTGCGGCTGCTACCAACTGGACAATCACCTCTAAAATACACTTCGTAATTTATACGACTACCACCATCGGAGGTATACAGGTAAAGGACGCAAGTTCCCAAACAGACTGGACTGGTACGTTATCAGGTACCACGATTAGCAACCTAGATATTACCGGAGGTACTGATAGGGCATACTCAGCTGGCGCGATAGTAGAGATTACACCTACTTCAGCATGGGCTAAAGACCTTTATGATTGGGCAACAGCAGGACACAACCAAGACGGCACCCATAAGCCATTCACTGAGGCTAACCTAGTGGCCACCGCAACAGTTATAGATAACGCAATCACCGCAGCTAAGTTATCTACGAGCGCGATTAAACTCGGTGCCGCTACTGTCACCGCAGGCCAAAACGTCAATAACTCCGCCGTTGATATAGTAAGCGTCACCGTCACCGTTCCAGCTGGTGGGCGAGATGTACGCATAGAAGCCACCATACCGTTTATGACAGGCTCGGGGGCTGGCGATACTGCCTCTTGGTTCCAGATTAAAGAAGGAGCGACCATCTTAAACGGCAAACGCATTCGTACCTATCAAACCGTAGATAGTGCTGTACCGACTGTAGTCGCTCGGGTAGCAGCACCGAGTGCCGGATCACACACTTACAAGTTAACTGCCGTAAACGACAGCCCTCTTACGACTGTTGCCGCGGCGTCCGCCACAGCTCCCGGAGAAATTGTGGTAACGGCTATCTAAAATGGATACATTACACGACGTCCGACCATCTTTGAAATCTGTTTCACCACTTACGAATTGGATTTGTTTGGGATATGCCTTTATTAACGCCGGAATTGGCTTAGGGCTTATTTTCTTATTGCCTCACGGACGACTGATTACCAACTTATTTTTAATCAATAAGATTTTCACTTTTGCGGTGTGGGGTGGCATATTCCTTGCCCTTTCAATAACTATGTTCGTGGGCAAAATCTTAAACGACTGGGACTTCCTACGCAAGACCCTTTTAGCTGGTATAACAATAAAAACGCTCTGGCTCGGAATGCTTATCCAACGTACTACCCATAACCCCGCAACCATTATCTGGACAATGGTGTGGGCTTTTTTCCTCTACGTCCAGATTGGTACATATATATACTTCCTGCCAGTCATGACTGGAACTCGGAATGCAAAATGAACAGACTATTTGGGTTACGCTCATTTCAACGCTGGGCGGCATTACCATCACGTACCTTTCGGTTAAATACAAAAACCAGATCAGCACCAAACTATCCCGCCAGCCCAAAGACCGCATGGATCTTATCCTTGACGGCTACGACAGGCTTATTAAAGAGCAACAGCAGGACATTACCCGTAAATCCCTTCTTATTGACCATATGGAACGTGCCATGTCGAAACTTAGTACCCAAATTGACGCACTCCGAAGTGAATTATCTGAAACCAAGTTTGCTAATGAATCCCTTCAGAGACAGTTGGCAAAGATGAAGGAGGAATTTAAAAAATGAAATCAATCTGGCAAGCCGCCGTCACGGGGAATTTTCAACCAGGTCGCCGAAACCCTATTACCAGAATTACGTACCACCATATCGTAGGGGACGCTATGGCGGCAATAAACCGTTTTAAGAAGCCTGGTGAAGAAGTATCGGCTACCTATGTTATCGGTTCGGACGGCACCCTCTATCAATGCGTGAGGGAAGAAGACACTCCATATACCGACGCCAATTCAGATTCTAACTCCCGTTCTATCACCATCGAACACGCCGGAGGACTTCCGACCGTCCCGTATACCGAAGCCATGTACAGAACCTCTATCCAACTCACGAGAGAACTTATCCAGAAATACGGCATAACAGATTTTAAACGCCATAGGGATGTTTCAAATGTTCCAACCGCCTGTCCAGGTGCGTTGGATGTTGAAAGGATTGTAAAAGAAGCAAAAGGAGAAAACATGCCACTAGCGCCCGAAGACGAGTATTTAAAAAAGCTCGGTTTGGCAGTCCAGCGAACAAAGTCATGGCCAGCGATTAACAGCAGCAAAGATCAGAACGTCGTGATTCAAAATGTCGTAGACGTATTCAATTCTTTGGAAGACTACAAGGCAAAAACACTTAAAGAGATGGATCAGCTACGACTCCAGATCGCTAACCTCACAAAAGATTTAGAACAAACTAACAGACCCCAGTCATTAAAACCGGGCGTTTACGAAGTTAAATAAGGAGTACAGATGTTATACAACTACGAATTAACACTTACCGCAGGCCAAGTCACAGGACAAATAGAAGCCGAAGACGACGACCAGGCCATCGAGCAATTACGCGAAACCCACGGTAAAGGTAAAATCCTTAACGAAAAAGAAGGTAACGAGATAGACAACAAAATCACCGATATTAAATTATCTGAGGTCAAAGAAATTAAACCACCGGAACCCGAGCCTGAGGCCGAACCGGAAGAAAGCGAGCGAGCATAATGTTTACGAAACTATTTTGGAAAGATGCTATTGAAAGAGCCATACGAACCGTATCACAGGCGTGGCTCGCAGTGCTGACAGTTAGTGGTACAACAATCTTAAACGCCGACATGAAAGCTATGGCGGCCGTAGGAGCCACCGCAGGAATCATCTCTGTATTAATGAGCGTGGTTGCGTCAGGCACAGGTAATACTAATTCAGCTTCATTTACTGTAGACAGCAAGGAGACTAAATAATGATTTTCTTACTTAACGTACTATTCGGCATATTAGGTTTTTGTGTCGCCTATTGGCTGACTTTGACCTTCATTAGTGATACTACTGCCCCCGCACCCAATAACCGTAAGATCGCTATCGTGGTAGGTATTATCGTGGGCATTATTGTGTTTATGGCCAACTTTGGTGCGCGCGTAATTGGTTAAATAATTTCAGTTTATTATTATCCGCAGCCGAGTTTAGTTTAGAAAGAGAGTTTAGTTATGAAAGAAAGTTTAGCCCAAAACCAAGATCCCCAAAACACAGACCACAATGTTTTAATCCAATATAGTGATGAAATCGGCCTACGTGTCCCAATCTCACATAGTGAATTAGATACCCTCGTGGGACGTCTCATGCAAATGTGTGATTTAACAGGAGACAAGGAACAGCGGAAGGCACTTAAAGATACAATCAAGCTTACTTGTCGCGACTGGCTTGACCAAGTGTACGATATGAAAGGCTACGATAAATGGACTGGCGTAAAAGAAGGTGCGACAATCTTCACGGTCATCGCTGATGGTAAGAAACATGATCTCCCTAACGGAACATCTTACAAATCAACAACCCCTGATACAAATGGAACAAGTATTTAATTAACCCGCTTCGGCTGCGGTTAAGAGTTAATTATGGATAAGCCAAACGCCCAAGAATTTGAGATCATGTTACAGGAAGCGTTAGAAGACGCGGAAGTGCAGCGTATCGCCTCACAGATCGCCTTAGAAGGACTTACAGCCTTCTTAGCCATCAAAGATGAGATCGTAGATACAGCCCCGTTGTAGCTCGACAAACTAGCCTTAAAATGCTAGAATAGCTTAACGATAGGAAGCCCTTCGGCGGACTATCCAGAAGGCCACCCCAAAGGTTCGTTCCAACAAACTTCGGGTGGCCTTTGCCTTTGTATATTGCCTTATGCGGCTAGTTGTGATACAATGAAGGTCTTGCGAAGAAAAGCCTGCCTCAGAGCATAGCGATAGCTATAACTCTGGGGTCTTTTTTATACCCCGAGTCTTAAAAACTTGGATACTACGTCCGGCTGTACGATAACAGCCCTGTAGACAGTAGATGTACCTGTGCCTGCATTACCGAGATGGCTTATAATGGAGGCACAATGCAAAAAGAAGACCTAGAAAAAGTTCGGCGTTCACTCACGAACGCTCTTAAGATTGCCAATAAATCGTATGAGACAATCGAACCCGAATCTATCGGTACTGACAAAGATTTCCAGTTACAACAGTTAAAGGAGGCTCTTTCAAAAGGACTCCTTGCAATAGAGAAATTAGCAAAGTAACCACATAGCCTGGTATTCAGGCATGGGTACATCTACGGAGGGTTTATTGCTTCGTGTATTGATAGTTTTGGGGTATCTAAAATAACCCCTGACCTGCTCAATGCATGAGATAGAAGTGATACTACGGTAGTGGGCATGAAAAGCTTAGACTAGAGACTCTACGATAGTGCTCCTTGAGGTGTTTTAATGTTCACCTGTTTAACTTTGGTTAGACTTAAAAAAAGCGTACCTGTGAATGCAAATACGGCAGGAAAAGACTAAGCGCCTTAGAGACGTTGCTTTGTGGTATCCAAGTCATAGCTCATCAACCTGCCTCCTTAATACCGGCAGGGAGCTATTGCTTTGTGTTTTTAATAACATAACCATTCCCAACTACTGAAGGACTTTGATATTTATCTTTATGAAGATTTGATGAATATCACACATAAGCTATATGCAAGATATACAACAAAATGGTATTACTGTAGATAGGTCAAGAGGTGGACAGATGGAGATACGTAAGGCAGTTGAAGACTATTTGACTTTTGCCCGTAAGGTGAAAGGCTTTTCTCCTACTACCATCACCACCTATCGCTCTAATTTAGAACAGTTTTTCCAAACAGCACACATTAAGACTTTAGATGAGCTTACCCTCGATAAAGTAGACGCTTTCTTTGTCCAGATTGAGGCGGAAGGGTTAAAGCGTAACACCTTAGCCCGTTATTCATCCTCTATCCGCAGCTTTATCTTTTACCAGAACAGAAACGGTTGGACTCAGGTATTAAGCGAGCATGTCGTACAGACTAAACGTGAACAGGTAGTCATACGCTACGTAACCCCTGAAGAAGTCAATAAACTATTAGAAGTCATACCCCGTTCAAGGGATCGGCTTATAGTCCTTTTGCTGTTTACGTCAGGTATGCGCATTAACGAACTGATTAATATTACCGTTGAAGACATCACCGAAAATACCATCCATATTATCCGTAAAGGCGGTAAGCATGATGATGTAGTTATAGACCAGGGAGTGGCAGATTACTTGCAACTCTACTTAATGATGGAGCAGATCACTACAGGGTATATATTCCGCTCTACTACCGGACAGAGAATACATAGCGGCGCTGTGAGCCTTTGTCTAAAACTTGCCTCTAGAAAGGCTGGCATTAAACATGTTAACCCCCATTCCTTACGGCATGGCTTTGGTACCTATCTAGCGGAAAGTGGTGCAAACATATACGATATTATGAAGATGATGGGGCATGTAAATGTGAACGTCGCCATGCGTTACCTGCACATGTCGAAGTCCCATAAGGTACAGCAACACGCCATCTATGCGCCTAAAACAATAAACCCATTGACAAACGATACCACTAGTGCTAAGATACCTTCAGAGTTTTGGAACGAACCTTAAAGAAAACAAAATATCGACCGGGTAAAGAGTTGCATTAGTCAACTGTTTAATCACAAATTACTAGATTTATCAAACTCCTAACGTTTAGTAATACATGAAACCTGGTCACAACGGCCAGTTTTTTTTATTCAACTGAGGCAGGCTTTTCTTCGCAAGGAAAGATGCTTCAGTCAGATACAGAAATCTGAATAAGGTGAGAGCCTTATGAAACTGAGGTCGAGAACCCTGACAACCGACGGTAGCGCAACAAATGATGCGTACCTCAATAGCTCAGGCAACTCATTAACAAAGGAGTAGGTATATCAAATATATCTTCGCAACAGCGACTCTTATTGGACTCATAGCAGCATCAATAGGCATCGTGAAAGCAACTCCGGCTAACCTTGACAAATCATCGGTTCAACATCAAAGCGTTGACGCGGAAGTATTTATACTGCAAGCAAAATCAACGGCGGCGGAATCGGTGCAGGTGCCATTACAGACAGTAAATCCTGTAGTGGCCATAGAACCGGTTAAGCCGGAACCAGAAAACCCATCCCGAGTTTTTTGTGGCTCACCTAAACAAGGCAATTGGAAGACCATTAATGTCGCCAATGCCAATCTAGGGCAAGAGCTAGCCAAACAACATGGATGGACAGGCAGTGAATGGACAGCGTTATTAGAGCTTTGGTCATGTGAGTCTGGATTTAACCACTTGGCTATCAATCCTGATAGTGGAGCTGGTGGTATCCCGCAATCATGGCCTGCAAGCAAGATGGCAACCGTTGGCTCAGATTGGCAAACGAACCCTGTTACACAAATGAAATGGGGCATCGGATATCTCATCGGAGTTTACGGAAAACCATCAGTCGCACTTCAATTTCACTACCAAAACAACTGGTATTAGCCCGTGAGTAGAGGCTTTAAAACTACTCAAAACGATATAGGCCAGATTGTCACTAATAAAGGAGACAATCATGGCAACTTCAAGACAAGAGATACAAGAATTCTTGAGCGAGAATCATTCAGCTTACGATATTAGACTATTTTTCTTAGATAACTTCGGAGAAGAAGCACTAATTAATATGGCAATAGCATTACGTGAACACGCCGATGCGATTATTGCCATTAGAAGCGAAGTCAAAGAACTAGTCTCGCTTAACTAGTCAAAGTCCAGCATTTATTGCTGGCAACCTGGCCTATATCAACTCAAGATGACTGAGACACAATTCGCTCTACTAGGGCGGTAAGTTGACACACTTATCGTCACTTATATACCGCTCTAGTTGAGCGAGTTACCTAAAAAATTAGAAAGGAATGTATATGTTCAACCCTGTACTAGCCGGACTGGACATTATGTTCAACGGCAGCAAGAAAGAAGAAAAGGAATCCTGTGAACACGAATGGTCTTACGACTATTTCGAGTACTCAGATGATAACGAAGACGGCATGGATTACACAACCCTTACGAAGACCTGTAAGAAATGCGGTGAAGCAATAGACATTAAAGCTAAAGAATAACCAGTAAATCTGGTGGGAGATTTTTAAGATGAACCAATTTAAACACAACGCACAAGTTAAGAAAGATAAGGCAACAGTACAGATTTGGTATGCATATTACATCGGCCGCTTTGTACTCGCGATTATCGGTGCAGGAGCCATCGGTTTCTGTACGGTCAAGCACGTCACTAACGATGATCTACGAATCGCTGGCGCTGTTTTAGCAGCCTTGCTATTCGGCTTCGGTGTGATTGACCTGTTCCGCGCACTTAACGATAAGGACTAATCAAAGGAGCCTAGCTATGACTAAAGAAACTGTCCGAATCCATAACAAGGACTATGAAACGGTTGCTAGCCGCGTGGCTAGGTTCCGTGAAGAACACAAGGATAAATACGGTATTGTTACCGAGATTATCGACAGAGACGAAATAACGGTTGTCATGAAAGCCTCAATTATCTTGCTCGATACCGACAAGACCGTGGCCACTGGCTTCGCTGAAGAAAAGCGCGAAGCCAGCATGATTAACAAAACATCAGCCCTGGAAAATTGTGAAACAAGCGCCATTGGACGTGCATTAGCAGCCTTCGGAATTGGTGGTACCGAGTACGCCAGCGCCGATGAGGTAGCAAACGCTATACATCAGCGTAATACCCCAAAGGAAACCGTCAAAGAAGGCTTAATACGGCTCGCAGATGAACAAGGTAACGAACCTGCCAGCGCCATGCAAAAAGGCACCATAACAAGCCTGCTAAAGCGCACAGGTACGAATAACGACCCTGACTCTATAAAGAGTACTATCTTACTCGAATACGGCGTAGACCCATTGAAAATGACGAAAGAACAAGCCCGAGAGATCATCGCTAAATTAAACCAGAAGGTAACGGAGACAAGTAAATGACACAATCTAACGACTGGCGTTCAGACCTAGAGTATGACGGCCATCACACACCACAAGGCGAAACTTTGGAACCGGATATGATCGGCGACGTTCAACCCGAGGAGCCTGATTATCCAGTTGACGAAACTACTGGCGCTCCTTTTTAAGCAAACAATACAGGCTAGATTATTGGCGGTAGGATGCCAGCATCCATACTCGTTAGGGGCTTGCTGTAACAGAGTGTGCCTACCGTCATTCACCTGGCCTGTATTAACCAAGATAATAAGAGGCAACATCGAGGGTATGTGAACGTGCGGCCGGTAGATGAGAACTCGAGATAGCCGTCGAAAGCTTATATCAAGTAGCGTACCTTCGCTGCTGTCTCTTATTAACCAAGACAATAGAGCGCTACATATCCAAGCGTAGGCAGCATGTGGCCTCAGAGCATTAAAGTCACTGCCCGATGCTAACCGTAAGAACGCATTGCTAGGCTAGGCACTAATGACACCTACGCTTGGTTTTCTAGCGCTTTATTAACCATAGTTAAATAAAAGGAGGAGTATATGCCAAAGTTAAAGGCTGTTTATCCTACGACTGACACTACTTTGGTGCCGGTGCCGCTCTATATGCTACGGATGCTCAAAAGCTACTGTGACTTAAACCCAAAAGAATTAAGCGCAATGCCTACAAGAGTTCGTGTCGCTTTAGATGACTTAATCCAGTACATGCCAAAAGAATAACCAGTTAAACATAAACCAGTAACAGCGCCTCAATCGGTAGTAAGAGAATGTTCAAGAAGTCTTAGCGACGCCATTGCGGTATATGGGCATTCTGTACCAACTTACTACCGTTTCAAGCGCTGTTATTACGTAAGGAGGTGCTATGGGAAGTTATGATGCTGAGACCTGCAAAAACAATCACGCCATGACCGGAGATAACTTAGTACTCAAAGCACGCAGACGCTATGTATCCAAAGATAAAACTTACATCTGGACAGAACGCTGCTGTAAAGCTTGCTATAACCAATGGCGATACGAGTATGAAATAAGGAAGTTCGGCTATTCGCGCCGGTCTCCAACAAAGTAATTTTAATATCAGCATCTATCTTTGGCCTTACTTAGAGGCTAAGGATAGTTGAACACGAGGGGACATAGGGTGAGAGTTTTAATAGCCTGTGAATACTCAGGCATTGTTCGAGACGCTTTTGCAGCACTTGGCCACGATGCATGGAGCTGTGACATATTGCCCACCGAAAGACCAGGCAACCATATACAAGGTGATGTGTTGGAAGTTTTGGATGATGGATGGGATATGATGATCGCCCATCCGCCATGTACCTATCTTAGTAATGCCGGAGCAAAACACCTATACCGTGGCAGAACACTAAATAAAGAACGATATGAAAAGGGACTCGATGCTAAAAAGTTCTTTATGAAGTTGTGGACAGCGGACATACCCATGATTGCTATTGAAAACCCTATATCAAGTAAGATATTTAATTTGCCCCCTCACACGCAATACATGCAGCCTTACGAACATGGGGTGCCGTTACAAAAAAGGACACGGCTATGGTTAAAAAACCTACCACCGCTTAAACCAACAAACATTGTTGTGCCATTGGAAAACACACGGCTCGCAGGTAATTGGTTTAACAAAGGCGGCAAAGACCGATGGAAAAAACGAAGCCAAACATTTGAAGAAGTTGCAGCCGCTATGGCCAAGCAATGGGGTAATCAAAATTAACTAGAGAGGCGAAAACAATGTGGAAGATTCAAGGCCGTCAACGGTCTTTATTTCAAGACACCCAAAAAACAGAAACCCGTATCACTAAAAAAGAATGGCTCGATGAAGCCCGCACCGTAGCTGAAACGCTCATCAAAGAATATGGCTACTGCACTTCGGACATGGTGAAACAATCCCATCCGATACCCTACTACCTACCACCGTCACTTATTGGAAACGTATTCAGTTCAGGCCAGTTTAAACGAGCAGGTATTGAAAGGGGATACATGAACCACGGCGGAGGTCGAATACTGTGGCAATGGACTTTTTAGATGGCAATAATGCGCCTTTGTCTATCTTGTCACCTACGTATTAAGCCCGAATCTAAATTGAAAATATATTGCAAATGCGTACAGAACCAAAACCATGCAAATACTGCGAAGGAACAAATCACTACCCATACCAGTGCTGGAAAAACCCGTATCTCAAAAAGTACGGATGGAAGGGGAGCTTAAACTACAAGACTTATACAAAAGTAGTCCCTAAGCGCCGCAGCAAAGCTATCAAGCTCTGGCGCATCACTCGCCGCCAATGGTTCATAGATCACGCGCAGGAGTCATATGAGTGCTATCTATGTGGCAAGTACTTAACACCCATAGAGACTACTTTAGACCACGTAAAACCCCGTAGCGGCAATCCATCACTTAGATATGAACATGAGAATCTTCAGCCTTGCTGCTGGAGCTGTAATACACAGAAAGGAAGTATGTCACTTGAACAGTACCGAATTAAGTATGGCTCGAACACAGAGGAGCCTGAAAGCTCTACAGAAGGAAATTCGTATCAATAAACAACTAGTAAAGAAACTATCACGTTTTTACGTGTGAAGGAGTAAGCATGAGCGGCACCCGTGAAGGATATTTTAAGTCTAGAGAAAAGATGATTAAAGAAACGTTTGGTAGTGAAGCGGCATTTAAAGCTCACCTGAGAAACATTGGTGCAAAAGGCGGCGCTGCCTCGACTACCGGAGGCTTCGCTTCAAATAATATTGGCCCCGACGGCTTAACAGGCCGCCAAAGGGCGCGCGTAGTTGGAGCTTTAGGCGGCCGTTCAGCACGACGCAAAGAAGCCGAAGCTAAAGAAAATACAAACTAGTAAAACCGTGAAGGAACTATATGACTGATGAAAAAGACAAAAAGGACGGCCTCAATTACGAGGAGCTTCCATCCGCGAAGAGTCTTAAGAATTTTTACTCTAGCTTGTTGCGCCGTATCAAGCGTGATCGTGATACTTCTAGCTCTCGCAATGGCAAACATGTTCCTAAGGGAGGTCAACATGATATTTCAATGGGTCGTACTGCCAAAGTAAAACCTAAAGTCATAGACATCTACCACCCAGGAGCACGTAAGAAACGCACCGTTAAGAAAATAGAAGTGAGGTAGCCATGGAACTACTGAGCACCGTTATCATTCTGACTTTCGGTATTTGCCCGACTTTAATTCTGATTATCTATTTTGGCTATAAGCGTTGGCATCGGTGTGAGCGCGAAGAAGAAGGATACGACTGTGCCGGAATCAACTGCACGTGTAAAAGAGCTAAACGATTAAATAAATGAAGGAAATAACATGTCACTTAAAAACCTAGCCCGCATTATCCCAGCCATAGTACTCGTAACCGCTGTCTATACTGGAACGGCTAAAGTCTACGCTACTACTAAACATAAGTCCCACAAATCACACAACCGTCCATCACCACCATCACAGCCACAACCTACGCCACCAGTTCCAAGTCCAGCCCCAAGCCCGACTCCTACTCCAACACCCGTAACACCACCTGTAGTAGTCACAGAGACTCCACAACCTGTCCCAGCGCCCGTACCATTACCAACGCCTACTCCTGAAGTTACGCCTGTTGTAGAGCCTGTAGTAACGGAGTCATGGGGCAAATAGTGTGAAAGACTTCATAACTAACTTTTTATTGATTGAAGGCATCTATCTTATAGCTATAGCAGCTCAAGCTAAAACTCCATTAGGAATAATGATTTGTTTAGTTATTGGCGGCCTCTCTTTTTTCGGTGGCCTAGAGCTAAAACTCAAGGATAAATAATTGACCGAAGCAATAGCCCAGTGGCTTGAAACCCTACACTGTAGCCGCTGGAAAGACTCCATTTGTAATAAGTCAGAGTGTAAATACAACAGATATTTAGCAAATGAAGTACGTAAAGGAGTTTTTTATGATTAGCCCAGCCCATAACCAGTTCTATAACGGTAAACCAAAGAAGCGTAAGAAAGTAATTAGTTAAGCGGTCTAGCCCGCAAAGGAGAAAAGTATGGACAAAATAGCAAATATTGTTATCGAATACACAATTAATGAAAGTAACAAGCTTAAAGTGGATGGGTTTTTGACTCGCAGTTCAGCGGATAAATTAGCGGTATATTACTTGGAACTTTTAGAAGCCGAAAATAACAGTGATGATGAATTAAAGCAAAAACCTGAAACTGAGTAGCCCCCACCCTATAACAGTAAGATGAAAGGAAAACGTGTGAGCTGGAAATCAAATATTGAACCCGATGCAACCAAGGTGCCAGTCTGGAAGTTTCTTGGTTATTGGAAAACCTTAGAACTCAAAATAGGGGGACTGCTTGACTACGGCTACGACGAAACTCAAATCGCTAAGGAGCTAAGTTTACCGTTAGAACAAGTTTTAAACATCGTGCAAGAACAAGGCTACGAAACCATAGATAAATTGATGGTACAACTTTAGCCCCTTAGGTAAGTAGCAATACGTTAAACAGAAGGGAGGTGACTTTGAAAAAAGAAAACAACCCAACCCCTCCATATTTGACCCTTGGTGTGTAATGGTGTCTTTACCCACACGATTGCAGTAAATGGAGCCAACCAGCCAAGTGGTAACCGTGACGACGCTTGGGGCTTCAGTCGTAAAACGAAGCCCAGCCACGGGAGTGTTGACGTAATGAGGAGCTGGAACCGAATCCCGAAAGGGTAGTCCTAGCGCAGGTTCGAGTCCTGCCACTCCCAAGAACAAGGATCACATTGTCGGAGAGTGCCGAATACTCAATAAGGCATAAACGGTGCTTACGAGCACTGGAGTGTCACAACTCCGGCAATGCCTTGTTTGGATAGCCTTCACGGTTGAGGATAGTGCGCTGGAAGGTTCCGATAAAGACCACTTGCAGCAATGCATGACAAACACACGACCTTCCAGCACCCTGTCTTTAACTACGGTTGAACATAGCTCTGTGATGGTAAGTAGGGAAGATGAAACATGGATACCAAATCCCGAGTTGCGCATTAAGGTCTTACCATCACTTACCTGTGTTTTAACCATAACCAATTAACATAATCCTACAAGTTAAGGAGATTATATGAATAAGGAACTACGCGAAAAGCTTGTTGAAATATGGGGACTTGAAGAAAGTCCGGACGGTGAGCCAGATCACATATTAACCAGAGATGAAACAGGCGAAGTTCTTGAGGGAACAGATTATAGCGAAGAAGTTGACCAAACTGTAGCTCTCTTTGAAGCCGAGATGAAGCGGGTGGAGCGGGAAGCACGGATTGATGAAT
>Ga0196970_1000577_pt1 | contig 40077 bp, 29 predicted proteins | sample S1v_513CmetaG_FD_148672 | JGI IMG/M metagenome (GOLD analysis project Ga0196970, IMG submission 148672) | Soil microbial communities from Anza Borrego desert, Southern California, United States - S1+v_5-13C | ecosystem: Environmental > Terrestrial > Soil > Desert | place: USA: California... | reverse complement strand
ATGATCGGCGAGGTGGTCGTAATGGAACCGGCTGCGTACGAGGCATGGCTCCAGGGTGGACGCGGCGAAGGTTCGATGGCCTCAGTAGGGCAGAAAATGTTCCAGGAACTCGGTTGTTCGACGTGTCACCGCTTCGACGCACAGGGGCGGGGGCCCAACCTTCAGGGAGTGTACGGCAGGCAACAGTTGCTCGATGACGGTCGCAGCGTGCTTGCGGACGACAACTACATCCGCGAATCGATCGTGAACCCCGGGGCGAAGGTGGTGGCCGGCTTCAAGCCGATCATGCCGACGTTCCAGGGGATCGTCAGTGAAGAGCAGGTCCTGGCGCTGATCTCGTACGTAAAGTCACTTTCGACGCCAGCGCAGACTGAGCCGGCGAGCAATCGTCCAGCAGTGCCACCGCAAGCAGGCGCTACAAAGGTGCAATAGTTTATATGGCAAGCGCAGTTCACAACGTCGTAGAGACGAAGAACTACTTGAACTCGGATTTCGGCATAAAGTCGTGGTTGCTAACCACAGACCACAAGCGAATCGGGTTGCTGTACCTGGTGAGCATCACGACGATGTTCTTCGTTGGCGGCTTCTTCGCCATGCTGATCCGGCTTGAGCTGCTCACGCCTGCCGGCGACCTGCTCCAGTCAGACACCTACAACAAGATGTTCACGATGCATGGCATCGTGATGGTGTTTCTGTTCCTCATACCGTCGATACCTGCCGTGCTTGGCAACTTCCTTGTGCCCATGATGATCGGGGCCAAGGACCTGGCGTTTCCGAAGATCAATCTGCTGAGCTGGTACCTGTATATGATCGGCGCTCTGCTGGTCATTTACTCAATTGTGACGGGAAGCGCTGATACCGGGTGGACATTCTACACGCCCTTCAGCACGCAGTATTCGAACTCGGCGGTGATCACGGCAGCACTTGGGGTATTCGTTTCCGGATTCTCCTCGATTCTGACCGGGCTCAACTTCGTAGTCACCATGCACCGGATGCGCGCGCCCGGAATGACATGGTCGCGGATGCCGCTATTCTGCTGGTCGAACTACGCGACTGCGCTAATTCAGTTGCTGGGTACGCCTGTAATCGCGATCACCATAATGCTGGTCGCGCTGGAGCGGCTGTTCAACATCGGCATCTTTAACCCGCAGCTCGGCGGGGACCCACTACTGTTTCAGCACCTGTTCTGGTTCTATTCGCACCCCGCGGTTTACATCATGATCTTGCCCAGCATGGGCGTAATCAGCGAGGTTGTGACGTGCTTCTCACGTAAGCGAATATTCGGCTACTCGTTCGTGGCCCTCGCTTCGATTGCGATTGCGGTGCTCGGATTTCTGGTGTGGGCGCACCACATGTTCGTAGCCGGAATGTCGGTTTACGCCTCGCTGATCTTCTCGTTCCTGACGTTCCTCGTAGGTGTGCCCTCCGCGATCAAGACATTCAACTGGACCGCCACGATGTATAAGGGGTCGGTTTACCTGCACACGCCAATGCTCTACGCGATGGGTTTCATCGGCCTATTCGCGATTGGCGGAGTAACAGGCCTGTTCCTGGCAACGCTGGGCATCGACGTCCACGTGCATGACACGTACTTCGTTGTCGCCCACTTCCACTACATCATGGTAGGCGGTGCCGTCTTGGGCTATATGGCTGGCATCCACTTTTGGTGGCCCAAGATCACCGGAAAGATGTATCCCGAGACGTGGGGACGGATCGCTGCCGGAACCATCTTCCTGGGGTTCAACCTGACGTTCTTCCCACAGTTCATCGTAGGTTACGTCGGCATGCCGAGGAGGTATCACTCCTACGTGCCGGAGTTCCAAATCTTGAACGTATTCTCCACCGCGGGAGCATCGATCCTGGCGGTAGGCTACATACTGCCGCTGATCTATCTTTTCTGGTCGTTACGCTACGGCAATGACGCGGGCCCGAATCCCTACAACGCCACGGGTCTGGAGTGGACGACTGCTTCGCCCCCGCCTAAAGAGAACTTTCATGAGACACCGGTTGTGACCTGGGAAGCTTACGACTACGAGCACATGCCACCAATCCCCGAGGAGGAGCCCGTTGTCCACCGTTGAGACGAGGCCCAACGCAGTCTCCACCCACAGCCTGCACGAGCATTTCGGCGATCTCGAACAACAGCGTGAAGCCGCGACTCTAGGCATGTGGGTATTCCTGGCTACCGAGATCATGTTCTTCGGTGGCATGTTCACGGCATACCTGGTTTACCGGATGGCATATCCTGTGGCATTCGACGCCGCCAGCCAGGACATGAATTTCTGGGCCGGCACAATCAACACGATCGTGCTGATCGGCTCGAGCCTGACGATGGCGCTCGCAGTTCATGCTTCGCAAGAAGGAAAGAACAAGCACGTTGTCTGGCTGCTGATCGCAACCATGGCCCTTGGAGCCGTCTTCCTTGGCATCAAGGCGTTCGAATATCACGAGCACTGGGTCCACCATCTCGTTCCCGGTCCGTATTTCCAGTTCGAAGGACCCGATCCGCGGCATGCTGAAATTTTCTTCAGCCTATATTTCGCGATGACCGGCTTCCACGCGCTGCACATGGTAATTGGGTTGGGCCTGGTGTCCTGGATTGTCTATTTGGCGGCGAGAAATAAAATCACGCGCGAGTATCACAGTCCGGTAGAAAACGTTGGGCTCTACTGGCACTTCGTCGATATGGTGTGGATCTACCTGTATCCACTGCTTTACCTGGTCGCCCACAAGCACGTCTCGGGGTAGGCAAATGGCGGAAACGATTGTCAGCAGAAGAATCTACTTCATCATTTTTTTTGCGCTCATGGTTTTCACCGTGATCACCGCGGCGGTGTCATACATCGACCTGGGCGCGTGGAGCGGAGTGGTCGCGGTCGGAATCGCGAGTACGAAGGCGCTACTGGTGGCCCTGTTCTTCATGCACCTTCGATACGATCACCAGAAGATCGTGTGGATTGTGGCCATCTCCGGCTTCTTCTGGCTTGGCATCCTTTTCGTCCTAACAGCGACCGACTACGCGACTCGAAACTTCCTAACCGTTCCCGGCCGGTGAAGATCGCAACCGGCGACGAAGTTCCGAAGAGTTCACGTCCGAGCGCAGCTACGTCGGAGCGGCATTGACAGAGGCTGCCGCCCGGCAGCTACCTAGAAACTGCGTTATACTCCCGCGTCGAAGTCCTGTGGCCTGTCTATGGTCCGGAGGTGGTCCGTGGTTTTCTGCACGACTTGCGGAAGCAAAATGGATGACACATCCAAATTCTGCTCCACCTGTGGAGCTCCAGCACCGAGCTTCGTTTCCATGCAAGAAGCTGCTCAGGAGTCGACGACACGACGCGCTGAGGCGAACAGTCCTGCTCCAGTTGTGGGTGCGACGCATGTGCAGGCGGCAGATCCGCAGAACGCCGGTCCCGGTGTGCAGCCGGTCAAAGGCGCAAGTGGCGGGAACGTTCTAAAAATTGTTCTGATCATAGTCGTCGTCCTGGTTGGGCTGGGGTTGCTGTCAATGGCCGGCATGTTCTGGGCGGCGCACAAGGTGAGGAACGCTGTTCGTGTGGAACAGAACGGCAACAGCGCCACTGTGACTACGCCTTGGGGCAAGGTGTCCAGCAATGAAGACCCGGTTAAGGTGGCTCGCGAACTTGGGGTAGATGTTTATCCCGGCGCTAAGCCCGTTGCAGATGCGAGTGCCGTGACCCTCGGCAACTTGTCAGTCGGTACGGTGCAGTTCGAGACCGCCGATGACCTCGATAACGTTTTGGAATTTTACAGGGCGCGCTACCCGGATATGAACGTCGACGTAACCGACGAGAAGAGCCATACGATAGCTACGATGACCGGCAAGGGGATAATCAACATCGTGCTTGAACGTAGTGGTGACATCACGAAGATCAACATTTCGCGTACGCGCGGCGGCCGTGAACTCGGCGAGACACAATAAGCGGGGCGCTCGAGCAATCCCGGACACCATAGTCACATCGAAGAACAATTTCGCCTGCCAATATGCCCGCGCTTCGGAGCACGTTACAGCCACGTTACAACAAGATTACAAATCCACGTCATCTATCGCGGAATCCAGTCAAAAAACAGGTCGCCTGAATACTGCGGTCAAAATGTTCGGTATAGTTGTCGGTCCCGCACTGAAAAGCGTCTATGCTAGGAAATGACGCGCGGAGAGTGTAGCCCGGGGGGGGAGATAAATGAGCACGGCCAGCAACAAACAGCCGGAAATGGATTACCGGGGAGTGGTCAATCTGACCATACGAGCTTGTCAGATTGCGCAAGCAGCGGCATCGGCCTCGGCGCAGGCGGTGGCAAACGGCTCACCCGACATCCTGGATAACGTTCGAGAACGTGAAGAGGAACTCGATACGCTGGATCGCGAGATCAACGAAGGCGTAACTGCGTTGATCACCCAGGTTCCGCCGCAAGAGGCGCGGGAGTTACTTGCGTGTCTGAAACTCGTGATCGAACTGGAGCGCATCGGAGACTTGTTGCTGGGGTTTTCCAATCGACTGCGCAGTTGTGTGAGTCGCCTCGACCGCCAGGACGTTCGGGACCTTGCAAGCATGGCGGCCACTGTCGAGCGCATGGTGCGCGACGGGGAGCAAGCATTCGAGAAGCGGGACACGAATCTGGCGGTAGCAGTTCTGCGTGCCGACGCTGAAGTAGACCGCTTGAGAAATCTGATCGTTGTGCGACACATCGAAAACCCGGAAGGCGAGCGGCGGCAGGAAAGCTTCCACGTCGTGTTTATGTCACAGGCACTTGAACGTGCGGGTGATCACGTTAAGAACATGGCGGAAGAAGTCGTGCACCTGGTAACGGGTCGGAGTGTGCGTCACCTTCTTCGTGCCGCGGACAAGCCCTTCGAGAACATGTTTGTCGAGTACATGCGGAGACGAGACGCGTTCAAACGCTAGAGTCAGTCAGGATTGCCGTGTGCGGTGTTCTGCCGCGCTCGTCCCCTACGCTGTCAGCAGCTGTCCCCCAACGTGCTTAAGCGATTTGTCGCATCGCCTTTGGCTTGGCGTGCGCGTCGATGCCATATTGGCGAATCTTGTATAGCAAGGCTTTATAGCTGATGTTGAGCATTCGAGCTGCTTCCTTGCGGTTCCATCTGGTCTGATCCAGCGCTTCGCTGATTGCCTGCATTTCGGCTTCATCTTTCAGCCCGCGAACCAACGACTTAAGGTCGCCTTCGACCGGACGTCTGCCTGACGACTCGACTCCCGCCGCGGTGATGTTCGCAGGGTCCAGTTCCTCAATAATGACGTTCTCATCGCCAAGTATCAGGTATCGCTTCACGAAATTCTCAAGCTCCCGCAGGTTACCGGGCCAGTGATACCTGGTACATGCTGCAATGAGCGCTTCGGAAATGGGCAGGGGGGGACGCGCGTAGCGCTCCGCCATGCTGGCCATGAAGTGCCTGAGAAGAAGAGGAATCTCTTCGCGACGCTCGCGGAGTGGCGGCAGGTTTATGGTGAACGCATTCAGCCTGTAGTAGAGGTCTTCGCGCAGCCGTTTGCTAGCGATCGCCTGCTGAATATTGATGTTGGTGGCCGCGAGAATACGTACGTCGACGCTTATCGTGGTCCGTCCACCGAGGCGGGAGAACTGCTGGTCCTGAAGAACGTGCAGAAGTTTGGCCTGCAGCGATGGCGGCATCTCTCCAATTTCGTCCAGCAGTATGGTGCCGTGGTTGCAAAGCTCGAATTTGCCCGGCTTCGGACGGGTTGCGCCGGTGAATGCGCCAGGCTCATATCCGAACAGTTCGCTTTCAAGGAGCTCTGAAGGCAAAGCCGCGCAGTTCACCTTCAGGAAGGTGCGATGCGCTCGCGGCGACAATTTGTGAATGAGTCGTGCAACAACTTCCTTGCCGACTCCACTTTCACCAAGCATCAAGACGGGAACGTTGATCTTGGCGACCTGTGCGGCATCGGCCCTCACCTTCCGCATGGCGGCGCTTGCGGCAATGAAACAGAGGTCCGGGGAAAGCTGCTCGCGCTCGGTGACGCTAAGCGGCTCGGACGCCTGCCGTTTTTCGAGACATCGTTTCAGGGTGGAGAGCAGATCGGCTTCCTGGAACGGCTTCGTCAGGTAGTCCTGCGCACCGAGGCGGATGGCGTCGACCACTTTTCGTGTGGCGTTGACGCAGGACAGCATAATTATTTTCAGCCCGGGTCTCAGATGTTGCAGCCGATCGAGAGTTTCGAGACCGTCCAATCCGGGCATCACGAGATCGAGCAGTACGGCATCGGGAACGGGGCCGCGGATAACGGCGTCCAAAGCATCGTTTCCGGACGAAACAGTTTCAACCTCGTAAGAGTTCAATTCAAGTAGCGTACGCAAGTACGCAAGCATTTCAGGTTCATCGTCAACAACCAGTATTCTGTACGAACGCATTTCTTGCTTGCTCCGGTACTACAGACATGGCGTGAGGGGGAGCAAAAAGCTGAACCGACAACCGCTCCCGCTTTCACTTTCGACCCAAATTTTGCCTTGCTGCGCCGCTACCAGGCGCCGCGCAATTGCCAGTCCCAGGCCGGTCCCATGACTACCATCGGGGGCTGCCGGGCGAAGGCTTACGAAATCCTCGAAGATTTCCTGATGGAACTCGGGCGCGATGCCCGGACCCGTATCGGACACCGTAATTCGGACGGAGTTAGGCTTGTCGGTCCGATGCCGCCGCTGCTCTCGCTTAACCTCGGTTTCGCGCGTTCGGCGCTCCCAACGATAGAGTTCCCCGGTCAGCCATACACTGCCACCCGAGGGCGTTGACAGATGAGCGTTCTCCAGCAGGTTGGATATGACCCGTTGTACTTTGTGGTAGTCGAAGCGAAACGGAGGCAGCGCTTCGCTCACAGGGAAGTAGAGGGCGACCCCTTTCGCCTGGAACCTTGTGAACCAGATATCGTAGGTTTCTGCCAAGCAGGCATTGAGGTTGCCCTCTGTCAACTCGACCGATACGTTGCCCGTTTCGAGCGCGCTGTACGTCAGGAAATCCTGAATGAAGCGTTGCAGTCTTTCGCTCGAAACCTTCATCGCCGACAAGACCTGTGACTGCTTTTCGCCCAGGGGGCCCAGTCTGTTGCTAAGGAGCAGGTCGAGGTAACCGGCCATGATGGCAAGTGGTGTTTTTAACTCATGTGCCGCCGAAGCCAGTGCTACGGTTCGCTTTTGGTTCTCTTCCGTGAGGGCGTTATAGGCGCGTAATAACTCGTCGTAGGCCAGTGCGGTTTTTCGACCCGCGGCACTCCCTTCGCTCGTTTCGTGGATCACAGCAAATGACGCGGGTTGTGGCTTAACGGATGTCATATGTGATCGGCCGGGGGGATTCCGCGAGGAACTTCCGGGGTGGTAGTACGGCGGGGATCCGTACTTACCTCACCCTAAGTTGGACTCGCATTGTACTCACCTAGTTGCCAGAAGATCAATGAAATGTGCAACAAAGTTCGCTGTTGTTCTTACGTTTTTCTCACAGTAGCCCAATTTGAAACTTTTCCGCGAATGTCCCCCGGGAAGTAATCAAACGCAAAGAGTGTGAAAATGATTTCACACGTTGGTACCGGGGTACGCCCTCCTAAGCACCGTCATGAAGGGTGTCTTCATGCATTTCCATTCTGGTCTAAGTCATTGATCCTCAGGCCATCACGGGTTTGTCAACGTCCAGCCGTTCGGTCGTTTGTTCTTGTGGAGAAGTAGTTTGGCTGCTCGGGTGCATCGATTTTCCACGAGAAGGAATATCTTCGCCGGAACTGCCTATGGCTTCTTTAGCAACCGCAAACTCCCCATTCAACCTGCCCCCGGAGAGCGTCGTCTTCGGCAAGTCAGAAGGGATGCGGGTAGTTCGAAACAAGCTTGAAAAGCTCGCCTCGGCGAATCTGCCGGTCCTCATCCAGGGCGAAAGTGGAACCGGGAAAGAGATCGTGGCCCGCATGATCCACGTACGTTCGCCTTGGGAATCGGGACCGTTCGTCAAAGTCAACTGTCCCGCGATTCCGGGCACGTTGCTTGAAAGCGAACTGTTCGGGTATGAAAAGGGAGCTTTCACGGGTGCTTATGGCACGAAGCCAGGCCGTGTGGAGATGGCGCATACGGGCACGCTGTTCCTTGACGAGATTGCCGAACTTGATCCCGCGCTCCAGGCGAAGCTCCTGCAGTTATTGCAGGATGGACAGTTCTGCCGGATTGGTGCACAGGAAGATAAGAAGGTCGATGTCCGAGTAGTCTGTGCGACAAATCGCAACCTGCAAGACGAGATCGACCTGGGGAACTTTCGGCAGGATCTCTACTACCGGATAAACGTGCTGCAGATCCAGTTGCCGGCACTGCGCGAGCGTCGTGAAGATATACCGATTCTCGTCGCGTATTTTCTCGACCAGCACAACGACAAATACAACTGCCAGGCTAAGGCGCTGTCGTCGCAATGCATGCGCCTGCTGATGGAGTACCACTGGCCGGGCAATATTCGTGAGCTTGAGAACCTCATGAAGCGCTACGTGATCCTTGGCTCAGAAGAGGCGATTACGACGGAGTTGCTTAGTCGGGAACAGTCACATTTCACGCCCGAGATTCCTGTAGACGGCTCCGTGTCGCTGAAGAAGATCACGCGCCAGGCCGTTCGAGAACTCGAACGGCAGGTCATTCTGCGTTCGCTGCAGGCGAACAACTGGAACCGCAAAAGAGTAGCGCGGGCGTTGAGCATCAGCTACCGCGCGCTTCTTTACAAAATTCGCGATGCGGGCATCTCAACCGGCAGAAATGCTCGAAGAGCTACGGCTGCGAGCGATGAGCGGGCTGCTTAGCTGCTTTTGGCGAGGCAGGTCATGTCAGCGTCGGACTTGTAGCTGGCCTGAGCACGTTCGGTCCGGAACTTAGTACTCCAATACCAACTCACGAACTCTGGAGTCGGCCTGCCCCTAAGCCGACTTTCTGGCAGCGCGTCTCGGCAACGCGACATCCACGCAGTCCAGTAGAAAGCACTTGCGCGCGTGAGTCGCAGGGGGATGTGCAACTACTTGGGCCTGAGTGTGCAAGAAGTTGCAGCTATCCGATGGATGCAAAGTGGGCACAGCGACAGGCCAGGTGAATCACGGAGTTTAAGACGCGCTTTATCAAACGCTTGGATCAGTTGTTGATGTTTTCGCCGACGGGGGCGGAGTTCGGTATCCGCCGTGCTCTCAACTCGGCAGCTAATGGCGTACGGACGCGTGAACCCAACGGCGTAGCACGTCGGCGTTCTCGGGATCATCTTTGCAGATAGGTTTGTGACGAATCAAAAGCTGCTTGCGACTGAAGACAGACGTACCGCAAACCACGCGAAGCTGCTCGACGAAGCTGCAGGGGTGAACGCAAGTTATGGAAAATAAAAAAGAACTGGCCACTCTGGTGAATGGGCCAGAACTCATGCATCCAACAACAAGAAGGGTTTCCGATTACCTGCAGAGATAGTGCGCCCTAATGTTTCTGAACTTCTACAGACTTCGCGAGCAGCCTTTCGGCGTGACGCCGAACCCGAGATTCTTGTATCACAGCCCTGTTCACAGGGAAGCGCTCGCGTCGCTGATCTATGGCATCGAAGCCGATCTTGGTTTCACGGCACTGATCGCCGAACCAGGAATGGGCAAGACGACGCTACTGTTCTATTTGCTGGAGAAATTCCGAACCACAGCACGGACGGCGCTAATTTTTCAGACACAGTGTACGCGGGTCGAACTGCTGCGATACCTTGCCAGGGAGTTGGAAATCCCGTCGAATGACACCGATCCGGTCGTTCTAAACGAGCGAGTTCTGGAAATACTTGTCAGGGAAGCACGGGCCAGACGCCGCGTTATCGTGATTATCGACGAAGCGCAGAACCTGAGCGAGGATGCGCTGGAAAGCGTGCGACTTCTGTCCGATTTCGAGACGCCGGAGTCGAAGCTGCTGCACATCATTCTCGCTGGACAGCCGGAACTGGCGGAAAAACTTGCTCGTCCGGCGATGGCCCAGCTTTTGCAGCGTATCGCAATGCTAAACCGGCTGAGGCCCTTAAGCGTCGATCAGATCAGGGATTACATCGAGTACCGGTTGGGCGTGGCGGGATATCGCGGGCCTACGTTGTTCACAACGCAGGCGATCAGCAAGATTTCGGACATCACCGGCGGGGTGCCGCGAAAGATCAATCGAGTTTGCTTCAACGCCCTCTCGCTTGGCTGCGCGCTGCAGAAATCAATCATCGATGCGGAGATCATTGCGGAAGTCGGATCGGATCTCGATCTTGGCGAACTGCTTTACGAAAAGGGAGCGACGCCTCTAGAAGAACCCGACAACGAGCAGGAAGAATCAAGGAAGTCCGCCGCGACCGCGACCCCTCCCGGACCTGCAGGACAGAACCAGGTGGCGGCTCGGACGGGGCCTGTCACCCCAGTCACGAAAGTTGCTCCGCCGCATTCAAAGGCCGCTCTCGGGACGGCAACGCCGCAATCAGGGGTCAGGTATAGCTCGGTTGCAGTGGATGGCGTCGCCGCAAGTGCAGCGGCCGGGAGTGATGCGCAACTGAGCGGAGTCGCACGGACCAGCGGCCTGACACCTACGGTTAAGAGCGCCAAAGTCCAGTCGGCACAGGGCGTGAACGACGTACAACGCGTATCCGACAAGGCCGCAAGGAGCGCGCCTGAGGACGGCACACGGTCACTCAGCGGTCGCAGATTGCTGGCGCTTGCGGTCGCTCTCGTCACAGTCATGTTGCTCGGCGGATGGGCTCTGCGTACGTTGCCAGAACATACTCGTGCCACCCCGGCGGTTGAACAAACGCCAGAATATCCCCGCGGAGACAAATCAATCGACTTGCCGGATCCGCAGTCCCAGGCAAGACCCCTGAAGGGACAACGTCAACCAGCCCAAGATGTGTTCTCAAACTTGCGGCTGGGCGTGGCACCGGAATTGACCGGGCATGATCGCAGGCTGCCGGCGGCAGACCCAAAAGGCGCCGGTTCCGGAAGCCAACAGGTACTAAGAGAATTTGGCCCGGCGTAGTGACCGAGCGGTTGGGGTCAACGGTGACAGCATGGCCCTACGGCCCTATTTAGCGCGTGCATGATGTGTTGCGACTCGGTGGAGATCGAACGATGAGCAGGAATTTCGAGCTTTTAAGAAAGAACTACAACGACGCGATTGTTGTAGCCGAGCGGCCCAGGTCGATGGGCAAACTGCAACTTCCGCCACGGCCGCATCGGCATCAATCGGGAGCCGCCTGGACGAACGCGATCCGGCCGCTGCTTTACCATTGGCGGCTAGCGGGCGGGTTTTTCTTGCTCATTATGTCGGCAGTCGTTGCCGTCACGTTCCTGATGACTCCGTTCTACGAGCCCATGGCGAAGTTGCAGATAGATCCGCCCGGCTCTTCCGTGTTCGCGCCCGACCGGAGTGGCGGAACGATTGGCGAGTATCTCGAGACACAGGCTAACAACCTGCAGACGGACGCTCTCCTGTTGATGGTCATCCGCCAGTTGCGCCTGGATCAGAACCGCATCATGGTGCCTCATGCGTCGAACGAAAGCACTGTGGTGAATCAGGACCCGTCTGCGCCGCGAGTGACCTCAGCCGAGGATAAAGCACTTCGATATTTTCGTGACCGCTTGAAAGTACGCCGTGATACGAGCAGCCGCATCATCATGGTCAGCTTTTCCAGCCCTGATCCGGAGCTTTCGGCCAGAGTGGTGAACACGCTCGTCAACACTTACATCCAGAAGACCTACGAAATGCGACGAGCGGCGATCACTGAATCGACCGCTTGGCTATCGAAGCAGTTGGACGACATCAGGGGAAAGATGATCTCGTCCAACCAGGCATTAGCTGAATTCCAAAAGACGACAGGCATCGTAGACGTTGACGACAACACGAATAGCTACGCCGAGCAGATGACCGACTTGAGCAAGCAGTTGGTGCAGGTCTCAGCCGAGCGCATGCAACTCCAGTCCTACCTGAACAAAGTTAACGACGGTAACGCCGATTCCCTCCCGCAGATCAGATCGAGCCCAGTAGTGCAAGCGCTCACACAGAAGCTGGCGGAAACGAAGTCCGAGTTGGCGATGACCACGGTCATCTACGGAAAGAACCACCCGAACGTAGCCAAACTCCAGAACCAGCAGGAGGAGTTACAGAGGCAACTCGCGGCACAGCGGCAGGCAATCGTTGATGAGTTGAGAACGACTCATGCCGCGACGGTCTCGCGTGAGCGAATGATGTCGGGTGCCATGAGGGGCACTACGAAGGAGATGACCCAGCTTGCGCAATACAACACCCTGAAGAAGGAAGCGCAGGCGAATCGGGAACTCTACAACAGCCTCTACTCGAAGGTGAAAGAGGCAGCAATCTCCGCTTCGTCGCCCTCGAACGATCTGAACGTGGTTGATGCGGCAAGAGTGCTAACTGCACCAACGACGCCGAAAATTCCACTAAATCTGGCGGCCGGTTTCCTTTTCGCGCTGCTTGGAGGCGTGGTGGCTGCGTTCCTTTATGATCGCGTCGATTCTCGTATCCGCACACCGGAAGAGATCCGCAATCATATCGGAGCGGCGAACGTATCCATATTGCCGGCGATTGAACAGCGGACTGGTGGCGTTCTGAAGTTCACGCAGAATCTGCTTCCCGGACACCAGGCACCGCCGCAAGTATTCATGCTGCAGGAATCGTCGACGCCGGAAGCTGAAGCTCTGCGAGGGTTGGCGACGTCGGTGCTGTTGTCCGCCGGCGGGCGTCCACCACAAGTATTGCTTGTCGCATCTTCTTTCCCCGGAGAAGGAAAGACTACGATTGCGGCGAACCTCGCGGTTGTCCTGGCTGAGCGAGGGCCGACATGCATCGTCGATGCAGATCTGCGAAGGCCCAGAATTGCGGCTATGTACGGGGTGCCGCCCACAGGAGGTCTGCGGGAGGCGCTGTCTGGTTCCGCCACGACCGACGAGTTCCTGGTTCCACTGGAAGGGATGCCTAACCTGGTCATCCTTCCGTCGGGACAAGCCCTGGATACTCCCGGAGCTCTGATTTCGTCCGAGGCGATGCGGAATCTGATCATTGAACTGCGCGAGAAGTTCGAGTTCGTGGTCCTCGATTCGCCTCCGATTCTGCCTTACGCCGATGGGCGGATACTCGCGACTCATGCGGACGGCGTGATCTTCGTCGGGCGGTCGGGAGTCACGACCCCGGATGCCATGAACAGAGCGATGGAGTTGCTCGCTACGTCGCAAAGCGCGCCGGTGCTGGAAGTTGTGCTGAACGGCACGCGAACGTCCGGAAGTCCCCAGTATTACCAGTACCGATATCGGTAAGGCATGTCGGCTAGATCACGCTAATGTCGGGTCAACCGGCAAAGGGGAACGCCTCGTCCACGATTCGGTCCGACCCTATGCGAGGTGCAACGCAGGAGCCATTAGTTATGAACGAATCGATCGCTCTGCATCCGGCTGTGCAGCCGGCCGACGGTGTGCCGTGGATTGGAGACAATCCGCGTAGCGCACGTCGCGTGCTCCTGATTGCCTATCACTATCCTCCGTCTCGGGAGTCGGGAGCGCTGCGGCCTCGCGGTCTGGCCAAATACCTCGCGGAGTTCGGGTGGGACGTTACCGTCCTTACAGCCAGTATGCCTGGCACACGACCCGGGAACGTGATTCAAACGGATTCTTCAGACGCAGTGGCCGATTGGAAGAGGCGCCTGCGACTGCGTCCGGACCGCGGATTAAAAGATCAACTGCAATCGAGGACGTCGGGATCAACGCAGAGGGCGGCGACGACGCTGATTAATGAACACCTCGTGGATCTTGGGCGATGGCTGCTGACTTACCCGGATCCGAGGAAGGGATGGGAGCGATTTGCAGTTGCGGCCGCTGAGCGGCTGCGGGGGCAGGGCATCGAAGCGATCATTTCGACGGCGCCACCGTTGGTGTGCCACATGATCGCGGGTAAGGCAAAGCAGTTTCTAGGTTGTCCGTGGATCGCCGATTACCGCGATCTGTGGAACACGGACCCGCTCACGCTTGAGGATCGCAGCGGAGTTGTTGGAGCCATACAGAGGCGCACCGAGAAGCGAATCCTCGCTTCGTGTGACGCGCTTGTGACCGTCTCGGAACCTTGGGCGCATCGGTTGAGGTTGCGCTATCCGGGGAAAAAGGCTCATGCCATCACGAACGGATTCGATCCCGACGAAATGGCGCCGGCGGATCACTCGCTTACATCGAAATTTTCGATCACCCACGCGGGAATCCTGTACCTGGGGAAGAGAGATCCGACACCGCTACTCCAGGCACTGCGGGACTTAATCAACGCGGGACAGATGGATGCGTCTGACCTCCTGTTGCGGTTCTATGGGGAACCGGAGCCTTTTCTTTCACCGCTCATCCGAAAATTCGGCCTGGAGCGGGTCACGGAGATGCGCGCGGTACCCAGGGGAGAGGTGCTGGAACGACAGCGGGAATCGCAATTGCTGCTGGTTCTGAACTGGTCGGGACCTACAGAAAACGGAGGACACACGGGCAAGGTATTCGAGTACCTCGCAGCAAGCAGGCCGATTCTGGCCTGCGGCGGAGCGCCTGGTGTGCTGCGAGACCTGCTCCAGGAGACGAATACTGGAGTGCATGTGTTGTCGCAGGATCAGATGCGACAGGTCTTGCTCGACGCGTATCGCGAGTACAAGCGACACGGAAGAGTGCTCTATCGCGGAAACGACAACGCCATAGAGCGATACTCTCATCGCAACATGGCGCAGAAGTTTGCGGGTTTGTTGGAAGAAGTCGCGCCGCGGCAGGTGTCGCTGCGGAGCACTGAATCGGTACAGAGCGGATGTTGAGCCTAAGACGCACAATCTCGGTCAGTGTCGTTTGGCGCGGCGCAGCGCTGCTGATGCTGTTTCCTACCGCCGCCTTTCTCGGCTGGGCGATTGCGCATGAGTTTTGGCTCGTGGCCGCGGCGGTTCTGTTTGTGCCGTTTTTCTTCGTATGGCCGGTGGAGATAGCGCTTGGAATGTTCGCGTTTCTGGTGCCCTTTGAGGCCGTCGCTATGTTCTCGGGGAGCGCGACACTGCCATTCCTCGCTGGAGCCATTGCCGGAGCGGGATTGCTCGCCGTGGGCTTCATCGACCACAGGTTCGAGAAACCTCCAAGGGCCGCCATATGGTGGACGCTGTTCGTAGCTCTGGCAGTCGCTTCTTATCTTTGGGCGTATAACCCTCCGAGCGTTTATGGTGCCCTGCCAACTCTGCTGGGGCTGTTTCTTGTTTACCTGGCTGCGGTTTCGATAAGGATTTCACCAAAGGAGTTGTCCTGGGTCACGACGTTGGCTATAGCCGGTGGGGTGCTCGCCAGCATAATGTCGGCTAGCGCGTTCTACCAGGGCCAGACGTTTACGCGTGCTGCGCGAAGCACGATCATGCAGGACGGCAGGGAGTCAGATCCAAATTATTATGCTGCCGCGTTGCTGCTGCCCCTTGCGCTTGCAGTCGGAGACTTTCTTTCAGCGAAGGGCGTATTTCGTAGAGTAGCGATGGCGGCAGGTGCCGGCGTGATTACGATCGCGATACTGCTCACCATGTCCCGTGGAGCGCTGCTAGCGGTGATCGTGATGATCATCGTCTACTCGATTCGGTATCGGCTGACTTGGAAAATCGTCGCGCCGATCGCGATCCTCGCCGGCGGTCTCGCGATTGTGCCGGACCTGTTTTTCTCGCGATTGGGAGAGGCAGCCGAGAGCGGTGGTGCCGGACGACTCGATATCTGGATTGCAGGGCTGAATGCGCTGAAGCACTACGCGTTCTTCGGCGGGGGATTCAACAACTTCCCAAGCGTGTACGCGATGTTTTCCGGTTATGCCCCGACGTTCCGCGGCTATGACCGGGACGCTCACAACATGTACCTGGCTCTGGCAGTCGAGTTGGGAATACCCGGACTGGTCTGTCTGGGCATGGCTCTGTATACGCAGTTTCGGGAGGCATGGCCGCCCAAGATAAAAGAACAAGCAATAAAGCTCATGGCAGTACCCGCGGAAGCGGGGTGCTGCGCAGTGCTGGCGGCTTCGTTCTTTCTGAACCCGATCATGCGCAAGTCGCTGTGGCTTGCGCTAATCATGTTTGCTCTGAGCATCAAAGCGCGGCAGTCGCAGGAAGCGAAACTGAAGGACAGGGAAGAACCAGAGGACGACGTCCGCGCAACACTGGCCGACGAAGAAGGGCGAGTAACGAGAGCGGCCCTTGCCGTCGGACCATTTTCGAAGTAATAGGGCCACGTGGTAACCGGTCAGCACATACGGAGTGGCAATCTCGATGGGACATTTCGGACAGGGTTTTTCTCATAAGGCTATGCGCAATACGGCTGTTTTAGGCATTCCGCAGCCGAACGCCGAGCCTTGTGGACTTAGAGTGGGTGTGGTGCTTGATCATCCCTCTCCGCCGCGTTGGGTGAAGCAGGCACTGGACGAGATCGTTGCATGCCCGACTTTAGAGCTTGTCGCCATCGTTACGGGCCACCCAGGAGCGACGGAAGAACTGAATTCAGTTGGCGAAGGGTCGCCTGCGTTGTTCCGGCTGTGGGCGTCGCTCGACTACATGGCGCGCCACACAGGAGATAGTGCACTCTCGCCAACCCACCTGCCAGTTCACGACTATCCGGGAACGCTGATTCAGCTCGATGGGGTAGAAGTCTCTGCCGGGGACCTCGAAAGCGTGAAGAACGCCGGCGTGGAGGTCCTTGTCGATCTTTCGCATACGCAACTAGGTTCGAAGTTGCACAGTGCTGCAGCTTATGGAGTCTTGCGATTCGGGTCGGGGGCGCGCTGCGAGCAGACAGTTTCAACGGAGTCCTGGAACCATGACGAAGCGTGTTTCGAAGTAGTTGACGAGGTGCATGCGTACGACGGACTGGGCACTCAGCGCATTCTGGGTCGCGCATCGGCCATACGGAATCCCCTGTCACTGTACCGAGTTCACGACCTGGTTGGGTGGAGGCGTCCGGCGTTCCTCGTGCGCAAGCTCCGGGAAATTGGCCAGCACGGATGGGAAGAGACCTGGTCGCAAGCCGAGTCACCCGGACAAATCGCGCGGGGAAACCGCGACACATCATCTGGAAATCTGGCAACTATGCGCGCGCTTGGCCGCACGCTGGTCGACGGGGTTACCCGCGTGATGAAGCGACAGTGCATGCACGCGCAATGGTTTATAGCCTTGCGGGAAAGCACCGAGACTCCCGGTCTAAAAGACAATGTGAATGGCTTCCACATCATTCGCCCGCCTCGCGGGCGATACTATGCAGATCCTTTTCTGATTAAGCATCGCGATAAGCACTACATCTTCTTTGAGGATTACATTCTTAAGCAGCGCAAGGGCGTGATTTCGTACATGCCTTATATCCCTGGTGTTGGCTACGGTGAAGCCAAAGTTGCGCTCGAGACCGAGTACCACTTGTCGTACCCGCTTATCTTTCACTGGCAAGGCGAGATCTTCATGATGCCGGAGACCAGCAAGGCACGCCGCATCGAAGTATTCAGGGCCGTGGAGTTTCCGGGCAAGTGGCAGCGCGAAGCCGTGCTGATCAACAACGTTGTGGCGTATGACCCTACGCTGGTCGAATACGACGGTAAGTTCTGGTTGTTCTTCTCTGGCATGGTGAGACATGGCGGGGAGAACCAAGATCTATGGCTGTACTACTCGGACACCCCGTTCGGGAAATGGCACGCCCATCCTCAAAACCCGATCGTGTCGGACGTGCGTCGTGCTCGGCCTGCGGGTTGCATCTTTATGGAGGACGGCCATCTGTATCGCCCAGGGCAGGACTGCACTCGTGTGTACGGACACGCAGTGAGTCTAAACCTCATCGAGGTTTTGACCACGACACGGTACAGCGAAAGGACGGTAGGGCGGATCGGGCCGAATTGGCTGCCGGGAAACGTGGGAACGCACACGTTTAACAGGAACGGCACCGTGCAAGTGATCGACGGGCGCGTATGGGTTCCGAGATGGGGTACACGATGATCGGTGGTCGCGACAGCAGCACGCTGCGTTGCAGGTTGGGCGGTGAAGACACCGCCGGAGGTTATATGAGTTACGTTTGTGTATCACAACGATTTCGGTTGATAGCTGTTTTGCTGGCGGTCTTCGTATTGAGCAGCGTGAGCATCGCACAGCAACCGGTAGCGCCAATCACTAAGCCTTCGGAACCGGTCATGGAACAGCAGGTCACGAACGCTCAACCGGCAGCTACCAGCACTGCCTCGGCGAACATGTCTGACCTACGCATCGGCCCTGGCGATCTGTTGGAAATCAGCGTGTTCGGCGCACCGGAGTCATTGAAGCAGGTCCGCGTCAGCTCAGAGGGAAGTGTGACGTATCCGTTCGCGGGTACCCTGAAGCTCGCGGATATGACTGTGCGCCAGGCTGAGGAAGCTCTGGCGAAGACGCTGCAGGATGGTGGGTACTACAACAATCCGACGGTGTCGATTCTCGTAAAGGAGTTCGCGACGCAGGGAGTATCCGTGCTCGGAGAAGTGCAGAAGCCGGGCATTTATCCGATGATGGGGCCCCGGCAGGTGCTTGACGCCATCTCGGCTGCTGGTGGTTTGACGCCGAAAGCCGGACGAACCGTCACTGTCACGCATCGCAGCCGTCCGAACCAGCCCCAAACTGTACCGCTGGACGACGACTCGAAGAACAACATAGCGGTCTATCCCGGCGATACCGTAAGAGTTTCTAAAGCGGGCATCGTTTACGTGGTCGGAAATGTGAAGCAGCCGGGCGGCTTTGTAATGGATAACCAGGACCTGTCGGTGCTGCAGGCTGTGGCGCTGGCACAGGGCGTCATGCCCGATTCTTCGCTGAACAGTTCGAAGCTGATTCGCAAGACTCCAGACGGTCAACAGCAAGAGATCCCGATAAAGCTGAAGGATGTACTGAGCTCGAAGGCTCCAGACGTGGCACTCAAGGCTGACGACATTCTGTTCATTCCGTCGAATCCTGCTGCTTCGGCGGGCAAGCGCGGACTCCAGGCCGCGCTACAGGTGATCACCGGCATCGCTATTTACGGAGGACGCCGCTAGCAACGCGCGAGCTTACGCACGGCTGGTTCGTGATGCAACCCGGATGAGCAGCAGCTCGAACAACTCGGAGCCGATTTCGGTATGTCACATCGCTTCAGGCGAGCGATGGGCGGGAGCCGAAGCTCAGGTTGCAACTTTGGTTCGAGCTCTAGCCAGACGCTCTGACATACAAGTTTGTGCGCTGCTAATGCATGAAGGACGTCTGGCAGAGGAGATCAGAGACGCCGGCGTGGAATTCGCGGTATTCGACCGCAGGGAGCATTCTTTTGTTCGCACGTACAAGAACGCACGCGAATTCCTAAAGGGCAGGGGCGTGCAGATCTTGCACTCGCACCGCTACAAGGAGAATCTGCTCGCGCTTATGCTACGCGAGCCCGTGAAAGCGCGCTTTCTCATACGTACGCAGCACGGCAATCCTGAACCGCGCACCCTGAAGGGACGACTCGTTTATGCGCTCGACCGTGTTACGGGCCGTTGCGTCGATAGGGTAGTGTCGGTCAGCTCACAGTTGAACGACTACTTGCTTAGCTATCTCCAGCCATCTCAGGTAGAGACGGTACACAACGGGATCGACCTGCGCTCGGTGTGCTCATCTTTGAATGTCGCCGAGGCTCGCCGCCGCCTGGGCATTCGTCCTGACGTTCCAGTGATCGGAATTGTTGCCAGGCTTGATCCGATCAAACGTCACGATATTTTCCTGAGAACCGCGAAGGAAGTTGTCAGCGAGATTCCTGAAGCGGTCTTCGCAATTGCCGGGGGCGGAAACCAAGAGCCCGCACTCAGGACATTGGCCGAATCGATTGGTATCGCGCAGCAGGTGAGGTTCTTGGGGCACCAGTCAAACGCGTACGACATCTTGCGTGCCATGGACATTCACTTGATTACTTCGGACAACGAGGGCTTGCCGATGGCTGTGCTGGAAGCGATGGCCTTGGGCACGGTTGTCGTGTCACGTAAGGTGGGTGGAATACCGGAAGTAATCAATGATGAAGTCGAGGGTGTGCTGGTCGATTCCGCTGATCCCCGCCAATTGGCTTCGGCGTGTGTTCGCGTACTGCGCGATGGTGATATGCGTACGAGGCTCGCGAGTTCTGCACGCGACAGGGTGTCTCGATGCTATTCGGCAGAGGCGAATGCAGAAGCAATTGTTCGGCTTTACCGGACGCTGCTGACGGGCAGGAGTGATGCTGCAACGCAACCTGAGCCGCTGGTTGTCGCGGATGGCCGATGACATGCACATGATCGCGATTTACAGCGAACGAGAGCACATTGTACGTGGTGAGCGTAAGCGCTCTGTGGTGATGGTGGACCCGTCGTGCTACTCGTTGCCATACGACTATTCCTTGTGCCAGGCGCTAGCGAGCCAGGGCTGGAGCGTTGCGCTGGAGCGCAGCAGGTTTCTCTACGGAGACTTTCGTCTCGCTTGTGATGTCGAAGTTCGCGAACGCTTCTACCGTGTTGCCCATCAATTCTCCGGTTCGCGCGGCATGATCTGGAAGTGCTTGAAAGGCGTCGAACACGTTTCCGGAACCATGGACTTGCTGAGGCGTGCAAGAAAAGAACGGCCCGACATCATTCACTATCAGTGGCTAACTGCGCCAGCGGTGGAGGCACGCTTTTTTGAACACCTGTCACGAATAGCGCCGCTTGTTCTCACCTTGCACAACACTACTCTGTTCCATGGGAAACCGTGTACCCGGTTCCAGGGACTCGGATTTCGTTCAGTGTTTAAGCACCTGGACGCCGTCATCGTCCATTCCGAGTACAGCAAGCGGCGCATTGTTGAGGAGAACTGGATCACGCCAGAAAATGTGCACGTGATCCCGCATGGCGTACTGGATCTGTACGCGCGCAGTCAGCAGGAACAGCAACTCACTGCCTCAGGCAACGTGATTCTGTTTTTCGGCGCCATCGCTGAATACAAGGGGCTCGACGTGCTGTTAAGGGCCTTTGCCAAGATGCCGGATGAGGTTCGCGATGGGAGCCGCATTGTGGTTGCTGGCCGCCCCAACATGAACATGGAGCCTATCTTCGAACTGGCCCGGGAACTTGGTATCGAGTCCAGAATCGAATGGCGATTGCGGTTTCTACAGGACGATGAGGTGCTTGAGGTGTTCAGGATGGCGACTGTCGTCGCGCTTCCGTACCGCGAGATCGATCAGAGTGGTGTGCTTCTGACAGCGATTGGGTTCGACAAACCCGTGGTTGCAACGCGCATTGGCGGAATCGCCGAGACTATCGAACATGGCAAACACGGAATGCTGGTGGAACCGGGAAACGCCGATGGCTTCGCTCAGTCCTTCTGCTCGGTGCTTGAAGATACGACTCGCAGAGAGAGTATGCAGCAGGAAATCCGACAACTTCGCGTGAACCAGCTTTCGTGGGAGAGCATTGGAAGACGAACCATCGGGCTTTACGAATCGCTGATCGCTCGACGCTCAACGACTAAACCTGCCAAGGCCCCTGTCGTAGCTGCTGTGTAGGTTTGAAACGGCAGTTCGGAAAGTGGACAACATGGGCGTACCGGCAACAAGAACAGAATCTGCTGCTCATGCGACCCGGAGAATCGGTGAGTCGCGGGTGCGCTTCGCGCTGGTAATGGTTCCGTTCGCGCTGTTCACCGCACTTGTGCTCTGGGTGTGGATGCCACTGCTGGTCCACTACCGCGTGCCGAATTTAAAGCTGCCTCAGGAAGCAGTACAGGCTGCGCGGCTGTCTCCTGCGCAGGATACATTTGAACAACTGCGCGAACTGCATGCGGAATCGCCGGAGTTCGATAGCGATACGGATGCCGTTCCCGCGGCCAACGCGCTGCTGGGTGGAGAAGCCCGACTGCCGAATGGTCGCATTTTGCCGCTCGCAGTGGCGCTGTCACCAGGCGATCTGGCGAAAACGCCTTTTTCATCACAGTTGCCGCTTGCTTCGCTGGCGCCGGTCGAACTGTTGCTACAGGCCTATCGCGCGACCGGCAATAGAAGCTATTTCTTGCGCGCGAGGGACATCGTCCTAGCCTCCGATGACTGGGATCGCCGGGCCCGGATGCCAGTCTCGCTGTGGTGGAACGATCATGCGATCGCTGCCCGAGTCCAAGTGCTTACCGATTTCTGGGGCGTCTATCGGAGAGACTCGTCGTACAGCGAAGAGGAAGCGCGAAGAGTACTGGAGTTTCTGGCGCGTTCCGGAACCAGATTGAGTGAAGACCGCTTCTTCACGGTGAGAACCAATCATGGCGTCATGCAGAACATTGCGCTGCTGCAATTGGCGTCGGCTTTTCCGTCGTTACCAGACGCGCCGAAGTACCGTGAAGTGGCCCTCCGGAGGCTTGATCGGCAGTTTGCGTTCTATATCAGCGATGAGGGCGTGATTCTCGAGCATTCGGCGTTTTACCAGCGCTTCGGTTTGCGACTTATCGCGGTGATAGAGCGCCTGCTTGCGATGTCGCATGAGGCCGTGCCCTCGACCTGGCGCACGAAGTTCGAAAAGGCACGAATGTTCTACCGGCAGATTCAACGTCCGGACGGCACACTGCCGCAGTTCGGCGACACCTACTCGAGACCAGAGAAGCGAGCGGGAAACTTGTTGGAGGACACTGGTGGCGCGAGCATGTCAGGCGAGAGGCCGGCACGAAGTTGGGCGTTATATCCGCTGGCGGGGTATTCGGTTTCGTGGGGCGGATTGCAGCATTGGCCTGATGAGAAGCGGTTGTCGCAGTCGGTTGTGACGTGGTCGAACTTCCCGACCAGATCGCACAAACACGCGGATGACATGAGCTTCCTACTCTGGGCTGGTGGGCAGACATGGATTACCAATGTGGGTTACTGGCCTTACGGAGCCACAGGGCGAGGCGAGTCGGAGTCGTGGACGGGTTCGAATGCACCGCATGTTGAGAATGAAGCGGCGCCGGCAAGGCTGGCTCCGCGTCTGGTCGGCGTTGCTTCAGTAAAGGGCGCAACCTTTATAGACCTGGAGAGAACGGCACCGGGCGGGGTGGTGATTCGAAGGCAAGTGGTAGAAGTTCAACCGCGGCTTTGGGTTGTCGTGGATTCCACTTCGGGCAAATCTGAGAAGCAAGTCGTTACCGTTTGGAACACGGCCCACGACGTTCCAGTGTCGATGGGGGCCAACGGCTGTTACGAATTGGAGACCTCGACGACATTATTGATGGAGCAGTGCGTGATCGCAGGTTCCGCCATCACCGCTGATGTTCTAAAAGGGAGCATGAAGCCGTTTGTGGGGTGGCAAGTTGTGGATCATTCGCCGCGACCGGCTAATGCGATCATGGTGAAGCAGCCTACAGGATCGTGGACGCTGACGGCCTTCAGGTGGGCACAAAGCAACGCGAGGGAAACGACGCCAGCGATGATGCAGAAGTGGGGCGGGCCTGAGGATTGGACAGCCCAGCTTCCCGGTGGCTACAAGTTGACACGTAAAGGCGGACTGATTCGATGGTCGGTCGGTGATACCAAGGCCGTAAGCGACATGGGGGTAGAACCGGCCCCACAGGGCACTGCTGATCGCATCGCTCAAGTGCATCGGGCTTATCTTTCGGCGGAACACGAGTATCCGGAATTCGATTCATCGATCGCGACGCGGAAGAAGATCACACTTTTGCTGGCTGCCCTGTTGCTGGTGTCTGTTGCGACATCTCTGATCGTAAGATTTCTTCTGCCGAGCTGGTATCTCCGATACAGCGTTGTCCTGGCTCTGTGCTGGGCGGGCGCCCTGGTTGTACTGGCGTTCCGGTTCCCGACGATTTTTGTGGCGTGATCCCCTGTGTTTACACGCAAACCCCGCACTGCTGGTTGCGGTATGACTTACGCCGTGGAGCGTGTGCTCTTAATCCGGTTGTATAACGCCTGAAAGCGGCTCCTGTGCAGCAGGAAGATCGACCCCACATACGCCAGACCGCCGACTGCGACTTGCAGCGCAAGCGCGGCCGCAGGCGGCAAGGAGTAAGAACTCAGGACCGCTTTCATGGATAGCACGACAGCCGACATGGTAACGATTCCCGTGAACGCTGCGCGGAGGGAGTTGCAGTACTCACCCACGGTGAGATCCAGCTTCTGAAATGTACGACGGTACACGAAGAGTATGGGGATCGGGTGCGCCACCATCCAAGCGGCTGCGATTCCCACCGTACCCCAGCGACTGCCGATGAGAAATGCGATCGGAAAGAGAATGGCACTGACGATGCCGCTCCTCATGTTGAAACGCGCTTCGCCGGTGACATTCAAGATGGGACTCAACAATGGCGTAATGGCCCGCACAGACGCGTAGATTGCGAGAAGTTGCAGGGGCGGGACGATCGGTAGCCATTTCGTCCCGAGAATCGCAAGGACGAAGTCATGGGCAACCAGCGCCAGTCCGGTCGTGAGCGGAAACGTGACGAGGGATAGGCCTTCCGTGAGGTTCAACAGATACCGGCGAAGCTCGGCCCTGTCTTTCTGTACGGCGGAAAAGAACCCGGGAGTGACGCTGCTGATCAGATTCGACACGCTCTGAAGCGGAATATTTGCAAGCGTCCAGGCCATGGTGTAGTTGCCCAATGGAACTGCTCCGAGCATGCGACCGGCGACGGCGAAATCGGAATTGGAGTAGATGTACCAGCTCAGCCTCGAGCCCAGGATGTGGCGACTAAAAGTCAGGGCATTGCGCAATGACGCGTACCGGGGAAACCGGAAGCCCTTTCGGCAGAGCCTCAGGATTAGGAACAGGCTGACGAGGGAACTCAGAATACCGCCGAGTACGAGCGTCCAATATCGGAACCCCGCTAACGCGAACCCGACGGTGCTGACGGCCAGTACGATTGCTCGAGCGCCATCGATTACCGATACCTCTTTGAAGCGCAGATCCCGTTCAAGAATCGATCCAGGAACAGCCTTAAAAGCCGTGAGGATGAACGCTACGCTCATCGTCATGACGACGGGCGGCAGCAGGGGGGCGCGAAAGAACCAGGCCAATGGGTAGGCGGCCACCAGGGACACAGCGAAGCTGGCAAGTCCCAACAGAAGGCTGAAGCTGTTTAATTGCTCGAGTTGTTCTTCGGTCAGGTCACGCAATGTAACGACTGCCGCCCCCACGCCGAACTCGCTGACCAAAGTGACGAATCCGAGGTACACCGTGGCCATAGCGACAAGGCCGTAGTCGGAAGGAGTGAGGAGGCGTGCGACGATCAGAGCGGAAGCCCAGGAGAGAAACTGGGTCAGGTACTTGACTCCGCCGGACCAGGCGATTCCGTGCATCAAGCGCCTGTCCAAATGGGCTCGCTGCGACTCGGGTGCGGCAACACCTGGTGCGGACGCGTGTACGTCTTTTCCGGCTGCGACGGAATCATCGGCCGCCCCTTTCGGGCTCAAGTCAGCACCTTTTTCCTGCATACCCAATCACCTGCAAACCTGATTCCTGAGTGAGATGCATGGGACTGCGCGGCATTCTCTGGGCGGAATGGCTGAATACAAGCCCTCTGCTCAGCATTCGCTCTGGCTTGATTTTTCGGCGAAACAAAAGCCAGACGCGCAAGTGTGCAACAGAATTCACTTTAGTGCACTAAAAGAGATTGCAAGGGTTCTTAATCACATTTGGGCGGGCCGTGCCTCTAGCGAGGAAAGGCTTTGTGAAGTCTTTTGCGTTTGGTGGGAGGTTGCCCGAAACCGACGTGCGCCCTTGGAGGTATGCGCCTCCCCAAAAGGCGAAAAAGTTTGCATTCACTCGCACAATCGATTGTCCCCGAATTGCACATTTCAGTTCTCGTCCTCCCTGTGGGCTAAGGCCGCAGCCTTAGCTTTGACACGACAGAACTCCCACCCAGAGAACAAGTTGTGAGTTCCTGACCGGTACTGGATCGCCCACCAGCAATCAGCCCTGGAAGTTGGCACCCATCATCGGCCCCCAAGGGCACGTATTTGCATATTTCAGAGTGCCTGGGCAGAGCTGGTCTGCCGGCGCGGAATCACTCGTACCGCGGTAGAGCTGCTTCCGTTTTCAGCTTCCGGTGCACAGCGATCCCTCAAGACTTCGTAGGAGCGGAAAACATGAGAAATGTAGTGACAGGTATAACGACGCTAGCGCTAGTGGTTTGCGTGGGGTTGACCGCATGCGGCGGCGGCGGAAGCAGTACTCCACCTCCAGTTACAACTCCGACACTTAGCCAGGTTACCGTGGCCACGACGACCGCCACAGTTGCTGCCGGGCGTACGGCTCAGTATCAAGCTACGGGAAAGTACACAGACGGCAGCTCCAAGGACCTGACCGCTACGGCGACGTGGAAGTCTTCCGACACCACGATCGCAACCGTTGCGGCGGGACTTGTAACCACTCTCAAGGCTGGCACGGTGACGATCACTGCGACCTCGGGCACAGTCTCCGGCAATTCCAACCTGACGGTCAATCCGGCGGAAGTTACGGCCATTGCTGTGAGTCCCGCGAATACGTCAGTGAAAGTTGGGTTGACCAAGCAGTTCGCAGCAACGGCAACGTACACAGATAAGTCAACCAAAGATGTGACGTCATCGGTAAACTGGACCTCCTCTGACCCGCTGATTGTTAGCATTTCTGAGGCGGGACTGGCCACTGGCTTGGGGACTGGGAACGTGACGATCACGGCTGCGTCCGGAACTATAACAGATCACACCGGCCTGGCAGTCGACCCCGCCGTGCTGACCGCGATCAGGCTGAGCGCGAGTTCCACGACCGTTCCGCTCGGAGCGAGCCAGCAGATCGTAGCGACCGGCTCATTTGACAACGAGACGACGGCTCCAATTACTGATGCCACATGGGTTTCGTCAAACCCAGACGTTATTTCGGTCGATGAACACGGTGTGGCCACGGCCAAGACTTCGTCAGGTTCGGCAGAAATCACCGCGACCAGCGGTAGCGTCGTCTCAGCGAAACTCGTCCTGACCGCGGACAATGCTGCTCCGAAATCCGTGTTCTTATACCCGTCGGATCCGACGATTGCAGTCTTCCAATGGCTTAAGCCTTATGTCTATCTGGTTTACACCGACGACTCCGTTCAGGACGTCACGCCGCACGCGCTGCTGAGCGTGGAGAATACGAGCGTGGCGAACCTCACGAGTTCACACGCAGGAACGATCACCGGCACTACGGAAGGCGCGACGAAGCTCAATGCAAGCTACGAAGGCTTGACCACATCCACGAACATAACCGTAAGCGGACGGTTGTCTAGCATCGCCATCGCCCCGGATAGCGCGACGATCCACCAAGGCGGCGAGGTACTGTTTACCGCAACAGGTATCTTCACTACGGGAACTACTCAGAGTCCGCTGAGATTCGTGTACTGGAGTTCAGGCGATCCGGCCATTGCTAGCTTCACTCCAGGACAGGGCGGCTTAGTGAACGGCTTAAGTGCCGGGACGGTCACCATCAAAGGTGCGGACCACAACCCGGGGACGATCTTTGATAACGCGGACGTGACGGTTGATTCTTTCTCGCTGCAAAGCTTCAGCCTGAACGAATCGACGCTGAACATGGCGGTTAACGTGACGTACCCGTTGGTGGCCACCGGAAGCTTCAGCGACGGTTCCACGACAGAAACACAGGTTCTGAAGAATGTGACGTGGGAGTCCAGCGACAAGACGGTTGCTACGGTTAACTCCGACGGACTGGTCCGGTCTCTTGCGCCAGGCACCGCAACCATTACCGCAACCCTGCCAGGCGGGTCACAGCAGACCGTTACGGTGAACGTGGCACACGGAACAATGGACCGCCTTGAATTGACTCCAACGACAGGGTCGCTGAAGCCGGGCGAGTCGGTTCAGTTGACCGGCACGGTCTACCTGACGGATGGCCGACAGTACAACGTGAATCCGGTATCGATCTGGTACTCGTCTGACGTGGATGTCGCTCTGGTTGACGCTACCGGAAAAGTGACCGCATTGAACCCGGGCACGGCCACGATCAGGATGCACTTCGGCAGGGATGTAACGGCAACTATCACCGTTGCACCGTAACGCAAATATGCGCCGCTTCGTTTCTTGCAGGCTGGTGGATATTCCCACCAGCCTTTTTTTTGCGATCGGTCTACGTCCAGATTGAAAACTACCTACAGGAAATCCGTCTTGTTGGCGAGGTTCAACGTAGGTACGGCGCTCTAGATCTTCTGCCGACACTTACCTATTCGCCTCGGTGCTTTGACCGTAGGGAAACATACGCGTTGAGGTTCACGATCGAGTAGGGCTAAAACTCGAACATTTTCAAGCCCATTCCCGATTCAGTTTAGCGGCACGCGCACGCACACTCGACGTAGCGATAACTATCCCTGGAGTGTTGCATGAGAAAAGCGCTATTGCTTGCTGGCGCGTGCTTGATGATTCTGATGAACGGCGCCCTGGCGCAGGTGCCCCAAAGCCAGCATGTATTCGTTGTGGTCGAAGAAGGAAACGGTTATGAAAGCGTGATTAACAGTGCGTCTATGCCCTACTTGAATCAACTGGCGTCACAGTATGGGCTCGCGACGCAGTATTACGCGAACACTGGTTCGTCGATCGGCAACAACTTCGTGATGACGACAGGTGAGGTCATCACGACCAATGAGAAACTCGAGGGCACCGTCTCGCACGACAACATCATTCGTCATCTGTTGCAGAGCGGAAAGACCTGGAAGTCATATGCCGAAAGCCTGCCCTACGCGGGCTATACGGGTCCAGACAAGTATCCATATCTACGGAGCAGTAATCCTTTCGCTTTCTTCACGGATGTAGCGAACAGCAGCGAAAAGCTGAACTTGGTGCCTTTCACGCAGCTCCAGGCAGATCTTGCGAACGTTGCGCTGCCGAACTTATCGTTCATCATTCCAAATGCGACGAATAACATGCGGGACTGCCCATCGGGCATGACGACCTGCACCTATGCGCAGAAGCAGCAGAATGCAGATAACTGGCTGAAGCGAAATATTGCTCCACTACTGGCAAGCAAGACCTTCCAGGAAGGTGGAGTCTTGTTCATAGTTTTCAACCGTGGCGCCGCAGGTGATACGCGCAATGGCGGAGGCAAAACGGCGGCTCTTGTGATTAGCCCGTCTGCAAAGAAGGGATACAAGTCCACAGCCCTGTATCACCACAAGAACCTGCTGAAGACCGTGATGCGGACCCTCGGGGTGAACACGTTCCCGGCAATAGTCTCGACGACCGCAACCATGCAGGACTTCTTCGAGGCCGAAACAAGTACTACGTCACGTACGGCGACTTCGAGCACGACGACCAGCACTGGTTTCACGACAGCACTAACAACTTCTACCGGTAGTGTCTCGGTCACAACGCCGGCGAACGGAGCCACGGTTAGTTCACCGGTTCGAGTTGTCGCTTCGGCGACAAGTTCGTATCCGATTACCGCGATGCGAATCTATGTGGACGGCGTCAGCAAGTACTCGGTAAATGCTGCTCGGATTGACACATCCGTCAGTCTCGCGAACGGTTATCACACGCTCACGGTGCAGGCTTGGAACTCGCAGGGTGAGGTCTTCAAGAACACGCGCACGATCAATGTTTCAGGTTCAACGTCCTCGACCAGTTCGGGATATCACCTGTACGTGTCTACTTCCGGCAACGACCTCAACCCTGGAACTTCGACCCGTCCATTCCGGACGATTCAGCGGGGCGTAAACGCGGCCGTTCCTGGCACGACGGTACACGTTGCTCCGGGCATCTACCAGGAGCGCGTGAATATTACAAAGAGCGGCACGTCGACTGCCCGCATCGTACTCAAGTCAGACACGAAGTGGGGCGCGAAGGTTCCGACGACCTCGTCACAGGGCTACTACCACATTGGCGTCAATGCCAATTACGTCGATGTGGTGGGCTTCGATGTGTATGGTGCCAACACTTCCACGGCGGGAATCGGCATTGATGTCTTCGGAAGCTACAACCGTGTGATCGGCAACCGCGTCCGCGATCTGATCACGTCTGATTGTTCCGGTAGGGGCGGTCTGGTCGGCATCACAGTGCCGTGGACTGGTCAGACAGTCGCGAAGCGCAAGTACAACGAGATCACGGGCAACGTTGTGTACAACGTCCGTTGCACGACCTTCCCGGGGCCGAAAGCGGGTGCCTGTATCTATATCGCTGACCAGCACAACACGGTCAACAACAACCTGGTGTACACCTGCGGCAGTTATGGAATCGAGTCCAATCACCTGACCGGTTGGAACAAGATCATCAACAACACGGTGGCGAACGTTCCGAATGGATACGGGAGCGCCGGGATCATGATGTCAGCAGGTGGGGATTCTACTTACAAGGTGCTTAGCGATTACAACATTGTCGCGAACAATATCGTGATCGACAGCAACCAAGGTATCGTCGCGTATTACGGTATGAACGGTACGCTTGGAACGCACAACGTCTGGTCCAACAACCTGACGTGGAACAATAAAGTAAACAAGTATTGCAAGAGCGGCGGTTATTGCCCGCCGGATACGAATGGCCTGCACGTCAACCCGATGTTCGTGTACAAGAGCTATTCGGGTTCTGGTAACTTCAAGCTGCAGTCTTCATCTCCGGCACTCAACAAAGCTACCAGGACGTATGCACCTACTTTCGACATAGAAGGTGTTGGGCGTCCGAAGGGTGTTGGGCCCGACATCGGCAGCTACGAATCCTACTAGACACTGAAGAAATCGCACGCGTTTCGGCGCTGGCTTTTCGACCCCGCCCATCTCGGGCGGGGTTCTTTTTATAGCGCGGCATTTCTCGTGGCGCTGGGCTGTGCGGACGGTACATACGATAAATCGCCGGGAGGGAACGTGCGTTTTACTTCTCTTCACGCACGGAGGCCATATTTGTTGGGGTTGCCTCGGTCGGGGTTGGCGGCTTGAAGCTGTGTAGCTCGTGTGTCACTGGGTCGTACTGCCCGGCTAGTTCATTGATTTTAGTGTTCCAGAGGGGCACGTTTATGAAGTGAGCGGCGCGGGCGATCATCTGAGTGGCGACTGGTGTGGTCAAAAAGACAAAAGCTATGACTGCGAAAGCGCGGCTGGTCACCGCCAGACTATCGCCAAAATGAAGTGCGACCGCTCCCAGAATGGCGGCGATACCGAGAGTTGACGCCTTAGACGTGGCCTGCATGCGAGTGAACAGATCCGGCATGCGTGCTACTCCCACAGCCCCCAACAGCATGAAGAGTGCGCCAATCACGAGAAAAATCGCGACCAGTACCTCAGTCATGTTTAGCTCGCTTCCGGAACGTCATGATCTCCAAAAAATGAGCAAATCCTACCGTCGCCAGAAAGCTGAGAAGGGCAACGATGATGGCAGCATCGAGATAAACCGGCTCATTAGCGAGAATGGTATAGGCACCAATTATTCCGATCGCGAGGATGGAAATGAGGTCCAGCGCGACCACTCGATCGGGCAGGTTCGGTCCGCGTAAGAGCCGCACCACGGCAAGGAACATTGCCAGCCCAAGGATGATCATCACCGCTTTACCCACGACGATAGTCAGGGAACCGACTGCTTCATTCATCGCAACACCTCCAGCAGTTTGCGCTCCAAAAGTTTGATGTGCCGTCGTGCACCGTCCGGATCACGGACGTGCATGTCATGGATGTACAGCACCCTTTTGTCGGTGGAAACGTCCAGGGTCATCGTGCCGGGAGTCAGCGTGATGAGGTTGGCGAGAGTCGTGATCTCCGCGTTGGTCGTCGCATCCAGCGGAATCGCAAGCAGGGCTGGTCGAAGTCTGGTGCCTGGCGAGATCACATCCAGGGCGACGCGCAGGTTGGCAACAAGCAACTCCCACATGAAGAAGAACAGAAACGCCACCGCGCGATACACCCGGATTGAGTACAGTCGCGTACCCAGCGCGTTGCGCGATATAAACAGCACGACATAGCCGAGCAGGAATCCCAGCCCGAGATTTTTCACGGACATATTGCCAGTCAGCGTGGCCCAGACGAGTGCGAGTAAGAGGTTGACCAACAGCATGGCTAACGCCCCCCGAGCACGGCACGGATATATATATCGGGATTAGCCAGTTGCTGACCGGCCTGAGACGCCAAGTCGAAGAAAAGCTCTGCCCGCAGTCCGATGGCTACGGTGATCGCCGCGAGCCAGAGGATCGGGGCGAAGTACAAACCTTTGTTCAGCGGCGACAAGTTTTCCGGCTCGTGCACCAGTTCCTTATCGGCTCCTGGTTCACCGTGCGGTTGTGCCTTCCAGAAGGCCTCATTCCATATCTTCGCCATGGAGAACAACGTTAAGAGCCCGACTACAAGCGCGACGGCGACGATGGCGTACTGCTTCGTTTCCAAACCTGCTTTCAGCAAAATCAGCTTTGCGAAAAAGCCTGAAAGCGGAGGGACGCCCGCCAGTGAGAACGCTGGGATCAGGAACAGCACAGCAAGAGCTGGTTCGCTGCGGTAAAGTCCTCCCAAGTGCTTCAATTCGTAGGTGCCGCAAACCCGCCGCGCTACACCGCTCACCAGGAACAAGTTCGTCTTCACGATGATGTGATGCACGATGTAGAAGATGGACCCCGCCAAGGCCAATGGCGTGAACAGTCCCAGGCCCATGGTCATATAGCCAATCTGGCTGATGATGTGGAAAGACAGGATGCGGCGAAATTCATTTTGCGCCACCGCACCCAAAACTCCCACCAGCATGGTTATTCCGGAGATCACGAGAATGAGGGAATGGGTGTAACCAACGTCCTGTACGAACATCAGCGTGAACACGCGGATCATAGCGTACACACCCACCTTGGTCAGCAGCCCGGAAAAGATGGCCGAAACCGCAACGGGTGGCGTGTGATAAGAGGCGGGCAGCCAGAAGAACAGTGGGAATACCGCCGACTTGATGCCGAAGGCGACGAAGAACAACATGGCCGACGCGGTGACGAGACCCTGGCTGGGCAGACCGGGCAAGCGGCGCGCCAGATCGGCCATATTCAGTGAGCCGGTGAGGCCGTACAGAATTCCTACTGCAGCCAGGAACAGCGCAGATGAAAGCAGGTTCAACGTAACGTATTTAATGCCGCCTTCCATTTGGGCTCGCTCGCCTCCGAGCACCAGCAGCACAAACGAGGCGATCAGCATAACTTCGAACCATACGTACAGGTTGAAGATGTCGCCGGTGAGAAATGCTCCGCAAACTCCCATTAGCAGCAGATTGAGCAAGGGGTAATAACCAAACGACTCGCGCTGCGCGTCCATGCTGACCAGTGAGTACACCGTGACCGCGAGTCCGATTATCCCCGCAACCAGAACCATCATGGCTCCGAACAGATCCGCGACGAATGTGATTCCGAAAGGCGCGGGCCAGGAGCCCATCTGAACTACCTGAATGCCGTATAAGCGCACAGATTCCAAAAGACCCATAGAAGCCAACAGCAGCGCAACAGCTCCGATCAGCCCCAGCACTCGCTGCAACCAGCGCCAGCGCCACGCAAGCAGCGAGGTGACGGCGGTCAAGAAGGGGATCAGAATTGGCAGCACCAAGAGGCGTTCCATCGTACCTACTCTCGTTTGCTAACGATCGGTCGATTTCATCTGGTCGAGGTCGTCCGTGCCCACCGACTGCACGGCGCGCTGCACCAGTACCAGCGCAAACGCTTGCACCCCAAAACCAATGACGATCGCGGTAAGGATCAAGGCCTGCGGCAATGGGTTGGCGAAATCTCCGGTCGGCGCCGTCGTGCCAGGGGGCACAAGTGGCGGGGCGCCGCGCGTCAGTTGGCCAAGGGTGAAGATAAGCAGGTTAGCCGCGTGCCCCAGCAGCACGAGTCCGATAATCAGTTTGATGATGCTGCGGCGCATCATCAGGTACAGCCCGGCTGCATAGAGTCCACCGATGACAAACGCGAGCGTGCTCTCCATCTCAATCCTCCGCCAGCGTAAACACGATCAAAACTGTGACCCCGAAAACCACCAGGAAGACGCCAATGTCGAACAGCAAAGGAGTTCCGATTCCAGCGGAGCCTCCCGCTGCATTCGGGTTCAACCACAGCCCTGTCATAAGGGGCTTCCCCCTCAGGAGGGCCAGAATGCCGCTGCCTGCAGCAATAAGCAATCCCACGGCAATTGCGGTATGAGGCTGCATGATGAGCAGCCGGCGAGCGGCAGCGACGTTGTACGCAACCACGTACAACGACACCGCCGAAGCAGCCACCAGCCCACCGATGAAGCCGCCGCCAGGCGCGTTATGTCCGCGCGTGAAGACGAAGATCGAAAACAGCAACATCAACGGCATCAGCAGCCGTGCGGCCGTGGAGAGAATCAGCGATTTCACTCGGGTTCCTCCTTCGCCGAAAGGCGCAGCCGCAGAAGCGCGTATACCCCAACCGCGGCCACCGCCAGGACGGTGATCTCGCCCAAGGTGTCCAGCGCGCGAAAGTCCACCAAGATTACGTTTACAATGTTGTGACCGTGCCCGCCGGGAACGCTATTAGAGGCGTAATAGCGCGACACCACAGGGTCCAGAGGTACAGCAGCCGCAGCCAGCACCAGAATTGTCATCAAAGCCCCGAGCGATGTGCACAGTACCGCATCGCGAATTTTCACTGCCCTGCTGGAGCTAACTGAGTAGTGGGGCAGGCGGTGTACCACCAGGACAAAGAGGATGACGATGAGGGTCTCCACGCTGAATTGCGTCATAGCAACATCAGGCGCCCCGAAGAGCACAAATACGAGTGCCACGCTGAACCCTACCGCCCCGAGTGCGGTGACCGACGCCAGCATCGATCGAGCCTGAACCGCGCCGAAAGCCGCTACAAGGATCAGGACGGCCAATCCTAACTCGTACAGCCGCAACCCGGCGAAGCTGACCGGCCAGCGAACTCCGACACTCGCGAACAGAGGGTAAGCAACTAATCCGAGGGTAGCCGCCATTGTCGCCAGGACGTAGAAGCGCAGGTAGCCGCTCTGAAAAATCAAGGTCTGACGGCGTGCGAGAGAGTTCAAGCCATCGATCAGTTTGAAATAGCCCCGTTGTGGTCCGAATTGTTCGAGAGAACTGGTTAAGTGCCCGAGCCAGGTGACCGCTCTACCTTTCGCGAATAGGGCCACTCCGGCCACAAGCGTTAGAGCGCTTAACCCGAGCGTAAAAGTAAACCCATGAAACAGTGCCCCTTCTACTTGAAGTGGCCGGTTTCCGATAGCCGAAGCGGCGGGAGAAAGCAGATTCTGTCCGGCTACTCCGCCCAGAAGCCCGACGGTCGCTCCCAAGATTGCCAGCAGTAGCGGCCCTATCCACAGGCTCACAGGGCCTTCATGTACTTTCTGCTTAGCTTCCATCACCCGGCCGAAGAAGGGACGCACGCCGGCTATGAGCGCCGCTGCAACCAGAAAGACGCTGGCCAAAACCGCGGCACCGGTCCAGATGGTTCTGAACTCGGTATGGAGTGCCGCTTCGTACAGCAACTCCTTACCAAGAAAGCCAGCAAAGGGCGGTAGCCCGGCCATGGAAAGCGCCGCAATCCCTGCCGCCGCTGCGGTCAGAGGCATTGCGCGCCGTAGGCCTCTCAGCATGCTTACGTCACGTGTCCCGGCCTCGTGGTCCACCGTGCCGGCCGCCAGGAACAGTGCTCCCTTGTACAGTGCGTGCGCCAGAAGGTAGGTGACCGCCGCCCTGATCGCCTCATCTGTTCCGAGTCCCAGAAGCATCGTCAGCAGACCCAAGACGCTTACCGTCGAATAGGCGAGGATCAGTTTTAGATCCGTGTGGCGGAGTGAGAGATAGGCACCCATGAGCATTGTGATCGCGCCTACTGTTCCCAGCAGGTAGAACCACGTGTCCGTGCCACCTAAAACCGGGCTTAATCGCGCGAGCAGGTAAACGCCAGCTTTCACCATCGTGGCCGAATGCAGGTAGGCGCTGACGGGTGTTGGAGCCTGCATCGCGGAGGGCAGCCAGAATTGAAAAGGGAATTGCGCAGACTTGGTAAACGCACCTCCGACTATGAGCAGCAGGATGGGGAGGTACAGCGGGTCTGCGTGCACTGCGGCTGCGCGGTGTACCAGTTCAGAAATTCGGCCTGCACCTCCGACTTGAGTCAGAAGAAGTGCGCCGGCCAGAAGTGATAGGCCGCCCATGCTGGTTACCAGCAGCGCCTGAAGTGCGGCGGTCCGCGATGCTTGCTCCTGGTGCTTGAATCCGATGAGCAGATAGGAGCTGATACTGGTCAGCTCCCAGAAAACAAACATCGTAAGAACGTCGTCGGCGAGCACCAGGCCCAGCATAGAGGCCATAAACATCAGGATGTATGCATAAAAGCTTCCCAGTTGCGGGTGGCCCCGCAGATATCCGCCAGAAAAAACCAGCACCACACTTCCGATGCCGGTAATCAGCAGCACGAACAGCAGACTCAAGCCATCGAGGAGCAGGGATAGATTGACCCCAAGACTCGGCACCCAAGGATAACTGACGCCTATCGTTTCACCTGCGGCGATCTGCGGAACAACACTGGAAAAGTACAGTGCTAGTGTGAACGGCAGCAGCGCCAGGATCCAGCCAGTCACACCGCGTGTGAGCCGCACAAGCCAGGGTGCGGCGATTGCCAGGGCGAACCCCGAAAGCACAGCTACGACAAGCATCATGCGGCTCTTGCCAAAATGGTGAGAATATCGGACCGAGTGATCATTCCAACGAGCGCTGCGCCCCGTACTACCGGAACTCGCTCGAGATTATGCCGCAGCATGAGGGCCGATTGCCGAATCCACGTGCTCATCCACGGCCACCTTTCGCCCGCCATGCCGGTCAGAGTAGATGCCATATTGCAAGGTTGCTTGCGCGTGGACAAGCGAGCCACCCCGAGTAAGGGAATTATTCGTGATGGAGTTCCCGGGAGCAATGTAAATCGAGGGCAGCTACACGATTTGAGGAAAGGCGATCAGCAGCTGGTCACTCGTTGTAAATGGAGGTGTCGCAGATCGGAAGCTGCGATCAATGACTTGCACGGATGATGATGAGAACGGAAATGAGGTGCTGGTCCTCGATGACGTGCTGGTCGTTGAGTCCGCTCTGTTTCTTTCAAAAAGGGCAAGGTGTTACTTCGGGACACGATCTAATCGTGTCCGGTAGTACATGCATACTGGAACCATCGCACAGCGACACTCAGTAAATCCCTCCATTACCTACCTTAACTCCTTGCGGTTACCACTGAGATCTTCCTAGGGGTCCACGCTGACAAGCGTCTAGGGAACATTGCTGTTGGCCGTAATGCCTCTTGCTGATTCAGTTCACATGCCCTGAACCGCAGACTGTCTCAGGGAAATCTTCCGTGGAGTCGTGAATGAACTATCGCTTCATGACAATTGTCATGTCCGTGCTTGTGCTGGTCAGCAGTGCTGCTGCGCAAGTGCCGGACGCACAGCGCGTGTTTGTCGTGGTTGAACACGGTCACGCTTACGAATCGATTGTTAACAGCGGGTCGATGCCTTACTTGAACAAACTTGCGGCTGAGAACGGCCTCGCGACCGAGTACTACGCAAATACGCACCCGTCCATCGGCAATCTGTTCACCATGACGACAGGTCAGGCCATTACCAACGATGACACTTTTACCGGCATACTTAAGCAGGACAATATCGTTCGCCATCTTCTTCAAGCCGGGAAAACGTGGAAGTCGTATGCGGAGAGTCTGCCTTACGCCGGATACACTGGCGGTGATAAATATCCGTACTTGAAGCGTCAGAATCCGTTCGCGTACTTCGCCGATGTAGCGAACAGCAGCGAAAGACAGAACCTCGTTCCGTTCACTCAGTTCGCGGCTGACATGCAGGCCGGCACGCTGCCTGATCTCTCATTCATCGTTCCGAACGCGAATAACTCGATGCGCGACTGTCCGGCGGGAATGAGCAGTTGTTCCGATGCCCAGAGGCAGGCAGCCGCCGATCAGTGGCTCAGCACTAACATCGCCCCCCTGCTCGCCACGGAAACATTCAAGAACAACGGCTTGCTAGTCATTGTGTTTGACGAAAGCGTGGCCTCCGACACGACGAATGGCGGCGGTCACGTAGCAGCGATTATGGTTGGGCCTCGCGTGAAGAGCGGCTACAAATCGGGCGCGCGGTACGACCATAGAAACCTGCTTACGACCGTTTTGCGGGCGTTGGGCGTCGGCACTTCTCCCGCGAAGGTAGCCAAGTTCGCCGCGATGGGTGACTTTTTCAAGGCTGCCTCTACCGGCGAGCCGGGAACGACTGAGCCCACTACTCCGCCGGTTTCAGAGCCTGTGGCTCCCGCACCGACCGAGCCCGTTGAATCAACGTCTCCGTCACTTACACCGACAGCCACAACCACCTCGACCACGTGCCGGACGTCGACTGCGACGATGCAATCTCAAGGACTGAGTTCACCTCAGTCGGGAACGTTCCGCTTCGAGTTTGACGCTACTCCGACTATGAAGGGCGATATGCTGACGGGGCTGTCCAGCAATGCAACATCGTCCTACGTGGATATGGCCGTGCTCTTCAATGCGGCCGGCGGAATTCAGGCGCGCAACGGCTCGGCGCTGACGACATCCACAACCAGCTATGCAGTCGGAACGAGTTACCACTTCCGGTTCGAGGCGAACGTTGCGAGCCGCACCTATTCCGTTTATGTGACTCCTCAGGGATCAACTGAAAGAGCGGTGGGGACCAATCTGGCTTTCCGTACCGGGACGACGGGAACCAGCATCACCAGCCTCGTTTACATCGCCTACAGCGGTAGTCACAGCGTCTGCAATCCGAAGCTGACCCTGCCGACAACCTCGACTCCGACGCCCTCGGCTCCGGCACCGACGGCCTACGACCGCTACGTCGGTCCGACTGGGGTTGACGCGGCTGGGTACGGATCCTCGCCTTCGACCCCGTGGCGAACCATTCAATACGCCGTAAACCAGGCGCAGCCCGGCTGGAGAATCAATGTCGCTCCAGGTACTTACCAGGAACGGGTAAACATCACTAAGAGCGGCACGGCGACTGCTCGCATCGTGCTCAAGTCAACCACGAAGTGGGGCGCCAAGGTTACGACAACGTCGTCACAGGGCTACTACCACATCGGCATCAATGCCAATTACGTGGATGTGGTGGGCTTCGATGTGTACGGTACCAGTACTTCGACGGCCGGAATCGGTATCGATATCTTCGGCAGCTACAACCGCGTGATCGGCAACCGCGTTCACGATCTCATCACGTCGGACTGCTCCGGCAGGGGCGGTCTGGTCGGCATCACCGTACCGTGGACAGGGCAGACGGTTGCCACAAGGAAGTACAACGAGATCACAGGCAACGTGGTCCACGATATCCACTGCACCACGTTCCCGGGCAACAAGGCAGGCGCGTGTATCTATATCGCTGATCAGCACAACACGGTCAACAACAACCTGGTGTACACCTGTGGCAGTTACGGCATCGAGTCCAATCACCTGACCGGTTGGAACAAGATCATCAACAACACGGTCGCCAATGTTCCGAACGGCTACGGCAGCGCTGGCATTATGATGTCGGCCGGAGGGGATTCTACGTACACGGTGGTAAGTGACTACAACATTGTCGCGAACAACATCGTCATCGACAGTAATCAGGGCATCGCAGCGTATTTCGGTATGAACGGTTCCTTGGGCAGGAACAACGTCTGGTCCAACAACCTGACGTGGAACAACAAAGCAAACACGACCTGCAAAAGTGGTGGATATTGCCCGCCGGATACGAACGGCCTGCACGTCAATCCGATGTTCGTGTACAAGAGCTATTCGGGAATAAGCGGCAACTTCAAGCTGCAATCTTCATCGCCAGCGGTGAATAAAGCGACCACGACATACGCGCCGACATTTGATATGGAAGGTGCCAGCCGGCCCCTTGGCGCTGGACCGGATATCGGCAGCTACGAATCGTACTGAGCTTGCACCAGTCGGGCCGGCTTCTGCGCTGGCTACTCAAAACCCCGCCCATTATGGGCGGGGTCAGGCTGCTGACGAACCCACCCTTTTTCGGGGTGGGTTCGGTGTTTTTACAGGACTTCAGTGTCGAGAGTGAGGTTCGCTGTACCACGCCGATGCGAGCTGCAGGAGGCGTATATAGGCCGA
>Ga0196970_1000576_pt1 | contig 40078 bp, 33 predicted proteins | sample S1v_513CmetaG_FD_148672 | JGI IMG/M metagenome (GOLD analysis project Ga0196970, IMG submission 148672) | Soil microbial communities from Anza Borrego desert, Southern California, United States - S1+v_5-13C | ecosystem: Environmental > Terrestrial > Soil > Desert | place: USA: California... | reverse complement strand
CCGATACAGTGTCCGATAACAGATATTATGTAAAACAAAGTTGCGGGTGTGCAAAAGTCGCAGGCTCGGAACTCGGAAAACTGAGATCTAAATTTAGAAAGTGAGACTGGAGATTTTCCTGGCCCGCGAGGCTTTAGTCGATACCCAAGTCGTCGACGATCGCGGATCCTTCGTGAACGCGGCAACTCCCGTGTGATCCTTGATGACCGACGACAGTAGAATCCACCTTCTTCCTCCGTCCAAACAGCGCGGTCAGTGCCAACAAGGTCAGGATTCTGCGCAAGCACCTGATATGTGAGGTCTCTAAGTGTTGTTAGACCCGGACGGATTCGGGTTTGCAGTGGACACGTAATGAACTTGCTGGTTCTAGCCAGTAGCAGGGCGACGATCTCCCGAACCATCCGCTCCGCCAACTCGTCTGGGGTGAGTTTCATAAGGAGCTGATTATCGGGCTTCAGTTCCAAGCTGAATGTTGTACCACAGGTCCTATCCGGCTGCTCCGGAATACGCTATGGTATGGGCTGTAGTCGACAACCTTGGTCAGAAACAAACGTACAAGCAGAGTCTAGGCATGGCCACTCTTGATACCGAAGCCGTCGCAAGAAGCGCGTTTGAGGAAATTGGGAGGCGGTTCCCGTCGCTCAACATGGTCGAGAATCATGGCGAACCAGTTGAAATCAGCATAACCATGCCGGTTCAGTCCGGGCTCGCTCACGAAGTTTGGCTATGTCTGCAAAACGGTGACGAGCTGGGTTTCTCAGTTGGACATTTTCATATCGAGTTCTTCCCGTGTACGAAACCAGACCGCGTCCGAAGGTATATCGACGCAGTAAGTGGGTTCTTATGCGGTGAGTACCGGATTGTTGAGCACTACAGGGGCACAAAATGTTACCGAGCCCAACTTCAGAAGCCTGAAGGCGACCACTGGCGCACTATTGCCAATTGGGCCACAATTTGGATTCCGCCATTCTTCAAGAAGACACTGAAAGAGTTGCGGAATATCGGCTGAACTTCATCCTCTAGCCAGCGAGGACCTCTCTTCTGAGAATCCGTTTCGGATGGCGCCACGATTTGCGTGCTTTTCATCGGAAGGTGCCACGATATTCGACTCAGCGGTGCTAGCGAATTCGGCATACGTCAATTCGCGTGGTGCCAACTTATTCGAGTTCCGACATTGACTAATGCTACTGCTCGGGAATCAAATAGTTAGGCTGCTGAAGCTCACTATGCAGAAGGCGTGAGCTGGTTTTCCAAGTCGGCGCGGAACCTTCGAAGCGATTCTAAGCGCTCGGGTGTCGCCTCTACGATCTCCGACTTGGACTGGAACACCTGGCGGCCTTCCACTTCGGTCAGCACCCCCATGACTTCACCCATGCGCCAGCCGGGTGTGCCGATCATGCGCAGTCCGTTGGGCGTAACATCGAGTAGCGCGATGCAGCCATCCCGCAGCACGCCGACCGATCGTGGAAATCGATCGAAGGTCTGAATCTCAAATCCGGCGATGTCGAGTCTCTGAAGCTGTTCGGCTGGATCCATGAACTGAGATTGGATGATTTATCGATTTGACGATTTGATGATTGGGCTTAGCGACCCGTTTGTTACGCTCCAGAGTTCCAAGTCACCCAATCATCAAATCGTGCAATCCGCAAACATTGCATAGCTACATCTTGTAGCGGCCGAGGTCTTCGTCGTTAAGGCCTTCAAGCCACTTGCGGAGTTCTTCGCTGGAAACCCGATCCGAAACAGTACTCGCAAGTTTCGACGATTTCAAAACCTCGTCCTCCACGAAGATCGGACAATCCACCCGGAGGGCCAGCGCCAGCGCGTCTGACGGACGCGAATCGATGCTGATGATGCTCCCCTGGCGTTCAAGCCAAATGATCGCGAAGAAGGTGTCGTCGCGCAACTCATTTACGACGACCTTGTGAACGCGCGCGTCGAGACCTGCCAGAACATTCTTGATGAGGTCGTGAGTCATCGGACGCGGCGTGGTGATCTTCTCGATCTCTAAGGCGATCGCGTTTGCTTCGTAGATTCCAACCCAGATCGGCAGGACGGTATCGCTGCTAACGTCCTTCAAAACCACGATGGGCATGTTTGTGACCGGGTCCATCATCAAGCCCCGGATCTTCATTTCGACTTCCATCGCGACCTCCACGGTCCCGCTTCGCGCCTAGTGGCTAGTGTCCAGCTCGCCGGCCAAGCTGTTGGGGTACGTCGAGGTTACCGCTACGGCGACGTATTGTCCCTGTTCAAGTTTGATACCGTCTGGCGTCATGAAGTTTACAACCTTATTTTGAGACGTGCGCCCGATCCACTGTTTACGGACGTCGTTATACCCTTCAACCATTGCTTCAACTGTGGCGCCAAGGTGGCGTTTGTTGTTTGACTGGGATATTTCCTTCTGGCGAGCATTGAGCGCAGCCAGCCGGCGTGACTTTTGGTCGTCCGGAATGCTATCCGGATACGCAATGGCCGGCGTGTTCGGCCGAGGCGAATACTTGAAGGAAAACATCGAGTCGTACCGGACTGCGTCCAGCAGCGACAGTGTTTCTTCGAATTCCCCTTCGGTTTCTCCCGGGAAGCCGACGATGATGTCCGTTGTTATGCTGATGTCGCGCTTGGCTGAGTGCATCCACGAGATACGCTCCAGGTACTCCTCGCGGCTGTATTCTCGAGCCATGGCCGAAAGTACCCGGGTTGAACCGCTCTGGACGGGCAGATGGACGTGATCGCAGAGCGCGGGTACATTGTCAATTGCCTGAACGATCTCCTTGGTAAAGTCGCGCGGATGCGATGTTGTGAAACGCACTCGCTTCAGTCCATTAATGTGGCCGACGGCCGCAAGTAGTTCAGCAAAGGTCTTCTTTTCAGTGGGATCGCGGTAACTGTTAACGTTTTGCCCGAGCAGTTGCACGTCCGTATAGCCTTGGTCGGCCATCTTTCGCGCTTCGGCCAGCACGGAGTCTGAGGTTCGGCTGCGCTCTTTGCCCCGGGTATAAGGGACGACGCAGTAGGCACAAAACTTGTCGCATCCCTCAATGATGGTTATATAGCCGCGGTGCGCGTTTGAGCGCGCTGTGAACTCCGTCTCGAAGGTCTGCTCTGTCTGCCGGTCATCCAACCCTGTCGCGCGCTTCCCTGCTTCAAGCTGCACCAGCATCTGGGGCAGATTCCGGTACGACGCGGAGCCGCAGACCAAGTCCACGTGAGGTGCGCGTTCAAAAATGTGCTGCCCTTCCTGCTGTGCTACGCAACCGAGCACGCCAAACTTTTTGCCTTGGTCCTTCAGTTTCTTGAAATCCGCGAGACGGTGGAAGACGCGCTGCTCGGCCTTATCGCGGATGGAGCATGTGTTGTACAGGATGAGGTCGGCATCTTCGATGGACTCGACCCGGCGATAGCCCTGGGAGATGAGCGTGCCAATGACTTTCTCGGAATCGTGAAAGTTCATCTGGCAGCCAAAAGTCTCAATGAAAAACGTCTTTTCAGAACCCACTGACATACTCCCGAAAGTATAGCCGATGCCCAGAGTTGCCGTTGCGCAGCGTCTTTGAACAGGAACCCTCGCACGGAGTATCTTTTATTCCTCAGGTTTTGGATCACGGCTGTCAGCCAGAGGAGGACGAGTGAGCACGACATCCACCATCGCCCCAGACCCGCGGTATCCCATAGGCAGGTTCCAACCGCCGAGCGGAATGTCAGACCAGCACCGGCATGAGTTCATCTCGGAGATTGCCGAAGCTCCTGAGAAACTGAGAAAGGCGCTGGTGGGACTCTCTGACGCGCAACTTGATACGCCCTATCGAGAGGGCGGTTGGACTGTTCGGCAGGTTGTTCATCATATGTTCGACAGTCACGTGAATGCCTACGTGCGTTTCAAACTAGCCCTGACGGAAGACGAACCAACTATCAAGCCCTACGACGAGGCTTTGTGGGCCGACCTCCCGGATGCGCGGACCGCGCCAGCCGAGCTTTCGGTAAGCTTGCTCGACAATCTGCATAAGCGCTGGGTCTTGATGATGCGGGCGATGTCTGATACTGGCTGGGCACGCAGGTTTCAGCACCCGGAGCGTGGAATCATGAGTCTCGACTTCACTCTCGCCCTCTACGCGTGGCACGGACGCCATCACGTTGCCCACATAACCGAGCTGCGGAGGAGAAACGGTTGGTAGCTGGCACGACAGGCGTGTGATACAGGGCGGCGAGCAGCGCACGCCTGCCGCCCGGATTTCTACTTTGTGCTTCTTACGACGTCCAAGAAATACTCGTGCACGCGCTTGTCGTCGGAGAGTTCCGGATGGAAAGTAGCGGCTAACGCCTTTCCTTGTCTGACCAGTACAGGATGGCCGTCGCGCTGCGCGAGCACATCAACAGTTTCTCCGACCGACTCGATACGCGGTGCGCGAATGTAAACCATCTCAAGCGGACCGCCGGGTAACGCGGTTTCTAGGTTGAGTATGGTGCTATCCACTTGACGGCCGTAGGCGTTGCGGCGCACACGGATGTCGAGTGCATTCAAGCCCTTCTGCTCGGGGTTTTCAACCTCCGCCGCCAGCATGATGCACCCGGCGCACGTGCCGAACGTCGGTTTCGTGTGTACGAAGTCGCTCAGCTTTTGGAACCCTTTCTCACCAAGCAGCCTGAGGAAGGCCGAAGACTCGCCCCCAGGGATAATGAGTCCGTCGATCTCATCCAGTTGTTCAGGTTTCTTCACCAAAACGACTTCAGCACCCAATTCTTCGAGACGTTTACGGTGCGCGTCGAAGTCGCCCTGCAACGCAAGTACGCCGATCTTCATCTGTGAGCCCTTGTCTTTCCTACAGACAACTGTACAAGAACAGCAGAAATCAGGCGAGACGAGAGCGCGCGCATGGCCGTAACGCGCACTTCCCTTTCCGCCACGGGTCTGCCACAATTCTGCGTTTAGTGGAAACTCATGCAGAAGGAGCCACGATGCGTAGGCTAGCGTTTCTTGTTTTATTGAGTCTAATTGCTGTTTCGGGCACGGCACAGACGAAGCCGGCTACGAAAGCTGCCCCGGGCAACTCCGCGGCACCGACGTCGAACTCTCCTAAGGCGATTATTGATACCACTGCCGGACAGATCACTTGCACGCTGTTCCCGGACAAAGCTCCGATGACCGTGGACAATTTCATCGGACTCGCCACCGGCACAAAAGAATGGACCAACCCGGTATCCAAAGCGAAGAAGCGCAACACGCCGCTTTACGATGGAACCATTTTTCACCGTGTCATTCCCGGGTTCATGATTCAGGGCGGCGATCCGATGGGTAACGGCGCGGGTGACCCCGGTTACAGCTTCAAGGACGAGTTCAGCGATCTTCGCTTCGACCGTCCGGGACGACTCGCCATGGCGAACTCCGGACCGAATACGAACGGTTCGCAGTTCTTCATTACCGACGTTCCTACTCCGCACCTGAATGGTCGCCACACGATCTTCGGCCAGTGCGGTCCCCTGACGGTGATAAAGAAGATCGCCAATGTGCCGCGTGATCCGAACGACAAGCCGTTCAAGCCGGTGAGGATCTCCCATGTGACGATTGTGAAACCCGGCCAGACCGCGCCTGTGGCGAAGCCGGCGACTAAAGGGCCGCGAGGATAGCTGACGTCTTGAGTTCATGGAAGGCGCGCGTTGGGATGGCGCGCCTTTTTGTCGTCGCTCTTAGCCGCGGAAAAAACCTGACTTTAGCTGTTGCCCCGGGTGCTTCGGCTATTGAGGCAGTCGACCTCGCACTTATGTAAACTAGCTCTTTGCCGCCGAACGTGCGTTCCACCTTATCAAATCGCACCGAGGCGAGAAGCCGTACGATGAAAGGATCGAAGAATGGCCGAACGTCAGCCCGGAACCTATGCGGTGTTCAAGACCAGCGAAGGACAGATCGTCTGCCGATTGTTTGAAGCAGAGGCCCCCAAGACGGTGCAAAACTTTGTCGACCTCGCCGAGGGCAAGCGGGATTGGAGTGATCGCGTCAGCGGCAAGAAGGGTTCAGGTACACCGCTTTACAACGGCACTATCTTCCATCGAGTCATTCCGAACTTCATGATTCAGGGTGGGGACCCGAGCGGCACCGGGATGGGCGGTCCGGGCTATCAGTTCGAAGACGAGACTAAAGGCTCTCCATACAAGTTCGACAAACCGGGGAAACTGGCGATGGCGAATGCCGGGCCGAATACGAACGGCTCGCAGTTCTTCATTACAGTCGCACCAACGCCGTGGCTAACCGGCAATCATACGATCTTTGGCGAAGTGATCGAGGGGCAGGACGTCGTTGAAAAGATCGCTAATGTGCCGAGGAACCGACAGGACAAGCCGAATGAGGATGTGGTAGTGGAAGCAGTCAGCATCGAGCGAATGTAGATTGGAGCGTACACCGATGTCACTGTCGGACTTCGAGCGTGGTACGCGGCTCAGTGTGACGGCGAATGGGAGCATGCCTACGGAGTATCGCTCGAAACTCTCGATAACCCGGGGTGGCGCGTTTGCATCGACTTGCATGGTACAAGGAAGGCTGCAGCCACCCTTGATCGCGTTTCAATCGAGCGGAGCGAAGACGACTGGATTCAGTACTGGATCGACAAAACCCAGTTCAACATTGCATGCGGCGCTCTGAACTTGTCTGAATCACTAGCCATTTTCGTCAAGTGGTTTGACACAGAATAGGTCTGGCACACCAAACAAAATCCCGCTCAGTCTCGAGCGGGATTTCTTCTTTCGCTTACCGTGTGCCTTAAACGCCGATGACAGCCACGAGTTCCTTTACCGCGCCGGCGCTCCTCTCGAGCGCAGCCTGCTCTTCGGGGGTGAGCTTGATTTGGATCACCTGCTCCAGCCCGTTCGCGCCCAACTTGCAGGGCACGCCAACGTACAGACCGTTGATCCCATACTCGCCTTCAAGGTAAGCGGCGCAGGGCAGAATCTTCTTCTTGTCTTTGAGGATGGCTTCAGCCATCTCGACTGCCGCTGCGGAAGGAGCGTAATAAGCGCTGCCGGTCTTGAGGTACTTCACGATCTCGGCGCCGCCGTCCCGAGTGCGCTGGACGAGGCGATCGACCGTGTCCTTATCCATCAATTCGGTGATCGGGATGCCGGCAACAGTGGAGTAACGCGGCAACGGCACCATGGTGTCGCCGTGCCCACCCAGCACGAAGGCGGTAACGTTCTCGACGCTGACCTTGAGTTCCATCGCAATGAAAGCACGGAAGCGAGCGGAGTCGAGCACACCGGCCATGCCGATGACGCGATTACGCGGGAAGCCGCTGAGCTTGTAGGCAGCCTGAGCCATCGCGTCCAGCGGATTCGAGACGATGATGAGGATGGAGTTGGGCGAGTACTTCACGACTTTGCCCACAACATCGCTCATGATTTTGTGATTGATATTGAGCAGGTCATCGCGGCTCATGCCCGGCTTTCGGGGCACGCCAGCCGTGATAATCACGATATCGGAGTTCGCGGTGAGCGCATAATCCTGGCCGCCAATGATGAAGGAGTCTTTCTTGGCGATCGGCATGGCCTCGAGCAGATCTAGCGCTTTGCCCTCGGGAACGCCTTCCATAATGTCAACGAGCACGACATCAGCTAACTCGTTGGCTGCCAGCCAGTGCGCAGCTGTCGCGCCCACATTTCCCGACCCTACGACCGTTACTTTCTTACGCATCTATGGTCCTTTCACAGGTTGCACAGCGGCCTGCGCGCGGTCTCAACGACACGGGGCCAGCTTGCGCGCAAAGAGGACCGCATCACAGGACTGCGGCCCTCGATCTTCGGAACGAACCAGTTTACTACTTCACTGCGGCTGAGGCAGCGTCCATGTTCTTGATTATGTAGTCTCCGAACTCACTGCACTTCACCTTCGTCGCTCCTTCCATCAGTCGATGGAAGTCGTATGTGACCTTCTTCTGGTCGATGGTCTTTCGAATTCCGTCCTCAATCAACCTGGCGGCTTCCGACCAGCCGAGAAAGTCGAACATCATAGCGCCTGACAGCATCACTGAACCCGGATTGATGACGTCGAGGTCGGCGTATTTCGGAGCCGTGCCGTGGGTCGCCTCGAACATTGCATAGCCGTCCCCGATGTTGGCCCCGGGGGCGATGCCCAGGCCGCCGATTTGGGCTGCACACGCGTCGGAGATGTAGTCGCCGTTCAGGTTTGGCGTGGCCAGAACCTGGTATTCGTCCGCCCGGGTCACCACCTGCTGAAAGATAGAGTCGGCAATACGGTCGTTAATCAACAACTTGTTCTTCCACCCACCGTTTCCGTGAGTTGCGTAGATGGACTCGAGGCAGTCGCGAACTTCCTTGTAAATCGTCTCGCGAAATTCTGGCGTGGCAAACTCAAGTCCAGGCTCGATCATGTGAGCGTTTTGCTCAACGGTAATGTCCGGATTCCTGTCCTTGTTATCGAGAATCCAGCTTTCGCGCTCGGTCACGACATTGTCACGGAACTCGGTTACGGCGACGTCATAACCCCACTGGCGGAAGGCTCCCTCGGTGAACTTCTGGATGTTACCCTTATGGACCAGCGTGACTGATTTCAAGCCTTTCTCAAGGGCATGCTGAATGGCGCGGCGCACCAGTCGAGTTGTACCTGTAACGGAAATGGGTTTTATACCCACGCCAGAATCTTCACGCACCTTCTTGCCGGTGCCAGCCAGCATCTCATTGTTGAGAAACTCGATCAGCTTCTTAACCTTCTCTGTCCCCTGTTGCCATTCGATTCCGGCATAAACATCCTCGGTATTCTCGCGGAAGATTATGAGGTTCATGCGGTCGGGACGCTTCACCGGCGAGGGTGCACCATACCACTTCACCGGTCGGACGCAGGCGTAAAGATCGAGGATCTGGCGCAGCGCTACGTTCAGCGAACGAATGCCCCCGCCAACAGGCGTGGTGAGCGGCCCCTTGATGCCGACGCGCAAACTCTTCATGGCTTCGATCGTGCCGTCTGGGAGCCACGAATTGAACTTCGCCATAGCTTTTTCGCCGGCGAATATCTCGTACCAAACGACTTTTCGCCTGCCGCGATACGCTTTCTCTACGGCCGCATCGAATACGCGAACAGAAGCTTTCCAGATGTCGCGTCCCGTACCGTCGCCCTCGATGAAAGGAATGATCGGGTTGTCCGGGACATCGTACTTGCCGTAGTTGTAGTTGATCCTCTGACCTTCAGCCGGAACCGGAAGACCGTTGTAAGACTCCGCCATCTAACACCTCCGCAAGTAGTCAGCGAAATGATCAATTAGTCCAACAGAAATGCGCCCGCGATGCGCCCTGCGGCGTTCGCCGATCAACGCGCATGACGAAATTTAGCTTTCCCTTACCTGTTGAAAGTACCCCAGCCACAAAGCAACTCCGGCTCCCACAAGCCGAGTGGCGGCCCCACTGCCGCAGATTGTACTCTCGTTCCCCGCTGTCTCTGACGAACACAGACGTATTCGCCTGACCAAAACGAATAGGACAAACGGAGGAAACCGCGAGTAACTTAACATCATTCGATGGCCCAATTACGTGACCACGCGATTATAGATTTCCCTGACGCTGAGGAATGTGCGCTGCATAACGGCCTCGAGATCCCGGTATCCACGATCCTGGCCAAGCGACGCGGCCGCAATTTCTTCGACTGCCTGCCGAGTCGAACCGGCAGGCGGGAGACTCTTGCGAGCTTTTCCCATCACGAGTCGGATGGCGTGTTCAACGGTTCGGAGCAGTCGGGCCGCCTCCTCCAGCACAGCGGCATCGCGTTCCGAAATTCGACCCAAGGCGGCTTGTCTTCGTATGCAATCGCGCAGAGTACCGCGTTCGTCTTCACATCCGTACCGAACGAGCAGATAGCCGACTATGTAGTCGAGATCGTACATGCCGCCGGGGCCGGTTTTAAGGTTTCTCCCGTCAGTCTCGCTTTTCTCCAACCGAGTTCTTATTTCTCGCACCGCAGACGCGAACCCTTCTTCCCGTGAGTAGCGAGCGCACAACTGCGCAACAGCGGCTTTTGCCTGGTGAGATACGACTTCGCTTCCCGCCACTCTGCGCAGTTTTGTGTAGGTGAGAGCTTCCCAGGGCTGCGCCGTTGTCGCGAAGTACTCGGAAAGTCGTGCCGGCGTGACCACCAATTCGCCTTCCGTCCCGTTCGGACGAAGTCGTGTATCGACGGGCAAGACGGTTCCCTCCCGCGTATACGCCGAAAGGATTTCTACGATTTGGCTCGCCTTGGCGGTCGCGAACGATGCATCGAGTCCTTCGTCCCGCACGAAGATTAGATCGGCGTCGGACAGCAGATCGGCCTCGCGTGTACCAAGGCGTCCGAGAGCCAGCAGCGCGAGCTGAGGCGGAGCATCGGAAATCGCGAACGCGGCAGAAATAGACTGGTCGGCCAATCTTGTCGCATCAGCCAGCGAGGAGTAAATGCATCGCCCTGCGATCACATCGCGGGCCGCGATCCGAAACGCACTACTGCGGTAATGGCGTCGCAGGATCGCAAGCTTTTCGTCGTAAGTCTCTGCCGAAGCGGAAAGGTAATCGAGAACTGGATCGACCCCGGCGTCTTCAGGCTCGCTATCCCCTCCGAAGAGGCTGCTCGCTGCAGTGATCCCTTGATTGCCAAGGTCTTCGAGTACTCTGACCTCCTCCGGGTGGCGAATTAGGATGTCCGTCAGGTAGTCGCTTGCGGAGAAGATCCCTAAAGCTTTTTCTACAGCCCCAGGATTGCGAACGACCATCGCATACCGATGCGCGTCAGAGAATGCTGCAGCCAGGAACCTATGTAGATTGCGGCGTGTATGCAGGCCGAGATCCGTCCGTCCAGCCAAGGCATAAAGCTGAGGTGAGTCGTTCGCAAGCCGCTCGAGAAAATAGCGCTGGTTTTCAGATCCGACTATCGCCTCGTTACCAATCAGTCGAAAGTCTTGATGCGCGGAAGCCTTTTCGTGCTGGATTTGCTGATGGTGAATGATCCGCGTGTAGATCTCCGTGACCGCGGCCATTCGTTCGCGAATAGCCATCTCGATTTCATGCGGACCCAAGACTTGCGCCTCGGCGCCACCGCCAACGGACCGACCCAGAATTCGCAGCTCCGATTCCGAGGTCGGCAACTGATGGGTTTGCTGGCCGCGACGTAATTGCAGCCGATGCTCCACCTTCCTCAAGAACTCGTAAGCCGTTGTGAGCTGGTGAAACTCGCGTCCAGAGATGTGCCCTTTGTCATGGAGCTTCGCCAACGAGAACAACGTGCCACCCGAGCGCAACCATAGCTCGGTACCGCCGTATACGCGTTGAAGGCATTGCACCAGGAACTCGATATCGCGAATGCCCCCGCGGTCGGTCTTGATGTCCACACCGCCGCTTTTTCCAACGCGCTTGGACAGCATCTTTTCGCGCGAGGCAAGCGCAGTGTCAATGGCGGCGAAATTGACTGCCTGCGTATAAACATACGGCTGCACGGTCCGGATGAACCGCCGCGCTAGTGCTTGGTCGCCTGCCGCGTGTCGGACCTTGATGAGGGCCTGTAGCTCCCAGTCGCGTGCTCGTTGCGAGTAGTAGTTGACCGCATGGGTAAGTGCGACGGCAGGATCGCCTTCTCCGCCCTGCGGCCGGAGCCTCAGGTCAATGCGGAATGTGGCGCCATAACGCGTCATGCGCCCAAGAAGCTCCGTCACTTGCTGGGCGAGCCTGACGAAGTACTCGTGATTCGAAATCGACGCCGTGGGCGGCTCTTCGCCATCGCCGTGAATGAACATCAAATCCACGTCCGAACTGTAGTTGAGCTCGTTACCGCCTAACTTGCCGAGCGCGAGCACCGTGAACGGGGTATCCACCAGTCGTCCGTCAGCATCAACGTGCTGCGGAGCGCCATAGCGATTACGCAGCGTGGAATCTGTTTCACGCAAAGCTTCCTGAATCAGGACGTCGGAAAGTGACGAGATTTCAGCGGTCGTCTCGGCGAGGGTGGCGATGCCGAGTACATCGCGCAACATGATGCGCACATACTCTCGTCGCTTGAACCGCGCGAGCAGGGGCGCCGGGTCGGATTCCATCGCTCGGGAACTGAACCGGGCAAACAGTTCGGAATAGTCCTCACGGGAATGCGACATCCCGATGTTCCGGTCTCGTGCGAGCGCATAGACCATGTCGGGATCCTGGATGAGGGTTTCGCCAAGCCACGGCGAATATCCGAAGACGGCAAGAACATGGTGCAGGAGCGGGCGCTGCTTATCGAGCAGCCGAAGCAGTTCTGGACCCGCATGTTCGGAATAGCGTTCGAGCAGGTTAATGACAGAGTCTGGGTCCGGCAGATCGGGAAGCAAAGCTGGCAGGCTATCCAGCAGTCCCTTAGGAACGCGAGGGGCAATCCGGGCAACGTTCAGGTGCGCACGTTGCCTGTCCTGCAACTCGACACCCGACATGAGGTTTTCGAGTTCTGTTTGTTCGAAACGCGATTCGATCGCCACGTGCTCCCTAAAAGAGTGAGCATAGCACGGCGATCAAGAGGCTTAGCGGAACCAGCGTCGCATGCAGCGCCCAACATTCTTGCGTGCAAACGAACGCAGGTTGGGGTATAAAGGCGCGGCAAAAAGGGACCCGATTCACATGGTTGTTCCCGTTTCGTCTCAGCCTTAGGAGTTAACCAGTTTGGTGCATGTTCAATCGTCTCGCACCATAGGGTAGATGGCTTATTGAGACTGGATCAGCACACCCCTATGATCTCGGGGGGATGGGAATGGTGATTTATGGCGCAGGGGTCCAGCAGGCTCGGGAAAATCGCGGTCGCAATCTTCTGTGGCCTCCTGGTCGGTGTCGTTTCGGCCGGGGTGCACATCGCAACCATTCCTTTGGACCGCACCATCATGCTTCATGTTGCGGTCGGTGACTTCATTGCAGCGCTCACGGCTATCATCGTTTGCCTGGGCATTCAGTTGCGGCAGGAGGAGATTCACTATCAGAATTCGATCGAGCGAGCGGCGATCGTGGCCGAACTGAATCATCACATAAGAAACGCGGTCTTCCCTTTGTGCCTTGCCATACAGAAAACCGGAGATGCTGATTCCATGAAGACGGCTCAAGAAGCGGTTGACCGGATCAACATCGCCCTAAAGGACGCCACTGTTGATGCCCTTTCGGGACGTACCCAGTATTCGACGGACCGAAACGCCGTTAAGGTGGCAGAATAGGCGTTTATTCCATGTTCAAGGCGCTGCTGGTCGATGACGAAGATGCAATTCTCAAGCTGCTCAGCGCGGTTCTGGGTATGCACGGCTTTGCGATCGATACGGCAAGCTCAGCCCAGGAAGCTATCTCGAAGCTGACAAGTTCCGAATTCGATGTAGTCCTGACCGACTTGCGCATGGAGTCGCCTCTGGCCCGATTCGATGTCGTACGTGCAGCGAACCGTCTGACACCCCGGCCGACCATTGTTATCCTGACGGCGTTTCCAGTTCCCGCATCCGAGTGGAAAGTCGCTGGCGTGGATGCGCTGTATCTGAAAGGAACAAATAGCGTTTCCCTCCCCGAAGAACTGAAGTCGCTGCTGGCCCAGCGACGTCCGGAGCCCCCGGTTCGGTCGGCGGCGGGAGCACGTGGCCGTAAGTAGGGTCTTTCACCCGAGGGCCCCCGGTAACTCACCTATCTGTGCTACTCTGTACTAGTTAAATATTAGCTTATTGCTGACCTGAGGTGCTTGCGGCCATGCTGTTGCAACATTCGTGTGTCCCTTAGGTCGGCATATATCACGCATGTACAGCACTCCCGCCCCGGAACTTGCGCCTGAGCGCACCAGAACCCTGAATGCGTCACGAACCAGCGTGCGCATTGCGGTGCTCGCATTCTCTTTTCTGGCTACTTCATTGGGGGCGCGGTTTTTCGTCATTCCCCCTGAAATCTTGGCTCCGGTGTGGCCGGCCGCCGGAGTTCTTCTTTTCGGACTACTCTCCGTTCCAGCCTGGGCCATTTTGCCAGCCTGCGTAGCCGTTTTCGTCGCCAGCGTTGGCGGGAACTGGTTCTCCGGTGTCCCCTTGTTCCCTAGCATCGCCTTTTCGGTGGCCAACTGCGTAGGCGGAGTAGTAGGTTCGCTTGCGCTCAGGAAAATGTTGGGGGCCCACATTCGATTTGACGAGTTGCGCAATGTCGTCATGCTGATGGTAGTGGGGGCCGGGTTAGCGAACTCCGTCGGCGCTCTAGCTGGTGCGACCGTTGTGGCTGGGTTCGGGTACGCATCTTTCGGCGACGCCTGGGTGATCTGGTTCCTGTCGAACGCGTGGGGCATTCTGACCGTCGCACCGCTCGCCGCCGAGTGGGGAGAAATCAAGCGGTTCGTCAGGAAGGCGCTACCCGGAGTGTGGGCTGAATCCCTCGTTGTAGCAGTCTGTCTGATCGCGACCGTACTACTCGCCTTCAGCAGCTACAAAAATGCGGGTTCGATTCGCTTTGTTGCGCCCTTCATCCTGTTCCCTCTTCTGGTCTGGGTCGCACTTCGTTTTGGAACAGTCGGAGCGACCCTCGCATCGGTCGTACTTACCGGACTGGTTCTGCTCGGCACCGCCCATGGCCTAGGGCGATTTGCGCTCGGTTATGAGACTCTCCACATCAGGTTCATAGAACTGCAGGTCTTCATGACAACCGCCACCATCTGTTCTTTGGTGGCAGCGGCCATGATGGCCGATCGCCAAAGGGCGATGGAATCGCTTGCAGAAAGCGAAAGGCAACTGCGCGAGGCATTGCACCAGCGCGACGCGGCGATCCGGGCAGAGCGTGAGGCGAATGCCGGATTGCGCGATAGTGAGGAGCGCCTGCGGCTGTCGTTCGAAGCGGCCCGAATGGGAGCGTGGGACTGGGATCTGGAGTCGAATACCGTTGCCTGGTTTGGGCAACAAGAAGTTCTTTTTGGATTCAAAGGCGCTCGTCCAGACGCCAGCGCCGATGCGATTTTCGCCCGCATTCATCCGGAGGACCGCGAGAGGGTTCCGAATGAGATTCGTGCTTGGATCGCGGAAGGCCGCACTGAGTACGTGCAAGAGTTTCGAGTGGTTTGGGACGACGGCAGCTTACATTGGCTATTTGCGAAAGCTCGCATCTTTTACGAAAACGGAGAGCCGCGAAGATGTCTCGGAATCAACTTCGACCTGACGGACCGGAAGCGACTTGAGGAGCAGTTGCGTCAGCGTGCCGAGGAAGTCGAAAAGTTGATGGACGTAGCGCCCGTCGCAATCTGGGTCGCACATGATCCGCAGTGCAAAGACATCACTGGAAATCGCATGGCGAACCAGTTCTACGAAGCTCGTTCTGGAGAAAATGTCTCGGCATCCGGACCCGCCCTGCAACATAGGCGTTTCTTCCGTGAGGGAGTGGAACTCACACCCGAAGAACTCCCGATGCAGTATTCGGTAACGCACGGCGTTGACGTCCAGGGGGAGCTGGACGTAGTCATGCCAAGTGGCAAGCGAATCACGATCTGGGGGCGGTCAAGCCCATTGCGAGATGCCTCTGGTCAGGTGCGAGGCTGTATCGGCACGTTCGTCGATGTGACTGATCGGAAGCGTACGGAGCAGGCACTCCTGCAGACGGAGAAACTCGCTACGGTTGGTCGCATGGCCGCTACCATCGCTCATGAGATCAACAATCCGCTCGAGACTATAACCAACGCGGTCTTCCTGGCTGCACTCGACCCGGCACTCTCGGCAGATACGCGGCAAACGCTGGACTTGGCATCGACGGAACTTGAGCGTGTGGCCCACATCACGCGGCAGGCGCTCGGCTTTTATCGCGGCAACGCGGCACCCGCGCCGGTGGACACACCCGAACTCGTAAATGGCGTTCTGGACTTGTTTGCGCCAAAGCTACGGAGCAAGAACATCGCCGTGGAGAAGTTGTACGGCGATCGGGTACCGGCAATCGAGGCGATTGCAGGCGAGATCCGTCAAATCGTGTCTAACTTCATCAGCAACTCCATCGACGCGGTCGACCACGGGGGGAAGATCGCTGTCCGTATAACGCCAGCACCCTGCACCAACGGAACTCGCCGAGTGCATTTAACCTTCGCCGATAACGGGAGCGGAATCGCTCCTGAACACCTGAAGAGGATTTTCGAACCATTCTTCACGACCAAAGACACAATCGGAACCGGGCTCGGGCTATGGGTCGTAAATGAGATCGTCACACGTCATGGCGGTCGCATACGAGCTCGGAGCCGAGTCGGGAAAGGGACTGTATTCACGGTCTCCTTGCCTGTCTCTTCTGATATCAGCGCAGAACTTTTGGAAGTCGGATCGAGGTCAATGTGATGTCAAAGCGAATTCTAGTCGTGGATGACGAGCCCGCACTCGCAGACACGCTGGTCAAAATCATGCGATATGCCGGGTACGAGCCGACTGCGGTCTATGATGCTCGTGAGGCTCTGAATTTCATCTCTACTCATCAGCCAGCCCTTGTCATTTGCGACGTTGTTATGCCGATTATGAACGGTATCGAACTCGCAATAAGGATCCGCTCCAGCAATCCGAACTGCCGAGTGCTGTTGCTGTCCGGACACGCTGCTACTCATGACCTGCTTGCCTCCGCTCGTCAGCAGGGGTACACGTTCGAAATTCTGGCCAAGCCAGTCCCGCCACGTGAGTTGCTGGCACGGATCTCCTCGATGCTCGACAACAACTGCGCCGCCGCAGCCGTCTAGACGCACAAAAGCCCGGCGTTTGCCGGGCTCTTATGGTTTGCCTCGCCACGGAGACGACGAGCCTGTTTAGATGTCGTAGTACAGCGCGAACTCATACGGATGTGGCCGCAGCTTCACTTCCGTCACTTCCTTCTTTCTCTTGTAATCGATGTAGGTGTTCAGCAGTTCTTCCGTGAACACATCCCCTTTGAGCAAGAACTGGTGATCCGCTTCCAGAGCGTCCAACGCGTCTTCGAGCGAACCCGGCATGGAGGGCACGTTTGCGAGCTCCTCCGGCCCCAGATCGTAGATGTCCTTGTCCAGCGGCTGGCCCGGGTCGATCTTGTTCTCGATGCCGTCCAACCCCGCCATCATTAGCGCTGCGAACGCCAGGTAGGGATTACAGCTTGGATCCGGAGGACGGAATTCGATGCGCTTCGCTTTCGGTGAAGCCGAATACATCGGAATGCGACAGGCGGCAGAGCGGTTCCGGCGGGAGTAGGCGAGATTCACCGGAGCTTCAAATCCTGGCACAAGCCGCTTATAGGAGTTCGTGGTCGGAGCAATGATGGCCGAGAGAGCGGGACCGTGCTTGATCAAGCCACCGATGTACCACAAAGCACTCTGCGACAAACCCGCATAGCCGTCTCCGGCGAACAGCGGCTTCCCTTCTTTCCAAAGCGACTGGTGAACGTGCATGCCGCTGCCGTTGTCCTGAAACAGGGGTTTGGGCATAAAAGTCACCGTCTTGCCGTACTGATTCGCGACGTTTCGGACGATGTACTTGTACAGCATCATGTGGTCGGCCGAGGGAACGAGCGCGTCGTACTTGATGTCGATTTCGGTCTGGCCGCCGGTGGCGACTTCGTGGTGGTGGCACTCCACCTTAAGCCCGCAGCTCTGCATCATCAGCGTCATCTCGCTGCGGAGATCCTGGTAGTGATCCGTCGGCGGTACCGGGAAGTAACCTTCTTTGTAGCGGGGGCGATAACCGAGGTTATCTTCCTTGCGGCCTGAGTTCCAGCGTCCCTCTTCGGCGTCGATAAAGTAGAAGCCGTGCTGCTCGCGCTGATCGAAGCGAACGTTATCGAAGATAAAGAACTCGGCCTCAGCGCCAAAAAACGCGGTATCGGCAAGTCCGGTAGAGCCGAGGTACATCTCTGCCTTCTTCGCGATATAGCGGGGATCACGGTCGTAGCGCTGCTTTGTGACAGGGTCGATTACGTCCGCGATCATCACCATGGTCGGAACCTCGGTGAACGGATCAAGCATAAACCACGAGGCATCCGGAATGAGCAGCATGTCGCTCTCATGGATAGCGGCCCACCCGCGGATCGAGGATCCGTCCATTCCGAAACCCTCCTGGAACGACTCCTCGCTCAGTTGCTCAATCGGATAAGAAATGTGGTGCCAGAGTCCGGGAAGGTCGGTGAACCGTAAATCGAGCAATTTGACACCGTTCTTCTTAATGAACTCCATTACCGCTTTAACATCTGCCATGAAAACAATCTCCTTATGCCACGACTTATACGCAGTGGAATGGCGGCAAAACACGGCGCCTTGGGAACAGCATGACTACCACGTGGCGAGAGGCTAGTACCCGCTGTGATTATCTCGCCTGCAGTTTCAGAATAAGGAGAGCTGAAGCCGAACGGAAATCGATTGTTTTTATCGGTCCGATAAGATTCGGTTATGCCGGGAGTGCGAGTCCCCATCAGACCGCTTTCGAGAGTAGGATGGTGTCAGGCTTGGTGGTCAGTGTGTGGGCGGAACGTATGGACTTCGATCAACTTGAGACCTTTCTCGAAGTAGCGCGACACAGCAGCTTCTCGCGTGCTGCCGAGAAGCGCTTCCGCACCCAGCCTGCAATTTCGTCTCAGATTCGAGCGCTCGAAGAAGAGGTAGGAGCCAAACTTTTCGACCGTTCAGGTGGCAAGGTCGCCCTGACCGCGCCGGGCAAACTGTTTCAGAAGTACGCTGAAGAGGCAATCGAAGCCCGGAGAGTGGTTCTGACGAATGTGGCGGAGATGGAGAGGATACCTCGGGGTGAAATCGTTGTCGGCGCCAACGAGGCGACATGCCTCCACATCCTCCCGGAGGTATTTGCTCAGTTCAAGCGCCAGTACCCAGACGTCGCGGTCAGCATCACCCGGGCGGAGCGAGCACGTATCCTAGACTCGATTGTCGACAACAGTGTTGATTTTGGGGTCGTATCGCTTCCTATAACGGATAACCGCATGACTGTGGTTCCGGTCCATCGGGATGAATTGGCTGTTATTGCGATGCCCGGACACGAGCTAGGCCAAAAGGATGCCGTGGAGATCGCGGAAGTCGCAGCGTATCCCCTCTTGCTTCCGAAGATCGGGCGCACTCGGGACGCAATAGACACCCTTTTCCACGAGCGGCGGCTAAAGCCAACCGTCTCGATGGAACTCGATTCGAGCGAACTGATGAAGCGCTTCGTCGCCGCAGGCGTTGGGATCGGGTTTATCGCGCGATCCAATATCGCTGATGAGCTTCGAGCAGGTACGTTGATTGCCCTGCCCATCTCCGATGCTCACATCCGCCGAGACCTGGCCTTGGTTTTCCGAAAAGATAAGGCCCTCAGCCGTGCCGCTCTGGCCTTCATAGACATCGCTGTGAAACTCAAGCCCGTAGGGATGGGGGCAATGCGGACCGGCGGCTGACGCCAATCCGCCTGTGAGGCTACAAAGCTGAAGCGCGCTGCGTGAGCAGTAGTTTGGAACAGGCTGGCTTACTACAAGCAAACAGGCTTCCGAGTCGCAATTTATCCTCGCCAAACGAAAAATAAATGTTATAAAAAAGCGAAGAGGGATCCCCTCGCTCCGGAGGATGATGAATTGTCGACAAATATGGTTCCCAAGCGCATCTTTTTCACAAAGGGCGTCGGGAAACACAAAGAACGCTTGACCTCCTTTGAGTTGGCGCTGCGCGATGCGGGAATCGCCGCACAAAACTTGGTACGCGTATCATCGATTTTCCCCCCAAATTGCAAGATCATACCTCGCAAAGAAGGACTGAAGCACATCAGCCCTGGCGAAGTGGTCTTCGCAGTTGTCGCAGAAAACTCAACCCGTGAACCTCACCGACTGGTCGCGTCCAGTATCGGCGTAGCGCTGCCCGCTGACCGTGGCACCTATGGCTACCTGAGCGAGCACCACTCGTTCGGCGAAACGGACGACACTGCCGGTGACTATGCTGAAGAACTCGCGGCTGAAATGCTGGCCACTACTCTCGGTATCGATTTTGATCCTGATAAGTCATGGGACGAGAAGAAGGAGGTTTACCGCCTCTCGAACAAGATCGTTCGAACCATGAACTTCACGCAGTCCGCTGTAGGCGACAAAAGGGGACTCTGGACCACGGTTATTGCCGCTGCAATCATGATCTTTGATTGAAAATTTCGTCGTCCTATGTTCCGGGGCGAAAGGTAAGGGCGAAAGGCGCGACCAGGTCGCGCCTTTCGTATTTGGGACGCAGGTACAACGTGGCACTAGGCAGCTCTTGCAGTCCGTACTGTTCCAAATTTCAGCACAGTGGGATTCACCGCACGCAGATAATCCACGAACGCAAGGCGGATCAGTTCGTTGTGCGACCCTGCGTTGAACGCGATCTCGCGGTCCTTCGTGAGGCTCTCTTCGACAAAGACTTTCATGTTGTACAGATTGCCAAACGGAGGCATCGCTCCGGTTTCGCAGTCCGGAAACTTCTCCCGAAATTCGCGTTCGCTCGCTGTGGCGGCTGATTTGGCCCCAGTGGCAGCTTTCAGCATGTCCATGTCTACCTGCTGAGAAGCTGGCAATACTGCCATGGCGAGTTCATTGTCGAGCTTGACGATTACTGTCTTAGCGAGTTCTTTTCCCGAAATATGAGTAACGGCCGCGATACCCTGCGCCGTGTAAGCCGTTGAGTGGGGGATGGATGAGTAGTGGATGTTCTGGCTATCGAGGAACTCTTTTAACTTCCTCACCGGCATAGCAGCCTCCCTTAGCAGCGAAGCAACCGGCGTCCGCCAGGGCTCGAACGCCGGCGCGGCCGAAGTTCGTTCCTGTCACACGCACAAACACGTGCGCAAGCACGGAAATCTTACACCGAATCGAGGTCGGCGGGTGCAAGCGCGATGTTCTTCCCGGATTGGGCCCGCCGCGCATGCCGCGGCGATATTTGCCCCGTACCGCTCCTGATTCTTGCGGCAGATTGCATTCCGAAACTGTGCTAACCTTTTGGTAGCGTCGGTGTAGCTCAGTTGGATAGAGCAACCGCCTCCTAAGCGGTAGGTCGGCAGTTCGAGTCTGCCCACCGACGCCAGTTCCCACCAACAATTCGCCAACTTGATCTCCTCTTGGCGCGTGTACAATTTTTCTTCACCTCGAACTGGAGACAGCGATGGCCACCGACAATCGAGTGGACGGGACATCTCTTCGCCCCGGCCTTGAATTTGCAGAGTACGTTGAAGACTTTCGCCGCGCTGGCCACGAAGCCGTGGAATGGATCGCCTCGTACCTTGAGCATGCGCGCGAGTACCCTGTTTTGCCTCGAGTCAAGCCGGGAGATCTGATCGATGCGCTACCCGCGGCAGCTCCTGACGGCGGTGAGTCGTTTGACACCATTCTCGACGACTTCCAACAGAAAGTCGTGCCGGCCGTCACGCATTGGAACCATCCCCGCTTTCTCGCATACTTCGCCTGTACTGGGTCGACACCGGCCATCGTTGCCGAAATGCTGTCCGCTGCTCTCAACACAAACGGCCTGCATTGGATCACGTCGCCTGCTGTAGCGGAGCTTGAAAAGGTTGCGATGGGCTGGCTCCGGCAGTGGCTCGGGTTACCTGAAGGCTTCTTCGGCATCATTTACGACACAGCATCGGTCAGTACAATGCACGCCATCGCGGCAGCACGCGAGATGGCTGCGCCCCAGTTCCGCGAAAACGGTAGCCAGCCCAACCTGGTTGTCTACACCTCTGAACAATCGCATTCGTCGGTTGAAAAGGGTGCCATTGCTATTGGCCTCGGACAAAAGAACGTAAGGAAAATCGCCACTGACGAAGAGTTTCGGATGCGTCCCGACCTGCTGTTTCAGGCTATCGAGGCGGATCTGGCTACTGGCCTGAAGCCCTTCTGTGTAGTTGCCACTGTGGGAACCACTTCGACGACCAGCGTCGATCCCGTAAGCGAAATAGCCGATGTCGCGGAAAAGTATGGCCTATGGTTTCACATCGATGCAGCTTACGCCGGTTCCGCAGCGATATTACCGGAATATAGGCACATCCTTGCCGGGGCAGAACGAGCGCATTCACTTGTGATGAATCCCCACAAATGGATGTTCACGCCGGTTGATCTGAGCGCTTTCTACACCCGGCGGCCCGACATCCTGCGACGTGCATTCTCGCTTGTCCCAGAGTACCTGCGGCCCGCTGAAGATCCCAAAGCTATTAACTTAATGGACTACGGCGTACCGCTTGGCCGCCGTTTTCGTTCGCTCAAACTCTGGTTCGTCATGCGGTATTTCGGGCGCGAGGGCATTCAGCATCTGCTTCGCAACCACATTCAGTGGGCGCAGGAATTTGCAATGTGGATCGATGCCGATCAGCGGTTCGAGCGTGTCGCCCCCGCTCCGTTTTCGGTCGTTTGCTTCCGGTTCAAGGGTTCGGACGAGCAGAACAAGGCCCTGCTGGAGCGCGTCAACGCGACCGGCGAGGTGTTCCTATCGCACACGGCGCTTAAAGGCCAATACGTCCTGCGCATCGCCATAGGCAATCTGGGCACCACGCGAGACGACGTTGTGCGTACTTGGGAGTTATTGAAGGAATCGGCTGCCGCACTTTAGCTCGCAACCCAATGCATGTGATGTTGGCCGCAGCTTTGCACAGACGCAAGTAGTAGAGTGCCTGGTAGCGTTGCCCTGAAGGGTGTGACGGCGCGCCAGTGCCGCCTTGCCAAGAGAACGTAGAGAATGAGCATTGCCACCGCGCCTAGTGTGCCCGAGCGCACCGGGTCCAAAAACAAGCTGGACGTCGCCGTAATCGCCGCCATTATCGCCGGCGCGTGCACATTCCTGAACGTCTATTGCACGCAGCCCCTACTTCCCTTTTTGCAGCGGGTCTACGGCGCGTCGGAGGTGGAGGTGAGCCTCACCGTCGGCGCCGTGACGCTCGCGGTCGCCCTTATGGCTCCGGTGGTCGGGCTCTTCGCTGAGAGCGTCGGACGAAAGAAGGTGATCGTCCCGGCACTGTTCGCGCTAAGTGTGCCGACGTTCCTCGCCGCCACGTCAAACTCACTCACTGCGTTGATCCTCTGGCGCTTCGCCCAAGGCTTGTTTGTGCCCGGGATCATCACTGTGATGATGGCCTATATCAACGAGGAATTCCCGGACCGTGTCGGGTCTGTGATGGCGGCTTACGTGACGGGGACAGTTTTCGGTGGCTTTCTTGGACGCTTTCTAGCTGGAGTGATCGCCGCTCACTGGCATTGGCGATCGACTTTCGTTGTGCTCGGCGTTATCAACCTTTTGGGTGCAATCGCCGTTCGTCAGTGGCTTCCCAAAGCTCAGAACTTCGTTCGTGCCCAAGGCGTATCGCATTCACTGCAAGTTGCATGGGAGCACCTGCACAATCCTCGCCTGCTGGCCGTGTTCGGAATGGGGTTTTGCGTATTGCTGTCGCTGGTGGGTGTTTTCACATACGCAAACTTCTATCTGGCAGCGCCACCGTTCAATCTCAGCCCCGCAGCACTGGGAAGCATCTTCTTCGTTTACCTTCTCGGCTTGATCGTTACACCGCTCGCCGGAAAGTTTCTAGACCGACGTGGTTTCCGGAACACTGCCCTGCTCGCTTTGGGGATGAGCGTTGCGGGACTACTGCTGACGCTTGTCCACTACCTGCCCGTCGTCGTAGCCGGGCTAGCGTTCTTCTCGTCGGGAGTATTCGTTTCGCAGTCGGCAGCCACAGTTCAGACTGGCCGTGTTGCGGGTCGGGCACGTTCTTCGGCCGCTGGTTTATACGTCACGTTCTACTACATCGGTGGAAGCTTGGGTGCGACTGTTCCGGCGTGGTTCTGGCAGTGGGGTGGATGGCCCGCTTGCGTTGCGCTTTTGACAGGCGTGTCTCTGGTTACTCTTATACTGGGCATTATGAGCGGTCGTTCCTTGTCTATAGAGACGAGCGAAGTGGACGCTATGACCGAGAGCTACTTCGATTGATTGCTGGAGCCGGCGCGAATCACTCTACAGCCGTTGACATAGGCCGGATCAACGCATATACGTTCAGAGTTCCTATGAAGATCGCAACGGCGGTTCTCCTCGTTCTCATGTCCGCGACGCCCCTGCTTTCCCAATGGCAGTCCGTCGGCGATGTCAACAGCGTCACCCATGTACCAGGTGGGATCGAACTGCGCACTTCAGGCGCGACAGTTCGCGTAACGGCGTTAAGTCCATCGGTGGTTCGGGTTCGCTACGCGAAGGGAGATTCCCTGCCCAAACGCGACTCTTTTGCGGTCGTAGAAAACACTGGATTCACCGCGCCTTCGACAAACCCGAAAGAATCTGCTGATGCGATTGAGTTCAGCACGGGCAAGTTGATAGTGCGCGTGGAAAAGGCTTCGGCGCGAGTAGTGTTTCTTTCGCCGGACAACAAGGTGATGTTGCAGGATCACCCGAATTATCCAGTCGTTTGGAACGGCTCTGAGTTTCGCGTCTACAAGTCAATGCCTGCGGACGAGCACTACTTCGGCCTCGGAGATAAGGCAGGGCCGCTCGACCATCGCGATTCCGCATTCACGATGTGGAATATGGACGCTTTCGGCTGGCAGCAAGGCACCGATCCTGTCTACAAATCGATTCCCTTCTTCATCGGAATGCGCGGTGGGGCGGCATACGGGGTATTCCTCGACAATACGTGGCGCAGCAGCTTCGATTTCGGCAAACAGTCTCGTGACTATCTTTCGTTCGGATCGGACGGTGGTGACCTCGATTACTACTTTTTCTACGGTCCTGATCCGAAGCAGGTCATATCGGACTACACGGCTCTGACGGGACGCATGCCGTTGCCGCCGCTATTTGCGCTCGGGTTTCAACAGTCGCGCTACAGTTACTATCCGGAATCACGCGTTCGCCGGATCGCTTCGGAGCTCCGCAAACGTAAGATTCCTGCTGACGTCATCTACCTCGACATTCATTACCTCGATCGCTTCACTCCGTTCACGCTCAACAAGGAGTACTTTCCTGATTTCGCCAAAATGGTCGGCGACCTAGCTCAGCAGAACCTTAAGGTCGTTACGATCGTTGATTTGCATCTGGCGAACCGGAAAGGTTACCGCCCGTTTGAGGAAGGCGCAGCGGGTGATCATTTTCTCAAGGATCCTGACGGGTCCACCTACGTCGCTCCGGTCTGGCCCGGGCCCAGTGTCTTCCCGGACTTCACGCGCGAAGCTACGCGTCGCTGGTTCGGAACCCTCTACCGCGAACTCGTCGGCATGGGTGTGCGTGGTATCTGGAACGACATGAACGAGCCCGCCATTTTCGAGACTCCGACAAAAACGATGCCGCTCGATACAGTTCATCGCGTGGACGTATCCGGGGGCGGTGAGCGCAAGACCAGTCATCGCGAGATCCACAACGTAGTTGGCCACGAGAATGTCCACGCCACCTACGATGGTCTGCTGAAGCTTCAGCCCGACTCGCGGCCGTTCGTTCTGACGCGTGCGGCATTTGCCGGCAGCCAGCGCTACGCGGCAACGTGGACCGGAGACAACCAGGCCACGTGGTCACACTACGGCATGACATTGCCAACCCTGCTGAGCCTTGGTCTGTCGGGTTATACGTTTGTCGGGAATGACGTGGGCGGCTTCGATGGCAGTCCGACTGCCGACTTGCTCACCCGCTGGATGCAGGTCGGAGCATTCACGCCGCTCTTCCGTAATCACACTGCCTTTGGTACTCGCGACCAGGAACCATGGGTCCACGGCCCCGAGCACGAGGCGATCCGCCGCCGGTTCATCGAAGCCCGATACCGGCTGCTGCCGTACATCTACACACTTTTCGAGGAAAGTTCACGCACTGGCACACCCGTCATGCGCCCGCTATTCCTGGAGTTTCCTAAGGAGCAGGACGTGGCCACCATTGGCACTCAGTTCATGTTCGGCCCGGGTCTGCTGGTCGCGCCCAAATTGACAGAGATGCTCGACCCATATCCGATCGTGTTGCCCAAAGGCGACTGGTACGACTATTGGACAGGTCTGCGCGTTGAACATCCCGCTTCTCCAGCTAGAACGCCTGGCGGCGGGACGAGGCTAACGGCGGAGCCATCGCTCGGGGAAATGCCTGTGTTCGTGCGGGCGGGTGCCATCATTCCACATCAGCCGCTAGTTCAATCAACGGAAGAGACTCCCAACGGTCCACTTGAATTGCGCGTTTATCCCGGTTCGAACTGCAACGGGACGGTCTATGCCGATGACGGCAAGAGTTTCGAGTACCGTAAAGGCCAATTTTTCCGTCAGCGCTTCACGTGTGACTTGACCCCAAAATCGATACAAGTTGACATGTCGGCGCCTACCGGGTCGTTTGTTCCGTGGTGGAAACAGGTAGCCCTCACGATCTACGGTACCCAGGGTGCGCCGAAAGAGGTGAAACTCGGCACGAGGCTTTTATCAGACTGGAAATATGACCCGGCGTCGAAATCATTGAGCGTAACCGTTCCGGTTTCGCGAGAAAAAATGGAACTCACAGTCGGGTACTGACGTACTTTCGATTAGACGATCGCTAAAGGGCCCTTGGGGTGAGCTCCGGCTCACCCCAATCTTTTCTGCAAATTGCTTGTCTATTGTGCCGCCGCAGTAGCTGCTTTCGCCGGTTTGAACAGCAAATCCTGATAGTCGAAGCTGAAATCCGCGATATCTGAAGTTGGGACCATCGTCACATGGCCGATCGTCCCCTGATTGTCCAACGCGAACGTAAGGAAAGCGTCTGGGATCGTCTTGTCGCGAAACACGACCTTGAACGTATCGTAGTGCCAGTGCTCGAGGTCGCCAATCATAGCGGGTGTACGGGTCATGCGTAGCACGAGACGTCCGTTCTCGTTGCTGATAACCGCCTTGCCGTACCAAGGATCCTGATAGTCGCCAGCGTAATTCGCCAGCGGGAGGGACGGCCTCGTATTGGCGGCGCGCTCCGCCGTCTGCTTCTTTTCGGCGGCGTGTGCTTTCGCCATGGTTTCGGCGCGTGCAGCCTTGTACGCCGTAACCCAATCGGTCGGTTCCAGACCAAGGTAGGAATCGAAGACGTGGTTGACGATCGCGGACAAGGCCCCACCCTCCTCCTGGTTCGTCAGCACGATGACTCCAAGTTTTTCTTCGGGAATCAGCGCAACCTGCGACAACATGCCGGTCAGCGCGCCTCCGTGACCAACCAGTTTCTTGCCGTGGAAGTCACGCATGGTCCAGCCCAGACCATAAGCCGAGAACTTAGCCTTCGTTGCCTTGAGCGGTGTGGGCGGTTCGGTGATCCGGATAATGGTATGTGGCGCCCACATCTCCTTTGATTGTGCTTCGCTGAAGAGCCTCTTGCCGTCAGGCAGTGCGCCAGCGTTCAACTGCGCTATCACCCACTTCGAAAGGTCGGTTACGTTTGTTTTGACGCCTGCTGCCGCCGCCCACGTGTCGTCCTTTGTCATGGCGATGGGCGTGAGCGTTCCTTCCAGGCGCCACCCTCGAGAATGCGGCCAGGCAACGTTGTCGCCGGGCTTGAAAGTGACGGAACTGATACGGCTGGCTTTCATGCCGAGCGGAGCAAAAATGCGTTCCCGGATGAAGTCGTCCCACGTCCTCCCAGTCACCGCATGGACCACCTCGCCGGCCACGATGAACATGAGGTTGTTGTAGGCATATTTGCTGCGCAGGCTCGATTCCGGACGGATATACCGTGCACCTGCGAGGACCTGTTCCCGCGTAAAATCCGTGTCGGGCCAGAACATAAGGTCGCCCGCCCCCAAACCCAACCCGCTGCGGTGGGTCACCAAGTCGCGAACGGTCAACTCCCGGGTAACGTAAGCATCGTAAGTAGCAAAACTCGGGAGATACTTGGCTACGGGGTCATCCCACTTGATCTTGCCTTCGTCCACCAGGATTGCGAGCGCAGCAGTCGTGAACGCTTTGGAATTCGACGCGATCCCGAAAAGCGTGTCGGCATCGACCGGGGCGGGTTCGCCGAGTTTTCGAACACCGTAGCCTTTGGCGACCATCACCTTGCCGTCTTTCACAATGGCAACGGCAATACCCGGCACTTCGAACTCCTTCATAGTCCGCGCCACCCACGCATCGAGATCGGGAGGTGCATTCTGGGCTGCGGCAGAAACAGCAAAAAGAAGAATGAGCAGGCACGTCAGCAGGGATGAAGCTCGGCAAAGGCGAAGTCGCATGTTCCGCATGTCTCCGTTATTCTCTGCACCAACGAGGTGCAGATCGAAGTCGACCAGTCTTACGGCTTACCGGTAAGTTTTAGAGCAGGGATCGGGCCAACGCAAAAGAAATCGTTCGCTGAGTTAAATGGTAGCGCTTCGAAACGGACGCGAAACTACAACTCTGCCTGGTTCGCCGTTAATTGGCGGAGTTGCGCGCGGTCTCGTGGATGAATGATCGAGAATTCCCCACCCATTCGCGTTCCGTCGACATTCCGTATCGTCGCCCGAGTACGAATCCAACTCTCACGCGCGCTGGCGCTCAGGCGAAAATGCACCGTTAGTTCCGCACCCACTGGAAAGACCTGCTGGCCGAGAAAGGCGATACCTGTCTCTGACAGGTCACATCCTTCACCAGCAAACATTTGTGGAGTGGTGTGATTACAGGCGTTCCGGACGGCCTTTCTGGCGCTTTTGTCGGCGTTTTCTGCCACTTCGACGACTCCGCCGTAACGCACTTCGAAGTGCATAGGCAGCCGAGGAGCACGCCGACGTTCTTCGCGCGCAGGCCGCGTCGAAGGCTGTGCGAGTACGAGCGTGCCGATGAGGCAGGCGATTTCGCGGTCCAGATAACTGGTGTACTTCTCTAACCGATTGTTTTCACACAAGGCTGATAGCCACTTCTTCTGCCTTGGGTGCAAGACGTGGCATGGGAGGATTCTGAAATTCCTAAACAGCCATAGGAGGCGGACACGTTCCCGTAGATTCGGCCGGACATAGGACAGACCGGCAGCGAATGATACGTGCAGAACCCCGCGTGTGAGTTTTTCGAGCACGATGTCCGTCGTGTTTTCGTTTTAACCACTATGCTGCGCCACATGACGATAACCATGCACCGAAGTTGATGCACGTTACGGAGGTAGCTGCCCAACCGGTGCGCGCCTATTTCGACTACCTTTCTGGAAGCCGCAATGAAGAAAAATTGTCCTGGTCGGATAGGACGATGCACCTGCACAGAGACAACTCTACTTTCGGCTGAGTTGATTTATGATGTGGTCACACCGATACCAATCGTGGAAAGCTACTAATAAATGCAGCATAAGAAGATTCCTGTAGGGATTCTGGGTGCGACCGGAATCGTAGGCCAGAGATTTATCCAAATGCTTGAACATCACCCGTGGTTCGAAGTGGCATGGCTCGCCGCTTCTGAACGATCCGCGGGACACACCTATGCGCACGCTGCGCGCTGGCGCCTCAAGACTGCCATCCCCGACAGAGTCGCGAAAATGCACGTCTCTCACCCAGATCCTGCAACGGCCCCGAAGGTGATCTTCGCTGCGCTGGATGCTGGAATCGCTGCCGAACTCGAACCAAAGTTCGCCGAGGCTGGGTGCGCGGTCGTGTCCAACTCAAGCGCGTTGCGCATGCACGAGGACGTACCGCTCGTAATTCCAGAGGTTAACCCGGAGCACCTTGCCCTGGTTCGAAATCAGCAGTGGCGGAAGACGTCCGGCGGTTTCGCGGTTACGAACCCCAACTGTTCGGCAATTGGTCTCGTCCTGGCGCTCGCACCGCTGCACAAGCGCTTCGGAATCGAGAAACTGTTCGTGGTTACGATGCAGGCAATCAGCGGAGCCGGGTACCCTGGAGTCGCGTCGATGGACATTCTCGGGAACGTCATTCCCTACATCGCGAAAGAAGAAGAGAAGATGGAAGCCGAGACCCGCAAACTGCTCGGCACTCTGAACGACGGGAAGGTTACGCCGGCAGAGTTTTCCATCAGCGCACAGTGCAACCGCGTGCCAGTAGAGGATGGTCACACGGAATCCGTGTCAATCCAGTTCCGGATTAAAGCGACAGCGGAAGAGATCATTTCGGCGTGGAAGGAATTCCGGGCGTTGCCACAAGAACTTAAACTGCCCAACGCTCCCGAACAGCCAGCGTTCTACGACGCGGCGCCCGACCGCCCGCAGCCCCGCTTCGACCTCGAACGTGGCGGCGGCATGGCATCCAGCATCGGCAGGCTTCGCCCCTGCGGTCTGCTGGACTGGAAGTTCACCGTTCTGTCGCACAACACAATTCGGGGCGCCGCGGGCGCTGCACTGCTCAATGCAGAGTTATTGAAAGCCCAAGGCTATTTCGACTAGCGACGAAGAACGTACCGTGGTTCCGCCCGTCCGCAACAGGCGGAACACTGTGGAGAGAATCAGGCCCGATGATCGTAATGAAGTTCGGCGGTACTTCCGTCGAGGACGCCAAAGCGATTCGAAGAGTGGCATGCATTGTGCGCGAGCGGCTTCCTCAGCGCCCTTTCGTGGTCGTAAGCGCCATGGCCAAGGTTACGGACGCACTTGTTGCCATGTCGCGTGCTGCAGGTGAAGGCGAGCGGGACAAGGCGCTGGACGTCTCGCGCGGAGTGCGCCAGCGCCACCACGAGGCGGCCCGGGTCTTGCTCGGCTCCGAGCAAGTGTCGGAGCTGCACGACGAAATCGAGTCGGAGTTCAATGCGCTTGATGAACTGCTGCGCGGAATCGCTGCAGTTGGCGAACTCACACCGCGCAGCACCGACAATGTGCTTTCGTATGGTGAAAGGCTTTCGAGCAAACTGGTAACGGCGGCATTCCGCTGCCATGGGCTCAATGCCGCGCTTGTCGATGCTCGGCAGGTCATGATCACCGATTCAAGCCACACTCGGGCTCTCCCGCAGTTCGAGTCGATCGAGCACGAAGTACACAGAAGAGTGCGCCCGCTCATTGAGGACGGACAGGTTCCGGTGATGGGCGGCTTCATCGGAGCTACTGCTGGGGGAGTGCCTACGACGATCGGGCGTGGCGGGTCGGACTTCTCGGCCGCCATCATTGGCGCGGCGCTCGAAGCGGACAAGATTGAGATATGGACGGACGTGGACGGCATGAAGACCACCGATCCGAACCTCTGTCCGGATGCTCGCAGAATCAAGGTCATAAGCTTCGAAGAAGCGGCTGAGTTAGCGTATTTCGGTGCGAAGGTGCTGCATCCAGCGACGCTTCTCCCGGCGATTCAGAAGAACATCCCGGTCTACGTCCTGAATTCCCGCAATCCCAATAACCAGGGGACGCGAATCCAGGCACGCGTCCCCCGCTCCAAGAACGTCTTCAAGGCAGTTGCCGCAAAGAAACGCATCACGGTCATCGACATCGTTGCCGCTCGCATGCTCATGGCGCACGGCTTTTTGAAGTCGATCTTCGACATCTTCGACCGTCACCGCTGCCCTGTCGATGTGGTCTCCACGTCCGAGGTCAGTGTTTCGTTGACGGTGGATTCCAACGAGGCAATCCCAGCGATTGCGGCCGATCTGCAACACCTGGCGGACGTGAAGTACGAGGGTCGGAAAGCGATAGTTTGCTTGGTGGGCGAAAATATTCGTGGGACACCGGGAATCGCGGCGAAAATTTTTACGGCCTTGTCGGACATCAACGTCCGAATGATCTCGCAGGGAGCATCAGAGATTAACATCACGTTCGTGATCGACGAGGATCAGGTGCCCGAAGCCGTGCGCCGATTACACAACGAGTTCTTCTCCGACGTCGATCCGGAGGTCTTTGAATGAACCTGCTCTTACTGGGGCGAGGCAAAACAGGATCGCTCGTCGCGGAGGTCGCAGAACAACGGGGTCACCGCGTGACGGTTCTGGGTAGCGCCGATAACCTCGGGAACGCAGCGCTGGTCCCCGAGCGCCTTCAGGATATTGACGTGGTGATTGACTTCACCACCCCCGATGCCGTACTCGGCAACATCGAATCATGCACGCGCGCCCGTAACAACATGGTCGTTGGCACAACCGGGTGGTACGGTGAAATCTCGGCGGTCCGTCATCTCGTTCATGAGAGTGGCATCGGGTTTATCTACGGTTCGAATTTCTCGATCGGTGTGAATCTCTTCTTTGAGTTTGCCCGCATTGCGGCCGCCGCACTCAATCACGGTTATGAAGGACACATCACCGAAATTCATCACACGCACAAGAAAGACGCGCCTTCCGGTACGGCCGTAGTCCTGAAAGAGGTTGTGACCAGCGCCTCGGGCCGGCTACTGCCGATACAGTCAGTGCGCGAAGGCGATGTCGTTGGGACACACCTTGTAACGTTCGAGTCTTCGAATGATCGAATCACACTCTCACACGAAGCTCAATCGCGTCGCGGGTTCGCCGAGGGCGCCGTACTCGCGGCGGAATGGCTATCCGGCAAGAAAGGTTTCTTTGACTTTCGCGAAGTGTTTCGCGAGATGAAGCGTTAACGCCTTCGGAGTCCGAAAAGACTCCTCGGCTTTACAACTTGAAAAACCTTCCAGGATTGTTGCGATGAAATTACGTGGCTGCGGCACTGCTCTGGTGACGCCTTTCAATCAAGACGGCACGATTGATACTGACGCTCTGCGGTCCCTTGTTAGCTGGCAGGTGGAGTCTGGCATCGACTTCCTGCTGCCCTGTGGAACGACGGGCGAAACGCCAACCCTCGACAGGCATGAATGGTTGCGTGTGATTGCGATAACGATCGAAACGGCCGCCGGGCGTGTGCCTATCCTGGCTGGCGCTACCTCCAACAGTACGCAGGATGCAGTTGACAAAGCGAAAGCGGTTGCGGCTATGCCGGGAGTCGACGCAATTCTCACTGCGTCGCCTTATTACAACAAGCCGACACAGGAAGGTCAGTACCAGCACTTCAAGGCTCTTGCCGAAGCCGTGGACAAGCCCATCATCCTGTACAACGTGCCCGGCCGGACTGGCGCCAACATCGAACCCGCGACGCTGGCTCGCCTTGCCGAACTCCCGAACATCGTCGGCGTCAAGGAGGCCAGCGGCAGCATCGGGCAAATCGCGCAGGTGTTTAACGCGGTGCCGGAAGATTTTCTTGTATTCTCCGGTGACGATGCCATCACGTTGCCAGTAATGTCGTTGGGCGGAGTTGGCGTGATCTCCGTTGCCTCCAACGAAATCCCCCGCGAGATGGCCGACATGACGCGGGCGGCACTCGCAAATGACTGGGACTGCGCTCGGCGCATACACCGCAAGTATCTGCCGCTTATGGAGGCGAACTTCATCGAGTCCAACCCGCTGCCGGTCAAAGCCGTGCTCGCGATGATGGGCAAGATTGAAGAGGTGTATAGGCTGCCACTTGTCCCCATGAAGAAAGACACTCGTGAAAAACTCGCAGCGGTAGCAACACACGCGGGACTGATCTGAGCGGTCTTGTATTCTGGGGGGACACGGCGAGGGCGTCTCGCCCTCGCTGAAGCTCAGGGGGTTACCACTACCGCAGAATTCGCTGACCTGTCCCTTCGCTGGAGCACCTGAGCGTAAAGCAGTTCGTAATCCGCAGCCATGCGTTCGGCTGAAAACCTCGCCTCCACATGCGCGCGACATGTTTCGGGATTGATCTCGTTGACTCGATCCATCGCCGTAACCATTTCGTCGAAACCATCTACCACAAACCCAGTCTCGTCGTCTCTGACCACTTCCGGGATGGCGCCGCGTCTGAAGGCGACAACGGGCGTTCCGCAGGCCATGGCTTCCATCGCCACCAGCGAACTGGTTTCATCTACCAGTGTCGGGATAATCAGCGCTCGAGCTTTCCGGAGCAGATTGAGCTTGGACTCTGTTGAGGGCTTCTCAACGAAAGTCACTAAAGTGCGCGCTCTCTCCAGGCGCGGCACAATCTCGCGCTGGAAGTACTCCTGGTGATATGAGAACGGGTATACCTGCCCAGCCAGCACCAGCGGCACTCCCAGTCGATCGGCTAAATCAAGAGCGACGTGCGGACCTTTTTCTTCACAGATCCGCCCCATCCATAGCAGGTAATTGTCTTTATGCTTTTCGAAAGGAAAGCTGGCGATCTCAATGCCGTTTTCAACTACGCCCAGCAAGTTGGGCAGCCCTTCGAAGTTGCGCTGCTGCGAATGCGAAACGCAGTTGAAGAACAAGTTCGGGGCGCTCAGGTGCGCCATGTCGGAGCGATAGAAGTGCCGGGGCAAGTGGAGAGTCGCGATAACGGGTAAGGGCAACGCAGAAGCGTGTACCCAGAAATGGCCGCTTTTGTCGTGGATCAGGTCATACCCATTTCCACAGTCGTGCGTGCGCCATACATGCTCCAGGATGGCAGTTGTGTGCTCGGCGTTCCGGCGCTCTAACCGATCTGGTTCGCTGCACTCCTTGCCTGTCGCAAGAAGTCTGCCAGCCACTTTCGACCCTTCGCAGGCAGCCACAGTGGTGAAATGCCCGCGAGCGGCCATATGCCGCTCGAGAACCGAGAGCATCTGTTCGGCCCCGCCTGCACTTGTTTCGCTCACGCGCAATAACGGGTATGAAACGTACAGAATCCTCGATCGAGCTCTGCCGTCGCTCATTTCTTCGCCGCCGAAAACGCCGTCAAGAACTTTTTAAAGGAAGCGCACACTTGTGATCCGGTCGCATTCCACTGCCAAACCTCATAGTTCAGCTTCCCTGCGTGGGGCGGCTGCGCGTAGTCGTACATTGGCTGCGGGCGAAAACGCTCGAGGTTGAGGTCGAACTCTGAGAGAAACGGTTGCTGGGACTCGTACGCCTGTAGCATTAGGGTCTTTTGCGCAAGTTCGTCGGGCGTGATCTCCAGCACAGCTTCGTACGAATCGTCAGGAATAACGAACCGCTGCAAAATCAGGCTCTCTCTCGAATTTCGGTGATACAGAGGAAACTCCCAGACTGGCAGCCCATGATGTTTGCCCATACTGAAGCCCAAAATGCCGCAAGCGTCGTGATCAGGATGCCCCCCCTCATACGCCAACGTCAGGATGGCTTCAGGGCGATGCCGGCGAATGATGGTGGTCAAACGCACGCAGGCATCTCCGAGGTGTTCATGCAACTGCTGATCGCAAATGCCCTCCCCCGAGGGTAGCGGTTGCGATCCGAGGAACTTCACCTCGGAGACTCCGATCGTCGCAAGCGCCCGGCGCGCTTCGTCCTCTCTAACGCGGGCATACCGCAGGCGAGAGCCGTACTTATTCCAGAAGAACTCGTCTTCTGGCGCGCCGTCGGTTGCGAACACGACTATCGGCTCCCGCATGCGCTGTAGCAGTGCTCCGCAACCGACGGTTTCGTCATCTGGGTGGGCGACCAGGACCAGTGTGCGCCCGAGCAAAGGAGCAAGATCAGGCATCTCTGGCTGAGATGCCGAAATCCGCGCAAGTGATTGGTTCGACGTGCGTCCAAGCGTCAGCGAGCCACGTAGGTGGCGTGCGTAGTGGCTGTTATACTCTGCGCAATGACCGATCTCAGGCCCGAAATCGAACGACTTTTTGCGCTTGGTGCACGTGCCAAGGAAGAACCGGGTGCCCGCCAAATCTTCGAGCAATTCCGAGACGCTCTCACCGCCGGCAACATACGAGCCGCCGAACGAGCCTATGGCATCTGGCAAACGAATGTCTGGGTGAAGCAAGGCATTCTGCTGGGCTTTCGCCTCGGCGAGATGACGGAAATGGGCGTGAGCGGCGCTTTTTCGTTCGTTGATAAAGACACGTTCCCTGCCCGGACTTTTACAGTCCAGGATGGAGTTCGCGTCGTCCCCGGTGGATCGACGGCTCGGCTGGGCTCCTATGTCGCACGTTCCGTCATCTGCATGCCGCCCATGTACATCAACGTGGGCGCGTACGTGGACGACGAGACCATGGTGGACTCCCACGCTCTCGTCGGTTCTTGTGCGCAGATCGGTAAACGAGTGCATCTCAGCGCTGCCTCCCAGATAGGAGGAGTGCTGGAGCCAGTAAATGCCTCGCCTGTCATCATCGAAGATGACGTGCTGGTGGGCGGGAACTGCGGGGTGTACGAAGGCACACAGGTCCGTGCGCGCGCTGTGCTCGGTGCGGGCACCATTCTCACTCGCTCCACCCCACTCTATGATCTGGTTCGCGGCGAAATTTACCGGGCTACCGCCGAGCAACCGCTTGTCGTGCCGGAGAACGCCGTAGTCGTACCGGGATCGCGTGCGATTGCCAAAGGCAAGGCTGCGGAGTGGGGGCTTTCGCTTTATGCACCGGTCATCGTCAAGTACCGGGACGAGAAAACGGATCGCGGAGCGGCTCTCGAAGATCTTTTGCGTTGATTCAGCTACGGGCCGTGCACTTCTGCGTAGCCGCCTAACTTAGCGTTGAATACAATACTCGCGCCCATGAAAACCAGAATCCTCTTCACGGCCCTGGCGCTTTTGGCGATCGCCGCCTTGCTTTCGGCGGGCAATCACTTCCGTATCTTTCAGATTTCCGATGATGTGCTTCTTGCCTCGCGTTGGACGTTTATTGCAGCGCTCGTAGCCTACGGGTTTGCCAAGCGGAACCTGACGACCTGGATCGTTGTGGCGATGATCATGGGTGGTGAAATCGGGCACGACTGGCCGAACGTCGCGAACCACCTGCGTGTCGTGAGCCAGGTGTTCCTGCGCCTGATCAAGGTCATCATCGCGCCACTGCTTTTCGCGACGTTGGTGAGCGGAATCGCCGCCCATTCGGATCTGAAGAAAATCGGGCGTATGGGCGTTAAGGCGCTGATCTACTTCGAGATCGTCACCACGATCGCGCTTTTCATTGGCTTGGGTGCAATCAACATCAGCAAGGCGGGCGTGGGCGTTCAACTGCCTGCGGCGCAGGCTGACCCGAGTTTGCAGGCAGCGCGACCCACGGTCGCAGACACAATCCTGCACGTCTTCCCTGAGAACATCGCCAAATCGGTTGCCGAAAACCAGGTGCTGCAAGTTGTCGTGTTTAGCATCATTTTCGGCATAGCGCTGGCCATGGTGCGTGAGGACAAGCGTCGGCCTATTCTGGCGTTCACTGAAAGTCTCGCCGAGACGATGTTCAAGTTCACGAACATCGTCATGCTATTTGCGCCGCTCGGCGTGGGTGCCGCGATGGCCTACACCATTGGGCATACCGGAATGGGTGTGCTCGTCAACTTGTTCCAGTTGCTGGCAACCCTCTATCTCGCGCTAATTGCCTTTTTGCTTTTCATACTTCTGCCAATCGCGTACTTCAGCGGCGTGCCGATCAAGCGCTTCATTAAGGCGATCGCCGAACCAGTATCGATTGCATTTGGCACAAGCAGTTCAGAAGCCGCCCTGCCGCGCGCCATGGAATCCATGGAGGCCTTCGGTGTGCCGCGCCAGATCGTTTCGTTTGTCATCCCTACCGGTTACAGCTTCAACCTGGATGGCAGCACGCTGTATTTGGCCCTTGCCTCTATTTTTGTCGCGCAAGCTGCCGGTGTACACATGAGTCTCGGCCAGCAGATCGTGATGATGCTGACACTCATGCTCACGAGTAAGGGGGTTGCAGGCGTATCCCGGGCGGCCTTGGTGATCCTGCTCGGCACGGTAGGAATGTTCAATCTGCCAACGGAACCCGTGTTTATCCTGCTGGGCATTGACCAACTCATGGACATGGCTCGTACGTCGGTCAACGTGATCGGAAACTGTTTGGCAAGCTGCGTTGTCGCGCGATGGGAAGGAGAGTTCGGGAAGGCCGAACCAAGCCCGGCCGTCGTGGAGTCAGCGCTGGCAAAGTAGTCGCGGAGTCGCAGGATTGGTATTAGCGGGCGCAGCGATGGAGAACGGTCAGCCTTCGATCAGTGGGCGAGCCATCTGCTCTCGCATACGAATGTGCTTCTGTCGAAAGTGACTCATGGCGCGTTCTCCCCACTTTCGTACAAAGTAGTAGTTCAGGGCGCCGCCTATGGCAGAACTGAGCACAGGGATAACACGACCTGCCCACTTCTCGACCACCTCACCGCTCGCCTGGGCGGCGATTCGGTGAATGACTTTGGGGACGAAACGATTCACGACCTGCTTTTCAACGATCTCCCTGCCAACGTCCACTCCAGCAGCACTCGCGGCGGCCACCCAAAGTTCGGCGATCTCGTCGTCCGTATTGAACTCGAAACCGTACACGAGACTTAGCTTCTGAATGGTGCGCATCGTTATCGCCGAGAGGATTCCAAGATCGGGAACGATGGTAAGAACTCCTCCAAGCCCGAGCCCCGCACCTTCGGCTGCCGCCATCTTCATGCCCGCCTGGATGATCTCAGCGGCTACGGAATCGAGTTGCTCAACCGGCACGGAATATACGCCTTGGAAGCTGTTGATCGGCACGCCGTATGCCGCACGCATCTGCAAAAGAAACTTGTCAGGATCGACCTTGACAGTGTTGTAGGCGTCCGTGAGTCCGCGCTGAATCGCCTGTTCAACCCTGCGTCGTAGCCAGCCTTTTTTCTCCTCAGACATCAATCACAGTGTACGACGAACGTAGTAGCGCGCGCACTCAGTGTCGTCCCCTCAAGAGTTGCTGCGATTCAGAACGCCCGTCCTTAAGCAGTGTGGTAGCATCAAACTCTTCGATGGCAGACAAGAAGCTACAGATCGTGCCGCTTGGTGGTTGCGGCGAGTTCGGCATGAATTGCACGGCGGTACGCTATGGCGACGACATCATCGTCATTGACGCCGGATTAATGTTTCCCGGAGCAGAGTTGCTGGGCGTCGACATCGTCGTGCCTGACATCTCCTACCTGCTCGAGAATCGCGAGCACGTCCGCGCCATCGTCCTGACGCACGGCCACGAGGATCACATCGGGGCTGTCCCTTGGATATTATCGGAGCTAAACGTCCCGATTTATGGCACCGAGTTCACCCTCGCCTACATCGAGGACAAACTCGACGAACGCAAGCTTCTCGACGACGCCATTCTCAACGAGATCGTACCCGGCGAGCGGTTCACCATCGGGCCGTTTTCCATTCATCCGATCCAGGTCACGCATAGTCTGGTGGATTGCGTGGCGTTGGCTATCACGACTCCTCTGGGCGTGATCATCCACTCGGGCGACTTTAAGGTCGATCCGACTCCGACGGACAACCGCCTTTTTGATTTGCACACTTTTGCGGAGTACGGCAAGCAAGGCGTCCTTGCATTGTTGCAGGACTCTACCAATGCCGAGCGCCCCGGCTATACGCCCAGTGAACGCGCTGTCCGTCCGCGCTTTGACGACGTGTTTTCGCACGCCAAGCAGAAGATTTTTGTCTCCTGCTTTTCTTCGTCGATCCACCGCATCAAGCTAGCGATCGAGATTGCCTACGAGCACAACCGCAAGGTCGCGCTGATTGGGCGATCGATGATTTCGTCCGCCGAAATCGCTCAGGACCTCGGATACATTGAAATTCCTGATGGGACGCTGATCCATCCCGGCGACGTGAAGAGCTATCCGGCCGATCGCGTGTGCATCCTGATCAGTGGCACGCAAGGCGAACCGATGTCGGCGCTTTCGCGCGCTGCCGTCGACAGCCACAAGCACGCGAAAATCGATGCCGGAGACACGGTCGTGCTGTCTTCGAGGATCATCCCCGGCAATGAAAAGCCAATCTACCGCATGGTGGATCACCTCTTCCGGCGCGACGCGCACGTCATTTACGAGGACGGGTCCAAGCCTCCGGTGCACGTCAGCGGACACGCCAGCCAGGAAGAACTCAAACTCCTGATCAACCTCATCAAGCCGAAGTACTTTATTCCCATTCACGGTGAATATCGGCAGCTCAAACTTCACTGCGAACTCGCCGCTTCCATGAAGGGCGCCGTCGGTCACGCAATCATGATCGAGAGCGGCGACGTGCTGGAGTTCGACGGCATTGCAGCCCGCAAGACGGATCGAGTAAACGTGGGCCGTGTGTGCATTGACTCAGGATCGATGGGCGAGGTAGTGGAAGATCTTGTTATCAAGGATCGTCGCCTGCTGAGCGAAGACGGCTTCGTGTTGCCCATCATCGCCATAAACAAGCTGACGGGACGCGTCGAGACCACGCCAGAGATCGTCATGCGAGGCTTCGCGGGCTTCGGCGAGAACGGCTTTCTCGGCGAGGCGCGCGACGTAGTCATGCGCACGCTCGAAGCATCAAGCACCGAAGAGAAAGCCGATTACGGCGTGATCAAGGAAAAGATCCGACAGGACCTGAAGCGGTTCATTGTGAAGAATA
>Ga0196970_1000575_pt1 | contig 40159 bp, 41 predicted proteins | sample S1v_513CmetaG_FD_148672 | JGI IMG/M metagenome (GOLD analysis project Ga0196970, IMG submission 148672) | Soil microbial communities from Anza Borrego desert, Southern California, United States - S1+v_5-13C | ecosystem: Environmental > Terrestrial > Soil > Desert | place: USA: California... | reverse complement strand
CGACGGCGGCATCAACGCCGAGACGGCGCGCCTCGCCATCGAGGCCGGGGCCGACGTCCTCGTCGCCGGCACCGCCACCTTCTCCGGCGGACCCGACATGTACGCCGAAAACATCCGCAAGGTGCGCCTGGGGTAAGACCTACTGCTTCGCCGTCGGCACGCCGCCGCCGGTCATGCTCTGCGCCATCGCCAGATGGTTCTGCAGGATCGGCAGCGTCTGCGCCGCGAAGGAGCGGAACGGCGCCATGTCCGGCGCGGTCGCGTTGGCGGCCGAGGAGTACAGCGTCACCGCCTCCTCGTGGGCACCCACCTGCCCGACCATGTACAGCCGGTCGAATTCGGCGCCCGACGCGCGCGACAGCGTCTGGATCCGCTGCTGGTGGTCCGGCCGCATCATGGCCGGAACGGCCATGCCGTTCTGCCGGGCCAGCGCCATCAGATCCTGGTTGGACTGGGTGTGGTCGGTCACCATCTGCTGACCGAAAGCGCGCACCTGGTCGCGGCTGGCCTTGTCGACGGCGAGGCGGCCGGCCTCGACCTCGAACAGGCCGCTGGAGGCGGCCTGCGTCAGGAACTCGCTGGCCGTCAGGTTCTGCGCCGCCCCGGCCCCCTGCACGGTCACCTTGCCGGAGGAGGACGAGGTGGTGGTGTCCGGCACGACCTGGGTCGGCGGGGGCTGGACGGTCGTCGAACTCTGCGCCAGCACCGGAGCGCCGAGCGCCGGGAGCGCCAGCGCAGCGAGTGCGACGGCGACAGCCTTGGCATTCATGGGAATTCTCCTTTTTCCTCAGGAACTGCAGCCTGGAGGCGTGCGGAGAACATGGCCTCGCCGCGAAGGTTCCCCCATCGGCGAGACTGAACCATCTCCCGTCTTGCCCGTTATCCCAATCGGGCGGAGGCGCCCTGACTGACAGGGCCTGACTGACAGGGAGAACGTGGCATGGAGATTCTCTGGACGATCATCATCGGGTTCATCGCCGGTATCATCGCGAAGCTGCTGATGCCGGGGCGTGATCCGGGTGGCTTCATCATCACCACGCTGCTGGGCATCGCCGGTGCGTTCGTCGCCACCTACCTGGGCGAGGCGGTCGGCTGGTACAGGGCCGGTGAAGGGGCTGGCCTGATCGGCGCCGTGGTGGGCGCCGTCATCATCCTGGCGCTGTACCGCATGTTCGTCGGCCGCCGCAGCACGACGGTCTGAGCCGCGTACGGCCCGATACGAAACAAAAAAGGGGCGGCCCGTACAGGCCGCCCCTTTCCTCTTCGTGCCGCCCGTCAGGCCAGCGCCACCGGCGTGGGCATGAACACGGCGCGCGAGATCGCGCTGCGGATGGCCTCCACCGTGAAGGGCTTGCGCACGACCTGGCCCAGGTGGCGCGCGCCCAGTTCCTCCAGGTCGCCGTCGAAGGCGGTGACGAAAATGGTGCGCAGTGCCCGCTGCTCCTCGCGCAGGCGTCGGGCCACATCGACGCCGCTGTCCCCGCCGGCCAGCCGCACATCGAGCAGCGCCAGCGTGGGTTGCGCGCTTTCCGCCAGTTCCAGCGCCTCGCGCCGGGTGGCGGCGGTGCCGCACACCACGTGCCCCATCTCGGCGACGACGGAGCCGATCTCAAGCGCCAGGATCGGGTTGTCCTCGACCACCAGCACGCGCTGCGTCAGCACCCCGCGCACGCCGTCGCGCGCCCGCTTCAGCCGTTCCGCCGCCACGGGCGGGGCGATCTGCATGACCTGAGCGATCTCGCCGAGGGTCAATCCCTCCAGCGCAGCCAGCAGATAGACCCGCCGGTCCTCCTCCGGCAGTCGCGCCAGCGCCCGCTCGATCGGATGGGGAGAGTTGGCGGGACGCCCTTCCCCCTCGTCGTCGAACAGCAGGTTGAGCAGCGCGTACAGGGGGATCCGCGATCCCTCCGACAGGCCGAAGTGTGTCGGTGCCAGGATGGCCACCTCCACGCACCGGGTCACGAGGTCGTCGCCGACCTCGGTCGCACCAGTCAACGCCCGCGCGTAGCGGCGCAGGTACGGCAGGTGCTGGTACAGTTCGCGTGCGTAGACTCGCATGTGCCGGTCTTTCGCGCCCATCGGATGTCCCAGGGGCCTTGTGCCCGCAGCCGCGGCACCGCGCCGGCGCCGTTGCTTCACATCATTAATCATTCATTAACCTACCATGCCGCGCGCGATGGGCGAACCGAAAAAAAGCCGAGGTGGCCTCTCCCGTTGGCAGAGGTCAGCGCGCTTGTTCGCGTAACCTTCGAGTGCGCCATTGCCACGGTTTCTCCACTTGCCCAGCCCAAAGCCCCATGCGCTTGCTCATCGCGTAGGCTTCCGTCTTCTGGTACGCCCCGGTCAGGCTGCGGTAGGTGAAGGCCCAGCCGCGCGCCACCATGGCGCCGCCCAGATCGACGCCGCGCACCCGGCATTCGCCCTGCTTCTGGCCATTGCGGTCCTGGTCGGCGACGGTGCACTCGACCTCCTCGTTTTCGATCAGGTTCTTCAGCACGTCGCGCGCGATGGTGAAGCAGTCCAGCTCGTGCCCGTAGCGGTTCTTGCACATCTGCCCGACGTCCGGCGCGTCGACGCCCATCAGGCGCACCGGCGTGCCGTTGATGGACAGCAGGTCGCCCTCGATCGCCATCCCGCGCCCCTTCAACAGGGTGTTCGGCACGGCCGACGTCTTGCCCTGCACCGTGGCGGCGTGCGCCGGCAGGGTCAGCAGCAGCGCCGCCAGCGCGACCTCAAAACAAAGTCGGCGGCGCATCGAAGGGCACAATGCAGGTGTCGTCGTCGTTGCGCACGTCGTTGACGCGGGTGGAGACGGGTACGGCCTCCAGCGCCGGATCCGGCGCCGGGCGCAGCAACGTCTCCACGGCCGGCAGCGGTGCCTGCGGATCGAGCCACAGCGGCCAGTCCGCGGGATTCAGCATCACCGGCATGCGCTCGTGCAGGTCGGCCACGACGCCGCCGGCCGCGGTGGTGACGATGGTCACCGTCTCCAGCGGCTGCGGCAGCGGATCGCCCTTCGGGCCCGGCCAGCGCTCCCACAACCCGGCGAAGGCCAGCGGCCGTCCGTCGCGGCGGCGGATCAGGTAGGGCTGCTTGCGCCGCCCAGCCGCCTTCCATTCATAGAAGCCGTCCGCGGGGACGAGGCAGCGGCGATGGCGGAACGCGCTGCGGAAGGCCGGCTTGTCGGCCAGGGTTTCGCCGCGCGCGTTGATCATCCGGTTGCCGATCGCCGGATCGTCCGCCCAATGCGGCACCAGCCCCCAGCGCAGCAGCGCCAGATGGCGCGCGCCGTCTTCCCCCGCGCGCACGGCGGCGACGTCCTGGGTGGGCGCGATGTTCCAGCGCGGCCGCAGGTTCGGCGTCTCCGAAAATTCGAAGACCCGCCTCAGTTCGGCGACCGGGGTGGCAAGAGTCATGCGTCCGCACATGCACCGATTATGGCGACGCCGGCGCTCGTGCGCCAGGGGGCCGCGCCCTCTTGATTTATCGTTAACCTTTGCGCACATGCACATCAGCAAATGTACATCCGGCACTTGGTAAGACCCCATGAGCACGCCCTACGAGATCCTTGGTGTTTCCCCCAGCGCCTCGGCGGAGGACATCCGCAAGGCGTACCGCAAGCTTGCCAAGACCTGGCACCCCGACCTCAACGCCGGCCGGCCGGACGCCGAGCAGCGTTTCAAGGAGATCAGCACCGCCTACGACCTGCTGTCCGATCCCGACAAGCGCGCCCGCTTCGACCGCGGCGAGATCGACGCGCAGGGGCAGGAACGCCCGCAACGCCAGTATTACCGCAGCCACGCGGGCGGGCCGGGCGGCGCCCATTGGGCCGGGGCCGGGGCCGGGGCCGATGCCTTCGCCGCCGACGATCTGGAGCACATCTTCGCCGACCTGTTCGGCCGGCGTGGATTCGGCGGGCGGACCGGCGGGGCCGAGGTGCGCATGAAGGGCGGCAATCTCAGCCTGACGCTGCCGCTCGACTTCCTGGAGGCGGTGAAAGGTGGCAAGCGCCGCGTCACCCTGCCGGACGGGCGAACGCTCGACGTCGACCTGCCGGCCGGGCTGGAGGACGGCGCCACCGTGCGCCTCAAGGGCCAGGGCCTGCCCGGCGCCGGCGGCGGGCAGGCGGGCGACGCGCTGGTCACCGTGCAGGTGCGCCCGCACCCCTGGTTCCGCCGCGAGAAGGACGACATCCACCTCGACCTGCCGGTGACGCTGGCCGAAGCGGTGCTGGGGGCCAAAGTGCGCGTGCCGACCATCGACGGCGCGGTGATGCTGAACGTGCCCAAGGGCGCCAACAACGGCACCGTGCTGCGCCTGAAGGGCAAAGGCGTGCTCGACCCCCACAGCCGGCGGCACGGCGACCAGTTCGTGACGCTGCGCGTCGCCCTGCCGGAGACGCCGGACCCGGCGCTGGAGGAGTTCGCCCGCACCTGGACGCCGCCCGCCGACTACGCCCCCCGCCGCGGCATGGAAGAGGGCTGAGCGGCCCCCTTCCGGCCTGACGTCACGCTGCGCGGATGCCGGCCAGGAAGCGTTCCACTTCGGTGCGGAGCTGGTCGTTCTCGCGGCCGAGTTCGGTGGCGGCGCCGAGCACGCGGGACGCCGCCGCGCCGGTCTGGCCGGCCGCTTCCGACACGCGACCGATGGTTCGCGACACCTCCTGGGCACCCGTCGCCGCCTCCTGCACGTTGCGGGCAACCTCCTGGGTGGCGGCGGTCTGCTCCTCCACCGCGCCAGCGATGGCGGCGGCGATCTCGTTCATTGAACCGATGGTCTTGGCGATGCCGGCGATGGCGCCGACGGCGCCGTCGGTCGCCCCCTGCATGGCGGACACCTGGGCCTGGATCTCCTCGGTGGCCTTGGCGGTCTGGTTGGCGAGGCTCTTGACCTCCCCGGCCACCACGGCGAAGCCCTTGCCGGCCTCGCCGGCGCGGGCGGCTTCGATGGTGGCGTTCAGCGCCAGCAGGTTGGTCTGCGCGGCGATGGAGTTGATCAGCTCGACCACCTGCCCGATGCGCTGCGCCGCTTCGGCAAGGCCCTGAACGGTGGCGTTGGTGTTCTCCGCCTCCTGCGTCGCCTGACCCGCGATGCTGGTGGAGCGCACCACCTGACCGGAGATTTCGCGCAGGGTGCCGGCCATCTCCTCGGCCGCGGCGGCGACGGTCTGGATGTTAGCGGAGGTCTGCTCGGCCGCGGCGGAGGAGGCCGCCGCCTGCTCGTTGGTGCGCTCGGCCACGCCCACCATGCCCTGGGCGGTGCCGTCCAGGTCACGGATGGAGCGGGTGACGGTGTCCAGTACGCGGGTGACGGCCGCCTCGAAGTCGCGGGTCATCCGCTCAATCGCCGTGGCGCGGCGCTCGCGCGTTGTCCTCTCCGCTTCCTGCAGGGCGGTCAGGCGGTCCTTCTCGATGGCGTTCTGGCGGAAAACCTCGACAGCGCGGGCGATGTCGCCCATCTCGCTGCGCGTGTCAACGCCGGGAACGGTCACGGCGGTGTTGCCGGCGGCGAGCGTTGTGATGGCCTCGGTGATGGCGCGCACCGGGCGGGTGATGCCGATCGTGCAGGCCAGCACGGCCAGCAATCCGCCACCCAGCACGCCGACGAGGGCCACGGCGAGCATCACCTGCATGCGGGACTCCGCATAGGCGTCGAACGCCGCGTTCTCGGCAGTGACCTCCTTGGCCTGGACGGCGGCCAACGCCTGGATCTCGTCGTTCAGCTTCTTGCGGTTGGCGCGGGCCGCGTCGTTGTCGCCGAAGGCGCGAGCCTTCTCCAGCGTGTCCTCGCGCGACAAGCGGACCAGTTCCGAACGGATCTCGATGAACTTGCGCACGCTGTTCATGCCGGCGGTCAGTTCACCCCGCCGCGCGTCCGGCAGCAGCCGTTGCCAGTCGGCCATGCGCTGCTCCAGAACACGCAGGTTCTCCAGGAGCGGCTTGGCGAACTTCTCCGATTCCTGCCGGTCGCGCGACATGTAGATGCCGCGCGAGTCCATGACCACGGCGAGAATGAGCCCGTTGACCTGCTCGCCCAGGACGGCGCGTTCGGAGGCCCGCTGGATGTTGTCGACATTGGCCTCCAGGGTGCGGATGGTCGTCAGCGCGATCGCGGCGATCACCACCGCCACGACCGCCAGCAGCCCGACGACCGCGTAGACCTTCGTGCCGATCCTCATGTTGCCGGCCAGCGAACCCATGGCGTCCTCCCCCCGTTCGTTCTTCTCGGTGGACTCGGCCGCAGGACGGACTGCGGCCGAATCAGCAATGAAACGTCGGAAGCAGGATCATCCTGGAAATCTTAATGCTTGGTATTTTCCCTCTAATGGAACTTCGGGAAAAACGTCGGACAAGACGCCGCACCCTCGCCGGGGCCGCGGCCTTACTTCACAACGGGCAGGCGCTCGAACTGGTGGAACGGCGGCGGCGAGCTGAGCGTCCATTCGAGCGTCGTGGCGCCGGAGCCCCAGTAGTTCGCCCCCACCCGCTTGCCGTACCAGATCGTGTAGATCGCCGCGACGATGAAGATGACGTGCCCGGTGAAGGAGACGTAGGAGCCGAGCGACGACACCATGTTCCAGCCCACGTAGGCGTCCGGATAGTCCGGGATGCGGCGCGGCATGCCGGCCACTCCCAGGAAATGCTGCGGAAAGAAGGTCAGGTTGGCGCCGACGAAGGTCATCCAGAAATGCACCTTGCCCCACAGCTCCGGATACTGCCGGCCCGACATCTTGCCGATCCAGTAGTACCAGCCCGCGAAGATCGAGAACACCGCACCCAGGCTGAGCACGTAGTGGAAGTGCGCCACCACGAAGTAGGTGTCGTGCAGCGACTTGTCCAAGCCGCCGTTGGCCAGCACCACGCCCGACACGCCGCCCACCGTGAACAGGAAGATCACGCCCAGCGCGAAGAGCATCGGCGTCTTGAACTCGATGGAGCCGCCCCACATGGTGGCGATCCACGAGAAGATCTTGATGCCCGTGGGCACGGCGATGATCATCGTCGCCGCCGTGAAATAGGCGCGCGTGTCGACGTCCAGGCCGACCGTGTACATGTGATGCGCCCACACCACGAAGCCGACCACGCCGATGGCGACGATGGCGTAGGCCATGCCCAGGTAGCCGAACACCGGCTTCTTCGAAAAGGTGGACACCACCTGGCTGACGATGCCGAAGCCGGGCAGGATCATGATGTAGACTTCGGGGTGGCCGAAGAACCAGAACAGGTGCTGGAACAGCAGCGGGTCGCCGCCGCCTTCCGGGTTGAAGAAGGCCGTGCCGAAGTTGCGGTCGGTCAGCAGCATGGTGATGGCGCCGCCCAGCACCGGCACCGCCAGCAGCAGCAGGAACGCCGTCACCAGCATCGCCCACACGAACAGCGGCATCTTGTGCAGCGTCATGCCCGGCGCGCGCATGTTGAAGATCGTCGTGATGAAGTTGGCCGCCCCCAGCACCGACGACGCGCCGGCGAGGTGCAGCGAGAAGATCGCCATGTCCACCGCCGGCCCGGGGTGGCTGACCGAGGAAAGCGGCGGATAGACGGTCCACCCCGTGCCGGCCCCCACGCCGACGAAGGTCGAGACGAAGAGCAGCAGCAGCGCCGGCACCAGCAGCCAGAAACTGATGTTGTTGAGGCGCGGGAAGGCCATGTCCGGCGCGCCGATCATGATCGGCACGAACCAGTTGCCGAAGCCGCCGATCAGCGCCGGCATGACCACGAAGAACACCATGATCAGGCCGTGCGCGGTGACCACCACGTTCCACGCCTGCCCGTCCGCCACCACGCCCACGCCCGGGCTCTGCAGTTCGGCGCGGATGATGGCGGAAAAGGCAAGGCCGGCGATCCCCGCCACGATGGCGAAGATCAGGTAGAGCGTGCCGATGTCCTTGTGGTTGGTGGAGAACAGCCAGCGCTGTGCGAAGGGCGGCGTGTGCGCGTGGCCATCATCATGCGCGGCATCGTGCGCGGGGGCGTGCTCACTGTACACGCCGACCTTCCGGGGTTCCTCGGCCATGTCGTCCTCGTTTTCAGCGTTCGGCGAGTTGGGTGGGTTCGGCATCGCGTGCGGCGAACCTGGTCTTGGCCTCCTCGACCCATTGGGCGAACCGCTCCTTGGAGACGGCTTCCACGGCGATCGGCATGTAGGCGTGCGACGTGCCGCAGATTTCCGAACACTGGCCGTAATAGACACCTTCCGCGTCGATGCGGATCCAGGTTTCGTTGATGCGGCCGGGCACCGCGTCGTCCTTGCTGCCGAAGGCCGGCACCGCCCAGGAATGGATGACGTCGCCGCCGGTGACCAGCAGGCGGATGGTGGTGCCCACCGGCAGGACGACGCGGTTGTCGACCTCCAGCAGGCGTGGCTGGCCGGGCTTCAGCGCGTCCTCCGGGATCATGATGGAGGAGAAGGTGAAGCCCCCGTGGTCTGGGTATTCGTAGTCCCAGTACCATTGCCGGCCGGTGACCTTGACGGTCATCTCCGCGTCCACGGCGCGGTCGGCATAGTAGAGCAGCCGGAACGACGGCACGGCGATCACCACCAGGATGATGACCGGCACCACGGTCCAGATCACTTCGATCAGCGTGTTGTGCGAGGTGCGCGAAGGCACCGGGTTGCGCTTGGCGTTGAAGCGCACGATGACGATGCCCAGCAGCGCCATCACCAGGATGCAGACCGCCACCATGATCCACAGCAGCAGATGATGGAAATCGTACATGATCTCCATGACCGGCGTGGCCGGCTCGGGATGCCAGACCTGCCAGGGGTGCGGAACGCCGCCCGGCGCCGGCCGGGTCTCCTGCGCGAACGCCGGCCACACCGGCACGGCAAACGCCGCCGCGGCGAGCATCGGCCAGACTCTTCCTTTCACGGTGCCCTCCTCCCGCGTCCGTTTCCAAGCGGGAACAGCGCGGAACGCGGAAAGTTCAGTCGGAGAGAAGCCGCCCTTCGCCTTTCAGGCGACGGCGGTGAATGCTGGTGGCGGCAAGGGCGGCGTGCCCCATGGCGACCGAGATCTGGTTCAGCCCTTCCACCACGTCGCCGATGGCATAGAGCCCGTCCACGTTGGTCTGCTGGTGCTCGCCCACGGTGAAGCGGCCGGTCGACCCTAGCGTCACGCCCAGCGGCCGGGCCGGGTCGACGCGCGGCACCGCGCCCAGCGCGGAATACAGCGTGTCGAACACCAGCCGCTCACCGGCGGCCGTGGTCAGCGCGGTGATGCGGCCGGCCTCCGTGTGCACCTCGACCACCGGTTCCTCCACCGCGCGCACGCCGGCCTCGGCCATGCGGCGGCGCTCCGCGCCGGTCAGGTCCATGGGCACGCCCAGCGTCAGCATCGTGACATCGGGGGAGTAGGTGCGCAGCCACAGCGCCTCCCCCACCGCATCGGCGCCGTGGCCGATCACGCCCACGCGGTGGTCGATCACCTCGTACCCGTCGCAGATCGGACAATGGCGGATCAGGCCGCGCTGCACCGCCTGGTAGAGGTTCGGCAGCACCGGCTCCACGTCGATGACGCCGGTCGCCATCACCGCTGTGCGGGCGCGGTGGGTCCGCCCATCCTCGGTGTGCACCTCGAAAGCGCCCTCGGCCGGATCGGCGCAGCGCTGCACGGCGGCGACCACCGCCCGCTCGATGACGGCACCGTAGCGCTCGGCCTGGGCGCGCATGCGCGCCAGCAACTCGGTCCCGGTGACGCCGTCGGGAAAGCCGGCGTGGTTGTGCGAGCGCGGGATCCAGGACGTGCGGCTGGCCCCGGCATCCAGCACGACGAACCGGCGACGGTAGCGGGCCAGGTAGATGGCCGCCGTCAGCCCGGCCGGCCCACCGCCGACGATGACGCTGTCCAGCGGGGCAGCGCTCATCCGCGCAACGTCCGGGCGCGCAACGTCCGGGCGCGGGGCGCGCCGGTGCGGCAGCCGACCGTCAGGCAGCCGACGTAGACGGCGGCGTAGAAGACAGCGACCGCCAGCACCACCCGCCAGGGCCCGACAAACGGCCCCTCCACCAAAAGCAGAACCACCGCCAGCAGCGCGCCGGCCAGCAGCAGCACTCCGGCGGCGTGCACCAGGGACGGCGGCTGCAGGTGGTTGCGCGGGGTCTCGGAAGCGTTCGCCATGGGAATGCCCACCAATGCTCCGTTGCCAGGAACACCTCCGGAAGCCCCGCGGTTCCCCCGCCCGACGGCAGCGTCCTTTCGTCGCGCTCGCGCCGGATTGACCGGCCGTGTGTGCCTGACGATCCTCGGGATTACCCTTATGGATTGAACGTCGGCACATGACTTTCGCCATGTCCGTTCCCGCATCGGAAGCCGCCCACCCCGCCGCCGTCGATCCGGACGTGCTGGATCTCGAACCGATGCTGCGCAACTTCGGCGGCATCAGCCCGATGGTCACCGACCTCTACGCGCTGTTCCTGCGCAACGAGGAGGACCTGCACCGCACGATCCGCAGCAAGCTGAGGGACGGCGACCTCGCCGGCGCGCGGCTGGCCGCGCACGCCGCGGGTGGCGCCGCCCGCACCGCGGGCGCCCGGCAGCTCGCCGCCCTGTGCTCGACCATCGAGGAGGCGCTGGTGCGCGGCGACGCTCCGGCGGCGGCGCGCGGGTCGCAGGCGCTGTCCGGGGCACTCGCCGCCGTTCGCGCCATGGTCGCGCGGATCTGAGGGGCGGCCCCGCGCGCGGCCACGCCCAAGCCATTATTGTTTTGGCAACCATTCAGCGGTACCACAACCGTATGTGGACGGTCGTTCCCGCACGCCGGCAACCGGACCTTGCCGGCCGCGACCGCCTGGACGGAGGTCGGCATGCCGTTGAGCGTCCTTGAGGTGGCGGTCTACGCCATGGTGTTGTCGGCCGCGCAGCCGAAAGCCTACGAGTGCGTCATGGTCCAGCCGGACGGCGTCAACTGCACCAATGGCCTCGCCGCCACGCCGCAGGCCGGCGGCATGAAGTTCAACAACGACGTCAGCATCACCGTCACCCGCGACCGCAGCGTGGTGTTCTCGAACGGCATTCGGATCCACCTGGATTCGTCGATGTGGGCGCACTTCAAGCGCGGCGACCAGACGATCATCTCCGCCCGCCGCATGGACGCGCGCGGCACCCGCTTCAACTTCAACAACGGCTACACCTGCCAGCTCATGGGCAAGGAGCAGGACATGGCCCGCTGCTTCAAGCCGTAGGCGCCCCTCCACCCTCGGCTCCACCTCACGCAGGCTCAGGCTGAAGCGGTGGTACAGCCACACCGCTTCGCCGATGATTGCGACCGGAAAGCGGAAACCGCGGTACGGATTGGGCGACGTGCTCATGCCCGGGAACCTGGACACCACCCGCCGGCCAGCCTGACAACACCCGCGCGCCCTACGGTCCGGTGTGCTTGTGCCCGTCGTCCTGTTTGAGTTCCTCTTCGGTGGCGCGTTTCAGCGCGTCGAGCCGTTCGGCGGCGGCATCGCGGCTGTAAGGTCCTTCCACGTCCATGCCGAAACTGACGTAATGCCCGTCCGGGCGGGCGATGTGCGTACCCGTGGGCAGGTAGCCGTCGTCGGCGTCGTCATTGTCGACCACCACGCCGCCCCGGATCTCGACGATGTGCGCCATCACTGACCTCCCTCCCCTGCCCCACCTTGAGCCGCCTGGTCGGGACGCCACTGCGCGATGCCCGTCATGTCGGGCAGGCGGTGCGCGATGCCCTTGTGACAGTCTATGCACGTCATCCGTCCGCTGAAAAGGAACTCCTCGTGCGCGCGGGCGGCGCGGGGGGATTGCTTCGTGATGTCCATGGATTCCGCGCTGTGGCAGTTGCGGCATTCCAGGGAGTTGTTGGCCTTCAGGCGCGCCCATTCATGCTCGGCCAGGGTGCGGCGCATCTCCACGAACTTCTCGCGCGTCGAGATGGTGCCGAACAGGTGTCCCCACACCTCCTTGGAGGCCTGCATCTTGCGGGCGATCTTGTCGGTCCAGTGGTGCGGCACGTGGCAGTCCGGGCAGGTGGCGCGCACGCCCGAGCGATTGGTGAAGTGGATGGTCTGCTTCATCTCCTCGTACGGGTTGGCCTGCATCTCGTGGCAGGAGATGCAGAACGCCTCGGTGTTCGTGGCCTCCAGCGCGGTGTTGAAACCGCCCCAGAAGGCCACGCCCGCCAGGAACCCGCCGAGCGTCAGGAAGCCCAGGCTCAGGTAGGTGGCCGGCCGCGTGAAGGTGCGCCATATGGCGCGCAAGCTGTCCCCCAGCGCCATGGCTCACCGCCCCCCGCCCGGCGGCGAAACGAGGGAGTCGATGTCGCGGAAGCGGTTCTCCACCAGCGGCTGCGCCGCCGTCTGCGGCACGTGGCAGGCGGTGCAGGCATAGCGCCGCGGCGCCAGCCCACCCAGCATGTTGCCCTCGCGGTCCTGGTAGTGGGTGATGGAGATCATGGGGGCCTGCGACTGCTCCGTGTACTTGCGGCTGTGGCAGTCCAGGCAGCGGTTGTGCCGCAGGTCGATCTGGTAGTCGCGGATCGAATGCGGGATCACCGGCGGCTGTTCGGGGTAGTTGCGCGTCCGCCGCACGTCGTCGGCGACGTCCGGAGCGATCTGCGGGGCGGCCGGCGTCTCGGGGAACGGCGTCGGCCCGATCAGGCGCGGAGCGTCGGCCGCCCCAGCGCCCGCCAGCGTGGTCACGACGGCGACGGCCGCCAGAAGCAGGGTTCTCATTGGCCTCCCCCCACCTGGGCGACCTGCACCGGCACCACCTTGACGGCGCACTTCTTGAAATCGGTCTGCTTGGAGATCGGGTCGGTCGCGTCCAGCGTGACCTTGTTGATGGGTTGGCTGGCGTCGAAGAAGGGCACGAACACCACGCCGCGCGGCATGCGGTTGCGCCCGCGCGTCTCGATGCGGGAGCGGATCTCGCCGCGCCGCGATACGACCCGCACCTCGGATCCCCGCCGCAGGCCGCGCTCGCGCGCGTCGTCCGGGTGCATGAACACCACGGCCCCGGGGAACGCCTTGTAGAGTTCCGGCACGCGCAGCGTCATGGAGCCGGAGTGCCAGTGCTCCAGCACGCGCCCGGTGACGAGCCACAGGTTGAACTCCTCGTCCGGCGCCTCGGCCGGCGGCTCGTAGGGGGCGGCGATCAGGTTCGCCTTCTTGTCGGGGTTGCCGTAGAACTGCACCCCGGTCCCCTTCTCCACATAGGGGTCCAGCCCTTCGCGGAAGCGCCACTTGGTCTGCTGCCCGTTGACCACCGGCCATTGCAGGCCGCGCGTCTGGTGGTAGGTGTCGAACGGCGCCAGATCGTGCCCATGCCCGCGGCCGAAGTAAGCGTACTCTTCGAACAGCCCCTTCTGGATGTAGAAGCCAAATTGCTCGGCCTCGTGGTTCTCGTAGCCGGCCTTGACGTCGCTCACCGGGTATTTGTTCACCTCGCCGTTGGCGAACAGCACGTCGAACAGGGTCTTGCCTCTGTACTCCGGCATCTTTTCCAGCATGTCGGCCGGCCAGACCTCGTCGGTGGTGAAGCGCTTGGAGAACTCGACCAGTTGCCAGAGGTCGGAGCGCGCCTGCCCCGGTGCCGACACCAGTTGGTGCCAGAAGTGCGTCCGCCGCTCGGCGTTGCCATAGGCGCCCTCCTTTTCCACCCACATGGCGGCGGGCAGGATGAGGTCGGCGGCCATGGCGGTCAGCGTCGGGTAGGCGTCCGACACCACCACGAAGTTGGCCGGGTTCCGGTAGCCCGGATAGGTCTCGTGCGCGGTGTTGGCTGCGGTCTGGAGGTTGTTGTTGACCTGGATCCAGTAGCAGTTGAGCTTGCCGTCCTTCAGCATGCGGTCCTGCAGCACGGCGTGATAGCCGGGCTTGTCGGGCAGCAGGCCTGCGGGCAGCTTCCACTTCCGCTCGACCACCTTGCGGTGTTCGGGGTTGGTGACCTGCATGTCGGCCGGCAGGCGGTGCGCGAAGGTGCCGACCTCGCGCGCGGTGCCGCAGGCCGACGGCTGCCCGGTCAGCGAGAACGGGCCGTTGCCCGGCTCCGAGATCTTTCCGGTCAGCAGGTGGACGTTGTAAACGAGGTGGTTGGCCCACACGCCACGGACGTGCTGGTTGAAGCCCATCGTCCAGAACGACACCACCTTGGTCTTGGGATCGGCGTAGATCTTCGCCAGCGCCTCCAGCCGTTCCCTCGGCACGCCGGTCAGTTGCGCGGTGTAGTCCAGCGTGTATTGGCTCACCATCTCGACGTAGTCGTCGAAGTTGCTGGGCTTGCTCACAGCGGCATCGCCGGCGTTCTGCGCCCGCTGTTCCAGCACGTGTTCGGGCCGCAAGCCGTAACCGATGTCGGTGTTGGCCATGCGGAAGTTGACGTGGCGTTCGATGAAGTCGCGGTTCACCGCGCCGGTCTGCACGATGTGATTGGCGATGCAGTTGAGGATCGCCAGGTCGGTGCCCGGCTTGAAGACGATGGAGATGTCGGCGAGGTCGGAGCTGCGGTGTTCGTAGGTCGACAGCACGACGATCTTCGAATTGGGGGTCGACAGGCGGCGGTCGCTCACCCGCGTCCACAGAACCGGGTGCATCTCCGCCATGTTGGAGCCCCAGAGAACGAAGGCATCCGTCTGCTCGATGTCGTCGTAGCAGCCCATCGGCTCGTCCATGCCGAAGGTGCGGATGAAGGCCACCGCGGCCGATGCCATGCAGTGCCGCGCGTTCGGGTCCAGGTTGTTGGAACGGAAACCGGCCCGCATCAGCTTGGATGCCGCGTACCCCTCCCAGATCGTCCATTGGCCGGAGCCGAACATGCCGACCGCCGTCGGCCCCTTCTCCTTGAGCGTCTTCTTCCACTGCCGCGCCATCTCGTCGAAGGCCTGATCCCAGCTCACCGGCTGGAACTCGCCGTCCTTGGCGTACTGGCCGTTCCGCATGCGCATCAGCGGCGTGGTCAGCCGGTCGGCGCCGTACATGATCTTGGAGAGGAAGTAGCCCTTCACGCAGTTGAGGCCGCGGTTGGTCTCGTGCTGCATGTCGCCGTGCGTGGCGACCACCCGGTCGTCCTTCACGCCGACGACGACACCACAGCCGGTGCCGCAGAACCGGCACGGCGCCTTAGACCATTTGATGGCGAGATCCTGGAAGGGGGCGGTGTTCGCCGCCTGCGCGGGCAGGCTGACGTTGACGGCGGCGGCCGCGGTGGCGGCGGCCTGCGCCTTCAGGTAATCGCGTCGGCTGATGGTCATTCGGCGCCTCCGTCGGCATCGAGAATCGGCTCGACGTGATGGAACACCAGCGTGGCGGCCAGCACGCCGTCGAGCAGGCTCAGGGTGTTGAGGTGCGAGACGATGGTCTGCTCGTCCTCGGTTTCCAGCGTGATGACGAGCTTCCCACCCTCGCTGGCGGCGTGCACCTCCACCCCGGCCAGGGCGGCCGCCGTCCGCGACACGACCGGCACGGCCTCGGGCCGGGCGTGCACGACGACGCTGGAAATGTGCAGTTCATGCGGTGTTTCAGGGGACACGGCCGACCTCCTTCAAGGTGACTGCGCCGACCGGACAGGCCGACGCGCAGGCTCCGCAGCCGGTGCATCGAGCGGCATCCACGGACGGCTGCCACACCCGCCCCTGCACGGGGACGAAGCGCATGGCGCCCTCCGGGCAGATGTCACGGCAGGTCTGGCAGATGACGGCGCTGTGCGTCAGGCAGCCCTTGGCGATGCGCGGCTCCAGGCGCCACGGCGGAGTCCGCCGGTCGAACAGCGGCTGCGGGCAGGCGTCGGCGCAGGCGCCGCAGAAGGTGCATTCGCCCTTGCGGAAGTCGACGGCGGGATAGCCGCCGTCGCCGGGGGCGATGATGGTTTCGGGACAGGCCGCCGCGCAAGCCCCGCACCGCGTGCAGCGGTCGAGGAAGGCATCGGGGCGCACCCACGGGGGGCGGACCGGCGCGCCGGATTCCCGCGCGCGGCCAAACAGGACGCGCCGGCGTCCGGGATCGAATCCGTCATCGGCCATCGCGCCCTCACGCCGTCGGAGGGCCGGCGAGCATCTGGTAGATCCACACGGCCAGCCCATAGCCGCCGACCACGGCGATGGCCGCCAGCGGCCAGAACACCACGGTCAGGAACAGGAAGGTCCACACTTCCCGCGATTTCCGGCGGTCGGGCAGCGGTTGCTCCGCCATGCGCCTGCTCTCCCCCCTGGCTTGTCCGTGGAACGCTGGGCGTCCCTACCGGCGCGGCTTTGCGCCGCGCTTCGAACAACCCGTCGTGGCGGGGTTGGTTCCGCTCAGTTTTTGGGCGCTTTCAGGTGATCCAGGCGCAGCCGGTGGCGCGCGTCCGTCAGCCGGTACACCCCGCCGACCGAGGCGGCGAGGACGCCCAGTCCGGTCGAGCCGGCGATCAGGAACATGATGAGGATCTGGTACTTGACGGCCTCCTGCGGATCGACGCCGCCCAGGATCTGGCCGGTCATCATCCCCGGCAGCGAGACCAGCCCCGTCGCCGCCATGGCGTTGACGATGGGCATCATGCCGGTGCGCAGCGCCTGCCGGTGTACGGTTCCCAGCGCCTCCCACCGGGTGGCGCCCAGCGCCAGCCGCGCCTCGATGGCGGCGCGCTCGCGGGACGCCAGCGACGTCAGCGTGTTGAGCGCCAGGCCGACGCCGCTCATGGTGTTGCCCAGCACCATGCCCAGCAGCGGAATGGCGTAGCGCGGATCCCACCACGGGTCCGGCCGCACGGCGGTGGTCAGAGCCAGCAGCATGACGGACGTCGCGGCGAACGCCATCGCCCCGGTGCCCAGCCCGTAGGCCCACCAGCCGGCCAGCCGCCGCTCCTGCCGGGCCAGGATCTCCTGCCCGGCGAAGCCGACCATGACCAGGGCCACCCCAAAAGTCAGCACCGGCGAGCCCAGCGCGAAAAGCTGCTTGAGCACCAGCCCAACGAGACTGAGCTGCACCACCATCCGCACCGCCGACACCGCCAGCGGACGCTCCAGCTTGAGCGCGAGGCGCCACGACAGCAACCCGTTGACCAGCAGCAGCGACGCCGCGATGGCAAGGTCGGAAACGCCGAGTTCGATCAGGGGCATGGGGCCTCCCTCACCACGCCCTTCTCCACCCACAGCGTGCGCGTGGCGAGGCGGTCGGCCTGCGCCGGATCGTGGGTGGCCAGCAGAATCGCAGCACCGCGCGCCATCTCGCGGCGAAGCTGCGCCTCCAGCCGCGCCGTGGCGTCGGCGTCCAATGCGCCGCTGGGTTCGTCGAGCAGCAGCACGTCCGGTCCCTGCACCAGGGCCCGCACCAGCGCCAGCCGCTGCCGTTCGCCGGTCGACAGGCGCGCCACCGGCCAGTCCATGGCGTCCCGCGGCAGGCCCAGCGCTTCCATCAGCGGCGCGGCGCGTGCCGGATCGGCGAAGTGCGCGCCCACGCCATCGGCCCACCAGCCGGACTCGGCCGCCACATAGGTGACGCGGCGGCGCCACTCCGGTGCCGGCATGGCGGAGCGCGCCCGGTCGCCCAGGCGCACCTCGCCCCGGTTGGGGTCGAGGTCGGCGATGGCGCGCAGCAGCACGGACTTGCCCGAGCCGGACGGCCCGCGCACCGCCACGCAGGTCCCCGCCGGTACGGCGAAGCCGACCGGCTTCAGGACGCTGTTCTCCAGGCCCGACACGGCGAGCACGCGCACCCTCCGGGGTTGTTCACAGGAACGGTACACGCGCCCGGCGCGTTGCGAAAGGCTCAGGCCCCTTGCGATGCAATATCAGCAAGCTATGTTGTGCCCCGTCCCCGCCCTCCCGGATTTACCGAAGCCACCGATGCCGCAATCCAACGCAGAGCGCGTCACCTTCACCCACCGTGAAATCCTGGAAGTGTTCAGCGGAGTGGCGCTGGCCATGCTGATGGCGGCGATGGACCAGACCATCGTCGCCACGGCGCTGCCGACCATGGCCGAGCAGCTCGGCAACCTGGAAGACCTGCCCTGGGTGGTGTCGGCCTATCTGCTGGCGTCCACCACCACCACGCCGATCTACGGCAAGCTGTCGGACCTGTACGGGCGCAAGCGCGTGCTGCAGATCGCCATCCTGCTGTTCCTGGCCGGGTCGGTGCTGTGCGCGCTGGCCGGCAGCATGTTTCAGCTCATCCTCTTCCGCGCCGTGCAGGGGCTGGGCGGTGGCGGGCTGATGGCGCTGGCCTTCACCATCATCGGCGACGTCGTGGAGCCGCGCGAGCGCGGCCGCTACCAGGGTTACATCGGCGGCGTCTTCGCGCTGGCCAGCGTGGCCGGGCCGCTGCTGGGCGGCGTCTTCACCGAGGCACTGTCCTGGCATTGGATCTTCCTGATCAACCTGCCGATCGGCGCCGCGGCGCTGTTCATGACGCGCAAGGCGCTGGCCCGCCTGCCCACCGGGATCGCGCACCCGAAGATCGACTACCTGGGTGCCGCCCTGCTGATGGCGGGGATCACCGGGCTCTTGCTGGTCATTTCCCGTGGCGGCACGGCCTTTGCCTGGACCTCGCCCACGCTGCTGGCGCTGGTGGCGGGAACGGCGGTGCTGCTGGGCGCCTTCGTCTGGCACGAGCGGCGGGTCGAGGAGCCGATCCTGCCGCTGCGCCTGTTCCGCTCCCCCGTGTTCGCGGTGGCGAACCCGATCGTCGCGGTGTCGGCCATGGTGCTGTTCGCCGGCATCGTCTTCCTGCCGCTGCACCTTCAGCTCGTGCGCGGGGCAGGGGCGACGGAATCCGGCCTTCTGCTGCTGCCGCTGGTGTTCGGCATGACGCTGGGCGCCGTGGGCGGCGGCCGGCTGATCGCACGCAGCGGGCGCTACAAGATCTTTCCCATCGTCGGGCTGGCGCTGGCGGCGCTGATGTTCCTCGCCCTGGGCGCCAGCGACCGGGTGGCCGGCGACGCGCTGCTGTCCACGCTGGTTCTGGTGCCGCTGGGCATCGGACTCGGCCTCGTCATGCCGGTGATGACGGTGGCGGTGCAGAACGCCGTGGACCGCCGCGACCTGGGGGCGGCGACCGCCGCCGTGGGCTTCTTCCGCTCGCTCGGTGGGTCCGCCGGGGTGGCGCTGTTCGGCGCTGTGCTGACTTCCGACGTCGGCCGGCACCTGGCGTCGGCCGGCCTGCCGGGCATCGACGCGCGCGAGGTGCTGGAGCGTGGCACGGCGGTGCTGCAAGGCCTGCCGGACAACGTCCGTGCCGCTGCCGTCGCCGCCTTCGAGCAGGGGTTCGAAACGCTGTTCGTGCTGGCCGCCGCCTTCGCCGCCGCCTCGCTGGTGCTGACGCTGTTCCTCAAGGAACTGCCACTGCGCTCCGCCAAGGCGTCGCCGGCCGCCTGAGGGAACAACCGGCCACCCGTCCTGTTGGAGAGGTGCATTCCTCTCACGGAGTACGCCGCCATGCGGGCCCGGGCCCGAACCCTTCTGCTCGCCCTGCTGCTGGCCGCCGGCCCCGGCCCGGCGGCGATCGCGGCTGAAACCGCGCGAAGCGCCCCACAAAGCGCTGCCGTCTCCGGTGCCGGCGCGCTGAACCTCGCCGGCTGCGCGGCGCGGCGGTTCTTCGTGTTCGACGTCTACCATCTGCGCCTCTACCTGCCGCGGCGGCCGGCGCACGAGACGGTGGCCTTCGACCGCCGCCTGCCGAAGATGGTGGAGCTTGAGGTCACCTACCCCGGCAACGTCCCCGGCGACATGCCGGGATCCTGGCGAAAGCGTTTCCAGGAGCGGCTGCCGCCGGCGCTGATCGCCGACCTGCGCAGCATCTACCGCAACCTGCGCGGCGGCGACGTGCTGTCCATCGACTACCGGCCGGAGCGCGGCTCGCTGGTGCGCCTCAACGGGGCGGTGCAGATCGCCGACCACGGCCCGGAGCTGATCGAGGCGCTGCTCGACATCTGGATGGGGCCGCGGGCGCTCCATCCGGAGATCCGGCAGCAGTTGCTGAGCGGGCGCTGCTGAGCCGGCACCTTTCCCGGCACGCGGCGTTAAGCCCTTCGCGGACAGCGGCGGGGGGCCCCATGAACGACTTCTTCTCCAAGGCAGCGCAATGGACGTCGCGCCAGGCCGGCCGCGCGTCGACGTTCATGCTGGCGATCCTGGTCATCCTCGTGTGGGCGGTGACCGGGCCGATCTTCGGCTGGTCGGACACCTGGCAGCTGATCATCAACACCGGGACGACCATCGTCACCTTCCTGATGGTGTTCCTCATCCAGAACACGCAGAACCGTGACACCCAGGCCATCCAGATCAAGCTGGACGAGTTGATCCGCGTCACCAACCAGGCGCGCAACGGCCTCATCAACCTGGAAGACGCCTCCGAGACCAGGCTGATGGAGGTGAAGGAAGAGTTCAACAAGGTGAAGGAGGAGGCCGTCCACATCGCCGAGGAGACGCTGGAGGAGGTGCAGGACGACATCGAGGACACCAGCCGCAAGCTCGACGATGCCAAGCAGGAGATCGCCGAGGTGCGCCACCGCGGGAGGGGGTGAATCAACCGGGGAAATGCGGCTCCTCGCCCAGCTTGTCCTGGATGTACAGGAAGTTGACCAGCACCAGCGCGGTCACCGCCAGCGGCGTCGCCAGGAACATGCCCAGCAGGCCGAACAGCAGCCCACCCGCCGTGATGGCGCCGATGGTGACGGCCGGCGGCAGGTCGACGATGCGCTTCTGCACCAAGGGCGTCACCAACTGCCCCTCCGCCTGCTGGATCGCCAGATAGAGCAGCCCCACCCACAGCGCCGTCCGCGGGTCCAGCGTGAAGGCGATGAGCAGCGCCGGCATGGCCGCCAGGATGGGGCCGATGAACGGGATGAACTCCAGCACCATGGCCAGGATGCCCAGCCCCAACGCCGCCGGGATGCCCAGCAGCATCAGCCCGGCGGTGGTCAGCGCGCCGACGATGGCCATGGCGATGAACTGGCCGATCAGCCACTTCCACAGCGTGTCCCCCAGCGTGTCCAGCACCTCGTACGCCCGCTTCTGACCAGCCGGCGGCACGAGGAGGACGAGGCCGCGCCGGTACACCTCCGGCGTTGCCGCGACGTACAGCGCAATGAACAGCACGATGATCGCGTCGCCGATGAAGTACACCACGCTGGGCGCCACCTGCCGCAGGCGGCCCAGCCAGGGGCCGATGCCGCCCTCGCCGGCGATCTGCTCGCGAACCTCCTTGGGAAGCTCATCGATGGCGCGGCCGATCTGCTCGGACAGCGCGCTCACCTCGGCCAGCGCCCACGCACCCATCAGCCAGCCACCGCCGACCACCGCGGCCAGCAGCGTCAGCAGGATGGCCGCCAGCCCCCACATCTCCGACAGGCCGGTCAGGCGCTTCAGCAGGCCGGCGATGCGCCGCAGCAGGATGGCGAACAGCACACCGGCGAAGGCCAGCAGCACGGCGTGCGAGATCTGCACCAGCAGGTAGGCCAGCGCCGCCGCCCCGGCGACGATCAGCACCTTCCAGGTGAAAACGCGCAATTCCCCGGTTGTGGTGTGGCGCGGGGCGACGTCGGCCCGATCCTCCCCCGCCCGGCTCCCGCCACCCTGGGCGAGCCGCCCCAGAGCGCGCGCCGCTTCCCGCCTGCCGTCCATCCGCCCCTCCGTCCATACCCAACGGAAACGCGGCAGGCGAGCGGGCGGATCCGAACGGCCGAGGGATCAGTGTTTCGTCTCGGGCGCCGCTTCGGGCGGCGCGTAGGGATGCGTCTCGCGCGTGGGCGCGAGGCGGCGATCGCAAGGGCTCGGATGACGCTGGCAGGTGCGGGTGTACAGGTCGCTCAGCACCTTGATGCGGTCGGGATCCCGGTGCTGGCGCGCGCGGACCAGATTGTCCCAAACCATCTGGCGAATGGCCGCGTCGCCGTACGGCTCGCTCATCAGCACCGTGCCGCGCACGGCGGCCTCTTCCAGCGTCAGATGTTCGTGTTCCGCGATGGCCGCGATTTCCTCCTGCGGCAACGGCAGAACGTCAGCGCTGTTAACGGGCCTCGCCATGATGCCCTCCTCCGCGGTTACGTCGCGGATCTCGCGGCCCCGCCGGTGGTGGGGGCCACACCATCGGTGATCATACACCCGCCCGGCCGCAAAGCCGAGATCATGCCCCCGAGACCAACGGTCGCGCCCCACCCTTGTTGAAGCCCACCCTTGTTGAAAAGGGGGATGACACGCCATATGCAACGCGCCCGCCCAACCGGATCCAGCAACCGGACAGGGGGCGCCAAGGAGACGAACGGATATGACCCCCGAGGAACGCACTCTTATCGAGGACCTCTTCCGCCGCCTGCGCCAGTCGGAGACGCAGCCGCGCGAGCCCGAGGCCGAACGGCTGATCCGCGATTCCCTGCAGGCCCAGCCGGGCGCCGCCTACTATCTGGCGCAGTCGGTGCTGGTGCAGCAGCACGCGCTGACCGCCGCGCAGCAGCGCATCAAGGAGCTGGAGCGCCAACTTCAGGACGCCCAGCGCCAGCAGGCGCAGCCCTCCAGCGGCGGTTTCCTGGGCGGCCTCTTCGGCTCCACCCGCCCGCCGGAACCGCCGCGCCCCCGCCCCGGCTCCGCTCCCGGCTACCCCCCGGCCCCGACCGGCCCCGCGCCCGGCGGTCCCTGGGGCGCTCCGCCCAGCGCCGCCTTCGGCCAGCCAGCCCGCTATCCGCAGCAGCCCGGCTACCCGCAGCAGGCGATGCCGGCGCGCGGCGGCGGCTTCCTGGCCGGCGCGGCGACCACGGCACTGGGCGTGGCCGGCGGCATGCTGGCCGCCAACGCCATCGGCTCGCTGCTGAGCGGCGGGGCGAGCCCGTTCGGTGGGCACGATGCCGGCACCGCACAGGCGGCCAGCCACGATGAGCCGCTGCCAGCGGAGAACCACGTCCAGCAGGCCGACTACCAACCCGACGAAGGTGACTTCGGCGGGGACGACGGCGGCGGCGACGATAGCTGGATCTGACCGCGGATCGTCCCTCGCCGCAACGGAAAGCCCCCGCTCCCTTAAAGGGGAGCGGGGGCCTTTTTGCCTCACCGGGCGAAGGTGACGGTGCCTTCCGCGGCGGCCTGCTCGGCCGGTTTCGCGTTGTGGCCGAATTCCTCGACGTCGCTGCGACGGGCGTAGCCGCGCCGGGCGCGCTTGTCCTCCAGCAGACGCATCGGCGCGCGACGGCCGGTCGGCAGCTTGCCGGCATAGGCGGCAACCGCCAGCGCGCCCAGCCCGGCGAACACCGCCGTCGTCACCCACGGGTGCATCTGCGCCCGGGTGTAGACGCTGGTCTCGCGCACGAAGGAATGGCGCCCGGCGCGTTCCTCGTGATCATGGCCGGACGGCTGCCACAGGCTGTCCCCATGCCGCTGGCGCGGCCCGCCGGAACGCTGGAAGCGCGTAACGAACCTTTCCATCACGCGGTCGGTCAGGCGCGGCATGTAGCGCTCGCCCCACTGGAACAGCTTGCCCGAACCGCCGACGATCAGGTCGCGCACCGGCGTCTGCGCGGCGTGCAGGATGGCCTCGGCCACCAGGTCCGGCGCGTAGACCGGCGGCGGGTTGATCGGCTCGCTGTCCATATAGTTCTTGCCGTGCTCCTCGAACTGCGTGTCGATGGTCGCCGGCTTGATGAGCGTGACGGACACCGGAGCGCCGTCCGTCTCCACCTCCATGCGGAGCGCATCGGTGAAGCCCTTCACCGCGTGCTTGGTGGCGGAATAGGGGCCTTGCAGCGGGATCGCGCGCTCCGACACCACGCTGCCGACGTTGATCAGCGCCCCACCGTGCTCGCGCAGGTGGCGCAGCGCCACCAGGGAGCCGATCACCGTGCCCCAGTAGTTCGTCTCGAACAGGCGGCGGTGGTCCTCCATCGAGATCTCCTCGATACGGCCGTAGATCGACACGCCGGCGTTGTTGACCCAGGTGTCGAAACCGCCGAAGGCGCGGACCGCCGTGTCGGCGACGCGACGCATCGCCTCCTCGTCGGCCACATCGGCGACGCAGTGCACGGCCATGCCGCCGTCGTGCCGGATCTCCTCCGCCACCTGGGCCAGCGCGTCGCGGTCACGGGCGGCCAGCACGACGTGGGCGCCCTGCGCCCCGGCCATGCGGGCGGTGACCAGACCGATGCCGCTCGTGGCCCCGGTGATGACGATGACCTGCTCTTCGATCGGCTTCAGATGCACGGGCATGGCTTCCTCGCGGGTTCCGAACGGGTGCGCCGCTCAAACAGGCTGCACGCCCCTGTGTTCCCGCCAACGCTTGAATCCATCGCGGAAGGAGCCATATTGGTTTTGTCGTGCCATAGAATTGAAACCGACACGACGTGCACGCCATGGCGAAACGCCGGCCGCGACGACATGGCGTACCATCCCGCGTGTTTCGGAGATGTTGCGAACCCATCCTGGTGAATGCGAGCGCCCGCGGCATCCGCGCGGCGCTCGCCTTTATGACCGGATGCCGGTTTCCTGATTCCGGTGTCCTGATTCCGACCGCGATGGCGGTACCCCCACAGTCCGGGCGATGGGACTGACGGACGATCACCCCCGGCACGTTGCACCACCCTCGTATCCACGCTGTTCCAGTTCCGCGGCGCGCCCGCGGCCGAAGGCCACGCCGTGGCCGGACGCCGGGGGTCTTGCCGTGTGCGCCATCGTATCGGGGGCATCCCGCCCACGACCACTCCGCGAGACACCGCCATGGACGAGGAACGCATCCGCCGGCGCGCGCACGAGATCTGGGAGCGCGAGGGTTGTCCCGAGGGGCGGGGCGATGCGCATTGGGAACAGGCGCGGCGCGAACTGGAGGGGGAGGAGGAAGTCGCCGCCCCGGCGGCCCTGGACGCCGCCGCGGCACAGCCGCCCGCCCCCGGCCCGGTCGTTCGCGGCAAGACCACGGTGCGCGGTCGCAAGAAGGCCCCCGGCTCCGGCGAGGAATCGGGTGGCGCGGCCTGATCCCGCCCACAAAAGCCAAGAACCACGACCAAGAATGACGAAGGAGATTGCATGCCGTCGCGTCGCGATTCCGGGGCCTGGATGTGGGCGGAGGCCGTCGAGCTGCTCGACCGGGCCGAGCGGTTGCACCGCCAGTTCTTCAGGCCCGGCCGGCCGGGCACGGCGTGCGCCACCTGGACCCCGCCCGTCGACGTCTACGAGACAGCGGCGGAAGTTCTCATCGTCGCCGCCCTGCCGGGCGTGCTCGCCGATCAGATCGAGGTGGCGGTGGAGCACGGCGTGCTGCGTTTGGCCGGCGAGCGCACGCTGCCCTGCCCCCGCGCCGGCGCCATCCACCGGCTGGAGATCCCGCACGGCCGCTTCGAACGCCGTATCGAGCTGCCGGCCGGCGCCTATGAGGTGACCAGGAACGAGCTGGTCGCCGGCTGCCTCGTTCTGGCGTTGCGCAAGCTGGGCTGAGGGAGGGCGCCCCATGACCGAAGCAACCGCCGAAGCAACCGCCGAAGCCACCAGCATGCCCGATAAGATCCTGCCCGACGACGCGGTGCCGATCATCGCCGTGCGCAACCTCGTCCTGTTCCCCGGCGTCGTCATGCCGGTGACCGTCGGCCGCCGCCGCTCCGTCGCGGCGGCGCAGGAGGCCGCGCGCGCCAACCGCGCGGTCGGTGTCGTCCTCCAGCGCGACGAGGCGGTGGAGGAGCCGACCGGCGCCGACATGCACCCCGTCGGCTGCACCGGCAACATCCTGCGCTACATCACCACGCCGGATGGTCAACACCACCTCGTCTGCCAGGGCCGACAGCGTTTCCGCGTCACGGAGTGGCTGGACGGCCACCCGTTCCTCGCCGCCCGGATCGCGGCGGTGGAGGAGGCGGAGGCAGACACGCCGGAGATCCGCGCCGGCTTCCTGCACCTGCGCGAACAGGCGCTGGAGGCGCTCCAGCTCCTCCCCCAAGTGCCGCAGGAGCTGCTGACGGCGGTGCAGAACATCGAGTCCGCCAGCGAACTGGCCGACATGACGGCCGCCTACATGGACCTGAAGCCGGCCGAGAAGCAGGAGATCCTGGAGACCTTCTCCCTCTCCGACCGGCTCGACCGGGTGGCGCGCCGGCTCGCCAGCCGGATCGAGGTGCTGCGCCTGTCGCGCGACATCCGCGAGCGCACCCGCGAGACGATGGACGAGCGCCAGCGCGAGTTCCTGCTGCGTGAGCAGCTCCGCACCATCCAGAAGGAACTCGGCGAGGGCGACGAGGCCCGCCAGGCCGAGGTGGCCGAGGTGCAGGACGCCATCGCCAAGGCCGGCATGCCCGACGAGGTGCGCGAGCAGGCGGAGAAGGAACTGCGCCGCCTGGAACGCATGCCGGAAGCGGCGGCCGAATACTCCATGGTCCGCACCTACCTGGACTGGCTGATCGAGCTGCCGTGGAACCGCCTGTCCGAGGGGCGGATCGACATCGCCGAAGCGCGCCGCATCCTGGACGAAGACCATTTCGGGCTGGAGAAGGTGAAGCGCCGCATCCTGGAATTCCTGGCGGTGCGCACGCTGAACCCGGAGGGCAAGAGCCCGATCCTCTGCTTCGTCGGGCCGCCCGGCGTGGGCAAGACCTCGCTCGGCCAGTCGATCGCGCGGGCGACGGGCCGCGCCTTCGCGCGCGTCAGCCTGGGCGGCGTGCACGACGAATCCGAGATCCGCGGCCACCGCCGCACCTACATCGGTGCCCTGCCCGGCAACGTGGTGCAGAGCATCCGCAAGGCCGGCACGCGCGACTGCGTGATGATGCTGGACGAGGTGGACAAGCTGGGCCATAGCGGACGCGGCGACCCCTCCGCCGCGCTGCTGGAAGTGCTGGACCCCGAGCAGAACGCCACCTTCCGCGACAACTACCTGGGCGTGCCGTTCGACCTGTCGAGGGTCATGTTCATCGCGACCGCCAACGTGCTGGACGCCATCCCCGGCCCGTTGCGCGACCGCATGGAGGTGATCGAACTGGCCGGCTACACCGAGGAAGAGAAGCTGGAGATCGCCCGCCGCTACCTCGTGCCACGCCAGATCCGCGCCAACGGCCTGACCGGCGCGCCGTTCTCCATCACCGACGAAGCGTTGCGCGCGATCATCCGCGACTACACGCGCGAGGCCGGCAACCGCGGGCTGGAGCGGCAGATCGGCGCCATCTGCCGCAACGCCGCCATCCGCATCGCCGAGGGCACGGCGGACGGGCTGGCGGTCGGCCCGACCGAGGTGCGCGAGATCCTCGGAGCCCCCCGCTTCGAAAACGAGGTCGCCATGCGCACCAGCGTGCCCGGCGTGGTGACCGGCCTGGCCTGGACCCCGGTGGGCGGCGACATCCTGTTCATTGAGGCCACCCGCTTCCCCGGCTCCGGCAAGCTGATCCTCACCGGTCAGCTCGGCGACGTGATGAAGGAAAGCGCGCAAGCCGCGCTCAGCCTCGTCAAGACGCGCTGGCAGGACCTGGGCATCGCGGCGGACTCCTTCGAAAAGTCCGACATCCACGTGCACGTCCCGGCCGGCGCCATCCCCAAGGATGGGCCGTCGGCCGGTGTCGCCATGTTCATGGCGCTGGTGTCGCTGCTGACCGGTCGCTGCATCCGCTCCGACACGGCGATGACCGGCGAGATCAGTCTGCGCGGACTCGTCCTGCCGGTGGGCGGCATCCGGGGAAAGGTGGTGGCCGCGCAGCGCGCCGGCGTCACCACCGTCCTGCTGCCGGCCCGCAACCGCAAGGACTACGACGACATCCCGGAGGCGGTGCGCGAGACGCTGCGCTTCGTCTGGCTGGAACGGGTCGACGACGCCGTCCGCGAGGCGCTGGCGGGCGAACCCGAACCGCGGCGGCGAACGGGGACGTGACGCCCTCTATGACCTTGGGGTTACCTCTCATACGCTTTTGCGCACGCGCATTCGCGTCCCCATATCGGGGATGATGCCAAGGAGTCATTCTCGCTGATGTCACACTGGAAGGCCCGCCCGAGGATGGCGGGCTTTTTTTTGGGTGCTATCTGATGTTGGTCCGCGCCTCATGCCGGCGGCGTCGGTCGAATCCGAGAGCCTGCGCTTTCGGAACGAAAGCGCCAGAGGCAAGGGGCGAGACGGTGATGCGGACGAAGCCTTCAGGGGCCGGCCGTATCACACCCACCCCACGTCGACCGAGAACATGTACCCGGCGCCATAGATCGTCTTGATCAGCCGCGGGCTGTGCGGGTCCTCGCCCAGCTTGCGGCGCAGGCGCGAGATGCGCACATCGATGGAGCGGTCCAGCGGCTCCAACTCGCGCTCCTGCAGAAGCTGGTCGCGCGACAGGATGCGGTTCGGGCTGCGCACGAAGGCCTCCAGCAGGCGGGTCTCGGCGGTGCTCAGCGCCACTTCCTGCCCGCCGGGATCGACGAGGCGGTTGCGCGCCGGCTCGAAGATCCAGCCCTCGAAGCGCGCCACCGACGAGGGTGGCGCCTCGGCCGTCTCGGATGCCCGGCCCAGGCGGCGCAGGATGCTGCGCACGCGCGCCACCAGTTCGCGCGGCTCGAACGGCTTCACCATGTAGTCGTCCGCCCCCAGTTCCAGGCCGAGGATGCGGTCGGCCACGTGCTGGCGCCCGGTGAGAATCAGGATGGCGCAACCCGCCCGCTCCTGCAGGTCGCGGACGAGCTGCAGCCCGTCCACGTCCGGCAGGCCGAGGTCGACGATGCACAGCGCCGGCGCGCGCGCGCGCAGCCGCCGCGCCAGTTCCGCCCCCGTCCGCACGTGCTCCGCCTCATAGCCGTAGCTGGCGAGCGTGGTGCAGATCAGACGGCCGATGTCCGCCTCGTCCTCCACCACATAGACCAGCGGCTTGGCGATGTCCGTCATGCCCGCGCCTCCACCGCTATGGCGCCGGCGAGGTCGTCCCGCGTGAAGGGCTTGTGCAGGATCCGCGTGTCGCCGCCCTCCAGCCCGTCGGCATAACCGCTGATGAGGACGACGCGCAGGTCCGGCCGCCGCGCGCGCGCCAGGTCGGCCAACTCCCGGCCGCCGATACCGCCGGGCATCATCACGTCGGACACCAGCACCGCCACCTCCGGCACCGCGTCCAGCAGGCGCGCGGCCTCGGCGCCGTTGTCGGCCTCCACCACCAGATAGCCCAGGTCGATGAGCTGCAGGCGGATGACCCGCCGCACCTCGGCGTCGTCCTCGACCAGCAGCACCAGCCGGCGCTCCCCGGCGGCGCAAGATGCCGGCGCCGGGGGCTTCGGTTCGGGCGGCACGACCGGACGGCGGCTGAACGGCAGCAGCAGAGTGGCGGTGGTGCCGGCGCCGGGCGCGCTGTCCATGCGGATGCCGCCGCCCGACTGCTTGACGAAGCCGTACACCTGCGACAGGCCCAGTCCGCTGCCCGCCCCCAGCCCCTTGCTGGTGAAGAACGGCTCGAACGCCTGTTCCAGCGTCGCCTCGTCCATGCCCATGCCGGTGTCGGCGACGGTGACGCACACATAAGCGCCGGGGGCGACCTCCGCCTCGCCGGCCGCTGCCGGCCCCAGCTCGACGGTGTCGGTGGCGAAGGTCAGGCACCCGCCGCCGGGCATGGCGTCGCGGGCGTTGAAGGCGAGGTTGAGCAGCGCGTTCTCCAACTGGTGCGGGTCCACCTCGGCCACCGGCGGCGCGGCGGGGTCCTCGACCCGGATCGTGATGGCGGGAGGAAGCGAGCGTCGCAACAAGCCGACCGTGCCGCGCACCAGCCGGTCGACCTCCACCGGGCGCGGCTCCAGCGGCTGGCGGCGCGAGAAGGCGAGCAGCCGGCGCGTGATGTCGGCGCCGCGCCGGGCCGCCTGCAGGGCGGGCTCCAGCCCGTCGCGCAGGGCGTCCGCGTCCTCCGCCCCGCCCTCAAACCGGCCCTCCAGGCGGTCGCGCAGAGCCGCGAGGTTGCCGATGATGATGGTCAGCAGGTTGTTGAAGTCATGGGCGAGGCCGCCGGTCAGCTTGCCCACCGCCTCCATCTTCTGCGCGTGGATCAGCGCGGCCTCCGTCCGCTTTTGCTCGGTCACGTCGGAGGACAGCACGAAGAAGCCGACCACCGCGCCCGCCTCGTCGAACTCCGGCACGATGTCGCTGTGCGCGTACACCCGGCCGCGGCCGGGCTGCTCCATGGCGTACTCATAGCTGACGCGCCGGCCGGTCGCCGCGTGCTCAAGCTGCCCGCCGATCACGGCGAACAGCGACGGGCCAAGCACCTCCTCCACCGTGCGGCCGAGGATGCCATCCTTGGTTTGGCCGAACCAGTCCGCGTAGCCGCGGTTGGCGAAGCGGTAGACGCCGCCGCGGTCGATGTAGGCGATGTTGGCGGGCACCGCGTCGGTGATCAGGCGCAGCCGCTCCCGGGTCGCTTCCAGCTCCGCCGTGCGTTCGCGCACGCGGCGGTCCAGCTCCTCGTTGCGCTCCAGGATCAGGCGCTCGTGCCGGCGCTGCTCGGTCACGTCGGTGTAGATGGTGACGAAGCCGCGCCCGGGCAGCGGCGTGCCGCGCACGGCGATGATCCGGCCGTTCGGGCGCTCGCGCTCGAAGGCGTGCGGCCGGAACCCGGCCGCCGCGCGCACGCGTTCGGCCACCAGCGTGTCGACGTCGCCGGGGCCGTACTCACCCCGCTCGGCGTTGTAGCGCATGAAATCGGCGAACGGCGTGCCGACGCGCGCCATCTCCGCCGGGAACTCCAGCAGCGACAGGAAGCGCTCGTTCCACCCGACCAGACGCAGATCGGCGTCGATCACCGTGAAGCCCTGGTCGATGTGGTCGAGCCCGGCCTGGAGAAGCGCCAGCCGGCACGCCGCATCGACCGCCCCTTCCCCCTGCATGCCCCCGCCTTCGCCGCCGCCCCGGCCCGTTCGCGGCCGGCATGCGATTGTAAGCGCTCCGCGCGTCCCGGCAACCCCCGGCCGGGTCGCCCTGTTACAATTGGCTACATTTCCGACGCACTTCCGAAAGACTCCTTCGCCATCTTTGCGGACGACCACGAAGCGGCCGCACGCAAGGCCGACGGCACCACGACATCGAGGAGGAAACCCCATGCGCTTCCTGAAGACGCTCGCCTGCGGCGCCGCCGCCTGCGCCATGATGGCCGGCACGGCCAACGCCGAGATCTCGGACAACGCGGTCAAGATCGGCCTGCTGACCGACATGACCGGCACCTATTCCGACATCGCCGGGCCGGGCGCCATCGCTGCGGCGCAGATGGCCATCGACGACGTCGGCGGCAAGGTCGCCGGCAAGCCCGTCGTGCTGCTGACCGCCGACCACCAGAACAAGCCGGACATCGCGTCCAACAAGGCGCGCGAATGGATCGACGTCGAGAAGGTCGACGTCTTCGCCGAGCTGGTGACCACCTCCGTGGCGCTCGCCGTCAACGCCATCGCCAAGCAGGCGAACAAGATCAGCCTTGTGTCGGGCACCGCGTCGTCGCGCATCACCAACCAGGACTGCTTCCCCGGCGGCGTGCACTGGACCTACGACACGTACGCCATGGCCGTCGGCACCGGCAAGGCCGTGGTGGCGGAGGGCGGCAAGAGCTGGTTCTTCCTGACCGCCGACTACGCCTTCGGCCAGAACCTTCAGGACGACGTCGCCAAGGTCGTCAAGGCGAATGGCGGCGAGGTGAAGGGTGCGGTGAAGCATCCGTTCCCGGCGCAGGACTTCTCCTCATTCCTGCTGCAGGCGCAGGGCTCGGGCGCGCAGGTCATCGGCCTCGCCAACGCCGGTGCGGACACCACCAACGCCATCAAGTCGGCGGCCGAGTTCGGCATCACCCAGGGCGGGCAGAAGCTGGCCGGCCTGCTGGTGTTCCTCAGCGACATCCATTCGCTGGGCCTGCAGAACGCCCAGGGGCTGATGCTGACCACCGGCTTCTACTGGGACATGGACGAGAAGACCCGCGAGTGGTCGAAGCGCTTCCAGGCCAAGACCGGCAAGATGCCGACGATGGTGCAGGCCGGCGTCTATTCCTCGCTGATGCACTATTTCAAGGCAGTCGAGGCGACGGGCAGCGATGACACCGCGACCGTCATGAAGAAGATGAAGGAGACCAAGGTCGAGGACTTCTTCGCCCGCAACGGCCGCATCCGCGAGGACGGCCGCATGGTGCACGACATGTATCTGGCGCAGGTCAAGAAGCCGGCCGAATCGAAGGGGCCGTGGGACTATTACAAGATCGTCCGCACCATCCCGGCCGAGGAGGCGTTCACGCCGCTCGCCGAAAGCCAGTGCCCGATGGTCAAGAAGTAGGCGTACGAACCGGCGGGGGAGCGCATCGCTGCTCCGCCGGACACTTTGCGCTGTTCGTTCCCCCCGCATATCGTGGCAATATGGGGGCGTAGCGGGTGCCGCTGGCCGGGGGGCGGGCGCCGCACCAATGCACGCAGGGAGAAACGGCCGTCATGCCGCTCAAGCACATCCTGGTCCATCTCGACTCCAGTTCGAACGTCGAGTCCCGACTCAACGCCGCGGTCGCGCTGGCGAAGCAGCATGGCGCGTTTCTGCGCGGCCTGTTCGCCCAGCCCGACCGCATCGCCACCAGCGTCGTTGCCCGCCGGCCCAGCGATCACCTGGCGCAGGCCGCCGCCCGGTCCGAGGCGCTGTTCCGCGCCAAGACGCAGGAGGCCGGCGTGCCCTCCGAATGGCACGGGCTGGCGCACGGCGAGTACAACCACGTCATCCGCGAGACCATCATCTGGTCGCGCTTCGCCGACCTGACGATCCTCAGCCAGTACGACCGTGACCAGTCGGAAGGCGGCGCGCCCGAGGAACTGGCCGAACAGGTGGTGCTGAACGCCGGCCGGCCGGTGCTGGTCGTGCCCTACGCCGGGCTGTTCCCGCACATCGGCAAGCGCGTCGTCATCGCCTGGAACGCCGAGCGCGAGGCGTCACGGGCGCTGGCCGATTCCATCCCCTTCCTGACGCAGGCCAGCGAGGTGACGGTGATCACCGTGCTGACGCAAGCCGCCGCCCACCACGGCGACGGCGGCCGCATCCAGTTGGCGGACCATCTGCGCCTGCACGGCGTCAAGGCCGAGCAGACGCATTTCACGGTCACCGACATCGGGGCCATGGACGCGCTGCTGGCCCAGGCGGTCGACCTCGGCGCCGACCTGCTGGTGATGGGTGCGCACGGGCATTACACCTTCCCGTACCTGCACCGCGGCAGCGGAACGCGCCACGTGCTGCGCTCCGCCCCGCTGCCGGTTCTGCTGTCGCACTGAGCCGCCGTGACGCGAAGCGCCCCTCTCCCGGCCGGGAGAGGGGCGCTTTCCGTTTGGGGGCGGCCGCCCCCTGCGACGATTTGCAGCACTCGCCGTCCCGCGGAAAACGTTGCGGGCGCCCGGCCCCACGGCCGGGGCACCGCGACAGCGCCCTTCCCGCCGGAAGACCCTCCGTGATATAAGAGAATTCTAATTTGTGAGCCGAACGGAGTGTCGTATATCAACGTTCGTCCGTGCCAGAATACAACAACCTGCCGCAGAGCGGGGGCCACACAATATGACAGACTCGGAGGAGGTCCCCAGACACGCCATGTCAACCATCGATATCGTCGTTGCGGACAAGAGCCCGCTGGTCCTGCGAGCCCTGGTAAGGCTTTTCGAGGAGGATGAGCGCTTCAACCTGCTCGCCACGGCGAGCGACGGCGAGCGCTTCCTGGAGGCCTGCCGGCGCTTCCCTTTCCACGTCGGCGTCATCGGCTGGGAGATGCCGTTCGTCAGCGGCCGCGGCGTGCTGGAACGCCTGAAGGGCCGCGCCGGCGGACCGCGCATCGTCGTCCACACCGGCACCAGCGACGCCACCGCCTCGCGCCAGGCGATGATGCTGGGCGCGGCCGGCTTCTGCAGCAAGGCGGAACCGCCGGAGCGGCTGCTCGACGTCTGCGGCGCGGTGGCGGCCGGGCGCATGGCCTTCCCCTTCGTCGATGTCGCCACGCTCGCCGACGACCCGCTCACCCGCCTGACGATGCGCGAGCGGATGCTGCTGGAATCCCTCACCTCCGGCCGCACCAACGCGCAACTGGCGCGCGACCTCGGCATTTCCGTGCACACGGTGAAGTTCCACCTGAAGAACCTGTACGACAAGCTGAGCGTCGGCAACCGGGCGCAGGCGGTCGCGCTGTCCATGTCGCGGCGCCAGCACGCGTAAGGGCGTTTTACCGCTTTCTCCTTCGTCATCCCCGCGCAGGCGGGGATCCATGTTGTCCGCCGCATTCTCCTTCACCGGCAGCATGGATCCCCGCCTGCGCGGGGATGACGTTTGAGAGGGGTACGGGAGCACCGCCCCACCCCATCGGCTAGCCTACCCACTCGGGCAGGTTTTTTCCCGCTCAGGAGAGTTCACCCCCCTGCCCCACCGGGCGTTCCGGCGTTGGCCGGCTTTCCGTACGCTCCCGAACATCGAAACACCGATGGTTCGGGAACAGCGCCCATGCCGATCAACCGCGTGAAGGACATCGTGATCCTCGGCATCGTCGGGGACAGCGCATCCGGCAAGACGACGCTGAGCGACGGCATCGCCGCCATCCTGGGCACCGATCGCGTCGCCACCATCTGCACCGACGACTACCACCGCTATTCCCGGCGCGAACGCGCGGCGCTCGGCCTCTCCGCCCTCGACCCGCGCGCCAACCATATCGACATCCTGGAGCAGCACCTGAAGCTGCTGCGCCAGGGCCAGCCGATCCTCAAGCCCGTCTACAACCACCACACCGGCGAGCTGGACGCCCCCCAGTACATCGAGCCGCGCCCCTACATCGTGGTCGAGGGGCTGCTGGGCTACACGACCCGCGCCATGCGCGACTGCTACGACGTGAAGCTGTACCTGGAGCCGCAGGAAGAGCTGCGGGTGCGCTGGAAGGTCCAGCGCGACACCACCCGGCGCGGCTACACCCGCGAGCAGGTGCTGGAATCGCTGGAAAAGCGGCGCGAGGACAGCCCCGCCTTCATCCACCCTCAGCGCACCTTCGCCGACGTGGTCGTGTCCTTCAGCCCGCCCGACGACAACCACCAGGAATCCGGCGCCCGCCTCAACGTCCGCCACATCCTGCGCCCGACGCTGCCGCACCCCGACCTGACGCCGCTGCTGGAAGGCGCCGGGCAGGCCGGCATCCACCTGGAGCTGAGCCGCGACCGCGACGGCAAGCCGGTGGACGTGCTGGAGATCGACGGCGCCATCAGCCCGGAACGCGCCTTCCGCGTGGAGGAGCTGCTGTGGCGCCTGCTGCCCGAGGCCAGCCACCTGCGCCGCAGCGTCGGCCGCTTCGCCGACGCCGACAACCGCGAGGGGCAGAGCGCGCCGCTGGCGCTCACCCAGCTCCTCACCGCCTATCACATGGTCAAGGCCGCCATGGGCGTGCACGCCATCTGACGAGAAGGACCAACATCCATGGACACCGCTCTCGCCTCCCACGACGCGCCGGTCGCCACGCCGACCACGGCGCCTCCTCACGGCGATATGGCGAACGCCATCCGCTTCCTGGCGGTCGACGCCATCGAGAAGGCCAAGTCGGGGCACCCCGGCATGCCGATGGGCATGGCCGACGTCGCCACCGTGCTGTTCACGCGCTTCCTGAAGTTCGACGCCTCCGCCCCGCACTGGGCCGACCGTGACCGCTTCGTGCTGTCGGCCGGTCACGGCTCCATGCTGCTGTACGCGCTGACCTACCTGACCGGCTACCCGGACATGGACGTGGAACAGCTCAAGCAGTTCCGCCAACTCGGCAGCAAGACCGCCGGCCACCCGGAATACGGCCACACGCTGGGTGTGGAGACCACCACCGGCCCGCTCGGCCAGGGACTCGCCAACGCCGTCGGCCTTGCGCTGGCCGAACGCATGATGGCTGCCCGCTACGGCGCCGACATTGTCGACCACCACACCTACGTCATCGCCGGCGACGGCTGCCTGATGGAGGGCCTGAGCCAGGAGGCGATCTCGCTGGCCGGGCACATGAAGCTCTCCAAGCTGATCGTGCTGTGGGACGACAACGCCATCACCATCGACGGCGCCACCTCCGTCTCCACCTCGGAAGACCAGCTCAAGCGCTTCGAGGCCGCCGGCTGGGCCGCCTGCCGCGTCGACGGCCACGATCCCGACGCCATCGCGAAGGCCATTGCCACCGCCCGCACGTCAGACCGGCCGTCGCTGATCGCCTGCCGCACGGTGATCGGCTTCGGCGCCCCCACCAAGGCGGGCAGCGAGAAGGTGCACGGCGCCCCGCTGGGTGTGGAGGAGACCGCCGGCGCCCGCGCCAAGCTCGGCTGGACCGCCGGCCCGTTCGAGGTGCCGCAGCCCATCTTGGACGCATGGCGCGCCGCCGGCCGCCGCGGCACCGCCGAACGCGCCCTCTGGCTCGACCGGCTCGGCCGGCTCGACCGCGGCCAGCGCGCCGAGTTCGAGCGGGTGCTCTCCGGCACCCTTCCGGAAGGCTGGGCCGACGTCGTCACCGCCTTCAAGCGCAAGGTCAGCGAAGCCGCACCCAAGGTCGCCACCCGCAAGGCGTCGCAGGATGTGCTGGAGGACCTGACCGTCGCCATCCCCGAACTCATCGGCGGCTCGGCCGACCTCACCCACTCCAACCTGACGCACACCAAGGTGACCAGGCCGGTCACCCCCGCCGACTTCTCCGGCCGCTACCTGCACTACGGCGTGCGTGAATTCGGCATGGCCGCGGCGATGAACGGACTGGCGCTGCACGGCGGGTTCGTGCCCTACGGCGGCACCTTCCTGGTGTTCTGCGACTACATGCGCAACGCCATCCGCATGGCGGCACTGATGGGCCTGCGCGTCGTCTACGTCCTCACCCACGACAGCATCGGCCTGGGCGAGGACGGCCCGACGCACCAGCCCATCGAGCACGTCGCCATGCTGCGCGCCACGCCGAACGTGCTGGTCTTCCGCCCGGCCGACGTGGTGGAGACGGCGGAGTGCTGGCAGCTCGCCCTTGAGAACGCCGACGGCCCCAGCGTTCTGGCGCTGTCGCGCCAGAACCTGCCCACGCTGCGCACCGCCCACACCGACGAGAACCGTTGCGCCAAAGGCGCCTATGTCCTGGCCGACGCGGACGGCGAACGCAAGGCGACGCTGCTCGCCACCGGATCGGAGGTCGAGATCGCCATGGCCGCCCGCGCCGCCCTGCAGGCCGAGGGTATCCCGACCGCCGTCGTCTCGATGCCGAGCTGGGAGCTGTTCGCCAAACAGGACGCCGACTACCGCCGTTCCGTGCTGCGCCCCGGTACCGTGCGCGTCGCCGTCGAGGCGCTGGGCACCTTCGGCTGGGAGCGCTGGGTGGGCGAGGACGGCGCCATCGTCGGCATGACCGGTTTCGGCGCCTCCGCCCCTGCCGAACAGCTCTACCGCACCTTCGACATCACGCCCGAGGCCGTCGCCGCCGCTGTGCGCGAGCGCCTCTGACACATCGCCTGGAGACCTGACCGATGGCCCTGATTTCGCTGCGCCAGCTTCTCGACCACGCCGCCGAGCACGGCTACGGGGTGCCCGCCTTCAACATCAACAACATGGAGCAGCTGCTGGCGATCATGAACGCCGCGAAGAAGACGGACAGCCCCGTCATTCTTCAGGCCAGCCGCGGTGCGCGCTCCTACGCCGGCGACCAGATTCTGCGCAAGCTGATCGAGGGTGCGGTGGAGATGTACCCGGACATCCCCGTGTGCATGCACCAGGACCACGGCAACGACGTCGACACCTGCCTGTCCGCCATCACCAACGGCTTCACCTCGGTCATGATGGACGGCTCCCTGATGGCCGACGCCAAGACCCCCGCCACCTACGACTACAACGTGACCGTCACCGAACGGGTGGCGTCGCTGGCCCACATGGTGGGCGTGTCGGTAGAGGGTGAGCTGGGCTGCCTCGGTTCGCTGGAGACCGGCCACGGCGAGGCGGAGGACGGGCATGGCTTCGAGGGCAAGCTCGACCGCGCCGCCCTGCTCACCGATCCCGACCAGGCGGCGGAGTTCGTGAAGCTCACCAAGGTCGACGCGCTGGCCATCGCCATGGGCACCTCGCACGGCGCCTACAAGTTCAGCCGCAAGCCGACCGGCGACATCCTGGCCATGGACGTGGTGCGCCGCATCCACGAGAAGCTGCCGGACACGCACCTCGTCATGCACGGCTCCTCCTCCGTCCCGCAGGAGCTGCAGGACATCATCAACGAGTTCGGCGGCGAGATGCCGCAGACCTTCGGCGTGCCGGTGGAAGAGATCGTCGCAGGCATCAAGTACGGCGTGCGCAAGGTGAACATCGACACCGACTGCCGCATGGCGATGACCGGCCAGTTCCGCAAGATCGCCACGCAGAAGAAGGCGGAGTTCGACCCGCGCGCCTTCATGAAGCCGGCCATGGCCGCCATGCAGACGCTGTGCGAGCAGCGCTACGAGCAGTTCGGCACGGCCGGCAAGGCATCGAAGATCAAGCCCATCCCGCTGTCTGAGATGGCCAAGCGCTACCGTTCGGGCAGCCTGGACCCGAAGGTCCGCTGACCGACGTTTTGAGTTTCCGAGGCGTCCGTGGGGTGCCCCTGTGGGTGGGGGCGCTTCCCCCTTGCCCCCTCTCCCCCTCACCGGGGAGAGGGGGATTTTTCCGGGCGCCGGACCCGTCAAACATGCTCCGCCAATCGCACCGCGCGTGCGTCCAATAAGAACCGCGAGGATCGTATGGACCAATCTTCCCGCTACGCGAACCTGAACCTGCGCGAGGCCGACCTGATCGCCGGCGGCCGCCACGTGCTGTGCGCCTACATCATGAAACCGAAGGCCGGTTACGGCTTCGTCGAGACCGCCGCGCACTTCGCCGCCGAATCCTCGACCGGCACCAACGTCGAGGTGTGCACCACCGACGACTTCACGCGCGGCGTCGACGCCCTGGTCTACGAGGCCGACGAGGCCACCGGGCTGATGAAGATCGCCTACCCGATCGAGCTGTTCGACCGCAACATCACCGACGGTCGCGCCATGGTGGTGTCGTTCCTGACGCTGACCATCGGCAACAACCAGGGCATGGGCGACGTCGAATACGCCAAGATGCACGACTTCTACGTGCCGCCGGCGCTGCTCCGCCTGTTTGACGGCCCGGCGGTGAACATCGCCGAGATGTGGCGCGTGCTCGGCCGCCCGGTGGTCGACGGCGGCCCGGTCATCGGCACCATCATCAAGCCTAAGCTCGGCCTGCGCCCGAAGCCCTTCGCCGATGCCTGCCACGCCTTCTGGCTGGGCGGCGACTTCATCAAGAACGACGAGCCGCAGGGCAACCAGACCTTCGCGCCGATGCGCGAGGTGATCCCGCTGGTCGCCGACGCCATGAAGCGCGCCCAGGACGAGACCGGCGAGGCCAAGCTGTTCTCCGCCAACATCACCGCGGATGATCCGTGGGAAATGGTGGCGCGCGGCGAGTTCATCCTGAAGTGCTTCGGCGAGTTCGCCGATCACGTCGCCTTCCTGGTGGACGGCTACGTCGGTGGCCCCTCGGCGATCACCACTTGCCGGCGCCGCTTCCCGAACCAGTTTCTGCACTACCACCGCGCCGGCCACGGCGCCGTCACCTCGCCGCAGGCCAAGCGCGGCTACACCGCCTTCGTGCTGTCCAAGCTGGCCCGCCTTCAGGGCGCCAGCGGCATCCACATCGGCACCATGGGCTTCGGCAAGATGGAGGGCGAGAAGGGCGACCGCATCATCGCCGACATGATCGAACAGGATTCGGTGCAGGGCCCCTACTTCCACCAGGAATGGCTGGGCTACAAGGCGACGACGCCGATCATTTCCGGCGGTATGAACGCGCTGCGCCTGCCCGGCTTCTTCGCCAACCTGGGCCACGGCAACATCATCCAGACCTCCGGCGGCGGCGCCTTCGGCCACATCGACGGCCCCGTGGCGGGTGCCAAGTCGCTGCGCCAGGCGTATGACGCATGGAAGAGCGGAAGCGACGTCGTCGACTACGCCCGCGATCACCGCGAACTGGCGCGCGCCTTCGAGACGTTCCCGAACGACGCCGATGCCATCTATCCCGGCTGGCGGCAGAAGCTGCTGGCCACCGCCTGATGTTCCCCGCCTTGCCATGCCCGGGTCCAAAGCCCGGGCATGGCACTTCTTGAGACAAGCAGCAGGACCCTCCCGATGCGCACCATCAAGATCGCCCCGTCCATCCTGTCGGCCGATTTCGCCAAGCTGGGCGAGGAGGTGCGCGCCATCGACGCGGCGGGTGCCGACTACATCCACATCGACGTGATGGACGGCCACTTCGTGCCCAACAT
>Ga0196970_1000574_pt1 | contig 40185 bp, 37 predicted proteins | sample S1v_513CmetaG_FD_148672 | JGI IMG/M metagenome (GOLD analysis project Ga0196970, IMG submission 148672) | Soil microbial communities from Anza Borrego desert, Southern California, United States - S1+v_5-13C | ecosystem: Environmental > Terrestrial > Soil > Desert | place: USA: California... | reverse complement strand
CCGCAGAGAGGTCGACGCCGGTCACGCGGGCACCCAGCCGGGCGAGGCTCAGGGTGTCGGTGCCGATGTGGCACTGCAGGTGGACGACGTCGAGGCCCGCGATGTCCCCGAGTCGCGGACGGTCGAACGCGACCACGCTCGACAGGCGCTGCGGGTCGGCGAGGAGTTCGTCGATCCCGTAGCCCTGGGCATGCACCGCTGCCCGGCTGTCCCAGTTGGAGCGGTTGACATCCAGGTACTCGTCGCCAGGCACGTCCCGGACGCTAGCAGCGCGGCGCATCGCAAGCCTCGACGTCGGCCTCGCACCGGCGCACCCTGAGGCATGGGCTTCTGGCAGCAGGTCGGCGTCCAGGCGCTCGCCGGCTTCATGGTGGCGGTCGTCGCCGCGATCCTGGCGTGGTGGCTCGGTGGCCGATACTCGGCGCGGCGGGCTGAGCAGGCCGCCGTCCAGGCCCGGGATCTCGCCGCCACCGAGGAGCTCTACCGCGCCTACGGCGAGTTCTTCGCGGTGTGGAAGGCCTGGACCCTCCACACGGACACCACCCCGGGGCGTGGTCACGTGCCGCCCACGCAGGAGCGGCGGACCGAGCTCGTCGAGAAGGCGGGCACCGTGGAGGCGCTGTACGAGGCGTTCCTCGTCCGCGTCACGTCCGAGCGCCTGCTGAACCCGGACCAGCTGGCCGCGCTCTGGGCGTTGCGGTTCGCGTTCAAGCAGCTCCGGTACGCGATCGTCCAGGGCGTTGCTCTCCCGTGGCGGAGGTCCGACGTCGTGATCCCGGCGGGCGCTCGCGAGTACGAGGCGATGAAGGCCCTCATGAGCGCCGTCGCCCGGTTCACCGCTGCACCCCGGCGCGCGGGGGAGGCGCCGACGTCGCAGCAGGCCCGGCAGCAGCTGGCGACGGTCACCGGGACGGGCGCGGAGGTGCTCGACCGCCCGTACCTGCGTCTGCGCCTCGCGGACCCGTCGGCGCGCGCCGTGCCGTCCGCAGGTCGGGGCCGGGCGGGGTGGCAGTGGGTGGTCGTGGCCGAGGTCGTCTGCGCGGGCCTGTGAGCGGCCAGGCGAACCGCCGACGCCGACGCCGGGGTTCCCCCGTTCGGGCGCTTCTGAACGCCGCGGGTTGAGCCGGGAAGCCCCACAGGTCCTAGAGTCCAGAGCGTGGCAACGATGCGCGCGACCCAGCTGTTCACCCCCGCCCCCCTCGCGACCGGGCCGCTGGCCTGGCGGGAGACCGAGCGACCCGAGCCGGGACCCGGTCAGCTGGTGATCGAGGTCGCCGGCTGCGGGGTCTGCCGCTCGAACCTGCACATGATCGAGGGCGACTGGGTGGACGGCGGGGTTCCCGCCATCAGCCCGATCATCCCCGGCCACGAGGTGACCGGCCGGGTCGCGGCGATCGGCGAGGGCGTCTCGGGCTTCTCGATCGGTGACCCCGTCGGCGTGCAGCCGCTGTGGTGGACCTGCGGCGAGTGCGAGTTCTGCACCAGCGGCCGCGAGCAGCTGTGCCACCGCCGCATCATCACGGGCGAGCACGTGGACGGCGGCTACGGGGAGTACATGCTCTCCCACGCCGCGCACACCTACCACGTGCCGGAGAACCTCGACCTGATCGACGCCGCCCCGCTCTTCTGCCCCGGCATCACCGCCTACGGGGTGCTCAGCAAGGTGGAGCTGGGCGCCGGCGACGTCGTCGCGGTCTTCGGCCTGGGCGGCGTCGGCCACATGGCGATCCAGATGGCCGTGCTGACGGGCGCGGAGGTGGTCGCCGTGGGCCGGACGCCGGCGCACCTCGACGTCGCGCTCGAGCTCGGCGCGGCACGGGCGGTCGACTCGCGCGACGCCGCCGCCCTGGATGCGATCGCGGACTCCGCGGACGTCGTCCTGACGTTCGCCGGCAGCGACGAGGTGACCGAGCAGGCGATGCGGACGCTCAAGTGGGGCGGCACCTTGGTGAACGCCGTCCCGATCAACGTCCGCGACTTCCACTTCAACAAGGGCCAGACGATCAAGGGCTCGATCCTCGGCAACCGGGAGCAGATGCGCGCCGTCCTGCAGCTGGCCTCGGAGGGCAAGATCCGGACGGTCGTCGAGCGGTTCCCCATGGAGGCGGCGGGCGAGGCGCTCACGGAGCTGGCCGCCGGGCGGCTGCGTTCGCGGGCGGTGCTCTACAACCCGGCCGGGTGATCGCCGGCGGGTGACCGCCCGCCGCGGGGCGGCTTCACCCGTGCGGGCTCCGCCTCACCCGTGCGGGCGCCGCGCCGACTCCACGCGTGCCCGGATGAGGGGCACCGGGAACTGGGCCGCGCGCATGGGCTCCATGTACTCGTCCGTGATCCCCGCCGTGAACTCGTCGAACCCGAACACCTTGAACAGCGCCTCGCGGCCGAACTTCGAGCTGTCCGCGACGAAGAAGGCCTCCGAGGCGATCGAGCGCATGGTCCGCTTCACCTCCAGCTCGTAGCTCGAGGTGTTGTAGATGCCGTCCTCGGTCACCGTGTCGGCTCCGAAGACCGCGACGTTCACCCGGAGGTTCTGGAGCTGCTGGACCGAGGTCGGCCCCCACATCGTGTAGACGTTCGGCAGCAGCTCGCCGCCGATGAAGACCAGGTGCGCGTTCTGCTTCTGCGCGATCGCCGCGCCGATGAGCAGGTCGTTCGTCACCACGGTGAGCTGCCGGCTGTGCAGGTGGCGGGCGACCTCGAGCGTCGTCGTGCCGCTGTCGAGGAGGACGGTCTGGCCGTCGAGGATCCGGTTGGCCATGGCCTTGCCGATGGCGCGCTTCTCCGCGCGGTGCAGCGTCTGCTTGAGGTCCATGGGGGCGTCCGTCTGCCGCACCGGGAGCGCCCCGCCGTGCGTGCGCTGCACCAAGTCCCTAGCCTCGAGCTCAGCGAGGTTTCGTCGGATGGTCGACTCCGTCACGCCGAAGTGCTTGGCGAGGTCGGTGACCGACACGAACCCCCGCTCCAGCAGCAGCTCGACCGTCCGCGCCTGTCGCGACATCGCGACCACCCCCTTCTCCAGGGCGCAGTCTAGCGCGCCCTATGCGCGAAAACGCGCATCCTGAAGACTGAACTTGCGCACTTCTGTGCGCGGATTCGTTGACAGGCGCGCGCGGCGGACGTACGTTCGGCACAACCGGTGCTCCGGCGCAGGGGCAGTTGGCGCAGAGTGCTCGATCACAAGGGAGTGAACACATGAGGCACAACAGACTTGCCGGCGGGCTCCTGGCCAGCGCGCTGGTCCTGGGCTTGATGGGCTGCACCACGGTCAGTGAGGAGGAGCCCACCACGGAGCCCGGCACGGACACGGAGACCGAGACGGAGGGCACCGACGACGGCGCCGCCGCCGACGGCGCGTACGTCGTCATCGTGAAGGCGACCGGCATCGGCTGGTTCGACCGCATGGAGGTCGGCGTCGACGAGTGGGCCGAGGAGACCGGCCTCGACGCCCGCCAGGAAGGTCCGTCCGAGGCCACCAACGAGGGCCAGGTCGCGATCATCCAGGACCTCATCGCGCAGGACCCCGTCGCCATCTCCGTGGTGCCCAACGACCTCGCCGGCCTGGAGAGCGTGCTCGCCCAGGCGCGTGAGGCCGGGATCATCGTGGTCACCCACGAGGCCGTCGGCATCGAGAACGCCGACATCAACATCGAGGGCTTCGAGAACACCGCCTACGGCGCGCAGATCATGGAGAACCTCGGCGAGTGCACCGGCGGGACGGGCGAGTACGTCCAGTTCGTCGGCCGCCTGACCAACGGCTCGCACTCCGAGTGGGTGGCCGGTGCGTACGAGAAGCAGCAGGCCGACTTCCCGGACATGGTCCGCGTCGAGGACCCGATCGAGTCCGAGGAGAACGAGGAGGTCGCGTACAACAAGGCCCGCGAGATCCTCGCCAAGTACCCGAACATCAAGGGCTTTCAGGGCTCGGCCGGTACTGACGTCGTCGGCATCGCACGTGCCGTCGAAGAGGCCGGCAAGACCGACAGCGTGTGCGTGATGGGCACCAGCATCCCGTCCGTCGCGGGCAGCTACCTGGAGAGCGGCGCCATCGACAAGATCTTCTTCTGGGACCCGGCCATGGCCGGCAAGGCGCAGCTCGCCGTCGCCAAGATCCTCGCCGAGGGCGGGACGATCGAAGAGGGCACCGACCTGGGCATCCCGGGCTACGAGTCCCTCGTCAAGCTGGACGGTGCGGACAACGCTTTCGCGGGTAACGCGGGCGTGGCGGTCGACCTCTCGAACGTCGACGAGTACGACTTCTAGTCCGACGACGCAGCTCCGGGTGGGCCGGATCGCACGGTCCGGCCCACCCGGCGCGGCCACCCACACCCAAGGGATGCAGGTACGTCCATGACATCGGCTGCTGAACCCGTCCTCGTGGTCCGCGACGTCGTCAAGACCTACGGGGGTGTCCATGCCCTCAACTCCGTCTCCATGTCCCTCGTCCCCGGGGAGGTGCACTGCCTCGTCGGCGAGAACGGGAGCGGCAAGTCGACGCTGATCAAGGTCATCAGCGGCGTCGAGAAGCCCGACTCCGGGACCATCGAGATCGAGGGCCGGGTCCACCAGCACCTCACGCCCAACGACGCGATCCGCAGCGGCATCCAGGTCATCTACCAGGACTTCTCGCTCTTCCCGAACCTCACGGCGGCCGAGAACATCGCGATGCTCAGCGAGCTCGCCGAGGGCCGGGCCGTGTCGTCCCGCAAGCGCATCCACGCCGCCGCCGAGCGGGTCGTGTCCGAGCTCGGCCTCCGGCTCGACCTGGGCGCCGACGTCGGCACCCTCTCGGTCGCCGACCGCCAGCTCATCGCCATCTGCCGCGCGCTCGTCAGCGACGCCAAGGTCCTCATCATGGACGAGCCGACGACGGCCCTCACCCACACCGAGGTGCAGCGGCTCTTCGTCATCGTCCGCCGGCTGCAGCGCCGCGGCGTGGCCATCATGTTCGTCAGCCACAAGCTCGACGAGGTCCTCCAGATCTCCCAGCGCGTCACCGTGATCCGCAACGGTCGCCTGGTCGAGTCGGGGGAGTCGTCCGGCTACACGCGCCGGGCCATCGCCAAGGCCATGACCGGCCGCGACGTGAGCGAGGAGCGCCTCGTCAGCGACCTGCCCGGCGCGACGCCGGTCCTCCTGAGCGTGGAGAACCTCAGCAGGTCCGGCGGCTTCAGCGACGTGACGTTCTCGCTGCGCGCCGGCGAGATCCTCGGCATCACCGGGCTCCTCGGCTCCGGGCGGTCGGAGATCGCGGAGGCGATCTTCGGCATCCACCCCGCCGACTCCGGCACCATCACCGTCTCCGGCAAGGAGCGGAGCATCCGCTCGATCAAGGACGCGGTGCACGCCGGCATCGGCTACGTGCCCGAGGACCGCCTGACGCAAGGCCTGTTCCTCGACACCTCGATCGCCGAGAACATGGTCGCGTCCTCCCTGGACTCCTACCGGACCCGGTGGGGCCTGCTCGACCGGCGCCGCGTCCGCCGCTCCATCGCCGACCTGTTCAAGCGCCTCCGGATCCAGGCGCCCAACGTCGGGGCCGTGGTGCGCAGCCTCTCCGGCGGCAACGCCCAGCGCGTCGTCCTCGCGAAGTGGCTCGACCGCAAGCCCTCGATCCTCGTGCTCAACGGACCCACCGTCGGGGTGGACATCGGATCCAAGGAGGAGATCATCACCATCCTTCGTGAGCAGGCAGCCGCCGGCATGGGCATCATCGTCATCTCCGACGACATCCCCGAGCTGGTCACGAGCTGCCACCGGATCCTCATCGTCCACGACGGCCGCATCGTCGCCGAGCTGGCCGGTGACGAGATCGACGCCGACGAGATCCAGCAGAGGATGGCGGCATGAGCCAGGTGCTGGGCCGCCTGCGCGGTCCGAACAACGAGGGCCTTCTCGTCGCCGTCATCCTCGTCGTCGTCGTGGTGATGTCGCTGTCCAGCCCGGCGTTCTTCACCCCGGGCACGTTCTTCGCCCTCGTGCGGAGCTCGATGGTGCCCCTGATCCTCGCGCTGGGCGTGCTCCTGGTGCTCATCTCGGGCGGCATCGACGTGTCGTTCCCGGCGGTCGCGATCTTCGCGGCCTACACCACGATCACCCTCCTCAGGGACCGGAGCCTCGACCCGTCACCGGTCGTCGTCTTCCTCATCGCGATGGTGATCGGTGCGCTGCTCGGCCTCTTCAACGGCGTCGTCATCGCGCGGTTCCGGTTACCCACCCTCATCGTGACGCTGGGGACGCAGACCATCTTCAAGGGCATCCTCATCGCGTACATCGGGTCGGCGTACATCTCCGCGAGCGGGCTGCCGAGCTCGGTCACCCAGGTGTCCGGAGCGCACCTGCTCGACGTGTCCGGCGGCGGCTACCTGCACCTGCTGATCATCCCGGTGATCGCCGTGGCGCTCGTGGTGTGGGCGATGCTGCGGTGGACCGTCTTCGGGCGGAGCATCTACGCCATCGGCGGCGACACGGAGGCCGCCCGGCGCGTCGGCATCCGCGTCGTGCGCACCCAGGTGTGGCTCTACATGATCGTCGGTGCGCTCGCCGCCTTCGGGGGCGTCGTCTACGTCATCCTCGGCCGCAACGCGAACCCCCAGAGCATCCTGGGCACCGAGCTCGACATCATCGCCGCAGTCGTCCTCGGCGGCGCCTCGATCTTCGGCGGCCGCGGGTCCGTGATCGGCACGGTCCTCGGTGTGGTCCTCGTGCAGCTCATCAACAACAACCTCGTGCTCCTCGGCATCCCGAGCACCTGGCAGCGCGCGGCCGTCGGCGTCCTCCTCCTCCTGGGTGTGAGCGCGCAGGCCCTCGGCGCCGCCCGTGCCCGCAGCCGCCCCGTCGTCGTCCAGAAGGAGGTGGAGGCGTGAACGCCGTCCGAGACCAGCTCACCGAGCTGAACTCCCGTGCCGGAAACGCGTACTCCGCGGCGCTGGCCCGCGTCCACGTCGCACGCGGGGTCGGCCGGATGGCCCTCCTGCTCGCGGTGACGTTCACGTTCTTCGCGATCCTGAAGCCCGGCATCTTCCTGAACCCCGTCAACCTGACGAACATCGGAATCGCCGCACCCGAGATCGGCCTGCTCGCGCTCGCCGTCATGATCACGATGCTCACCGGCGGCATCGACCTGTCCGTCGTCGCCATCGCGAACGGGGCCGCGGTCACCGTGTCGACGCTGTACACGTTCCTCGTGACGACGCAGGGCGAGGGCGCCGCGGCCGCCATGACGCCGCTGATCGTCCTCGCCGGGATCGCCGTGGGTGCGTTGCTCGGCACGATCAACGGCCTGCTCATCAGCGTCGTCGGCATCACGCCGATCCTCGCGACGCTGGGCACGATGCAGGTGTTCAACGGGCTCGCGCTGGTGTGGACCGGCGGCGTCACGATCTCCGGGGCGCCCGCCGCCCTCACCTCGCTGGGCCGGACCGGCCTGGCCGGCGTGCCGATGCTCATGCTGATCCTGCTGGCGGCAGCCGCGGTGCTCGCCGTGGCGATCAACCGGACGCCCATCGGCCGCAAGATCCAGCTGCAGGGCGCCAACCCTGTGGCGAGCCGGTACTCCGGCATCAGCAAGCGGTCGACCCTGATGATGACCTACATCACGAGTGGCCTCCTCGCCGGCCTCGCGGGCCTGCTGTTCCTCAGCCGCAACCCCTCGGCCAGCGCCGACTACGGCGCCAGCTACGTCCTGCTCGTCATCGTCATCGTGGTGCTCGGCGGCACGAACCCGAACGGCGGCTTCGCCACCGTGCTGGGCGTCATCCTCGCCACGCTCACCCTGCAGGTCGTGTCGAGCGGCTTCACCGCCCTGCGGCTGTCCGCGTACGAGTACGCGATCGCGCAGGGCGTCATCCTGATCGGCGTCATGGTGCTCGACCAGGTCAAGTTCCGACGACGGGGGCGCCGCTCCGCGGCGGACCGTCTCGCCCAGGTACCCGCTGCCAGCGCCCTCACAGAGTGAACGGACGGAGAGCCATGAAGAAGATCATCAATGCACCCGAGGACTTCGTCGACGAGTTCGTCGAGGGCATCCTGCTCGCCCACCCGGACCTCGTGAAGACGCCGGGCGACGACCTGCGCGTGCTCGTGCGGGCCGACGCCCCGCAGGCCGGCAAGGTCGGCATCGTCACCGGCGGCGGCTCCGGCCACCTGCCCCTGTTCAAGGGCTACGTCGGCATGGGCCTGTGCTCGGGCGTCGCGATCGGCAACGTCTTCAGCTCGCCCAGCTCGGACCAGATCTTCCAGGCGACGAAGGCCGTCAACGGCGGCGCCGGCGTGCTCTACCTGTACGGCAACTACGGCGGCGACGTCTTCAACTTCGACCTCGCCTGCGACCTCGCCGAGCTCGAGGACATCCCGACGCGGACCGTGCTCGGCCGCGACGACGTCGCGAGCCAGCCCAAGGAGCGCAAGGCCGACCGGCGCGGCGTGGCCGGCATCCTCTTCGCCTACAAGGCGGCCGGCGCCGCGGCGGAGCGGGGCGACACCCTCGACGAGGTCGCCGCGGTGGCGGAGGACGTCATCGAGCACACCGCGACCATCGGCATCGGGCTCGCCCCGACCATCCTGCCCACCACCGGCAAGCCGAGCTTCGAGCTGCCCGACGGCGAGATGGAGATCGGCATCGGCATCCACGGTGAGCCCGGCTCACGCCGCGGCCCGCTCGAGACGGCCGACGAGATCGCCGAGCACCTCACGACGGCGCTCGTGAACGACCTCGACCTGCAGGCCGGCGCGCGCGTCGCCGTCCTGGTGAACGGGCTCGGGGCGACCCCGCTCGAGGAGCTGTACGTCCTGTACCGCAAGACGCACCAGTTCCTCGCCGAGCGCGGCATCGAGATCGTCAAGAAGTACGTCGGCGAGTACGCGACGAGCCTCGAGATGGCCGGCGCGTCGATCTCCCTGCTCGAGCTCGACGACGAGCGGCTGGCGCTGCTCAACGCGCCGGCCCGTTCCCCGTTCTTCCAGGAAGGCTGACTCACGTGCAGGGCAAGGAGCTCAACGACACCATCCGCCGGAGCCTGGCGGTCCTGATCGAATCCGCGGACGAGCTCCGCGATCTCGACCAGGCGCTGGGCGACGGGGACCTCGGCATCACGATCACGGCCGGCTCGAACGCCGTCATCGCCGAGCTCGGCAAGCTGCCGGACGACGCGACGCCGACGGAGATCGCGCGGACCTGCGCCAAGGCCTTCGCCAACGCCAACCCCTCCACGATGGCGGCCCTCGTCGCGGGCGCGCTGCTGTCCGGCTCGCGCGTCTGGGAGGGCAAGCAGGAGATCGGCCTCGAGGACGGGGCCGAGTTCGTCGCCGCCGCGGGCGCGAGCATCGCCCAACGGGGCAAGACCCAGGTGGGGGACAAGACGATCCTGGACGGGATCGTCGCCGCCGGTGACGCGCTCAAGGGCACGTCCGACCCGGTCGAGGCCCGGTCGGCCGCAGCGGAGGCGGCGGCGCGCGCCGTCCGCGACACCAAGGACCTGCAGTCGCGGCGCGGCCGCGCCTCGTGGCTGCAGGAACGCAGCATCGGGCTTGCCGACCCCGGGGCGACGGCCTTCCAGCGGTTCGTCGAGGCGTGGGCACGCGTGTCCGCGACCTCGGCGTAGCCCACCTTCGACACGGACGGATCTTCAGACCATGGCTACCTGGCTCGACGCTGTCTTCGACGTTCCCAAGCCCGTCGTGGGGATGTGCCACCTCCCCCCGCTCCCCGGTGACCCGGGGTACGACGCCGAGGGCGGGATGGAGAAGGTGCTCGCGCACGGGCGTAGAGAGCTGGCGGCCCTGCAGGACGGCGGCATCGACGGCGTCCTCATCTCCAACGAGTTCAGCCTCCCGTACCTGACCGCCACGGAGCCGATCACGGCCATCGCGATGGCCCGGGTGATCGGTGAGCTGCGGTCGGAGATCCGTGTGCCCTTCGGCGTCAACGTCCTGTGGGACGGCGTCGCGTCCATCGACCTCGCGGTCGCGACCGGCGCGTCGTTCGTCCGGGAGATCTTCACCGGCGTCTACGCCTCCGACTTCGGGCTGTGGAACACCGACGTCGGCCGGGCTGCGCGGCACCGTGCGCGCGTCGGAGCCTCCGGGGTGCGGCTGCTGTACAACATCGTGCCCGAGGGCGCTCAGTACCTGGCCGACCGGGACCTCGCCCGGATGACGCGGTCGACGGTGTTCAACGGCGCGCCGGACGGCCTGTGCGTCTCCGGGCTGACCGCGGGGGCGGCGACGGACACGTCCACGCTCAAGGTCGTGAAGGAGCACGCGGGCGACGTGCCGGTCTTCGTCAACACGGGTGTGCGGCCGGACACCGTCGCCGAGAGCTTCGAGTACGCCGACGGCGCCATCGTCGGCACGTGGTTCAAGCGTGACGGCCTGTTCGCGAACGACGTCGAGGCGGCGCGGGTCGCGGAGCTCATGGAGGTCGTGCGGGGGCTGCGCGCATGACGTTCGTCGGCATCGACGTCGGCACCTTCGAGACGAAGGGCGTCCTCGTCGATGCCGACGGCACGATCCTCGCCACCGCGCGTCGGCGGCACGGGATCTCCACCCCCCGCCCGGGTTTCGTCGAGCACGACCCCGAGGCCGACTGGTGGGCCGACGTGACCGCTGTCGCGTCGGAGCTCATGCAGCACCCGCGGGCCTCCGAGGTGCAGGCGGTGGGGCTGAGCGCGATCGGCCCCTGCGTGGTGGCGACCGACGGGGACCTGACGCCGCTGCGCCCGGCGATCCTCTACGGCGTCGACACGCGGGCGACGCGGCAGGTCGCGTCGCTCACGGCGGCCCTGGGGGCCGACGAGGTGTTCCGCCGGTGCGGCAACCCGCTGACCAGCCAGTCCGCCGGCCCGAAGATCGCCTGGCTCGCCGAGGAGGAGCCGGAGGTGTGGCGACGGGCGCGCTGGTTCATGACGAGCCAGTCGTGGCTGGTGGCCCGGCTCACCGGCGAGGTGGTGATCGACCACGCCACGGCCGGGTACTTCCACCCGCTGTACGACCTGCAGGCGCAGCGCTGGGACGTCGCGGGCTGCGAGTCGTTCGGCGACGTGGTGCGTCTGCCGCGCCTGGAGTGGACCACCACGGTCGCCGGCCGGGTGCACGAGGCCGCCGCGGCGCAGACGGGACTGCCCGCCGGCACGCCCGTCATCGTCGGGACCACGGACGCGCCGGCGGAGGCGGTCGCCGCGGGCGTCGTCGCGGACGGCTCGATGATGGCCATGTACGGGTCGACCGGGTACTTCATCCGGGTCGGGGCCGCCCCGATCACCACCGAGAGCCTGTGGGCCGCCCCCTTCGTGTTCGAGGGCTCGTACGTGCTGGCGGCGGGCACGGCCACCACCGGCACGGCGACCCGGTGGGTGGCCGACGAGCTGGGCATCACCGACGCCGACGACGGCGTCACGTTCGCCCGGCTGCTCGACCTCGCGCACGGGTCGCCGCCGGGCGCCCGGGGCGTCCTCGCGCTTCCGCACTTCTCGGGCGAGCGGACGCCGTTCCAGGACCCGGACAGCCGCGGCGCCGTCGTCGGGCTCGGCCTCGAGCACACCCGTGCGGACATCGCCCGGGCGGTCCTCGAGGGCGCTGGGCACGCCGTCGCGGAGGCGATCGCCACCTACGCGCGGGTAGGCGTGCCGATCGGGAGGGTCGTCGCCATCGGGGGAGCGACCAGGAACGACGTCATCATGTCGACCGTCTCGACCGTCACTGGCCTGTCCCAGGAGGTCGCGCTCTCGCCCGGCGCCGCGTACGGGGACGCGCTGCTGGCCGCCGCCGCGGTGGGCGCGGTCGAGGACGTCGCGTCATCCGGGTGGTTCGCGACGGGCCACACGGTCGCCCCGGACCCCGACCCCGATGTCGCGGCCGTGCTGCGCAGCGACCACGAGGCCTTTGTCGAGCTCTACCACGCGCTGGCACCGTGGAACGGCGCGCGGCAGCGGGCACGAGCGAGGAGCGCACCATGAGCGGCACGGACTGGCCGGCGATCATCCGCCTGGTGGCCGACGGGGTCGGCATGCGCGAGGGCGACCGGGTCTCAGTCTTCTTCACGGACGTCGCCGTCGCCGACGCCGTCGCCGCGTTCGTGGACGAGGGCTGGCGGCGGGGCGCCGTCGTGCAGGTGCTCGCGACCGACGAGCGGTTCGACGCGAGCGCGCTGCGCTGGGCGCCGACCGCGGTGCTGTCCGAGGCGCCTCCGCTGGAGGCGGCGGCCATGGAGTGGTCGGACGTGCACGTGTCGTTCCGGGCGATGACGACCCCGGTGCTCGACGCGGACCCGGCCCGCATCGCCGCGCTCCGCCGGGGTCGGGGCCTCGTGTCGACCATGCGCTGGCAGGGCACCCGGTGGGCGCTGGTCCGGGTGCCGACGCCGCAGTGGGCTGCGGCGATGGGGCTGGACCCCGACGCCGTCGCCCGCGAGTGGGCGGCCTCGTTCGACGCCGACTGGGCCGACGCGGCGCGGCGGATGCAGGGGATGTGCGAGCGCCTCGCCGGTGCGCGGACGGTCGTCGTGGAGGACGACCTCGGCGCGCTCGAGATCGGGGTGGCCGGCCGCACGTGGATGCCGTTCGCCGGGAACGCGAACTGGCCCGACGGCGAGATCGCCACCGCGCCGGTCGACGACGCGGTGTCCGGACGGATCACCTTCCCGGGTGCGCTCTCCTTCGGCGGCGTCGTCGTGCGTGACCTCGAGCTGGAGCTGGTCGACGGTGTGATCGTCGGGGAGCGGGCCGCGGAGGGACTGGCCTTCGTGAGCGCGCTGCTGGACACGGACGCCGGCGCGCGGCGGCTCGGGGAGTTCGGGATCGGCACCAACGCCGCACTCACGACGATGACCGGCGACCTGCTGATCGACGAGAAGATCCTGGGCACCGTGCACGTCGCGCCCGGGCGCGCCTACCCCGAGTGCGGCGGCGTCAACACCTCGTCGCTGCACTGGGACATCGTCAAGGACCTCCGGGGATCGCCGGGCGCGCGGGGCGGGTCGCTGCGGATCGACGACGACTGGCTCATCCGCGACGGCGTCGTGCAGCCCGCGCTGCGGGAGATCTCGGTGGGGTCCCGGCCGTCCCCATAGGTGCCACTACGGCCCGAAGCGCCGCCACCGCCCCTCGGAGACGACCTCCACCTGCCCGTCGACGACGCTGATCGCCGTCTGCTCGTCGATGACGTACGCCGGGCCACCGATGTCGGCCGCCCACCGCTCGGCGTCGGCCATGGTGTTCGTGGGGAACAGGTCCAGGTGCGGGAAGATCGAGAAGTCGACGACGCCGAGGGTGCGGTCGTCCGGCGCCGCCGGCCACTCGACGAAGTAGTCGCCGATCCGGGGAGTCATCACCATGCTCCCCGCGCTCACCCCTACCCAGACCGCGTCGGGCATCGTCGCCAGGAGCTCGGCCAGGCCCGACTCCCGCATCCAGTGGGCCAGGTACGTCGCGTCCCCGCCGTCGACCAGGAGGACGTCCGCGTCCCGGACCCAGGGGACCCACCGCTCGGCGCCGATGGTGGGCAGCGCCGTGAGCTCGAGGACGCCCAGCGATGCCCAGCCCAGGCCGGTCAGGTGCTCCCACGCGGGTTCGGCGGCCACGAGACCCCGCACCGACGTCGGACCGCACATCGGGTGCCCCCACTGCGCCGTCGGCACGAGGAGGGCGTGGCACTGCTCGACCGGCTTGCCGAGCATGCGCACGAGCGCAGCGTGGATGGTGGCGTTGGTGACGCCGCCTGACGTGAGCAGGAGCTTCATGGGTCCTCAGTGTCTCGTGTGCGGGACGTGGACGTTCCTTGAGACCGGGGCCGACGCCGAAAGTCATCGCCCGCCGGATGAGTTCGGCAGGCGGGCGCGGTCGTACTGTCGACGCCACGTCCGAGGAGGTCGCCGATGAACGCGTCCCCTGTCGAGATCCCCGCCGACGACGACGCCGAGCTCGTTCGTCAGGTCATCGACGCCGGCCGCTACCTCGTGCTCGCCACGGCCGATGCCGACGGCCACCCGTGGCCGACCCCGGTGTGGTTCGCTCGCGAGGGCCGTGAGTTCGTCTGGGCCTCCTGGCCGCAGACCCGCCACGCCACCAACATCGCGACGCGGCCCGGCGTCGGCTTCGTGGTCTTCGAGACGCCCGTACCCGCCGACGGCCGGACGCGCGCGGTCTACGCGGAGGCGACCGCGGCCGAGGTGTCGGAGGCCGACCGCAGCCGTTGCCTCGCGATCATCGACCGCCGGTCGCGGGCCGAAGGGCTCGGGCCGTGGACGGCGGAACGCGTCGTCGCGCCGGCGAACCTGCGTCTCTACCACGCAGTGGTCTCACGGCTCTTCGTGCTCCACCCTGACAGGGACATCCGCCGAGAGGTGCAGATCGACCTGTAGCCGGAGGACGCATGAGAGCCGTCGTGTACGACCGGTACGGAGGTCCGGAGGCCCTGCGGGTCGCCACCGTACCGACACCGGTGCCTGCCGACGGGCAGGTCCTGCTGAAGGTCGCCGCCACGTCGGTCAACCTCAGCGACTGGGAGGGCCTGCGCGGCTCGCCGTTCTATGCGCGGGCCGGGGGCTTGCGGGCGCCACGACGGCGGACGCTGGGCTCGGACATCGCGGGCACGGTCGAGGCTGTCGGCGCCGGAGTCACCCGGTTCGCGCCGGGCGACGCCGTCTACGGCGACAACCTCGCGCTCATGGGCGGCTTCGCCGAGTACGCGGTGGCCCACGAGTCGGCTCTGGCGCCCAAGCCCGCCGCGCTCACGTTCGCCCAGGCGTCGTGCATCCCGCAGGCGGGCGCCATCGCCCTGCAGGGGACGTCCGGCGCTGCCGGACGCCGGATCCTCATCAACGGTGCCGGCGGCGGCTCCGGGTCGTTCGCCATCCAGCTGGCCAAGCGGCCGGGGGCACACGTCACCGCCGTGGACAACGCACTGAAGCTGGAGTACATGCGTTCGATCGGCGCCGACGACGTCGTCGACTACCGCCGCGAGGACTTCACCCGAGGGCGCGAGCCGTACGACCTCATCCTCGACCTCGTCGCGCACCGGTCCGTCTTCGCCTACCGGCGGGCGCTCGCGCCTGGTGGCCGCTACAGGTGTGTGGGCGGGAGCGTCCGCTCGCTCCTCCGGGTGGTCACGGTGGGTGCCGCCGCGGGCCTGCTCACCGGCCGCTCGTTGGGGTTGCTAATCGTCAAGGAGGGGCCGGCGCACTTCGAGCCGCTGACAGAGCTCTGCGTTGCCGGCGCCGTCACCGTTCAGATCGACCGCACTGTCGGGCTCGACGAGGTCCCCGACGGGCTCACTCACGTCGGGGAGGGACGGGCACTCGGCAAGGTGGTCGTCGTCCCGGACTGAGCGTGCTGCGACCAGTGAGTACGGGGGGGCAGTTCCCCACGGCGACGCGGACTCACTCATCGGCACGAGTGCGCAGTCCGCGGCAGAAGCGGACGCCGCCACATCGACTCGCGCGCCGAGAGCATGATGATGGCGTGGCTCCAGTCATCCAAGCGGTCGTGGACGCCGTCGCTGGGTTCTTCGCCAAACACGAGGTCGCGAGCCTCGAACTCCCAACGGGTTGGTTCGGACGCCCCTACGACAACCTGCACCACCTGACGGAGGCTGTGCCCTTCGGCAACCACGTCATGATCCGCCTCGATGGGACGCAGGTGCTCACCGTCGAGGCGACGGGGACCCGGGTGGAGGGCCGCGTTCTCCGCATCGAGATCCGCGGAGGGACTTGGGTCTGGACCGAGTACGGAGGCAGCCGGACGCATACGGACGCTCTCGGAGCGGGCGCGGTGCAGTTCCATGCGCCATGGGCACGAAGCTGACGACCGCGCGGCGGCGCGACCGTGTGCTCTGTCGGCTCCGTACGCTCGCAGTGCTCTGTCGGCTCCGTACGCTCGCATCGTGACGCCGCTCGAAGCAGATGAGTTCATCCGTTCCCACGCGCCGGAGGACGTTCAAGCGACGGTCGCCTGGTTGCAGGCCAATGGCTACAGCCTCTCGTCCCAGTGCGGTGACAACACCTTCGGCGCCCGGTTCGTGTTCGTCGGCGCGGCCGAAGTCCAGATCACCGTGGATCGGTCGCAGTGGTTCCTCGATGTGGCGTGCGAGCCCGGGGCTCGCTCGTGGCACTACGACCTTCTCCTCGCGGCCCGGAGCGGCCAGACCTACGGCACGACGTTTCCCACCGAGAGTGCAACGGCCGTCAAGCGCCAGCCAAGGAGGCAAGTCCCCGATGGTGTGAGCTGGTGTCAGACGCTTCCTGATGTTCTCGGTTGGGTGCGGGGTCCGGGCGTCGGGGAGGCGATCGAACGGGCGTCACGCCAGCGGTTCGCGCTCATGTGGTCGCGCAAGTAGACCGACGCTTTACCAGGCAGCTGCGACGCGGGCACCCCCGAGCAGCGGGCGCCGGCATGAGCCCGGTTGCGCGAGGGGGTCGGCTGGCTCGCAAGCGCCATGGTCTGGCGCACGCTGAGCGGACCCAGCCGCAAGGGAGAGCCTCGGCAGATCCGGACGTCCTCGCTGGCAGACTCGCTCGCATGTGCGACGAGGGACCCAGCGTCGACTACGACGAGTCCGAGGGAGTACTCACAGTCTCAGCCGCCGGCGTCTCGCTCTTGATACGGATCCAGCGCAGCGACCTGCAGCTGCTCGCCGGGGTCCCGGCGGCCTCGTGGCTCCGACGGAGCTCGATCACCGCAGGCACAAGCTTGGGCAGTCCCGTCTTCTGGTGCCGCGACGAAGAGGCTCCGGATACCGCCGTCATCCTCGTGGGCGGGGACGACGAAACCTTGGAGCTCGCACTGCAGGTCCCGATGGATCTTGTGGTCGGCCTGGCCACGTAAGGCTCCGACCGTTGCGACCGCCACGTTCCTGACGGCGATCGAGGCCGTCGCCCTCCCGTGCGCCCGACACCGTGCCGTCGAGCCAATAGCGGCATGGGCGTGCACCGGCTTCCAGGTCGTCCGGCACGGTGGAGAATCGGTGCCGTGACAGGCGACGCTGCCGGGACGGGCCCGCTAGAGAGGCTTGCCGAGGGCCTCGAACGCATGACGGGCCGTGCCCACCGGGTCGACGGCAGCGAGGTGGTGGGGCCGGGGACGACCTCGCTGGTGATCGCGTCCCACCCCGATGCTGTCGAGACAGAGCAGTCCGCGCACCTCGACATCGGCTTCGCCCTGAACCGAGCTCGCGCTGACTCGACCATCTGGGACTGCGCCTCCGGCTTTGGCACGACAAGATCCGAGGCCGTGGACTCAGCCGTCGACGCCTGGCTCCAGACCACGGCGCCGGTGGTGCTGGAGCTACTCACCCAAGACGGAACCTATGCGGACCACTACTCGAGCGCTGAGTGCGGGCTTGCCGGTCGCCACGCCATCCACGGCGCAATCCTCGGCTGGGGAGTAGGTCACGGACCCGACCAGCTCCAACGATGGTGGATGGCCAACCCCGTCCTTCCGATCATGGCTCCGGCCCTTGAGCCCACGGGATGGCCCGTCTTGGGGGCACTCCGCGTCTTCTTCGGCTCCCAGCACGGCCAAAGCACTGCGGAGGTTCGGCTCAACGGGACTCCATTGGCGCAAGCCGCCCAGCTCCTTCTCCAGCAGGACTGGCCCCGCTTCCAGCAGCCCGCCTACGTTCGAAGTTTCATCTTGTCGATACCCGAGTGACGAGCGGCACCGGGGGGTGACCCGAAGTCCGGTGACTTCGGCAACCGGTCGTTGGCACACGTGCAGGCAGCATGACCGTGCACGGCTCAAAGAAGCTCGCCGTTGTCGCTCACGCGGATGCGAGTGCCGTCGTAGAAGTCTTCGCGCGGGCGGCGTTCGCCCGTGGGCTCCAAATCGGATCGTGCGATCATCGACGTCTCACCCACGTCGTCGAAGTAGACCGCGTAGGACTCCGCGCCATCGTCTCCCCGGCTTCGACCGAGCACCGTCCCGTGCCGGCCGACGCCGCGATCGTCGGCGGGCGGACACACCAGCACCACCTCGAAGAAGTCGACGCTGAAAGGCACCTCGTCGAGCGGCTCGCCGCCGGCAATCGTCATGTCGTCATGATGCCGCTCGCCCCGGGGTGACCATCGCGCCCATCGGCAGTCGCGCGCCGTCCGCGACATGAGCGGGTGTTGGACGGCTGCCGTTGCGGCCGTGGACCCAGCCGGGCAACCGAGATGATGAGACGGGATCGCACGCGTCGGGCCGGCGCTACCCTCGCCGCCATGGGTATGTTCGAACGCCTCGCCTTCATCGACGGACGGTGGGCCAGTGTCGCCCATGGCGAGCCCGTCAGAGCGCCGCTCGTCGTCGACATTCATGACAGCGACATAGCGACCGTGCAGTTCGAGAGCGAGCATGGGCCGCGCGGGTACTTCTACCTCGGGTACGAGCCCCGCATCTACTTCGACGACCCAACGCAGAACGCCCCGGTGGATCGCCCGGCCGCAGCGGTCGCATTCTCGAACTGGGCCCGAGCGGAGCTCGGGGTCGATGTAGCGAGTGCGGCGGTGGAGTCGCTGCTAGCTAGCAACGACGCTGAGGCTGAACCAAAGGCGGTGTTCGTCGAGGAGACCGTCGAAGAGTTGATCAAGTTGCTAGGTCTGGCGCTGCCGGAGGCGCTCCAAGCCGACGCTTGACCAGGCTGCTCGAAGGAGCCCCGCGTGTGAACAGCCGCACGCGCAGCGGCATGAACGTGCGGCCCAGTGCGTACAGAGCCCGGCCACTTCAAGAGCGCACCGGTACGCGTCCCAAGGATCGTCGAGCGTCAGCAGTCTGCGGACGAGAGGGTCGATTGCCTCAACGAAGAACGCCCACTCCCGCGCCTGCTCGTCGGCCGAGTCACGCACCGCCTCACCCTAAGTGAACGGACCGCTGGAGGGGGCCACATCGGCATGAACGCGCACCGGTCCGCCCAGCCGGGAAATCTCCGGACGACGATCACGACTCGCCCGTGTGGTCCCCACCGCTACGGTGCATCGGTGAGCAGCGCGCGCAGGGTCGCCCTCGTCGTCGTCGTGGTGCCGGCGGTCCTGGCGCTCGGGGCCTGCGCGGAGAGCGGCCCGCCGCAGGGTCCGGCCGACCACTCGGCGATCGCCACGTGGGCGGAGCCCGCGGGGATCGCGCCGGAGCTCGTCTACGTCACCGAGGCCGACGGTTTCGAGCTCGCCACGCAGTCGGTGGGCGTCTTCGGTGACGACGCGATGTCCGCCAGCTACTGGGGCACCGATGGCGGCTTCACGCTCAGCACCTGGCGCGACGCGCCTCCGGACGTCGCCCTGTGCGACGAGCTGCCAGACTCCGCAGCGGCGGACCCCGTGGCGCGGTGCGCCGTCGAGCGCGCCGGCGTGCACGTCGTGCTCGAAGGCGACGGCGTCGACCCGGCCACCTTGCGCGCCGCCGGCGACGCCGTCCGGGTGCCGACCGAGGACGAGCTCGAGCACCTCTTCAGCGCCGTCCAGGTCCCCGGTCCCCCCGTCGAGCGGGGCGACCTGCCCCCCGACGGCGGCGGCGCCCCCATGAACGACCCGGGACCCGGCGGCTGACGGCCCCCAGGTCCCGGCGAGCGGACCCGACGGCGGCTACGCAGGCACCTCCACGTCGATGCGCGCGACCGCTCCGACCCGGCGGAACACCAGCGCGCTCGTGACCTCGTCGATCGCGGCGTCGGGGCAGGGCACGTGCGTCCCGTCGGCGAGAACGACGGCCACGGCGAGGGGCGCCCCTGGCTCCACCCGTCGGTAGACGACCGGCACCTGGCAGAAGGTGAACGCGAGCGATGCCGGCTCGAGCGCGATGACGGACGGCCGCCCGGCGACGTCGCGGTACCGGAAGGTGGTCGGCTCGCTCGTCCACTCCGACTCGCGGAGCAGGACCGGGCGGACGACGATCCGCCCGTCCTCCACGCGCAGGCCCAGCTCACCGAGGCGCGTGAGCACCTCCTCCTTGACCTGGCCGGTCATGCCGGGCTGCCTCGCCCCGCGGCCGGCCGGCGTGTGCGAGTACGGGTCGACCGGGAACGCGCCGTACACCTCCGGCTGCTTGCAGTAGCCGAGACCCCGCCGGACGTCGTCGTAGGCGTCGGCCAGACGCGCGACGACCGCGCCGTCGGCGCCGTCCGCGACCGCACGCTCCACGTTCTCCTGCACCGCGAGCAGCAGCTTCGACACCATGTGCCAGTAGATGCTGCCGAGGCCCTCGAACGCGAAGAACGACCCGGACCGGCCGGTGAACTCCGAGTGCCGGAACACGTCGTCGAACACGCTCAGCAGGGCCGGGCGCCCGCGCTCGACGACGTCGGCCGCCAGGTGTGGCGCCGCTGCCTCGAGTGCCTCGACCAGGTCCCGTGCGTTGTGGATCGAGGGTGCGAAGTGCAGGTCGCCCCGCACGTCCCGGACCACGATCGACCGGTCGCCCGACGCCACGATCTCGTCGAGCAGCGGGCACGCCGCGGCCTGCTCCGGCGTGACGGTGTTCCGCTCGAGGAAGCGGGGGAGCACCCGGTCCGGGTAGAGCATGTAGCTGTGCTGGTCGGGCCGGTACAGCGCGCTCGCCCGCAGGGCCGCGAGGAGCTCCACGGCCTCGTCGGCGCTCAGCAGGCCGGACGACAGGATCGCCACCTGGCCCTCGAGCATCTCCTGCAGCCGGCCGACGCCCGCGCACCCCGGGGAGAGGTCCAGCAGGTTGTACGAGTGGTACAGGCCGTCGTCCCGCCGGTTCGCGCGCAGGCCGTGGTCGACGTACTGCTGCGCCACGTCGAGCAGGCCCGCGACCGTCGCGGCCGGCACGGTGACCCGCTCGCCCGAGAGCCCGCCGTACACGCGTGCCCGGTACGCCGAGCCCGCGCCCCCGAGGGCGTCCATGACCTCGCGGCGCTCGGCGTCGTCGAACCCGGCGGCCGCCGCCCCGGCGTGGGCGGCCAGCACGTCCCGCACCTGCGCGAGGAGGGTGGCGACCTCCGCCGTCAGCTCGACGTCGTCGCCCAGCAGACCGCGCACGACGCCGATGAAGCGCCTGACGTAGGCGAGCGTCACGACCGACAGGCCGCGGCCGACGAGGGCGTTGTTGGCGTCGTTCCACTCCGGGCGCTGGGTGTTCATCCAGATGCCGCCGTCGGGCACGAGGTTCACGAGCTTGGCGAGCAGGGGGAGCAGGAGCTTCTCGGCCAGGGTGACACGGACGAGGTCCCCGTCGAGGCCGTGCAGCAGCCGCCCGTCGGCACCCTCCGCCGCCGCCCGCTCCAGGATCGCGGCGTGCGCCTCCTCGTCGAAGGTGATGGTCGAGTACGGGTCGTCGAGGGTCTGCTCGTAGGTGGCCAGGCGGTAGGGCACGTCGCCGTAGGTGAAGAGGTGCCGGTCGGCGAGGTCGTGCAGGCGGCCCGGGTGGAAGCGCATCGACGTCTCGAGCAGCTTGCACAGGTAGATGACCTGGTGGTCGCTCCAGTACCCGATGTTCGCCCACGGGTTGCCGGGCTCGGGGATCTCCCAGTCGATGCCGTCGCGTGAGATCCGGTAGGGGTTGTAGCCGTCGGCGGTCGTGGCGTCGAGGAAGACGGTGACCATCGACTCCGTGTACTCGGGGAACGACCAGGCCAGGGCCTCCCAGTTCTGGAAGATGTCCCGCCAGTTGCCCTGGTAGTCCACGCGCGTGCGACCGTCGGCGTCGCGCAGGGCGATGCGGAACTTGTTCCACGGGCGGCTCGGGTCCCCGTGGCGACGGCTGAACGTCAGCGGCAGGTACTCCAGCGCGAGGCGCTCGAGATCCGGGTCGCCGGCGGACCGGGCGCGGTCGACCAGCTCGGCGGCGCCGATGCGCTCGGGCAGGTCCGCGAGGAGGTCCGCGCAGCGGGCTGCGACCAGCGCGCTGCGGTGGGCGACGAAGCGGCGCACGTCGGCCGCGTCGAGCACGTAGCCGTCGGCCGGCACGCCGCCGCGCATCAGGTTGAACAGCACGTTGGCGCCGTGGTGGGCGGCGGCGAGCTCGTCGCCGGTGAGCTGGGCGCCGTCCGCGGTCGCGACGAGGCCCTCGAGGTCGGTCCGGCTCGCTTCGACGTCCGCGCGGAGGCGGGCGGCGAGCTCGTCGGGCCGGCCGAGCTCCTCTGCCAGCGCGACGACGTCCGCGGCCGTCTGCTCGACGTCGGCGACCACGTGCCAGCGGGTGGTGCCGCCCGGTTCGACGACGACGCGGGCGCGGACGAGGTACGCGCCGCGCAGGCCGCGCACGTCGTTCTCCGGCAGGACGGGGTCGCCCGCGCCGAACGCGCGCAGCTGCTGGGTGGACAGCAGGTGGTCCACGCCGTCGAGGCCGACCTGCCAGGCGACCGTCGCGTGGAGCGACTCGCGAGGTTCGGGAAGGTCCGTCAGGTCGGAGTTGAGGTAGAGGACCGCGAGGCCCGTCGCGGGATAGACCTCGGCCCTCTTGTACGCGTCCAGCAGGTAGCTCAGCTCGTTCTGGACCAGCACCGTGGTGCCCGCGGGCAGAAGGTTGACGAAGCCGTCGAGCACCTCGACGGCACGCGGCCGGGCTCCGGTGGAGCGCAGCTCGCAGGTGCGCACGACGCCGTAGCGGGCGCTGGTCTCCCAGGCGACGCGCACGGTGAGGTCCAGCTCGGGGTGCACCTCCTCGAAGACCAGGGTGGTGCCGAGGTAGTCCTTGTAGAGGTTCCGCTCGACGGCGGGGTCTCCCGGACGGGTCTCGGCGAAGGGCTGCCAGACGGCCGCGGTCCCGTCATCCCGCGTCACCCGAAGGACGGTCAGCCCTCCCGTCCGCCCGGCGCTCTCGGAGACCTTGTCCTCGGTGTAGTACGGGAAGAGCGCGCGTTCGGCCTCGACCCGACCCGCCGTGAGGCCGCCCGTGCTCGAGATGAACAGCCACAGGTCGCTCGCACCCACCAGCGTCATGAAGAACGGTGGCATCTGGTCGTACGCGGTGATGCGGTAGAACCGCCGCCCGTCCAGGTCGACCGGCTGGCCCGACGGTGCGCCGGGAGCCGGGGTGGAGTGGGCGTGCACGACTGCTGCGGAAGTCATCGTTGTCCTTCACGTCACCGGTCAGGTGGTCGATGAGACCGGTCTCAGTGGTGAGTGATGAGACCGGTCTCAGTGAACGGGGTGAGCACGAGGATGCCACGTCTGCACCCTCCCGTCAGCACCCGGTGCCAAGTCGTTGCAAACACCACCCGCCCGCAGCACGCGTCGTCGCTCTCCGAGGTGAAGCGTGTCACCCGAACTGGGCTGAATTTTCCCGGTGCAGGGTTTGAGAAATCGTTATCGACATCCTTATCGTGCTCCCTCAGCCCGAACCAGTTCGAAGGCCGGCCGGGAAGCGGTCGGACCCCGATTGGAGAGGAACAACGATGTCCCATCCATCACCCACCAAGCGTGTCGTCGCCGTCGCGGCGTCGGCGATCACCGCCCTGGCGCTGTCAGTGCCGGCCGCCCAGGCGGCTCGACCCGAGCCCACCCTGCGCTCCGAGGCCCCGCGGGACCTCAAGATCGGCACTGCCGTCTGGGGCCAGCGTGACCTGCTCGACTACGACCGCAAGAACCCGACCGAGTTCCAGGCGATCCTCGCCGCGGAGTTCAACTCGATCACGGCCGAGAACGACATGAAGTGGGCCGAGATCCACCCCGAGCCCGACGTCTACGACTTCTCCGGCGCCGACGCCGTCGTCGCCTTCGCGGAGGCCAACAACATGGAGGTCCGCGGGCACACGCTCCTGTGGCACAGCCAGAACCCTGAGTGGGTGACCGAGGCCGCCGCGACGTGGACCTGCGAGGAGGCGCGCGACGTCCTCGAGGAGCACATCACCACCGTCGTCAGCCGCTACGCCGGCCAGATCTACGAGTGGGACGTCGCCAACGAGATCTTCCAGGACGACTGGGACGCCGGCGGCGTGCGCCTGCGCACCGAGGCCAACCCCTTCCTGGCGGCGTGCTCGGAGGACCCGGTCGCCCTCATCGGTGACGCGTTCCGGTGGGCCGACGCGGCCGACCCGGACGCGCTGCTCTTCCTCAACGACTACAACGCCGAGGGCATCAACAACAAGACCAACGCCTACTACGCCCTCGTGCAGGAGCTGCTCGCCGACGGCGTGCCGATCGACGGGTTCGGCGCTCAGGGTCACCTGAGCCTCATGTACGGGTTCGACGACACCATCCAGGAGAACTTCGAGCGGTTCGCCGCCCTGGGACTGAAGGTGGCCGTCACCGAGGCCGACGTCCGCATGCCGCTCGGCGAGGACGGCGAGCCGACCGCCGAGCAGATCGCGCTCCAGGCCGAGCGCTACGACGCGATGCTCGAGGCCTGCCTCAACGTGCCGGCCTGCACCAGCTTCACGGTGTGGGGCTTCGACGACGCCCGCTCCTGGGTCCCGGGGGTCTTCCCCGAGGGCTACGCCACCATCATGACCGAGGACTTCGAGAAGAAGCCCGCGTACTACGCACTGCTCGAGAGCCTCACCGAGGCCACCCCGGGCAAGTCCCCGCGGACCCCGCCGGGTCTGAACAAGTAGTCGCACCCGCTCCGGACGCCGGTGGCGCGTGGGTCACGCCGACCCACGCGCCACCGGTCGTCATGCTCACCCCGCGCGCTGGTAGCTGCGGAAGGCGCGCGTCGCCAGTGCCGTCGTCACGACGACTGCCGCGGTGAGCAGCCCGAGCCGGCCGAGGACCTCTCCCCAGTCGGGCTGCACGGACAGGGCGCCCCGGGCAGCGACGACCGCCCAGTCGAAGGGGTTGAACCGCGCCGCAGTTGCCACCCAGTCCGCCGCGAGGCGGGTGTCCATGACCGCGCTGGACAGGAACATCAGCGGCAGGATCACCAGCTGCGACAGCCCGATGAGCGCCTCCTGGCTCCGCGCGAGCAGGGCGAACATGTTCGAGACCGCGGCGACGAAGCACGTGAGCAGGAGCACCGCGGCGAGTGTCGCGAGGGCGCCGGCGGTTCCGCCGGAGAACCGGGCGCCGGACAACCAGGCGACGCCGAGCACCACGAGCCCCTGTGCCAGGGCCACGACGGCGTACCAGACCATGCTCGCGACGAGCATCGCCGGCCGGCTCGCCTGCGACGCGAGGAGCCGGTCCATGACGCCCCGCTCCATGTCCTGGACGAACCCGGTGCCGGCCCACGCGGCGCCGAACATGGCCGTCATCATCACCACGCCCGGTGCGATGAACTCCAGGTAGGAGGTGCCGGTGGTGCCCGCGCCGGCGCCGTCGGCGAAGCCGGGGATCTCCACGACCTTGCGGAACAGCTGCCCGAAGAGCAGCAGCCAGAGCAGGGGCTGCACGAGGTTCATCACGGCGAAGACGGGGATGCGCATGGTGCCCCGGGCGGCGCGCCCCGTGAGGAGCAGCCCGTGGGTGACGACGCCGGTCATGCCCCCACCTCCTCGGACGCGGCGGCGGAGAAGGTCCGGCCGGTGTGCTGGCGGTAGACGTCGTCGAGGCTCGGGCGACTGAGGCGCGCCTCGCGCACGTCGATGCCCGCCGCGTCGAGGGCGGCGAGGAGCACGGGCAGTGCGGTCGCCCCGGAGGCTGCCCGTGCCCTCAGCAGCCGGCCGTCGCGGGTCACCTCGCCCACGTGCGGCACGCGGTCCGCCACCTCGGCCGCCCGCGCCGCGGCGTCGTCGTCGTGCAGCGAGACCGTCACGCCGTCGCCCTGCAGGCGGTCCTTGAGCTCGTCCGGGGTGCCCTGGATCACCACGCGGCCGTGGTCGACGATGACGAGCCGGTCCGCCAGGGCGTCGGCCTCGTCGAGGTAGTGGGTGGTGAGCACCACCGTCATGCCCTCCTCGCCGGCCATGCTCGCGATCTCGGCCCACATCTCCGCGCGGGCGTGCGGGTCGAGCCCCGTGGTGGGCTCGTCGAGGAACAGGACCTGCGGGCGGTGCACGAGCCCGACGGCGACGTCGAGCCGCCGGGCCATCCCGCCGGAGTAGGTGCGGACGAGCCGGTCCGCGGCGTCCTCCAGACCGAACCTGCCCAGCAGCTCGACGGCGCGGGCGTGCGCCTCCGGGCCGCTGAGGCCCTGCAGGCGACCGGCGAGCACGAGGTTCTCGCGCCCGGTGTCCATCGGCTCCGTGACCGGCCGCTGCGCGACGTAGCCGATCGCGCGTCGGACGGCGCCGGGCTCGCGGAGCACGTCGTGGCCCGCCACGCGGGCGACACCGGAGTCGGGCGTGCTCAGGGTCGCCAGGATGCGCACGGTGGTGGACTTGCCGGCGCCGTTCGGCCCGAGCAGGCCGAGCACGGCGCCGGGAGCGGCGGACAGGTCCAGGCCGTCGAGCGCCCGGACCACGCGCCGCCGGGAGCGGTACGTCTTGACCAGGCCGGTCACCTCGATCGCGGCCGGGGAGCCGACGACGTGAGTGGGGTGCATGGTGTTCTCCTCGGGGTTCGGAGCCCGCCGCGCACCCGTAGGCTGAAGGTGCGTCTCGGACCTGGCTGCACGCCGGGCTCGGGTTGCGGTCCCCGGGTGGTGCCAGCCGCCCGGGGACCTCTTGTCACGTGCCGTGCTGCTCGGGTGCGAAGAGCGTCCTCGCGAGCGTGAGCATCATCAGCGCGAAGCCGACGACCAGCGGCACCAGCGCCCACCACCAGCCCGCCGTGACGCCGACGACCACCGCCGCCACAACGGCCAGTGCCCAGATGACGACCGTGTACATGCCGAAGCGCGCCGCGGCGCCCGGGTCCCGGCTGAAGCGGTCGGCCCCGGCGTACGCGCGCTCGGTCTCGCGGACCCAGGCCTTCTTGCGGTTCGTCTGGGTGGCGCCGAGCCAGGACAGCCAGGCGGTGCCACCGACGGCGAGGGCCGCCCCGGTGACGGCGGTCGCCGTGGCCGCCGGACCGGCCGTCGTCCACGCCGAGGCGGCGACGGCCAGGCCGAGCAGGACGAGCCCGGAGCCGCCGCCCCACGCCGTCGCGCGGCCGGCTGGCAGCGGATGGTTGCTCGTCGTCTCCTGCAGCAGGGCGCCCCGGACGAGCCCGGCCCCGAGCAGGGCGACGACGACCGCCAGGGCCAGCGGCAGCGCGGGGGACTCGGCGGCCCAGGGGCTGCCGGGCACCACCAGCGCTGCGAGCGCGCCGAGGGCGACGGCCCCCAGGATCGAGGCGACCACCGTGCCGACGACGAAGCCGGGCCTGGGTCGCACGCGGTGCTGCGCCGCGAGGGCCGCGGGGTCGAGGCCGGCATCCGCCGCGCGTCGCTCGGGCACGACGCCCGGCGTTCCGGCGACCTCGGCAGCGAGCGCGGTCACGTCGCCGAGCTCGGCGAGCGCGCGACGCGCAGCCTCGTCGGGGGTCGCCCCGGCCGCCTGCAGCTCCGCGGCACGGTCGACCAGGCTGGTGCGGATCTCCTCCTTGAGGTCCTGGAACTCCGGTGTCTGCGGCACGCCGGCGAACGCCTCGTCCAGGAGTCGGTGGACGTTGCTCATCTCTCATTGCCTCTCGAGGTGCGGGTGCCGAGCAGGGAGTCGATGACGTCGCGGGTGGCGACCCAGGCCGCGACGTTGGCGCGGTAGACCGCGCGCCCGGCGTCGGTGATCCGGTAGTACTTGCGCCGGCCACCCTGGGACTCGTCGCCCCAGTACGGCTCGACCAGGCCGTCCTTGGTCAGCCGGCGGTAGGTCGCGTAGAGGGTCGCCTCCTTGATCTCGTAGGCGCCTCCCGTGGCGTCACGGACCGCCTTGAAGATCTCGAAGCCGTAGCGGTCCCCGTCGTGCAGCGTGCCGAGCACGATCGTGTCGGTGTGACCACGCAGCAGGTCGGCGGCGAACGCGTCGTCGGAGGTGCTGGTCATCATCTCTGCCACGCCGAGTACTGTATCAGACCAAGTACCTGATGAGAACGGCACCACTCCGGTCCTCGGTGCGTCCGCCTGACCGAATCCGCGCGTCCGGCGGTAGGCTCCAGGTGCTGCGGCAGTCCAGAACGGCCGCGACAGCGCCTCGGGTCGACACATCGGACACCCGACGGCGTGTCGCCATCGGCGTGAGCACGGGACCGCGGGCGGTGCAGTCGCGACCTGCGCGGCGCCCGGCGCCCGGTCTCAGCGCCCGGACCATGGACTTCCTGCTGGGCGCCTGGGTGTGTCGGTCCGGGACCGGCTCTCCGGTGTCCGCAGCAGGGCGCACCGCCCCGCACTCGCGGCGCGGGTGTGGATGCTTCGAAGGAGGAGACGTGGCACGACCAGACCAGCGCCGGTCCGGTCGCGCGCGCTCCGACGCCGGTGGCACGCGCACCGACGCCGGCGCCCAGCGCGGCTCCGCAGGCACCGCTCAGCGCCGTCGGCCCCCGCGGCCCGACCAGGACGGGATCATCCCCGTGCTCGCCGACGTCGCCCGCGAGGTCGACAACGCCGTGCGGCGCAGCCCGTCCCGGCCGGGGGTGCGCACCAAGTTCCAGGTCGTGGCCCTCCTCGTGCGCGAGGAGCGCGCCCGGGTGATGGCCGACGCCGCGCTGACACCCGCCCGGCGGGACCAGCAGCTCAAGCGGCTGGACGGCGTCGCCACGATGCTCGCGCGGATCGCCGCCCGGGACACGTCGTTGCTCGCGCTGCTGGCCGACGACGCCCGGGTGTCCGACGCCGCGCGCGAGTACAAGGCCACCCTCATGCGCGCCGGCGGGCTCGAGCCGCCCGAGGAGCCGCCGCCCGCCGCGCCCGCGGCGCCGACCGCGGCCGCACCGGCCACAGAGACGCGCGTGGTGCCCCGGTCCGTCCTCTCGCGCCAGCTCGCCAACCCCTTCCTTGCCCCCGACTACGAGGCGGCGGCGGAGCGGATGGCGGCCAAGGCCCGCCGCCTCGCCGGCTGGGAGCTGCTCGAACCGCTCTTCCGGTCCTTCGAGTACGCCGGACCCGGCGCCCCCGCCTGCATGGCGCTGCCCGACGGCCGTCTCGTCTCCGCCCCGAAGGGGCGCGAGCTCATGCCGCACCAGGCCCAGGTGGTCGCGGCCACGGCCCGTGGGCATCGCACGTTCCTCCTGGCCGACGAGCCGGGCCTCGGCAAGACCGCCCAGGCGCTCCTCGCGGCCCAGGCGGCCGACGCCTACCCGCTGCTCGTCGTCGTGCCCAACGTCGTGAAGACGAACTGGGCGCACGAGGTCGGCATGTGGACGCCGCAGCGACGGCCCACGGTCATCCACGGCGACGGCGACCGGGTGGACGCCTTCGCCGACGTCGTCATCGTGAACTACGACATCCTCGACCGGCACGTCGGCTGGCTGGGGGACCACGGGTTCCGCGGGATGGTCGTCGACGAGGCGCACTTCATCAAGAACAAGGGTTCGCAGCGGTCCCAGAACGTCCTCGCCCTCTCCGAGCGGATCCGCGCCCGCACTGCCCGGCCGCTCCTCATGGCGCTCACCGGGACGCCCCTCATCAACGACATCGAGGACTTCCGGGCCATCTGGCAGTTCCTCGGCTGGATCAACGACACGACCCCGGTCGGCGCGCTGCTCACGGCCCTCGAGAACACCGGCCTCACCCCCGCTGACCAAGGCTTCTACGCCGCCGCCCGGGCCGCCGTGATCGACATGGGCATCGTCCGGCGCCGCAAGGTCGACGTGGCGGCGGACATCCCCGCACGCCGCGTGGCCGACCTGCCGGTCGAGCTGGACGGCGCCGTCGGCCGCTCGATCCGGGCCTCGGAGGCCGCGCTCGCGAGCCGGCTGGTCAAGCGCTACCGGTCGGCGCTGGCCGCACGTCCGGACGCCGCCGACGTCGTCGGCATCGACCTGCAGCTCGCCCGCCGGGTCGCGGCGGCCGAGCTCAAGGACTCGAGCTCGAAGGCCAAGGGCGAGAACGTGTTCACGATGGTCCGCCGCATCGGCCAGGCCAAGGCGGGCCTCGCCGCGGACTACGCCGCCCAGCTGGCCCGCAACGTCGGCAAGGTCGTGTTCTTCGCCAAGCACGTGGACGTCATGGACGCCGCCGAGCAGGCCTTCGCCGACCGCGGCATCCGCTACGCCTCCATCCGCGGCGACCAGACGCCGAGGGTGCGCGAGAAGAACATCGCCGCGTTCACCGGCGACCCCGACGTGTCGATCGCCGTGTGCTCGCTGCTGGCCGCGGGCGTGGGGATCAACCTGCAGGTCGCCTCGAACCTCGTGCTCGCCGAGCTGTCCTGGACCGACGCGGAGCAGACCCAGGCCATCGACCGGGTGCACCGGATCGGCCAGGACGAGCCGGTCACGGCGTGGCGGATCATCGCCGCGCAGACGATCGACTCCAAGATCGCCGAGCTCATCGACGCGAAGTCGGGGCTCGCGGCCCGGGCGCTCGACGGCGCGGCCGAGGAGGAGGGGGCCTCCGCCACGGACGTGCAGCTCGAGGCCCTTGTCTCCCTGCTCACCGACGCGCTCGCCGCCGACGGCGCCCGCTGACGTCTCCGGATGCCCGCCGGTGGAAGGATCCTCGTATGGCCACCTGGGGTGATTTCGCCGCCGCTGCGCCCGACGTCGCCGAGGCGGCGAGCGCTCTCCTGACCGTGCCCGGCTCGGGCTACGGGTACCTCGCCGGGGTCGACCAGGCTGGTGCGCCGCGGATCCACCCGATCATGCCGGTGTGGGCGTCGGGCTCGATGTTCGCCTTCATCGAGCCCTCGCCGAAGCTGCGGGACCTCGCCCGGGACGGTCGGTACGCCCTGCACTCCACCGGCTCCGAGGACGTCGATGACGAGCTGATGATCGCGGGCCGCGCCGTCGTGCGGGAGGACGACGCTCTCCGGGCATCCGCGACGGCGGCGTGCAGCTTCGTCCCGAGCGCTCGCACCGCTCTCGTCGAGCTGCTCGTCGACCGCGTGATGTGGGCGCACTACGAGCCCCGCGGTGTCTTCCCGCCGCAGTACCGGGTGTGGCGCGACGGCGGAGAGGGCCGCCCCGACGCCTGACGCCGCGCTGAGGCGCAGCGGATCAGCGGGCGGCGGCCAGGGTGCCCGGCGGGTCCCCGGCGTCGTCGGCGGCCGCGGCGATGCGGCGCTGGGCGTCCAGCGCGAACTGCTCGTGCAGTTCCAGCCCGCCCACGCGCCGGCCGAGCCGCCGCGCCACGACGGCGGTGGTGCCACCGCCGGCGAACGGATCGATGACCACGCCGCCCGGCGGGGACATGGCGGCCACGAAGAACTCGGCGAGGCCCTCCGGCATCGCGGCCGTGTGGCGCACGCCGTAGTGCTGGTTGTACGTCTGGCTCACCGAGATGACGTTGCCCGGGTCCGCGCCGCCGTGCCGGTAGGTGCCGGGACGGTCACGGCCGAATCCCGCCTCGGTGTTGCGGCGCCCGTTGGTGTCCTGCTTGCGGCGGTCGATCTCCTCCTGCGTCGTCCGGTAGGGCACCCGCACGGCGTCGAGGTCGAAGTACGGCTTGGGGCCGCGCGCGAAGTGGAAGACGTGCTCGAAGGCGTCCTTGGTGCGCGGACCGAACTTGCCCGGGATGGCGTTCGGCTTCTGCCAGATGTACTCCTCGACCCACCGCCAGCCCATGTTCTGCAGCGCGATGACCAGCTGGAAGACGTACGGGTGGCGCTGTCCCTTGAGCGGGCCGTCCTTGGCGACGCGGTTCTTGATGTTCACGACGAGCGACCCGCTGGTTGCGGACGCCTCGAACATCGATCGCGCGAAGGGCAGGAACCACTCGACGTACCGGTCGGGGTGGATGCGGCTGTAGGCCCGCTGGTCGGCGTAGGGCGGTGACGTGAAGAACAGGTCCACCGAGCCCTTCGGCAGCCGGTCGAGCCACGCCGAGGAGTCCCCCCACGTCACCCCGTCACGCAGGAGCTGGTCCAACGCAGCGGCGGGGTCGGTGGGCACCGGCGGCATGTGGCTGGGGACGGGTTGCAGGTGCACGCGGTCAACCTATCGCCGGGCACCGTCACGGCCCGGAGAGGCGCGACCTACGCGGGCTCGACCTCCGTCACCTGCCCGCCCTCGACGTGCCAACGCCTCGTCAGCCGCACCGTCTCGAGCATCCGGCGGTCGTGGGTGACCAGGAGGATCGTTCCCTCGAACGACTCCATCGCGGCCTCGAGCTGCTCGATCGCCGGCAGGTCCAGGTGGTTCGTCGGCTCGTCCAGCACCAGCAGGTTCACCCCGCGCGCCTGGAGCAGCGCCAAGGCGGCCCGGGTGCGCTCGCCCGGCGACAGGGACGCCGCGGGCCGCCCCACCTGGTGCGCGCCCAGGCCGAACTTGGCCAGGAGGGTGCGCACGTCCGCCGTCGGCCAGTCCGGGACCTGCAGGCCGAACGCGTCGGCCACCGGCTCGTCGCGCTCGAACGCCGCCCGCGCCTGGTCCACCTCGCCCACGAGCACCCCGGACCCGAGGGACACGGAGCCCTCGTCCGGCGTCGCCCGGCCGAGCAGCAGGGCGAGCAGCGTGGACTTGCCGGAGCCGTTCGGCCCGGTGACCGCGACCCGGTCCTGCCAGTCGAGCTGCAGGTCGACCGGCCCGAGCGTGAACCCGCCGCGCCGCACCACGGCGCCGGCGGCGACGACCACGACCGAGCCGGACCGCCCCGCCGTCGCGATCGACATCTGCAGCTGCCACTCCTTGCGGGGCTCCTCGACCACCTCGAGCCGGCTCAGGGCGCGGTCGCTCTGGCGCGCCTTCGCAGCCTGCTTCTCCGACGTCTCCCCGCGGTTGTGCTTGACGTGCTTGTCGTTGTCCGACGCCTTGCGGCGCGCGTTCCGCACGCCCTTCTCCATCCACGCCCGTTGCATGCGCGCCCGGGCCTGGAGGGCGTCGCGCCGGGCGGCGTACTCCTCGAACGCCTCGCGTGCCCGACGCCGGGTGATGGAGCGTTCCTCCAGGTAGGCGTCGTACGAGCCCCCGTAGACGAGCACCCGCTGCAGGCTCCGGTCGATCTCCACGACGGACGTCACGGTGCGGCTCAGGAACTCGCGGTCGTGGCTGACGACGACGATCGGCGCCGCGGCCCGCTGCACGAAGTCCTCGAGCAGGTCGAGACCGTGGGAGTCCAGGTCGTTCGTCGGCTCGTCGAGCAGGTAGAGGTCGTGGCGGGACAGGAGCAGGACGGCCAGCCCGACCCGCGCGGCCTCCCCGCCGGAGAGCGCCGTCATCGGCAGGTCCAGGTCGACCGTCAGGCCGAGGTCGGCGGCGACGGCGTCGCGCCGGGTGTCGAAGTCGCCGCCACCGAGGCGCAGCCACCGCTCGAGCGCGTCGGAGTAGCGCTCCGCCGCGGCGTCGTCGTCCGCACCGTCGGCGAGGGCATGGGCGGCGGCGTCCATCGCGGCGTGCGCGGCCGCCACGCCGGTGCGCCGCTCGAGGTGTGCCGTCACGGACTCGTCCGGGCGGCGCTCGATCTCCTGCGCGAGGAAGCCGAGCTCGGCGTCGGGCGGCGAGACGGTCACGGTGCCGGCCTCGGGGCGGAGCTCCTGCGCGAGCACGCGCAGCAGGGTGGACTTGCCCGCGCCGTTCGGCCCGACCAGCCCGACGACGTCGCCCGGCGCCACCACGAGGTCCACCCCCGAGAAGAGCAGACGGTCGCCGAACGCGGCGCTCACACCCTTGGCCTGCACGGTCGCCGTCACGCAGGAGATTCTCCCGCAGGAGGTCACGTGCTTCTCGCACGCGGAATGGGAGCGAATGCTCATGGAACGGGCGCAGACTGGAGGTATCCGGCGTCGGCGAGCAGTGACGGGGGGCCGCCCGAACCGCATCGCGGAGCCGTTCAACGGGGAACGGGGATGATCGCCATGGCAGCACGGGCACGAGATCTCGCACGCAGGACGTCCCGGGTGGTGATCGCCGCAGTCCTTGTGGCGACCGCGACGCTGGTCGCCGCGCCCGCCGAGGCGGGAAGGGCCACATGCGGTCTGACGGTCACGGCGGACTACCGGCTGAGGTCGAACCTGCACTGCTCCGGGACCGCGATCACGGTCCAGGTCGACGACCCGGGCCGGCCCATCACGCTCGACCTCGGTGGCCACAGCCTGACCGGTGATGGGACCGGGAGCGGCGTGTACGTGAGCGCCGAGATGGGCGGCACCGTGGTCGTCCGCAACGGCAGCATCCGCGCCTTCGACTCCGCAGTGGGCGGCAGCGGGATCGCGTACCTGACCTACGAGCGCCTGATGCTGCGGGACAACGGGGTGTGGCTCGGCCACGGCCCGCTGGAGGTCCTGGCACTGACCATCGAGCGCTCCCGGATCGTCGACTCGGGCGTGAGCGGGGCCTACACGGAGTCCACCTTGACGGTGCGCCGCTCGGAGTTCGTCCGGTCCGGCGTCGACTCGCCGGGTGAGACGTACACCAACGTCTACGACTCGAGCTTCGTCGGTGGCGGGGTCCGGACGGGCATCGCGGCCAACGTCGTCGCCGAGCGGAACACGTTCCGGCAGTGCGACATCGGCATCGACGCCCTGGACAGCTGGCCCTTCAGCGCGACCATCGTGCGCGACAACCAGTTCGTCGCCTGCCGCATCGGCATGAGGCTCGACGTCGCCGCCGCCGGGAGCGGCCCGAACGGCGTGACCATCGCGAACAACGAGTTCCGGCGGAACGCCGAGAACGGGCTCACCTTCACCGTCTGGGGGCCGTACGGCGAGATCGCGATCACCGGCAACCGTGCGGTGGCCAACGGCGGCACGGGCATCGTCGGGACCGGAGCCGGCGTCGTGACGGTGACCGGCAACACGGCGGTGCGCAACGGCGGCCACGGGATCGACGTGGCGGAGGTGATCGACGGCGGCGGGAACGTGGCGCGCCGGAACGCGACGCCGCCGCAGTGCATCGGGGTGGTCTGCACCACGGGCCGCTGAGGCGGGTCAGGCGGTGCCGCCACCCGAGCACAGCACGCGCGTGATCGGGGCGCCCGGGCGGTAGGCGAGGTGCACGGACGACGGCGCCTCCAGCACCGTGAGGTCCGCCCGGGCGCCGGGCACGATCGTCCCGACGTCGGGCCGCCGCAGCGCGCGGGCGCCCCCGGCCGTGGCGGCCCACACCGCCTGCGCCGGCGTCATGCCCATCTCGCGCACGGCCAGGGCGATCGCCAGGGGCATCGAGGTGGAGTACGAGGTGCCGGGGTTGCAGTCCGTCGCGAGCGCGACGGTGACGCCGGCCAGGAGCAGGCGGGCCGCGTCCGGGTACGGCGAGCGGGTGCTGAGCTCCACCAGCGGCAGCAGGGTGGCCACGGTGCCGCTGCCGGCGAGCGCCGCGACGTCGTCGTCGGACAGGTAGGTGCAGTGGTCGACGCTCGCGGCACCGAGCTCGACGGCGAGCTGCGCGCCCGGACCGTGGCCGAGCTGGTTGCCGTGCACGCGCGGCTCCAGGCCCGCCCGGACGCCCGCCTCGAGCACGGCGCGCGCCTCGTCCCCGTCGAACGCCGTCGGCGCGCCCGGCTCGCAGAAGACGTCGACCCACCGCGCGTACGGCGCGCAGGCAGCGAGCATCTCGCCGGTCACCAGCGCGAGGTACCCGGCGCGGTCGTCCGCGAACTCCGCGGGGACGACGTGCGCCCCGAGGAACGTCGTCTCGGGCGTCACCTGACGGGCCAGGCGCAGCAGCCGCACCTCGTCCGCGACCGTCAGGCCGTAGCCGCTCTTCACCTCGACGGTCGTGGTGCCGAGCGCGCGCATCTCGCCGACCAGGGCGGTGAGCCGTGCGAGGAGCTCGTCGTCGCCGGACGCGCGGGTCGCTGCCACCGTGCTCGCGATGCCGCCGCCGGTGTACGGCTCGCCGGCCATGCGCGCGGTGAACTCCGCGCTGCGGTCCCCGGCGAACACCGCGTGCGAGTGGGAGTCCACGAAGCCGGGCAGCACCGCCCGGCCCCCGACCGACACCCGGTGGTCCGCCTCGGGGGCGTCCGCCGCGGGGCCGACCCACGCGACCAGCCCGTCCTGCACCACGACGGCCGCGCCGGTGAGCAGGCCGAGGAGCCCGTCCCGGTCCGGGTCGTTCGTGGTGAGCTCGCCGATGTCGGTGTAGAGGGTCGCGCTCATCGCGTGGCCTCCCGGCGCAGGGTCCCGACGGCGGCCGAGAGCAGCGAGGCGACGTCGCCGAGCCGGTGCTCGCCGCCGCGGACGACGACGGCGCCGCCCACCACCACCGTGTCGACGTCGCCGGCGCCGGCGACGAGGACGAGCTGGTCGGGGTCGGTGCCCGCCGTACGGACGGTGTCGGTGCGGACGGCCACGAGGTCCGCCGGGGCACCGACGGCGAGCACGCCGCCCTCGGGCCGGCCGAGCGCGCGATGGCCAGCAGCGGTCAGGGCGGTGCGCAGGTCCGCGGGCGCGAAGACGCCCCGGCGGCCCGAGACGAGCCGCTCGTGCATCTCCAGGGCCTGCACCTCCGCCAGCAGGTCGATCGTGGCGTGCTGGTCGGAGCCCACGCAGAGCGGGCTCCCGGCCTGGGCCAGCAGGAAGGCCGGGGCGATGCCGTCCGCGAGGTCGCGCTCCGTCGTCGGGCACAGGCACGACGACGTCCCGGTGCCGCCGATCCGGCGCACGTCACGCGCGCCCACGTGGACGGCGTGCACGACGGTGCTTCCCGGCGACAGGACGCCCTGCTCGTCGAGCACCTCCGTGGGCGTCCGCCCGTAGGCGGCCTGGCAGGCCTCGTTCTCGGCGCGCTGCTCGGACAGGTGTGCGTGCAGCGGCGCCCCGCGCTCGCGCGCCCACGCGGCGACGGCGGCGATCCCCTCGGCCGGGACCGCCCGAACGGAGTGCACCGCGGCGCCCACCCGGAAGCCGGCGTCGTCGGCGGGCAGGGCCTCGACGCGCTCCGCCCAGCGGGCGGCGTCGCCGTCGGAGAACCGCTCGGCTGCGCCCGCGACCGGCGTGCCGATGCCGCCCGTGAGGTAGCAGGTGTCGAGGAGGGTGAGCCGAAGGCCCGCGTCCTGCGCGGCGCCGCGCAGGGCGAGCCCCATCGCGTTCGGGTCGTCGTACCGGCCGCCGTCGTCCGGGTGGTGCACGTAGTGGAACTCCCCGACCGCGGTCACCCCGGCGAGCACCATCTCCGCGTAGACGGCCCTGGCCAGCGCGTGCAGGGTCTCCGGCGTGAGGGCGCCGGCGAGGGCGTACATCTGGTCCCGCCACGACCAGAAGTCGCCGCCCGCTGCGTGCGTGTGTCCGCGCAGCGCCCGGTGGAAGACGTGCGAGTGCGCGTTCGCGAAGCCGGGGAGCACCACCCCGGGCAGGAGGACGTCGTCGGTCGCCCGCCCGACGCCCGGCGCCACCGCGGTGATGGCGCCGTCCGCCACGGTGATGCGCACGCGCTCCGCCATGCCGTCCGGCAGGGCCGCGCGCTCGCACCAGTACGCGGTGCCGGCCGGGTGGGCCGCGTCGGCGGGGTTCACGGCCGCGCGCCGGTGAGGTCGGCCAGCACGGCGGTCAGGGCGTCGACGCCCGCGAGGCAGTCGGCCGTCTCGGCGTGCTCCTCGGGTGAGTGGGAGACGCCCGTCGGGTTGCGCACGACGAGCATCGCCGTCGGCACCCCTGCCGCGGACAGGATGCCGGCGTCGTGCCCTGCGCCCGTGGCGACGACGGGCACGGGCGTCCCGGCGCCGACGAGGCCGGCGCAGCGTGCCGCGAGGGCCGGGTCGAAGACCGTGGTCGGCGTCCACGACTCCTGCTGCGGGGCGAACCGGGCGAGGTCGGCCAGGACCGCCCGCACCGGCCCCTCGTCGTCGGCGCGCGCGTCCAGCCAGGCCGTGACGTGCGACGGGACCGCGTTCACCCCGTTCGGCTCCACCAGCACCCTGCCGACCGTGGCCAGCGCGCCGTGCGCCGACGCCGACGCCCGCGCCGCCACCACGAGCTCCGCGAGGTCCAGCATGGGGTCGCGGCGCTGGTCCAGCGGGGTCGTGCCCGCGTGGTTCGCGTGGCCCTCGAGCTCGACCCGCCACCGCCCGTGCGGCCAGATCCCGGCGCCGACGCCGACGGGCACGGTCCCGTCGAGCATCCGGCCCTGCTCGATGTGCAGCTCGACGTAGGTGCCCACGCGCGCCATCGCCTCGGCGTCGGCGCCGAAGCCGGTCCCGCCGTCGAGCCGGCGCCCGGCCCGCGTGAGGGCCTCCGCCATGGTCGTCCCGTCCGCGTCGCGCAGGGCCAGGGCGCGGTCCGCCGCGAGCGCACCCGTGAGCATGCGGGAGCCGGCGCACGCGACCCCGAACCGGGCACCCTCCTCGTCCCCGAAGCATGCGACGGCGAGCGGGACGCCCGGCGTGAGCCCGCGCTCCCGCAGGGCATCGACCGCGCAGAACGCGCTCACGACGCCGAGCGGACCGTCGAACGCGCCGCCCCCGGGCACGGAGTCGAGGTGGCTGCCCGCGACGACGCCCGGGCCGTCGCGGTCCGGGTCGCCCCACCACGCCCACAGGTTGCCCGCCCGGTCGCCGACGACGTCCATGCCGCGGGCCTGCGCCTCGCCGGCGAACCACTCGCGCAGCGTCAGGTCGACGGCGGTCCACGCGAACCTGGCGTACCCGCCCGAGGGGAGCCGGCCGACGTCGGCGAGGTCCGCCATCGCGCGCTCGACGGTGCGGGCCACGGCCGGGCCGACACCGAGGGGGCTCGGCGTGGCGGTCACCGCGGGTCGCCCTCCGCCATCGGCCGGCGGATGCCGTGCTCGGCGGCGGTCCGGACCGCGTCGTCGTAGCCGGCGTCGGCGTGGCGCAGGACGCCGGTCGCCGGGTCGTTCGACAGCACGCGGGCGATCTTCTGGGCGGCGAGGTCGGTGCCGTCCGCGACGGTCACCTGGCCGGCGTGGATCGAGCGGCCCATCCCCACGCCGCCGCCGTGGTGGATGGAGACCCACGTGGCGCCCGACGACGCGCTGACCAGCGCGTTCAGCAGCGGCCAGTCGGCGATCGCGTCGGAGCCGTCGGCCATGGCCTCCGTCTCGCGGTAGGGCGAGGCCACCGAGCCGGAGTCCAGGTGGTCGCGGCCGATGACGACCGGCGCGGAGATCTCGCCGGACGCCACGAGCTCGTTGAACCGCAGGCCGGCCCGGTCGCGCTCGCCGTACCCGAGCCAGCAGATGCGCGCGGGGAGGCCCTGGAACGCGACCTTGTCCTGCGCCGCGCGGATCCAGCGGGCCAGGTGGTCGTCGTCGAACAGGTCGAGCACGGCACGGTCGGTGACGGCGATGTCGGCCGGGTCGCCGGAGAGAGCCGCCCAGCGGAACGGTCCCTTCCCCTGCGCGAACAGCGGCCGGATGTACGCCGGGACGAAGCCGGGGAAGTCGAAGGCGCGGTCGTAGCCGCCCTGCCGCGCCTCGTCGCGGATGGAGTTGCCGTAGTCGAACACCTCGGCGCCGGCGTCGAGGAAGCCGACCATCGCCTCGACGTGCCGGGCCATCGACTCCCGGGCGCGCTCGGTGAAGGCGGCCGGGTCCTTGGCCGCCGTCTCGTGCCAGTCCGCGAGGTCGACGCCGAGGGGGAGGTAGGCGAGCGGGTCGTGGGCGGACGTCTGGTCGGTCACGACGTCCACCTCGACGCCGCGTCGCAGCAGCTCGGGCACCACGGCGGCGCTGTTCCCGACGACGCCGACGGACAGCGCCCGGCTCTCCCGCCTGGCGGCGAGGGCGAGGTCGACGGCGGCGTCGAGGTCGTCCGCCACGGTGTCGAGGTACTGCTGGCGCACGCGCCGGTGCAGCCGGGCGGGGTCGACGTCGACGACGATGCACGCGCCGCCGTTCAGGGTCACCGCGAGCGGCTGCGCACCGCCCATGCCGCCGCACCCGCCCGTGAGCGTGAGCGTCCCGGCGAGCGACCCGCCGAAGCGTTTGGCCGCGACCGCGGCGAGCGTCTCGTAGGTGCCCTGGAGGATGCCCTGCGCGCCGATGTAGATCCACGAGCCCGCCGTCATCTGCCCGTACATGGTGAGGCCGAGCTGCTCGAGCCGGCGGAACTCCGGCCAGGTCGCCCAGTCGCCGACGAGGTTCGAGTTGGCGATGAGCACCCGCGGCGCCCACTCGTGCGTCCGCAGCACGCCGACCGGCTTGCCGGACTGCACGAGCAACGTCTCGTCGTCGCCGAGCGTGGTCAGGGTCCGGACGATGGCGTGGAAGCTCGGCCAGTCGCGTGCCGCCTTGCCGGTGCCGCCGTAGACGACCAGGTCCTCGGGCCGCTCCGCGACCTCCGGGTCGAGGTTGTTCATGAGCATGCGCAGCGGCGCCTCGGTCTGCCAGCTCCGCGCCCGGAGCGCGGTGCCGCGCGGCGCGCGCACGGTGGGTGGCTGGTCGGTCATGGCGTCACCCCTTCATCTCGGTGG